>Ga0302271_10001049_pt1 | contig 27117 bp, 15 predicted proteins | sample III_Bog_N1_1_FD_198767 | JGI IMG/M metagenome (GOLD analysis project Ga0302271, IMG submission 198767) | Peat permafrost microbial communities from Stordalen Mire near Abisko, Sweden - III_Bog_N1_1 | ecosystem: Environmental > Terrestrial > Soil > Wetlands > Peat | place: Sweden: Abisko... | reverse complement strand
ATTATTTGGCTCAGTAGAGAGATAAATTAAATAAATACGATAAGTGGGTGTTGATTTTCATCAGATAATAAATCAGCTTTTTATTAAAAGTAATGGGAGTGAAGGGGGGTCATAGAAAAGAAATTGAAACATTAGAATGGCTGAGAAAATAAACCTAATAAGTCAGAGAAGAGAAGTAGATTAACAGTTTTCACAGCTTGAATAGGGATGAATAACTCAATTGTAAAATTAGATATTATGCATTATTCATGAGATATTGTAATAATAGTATTTCTGAGAAGCGATTAAAATTGGGTTAATACAAGAATGAACAGTTTTGATAACTGACCTTGAAGACTGTCGTTTTTGATTAACTGTACTTCCTTTGCCTTCTGCTCGTTAAAATCAGATTTATAATCCAAAATATCAGTCAACATAACCTCTCCAATTAGAGATTAATCAGTATGAATTCAACTAAAAGCACAATCATTTTAAGGTTTTTATTAATCTAAGACAAAATATAAATCACAGAGGCAAATAATAAAAAAGAAATTGGTAAATGTTTCTAAAACAAAAGTATAATATTGAAGGAAAAACAAGATGATTAATATGTAATTTAATGCTGTTTAAGCAGGGAGTTGTTCATCCTCTTGAAAAACTGTTAAAGGGAATGAATAACTATGAAATATCAAAGAGCGTGTTGCTAAGCAGAACAGCAAATTTCGAATATCTTCTATGGTTGTTGTTTATTGCCTATTTTTTGTTATTATGATAGCTAGAATTTATTAAACGGAATTGAAATTCAAGGTTAATATAAATTATCTGGATTAGAAGTAGGTTTGATAGGATATATGAATCAAGCAAAAACTAATTTGCTATTAATTGTAATATTAATATCAATATCTTCACATTTTCTCCTTTCTCTTTCTCTCTTCCTTTCACTTTTAATTCTTAGCTTCTCTAATTTTATCAAAATTCTCAATAATATCTCGATGTTTTTCTTCCATAGCATCCAGTTCATATCTAAATGACGGCACAAGATGTTTTTACCTTGATTCTAAGATATTCTTCGCTGAGTTTATGAGATTTTATTTATTCAGAACCTAACTAAACCCTAGACTCGCTCTATTAACTGGCGAAGAATCTGTATTCAATGGAGAATATCCAAGGATTCTTGCTGGAGTTGACTCTTATTTCTAGAACTGCAGCAATGGTAATCGAGGGAGACCATGCACCGATCGAAGTCCATCTTAATTAAACTATTACGAATGAGACAACCCAAGAGATTTAGGAACTGCTATTAACTCATAGTCATTTGGGACAATGATTTAACTCATCCCAGCTGGAACTTTATACCCTCCATTATACAGCATCTCACTCTCTTATCCTTAAAATCCATTGCTGGTGTTATTCCCAGTTTAATCCCCTAATTGTCTTCTAACTCGTATATCTTCATTGAGTTTTCTCTATCCACCATCAATTAGCACTGGACTCTAGCTACCTAGTTAATACATTCTCCCAGCAAACCCTCCCTTGACAGGACTATCCTTCAACCTAGGTGTCTTGATCTTGAAGGATTCAGTAGATTGCTAATGTATCTTAGAGCTACTACCTCCAAAACCAGATGATCCTTGAGTTGAACCATTCTAAGATCCTGCTTGATTATTCATTTTCTTAATACTCGAAGAAAGTGAATATTACTGTGAGGGTGATTATGGCTATTCCTTTTGCTGTTATTGTTGTTAGGAATACTGTTATTGCTAGAAAGCTAAGTATTGCTAGTGTTACTGTTATTATTAGATTAATTACTGGTATTGTTATCCTTAATACTATTATTATTGAACTAATCCCGATAGCATTGACATCTGTTATGCTTCTAGCTCTTGATCTGTGAGTTACCGTTTCATTAAATCATTGTAAGTGTTGCTTCGACTGCCTCTTTTGAATAACGGAGAGAACACCCCTGAGTTGGAGCTACTATTCATAGAAGGATTCCCTGTGAGTTATGTGATCTGCGCTGAGTTTGATGTGGTACTGGAAGTAGAGGAGTTAAAGGATCCTTTGTGTTTAGAAGGAGAAGGACATTGTGGGAGTTTCAGAAGAGGGGATTCACTGCGAACGGAAGAAGTGCAGTTGTTATTAGGGCGGATGAGAGTGAATATTTTGATTTAAGGTTTTTTAGGTGATGAACTCATGGTGTTTAATGTTAAACTGCGCTCTTTCTCGAGAATAGGTGTGGATAGAAGCTCAGGAAGTTTAACTAAAAGGGGAAAAGAAAGAAGTTAGAATGTGAAGAAAGGAGGAAATTGTGATGGAAATATGGTAGGTAAAGGAATAAAATCATGTTGCTTTGTAGACTTAGTTATCAATGAAAAAGTCAGAATAAGGGATAGCAAACTAACCTTCATATTGAAGGATTGATCAAGGAAAAACAGAGAAACAGAAAGAGAGAGAGAAATAAGCTCAACTTACTTTATTGCGAGAGTAGTTGTTGTTGCTATTCGGAGGAGACTCTCTTTAGGAATGGTTTTGGTGGTGTGTATTCTGGCTCATAACTTTGGTAATCTTTCTCTATTGGAAGTGCTTTAGACATGACTACACCATCGATGCCTTTCTTGTCGATAGTGGATGTCTTTCCCTTGAATCTTTCTAAGAAGTTCATTATGGTTTTTAAAAAAAAAAGATCTGTAGAAAAAGCTACTAGGGAGTTGAAATATTCGTTAGGAATGAATGGGAATCAAGCTGGAGATGAAGATGGAAGGAGAAGTGGTTGTAAGTATGATTGCGTTGTTATTGCTATTGATATTGTTATGGGATATTGATTGAGAAGTATCTATGTATTTATCTATCCTAGTGTATATGTGTATGATCTGGTTAATAAGTATTTAAATATCTCTTTGATTTTAGTTTTTGTGGAAGAAGAATAAAGCAAGGTTAAATCGGTTGTGAAAACACAAACTAGCAAAGGAAGCTATTTGGGGAGAGAGAGGGAGGGGGAGTTCATAAAAAAGAGGAGATTAGCATAATTTAGAGAAAGAGACAAGAATTCAAATTTATTATTTTCATGGGGCAGTCACACGCCCACAGTGAGTGGTTTGAAATTGTTTGATTGGATTTACAATGCGTTATTAAATATCAGCGAACATTACAGATAAATTGATCGATGGATTTGATTTCTCAAATGAGATTATCCATTCTTCCTTCGATTTATGTAAGTTATTGTAGGACACAGACACACACACACAAAAATAATTATTATAATCTTTGTGTGTCATATCAATCTATCCCACTTATTCATATTATCTTTTTTCTGTCTCTTCCTCTGTCAATCTTTCAAATTCTCGATTTCGCTGTAAGTAACGCCTATGATGTTTGATTACACTTAAAAATCCACTAATTATGGGTATTAAGATAAAATCCACTGATTATGTGAATTAAAAACAAACAGTGGGATTGGCAGCAAAATCATAATAATAAACAAAACAGAGTGAGAAACAAAAATAAGATAATAATTACGAGAATCTAATATAATAGCTGCTACCAAATAACAATTATTCAAATAAAGCAACAGGAATACATATTTTCATTTGATAATAAGTTCTTATTTGTGATAAGTTATATAAAATCTAAAAACAATATTAAGCTCGAAACACAATGCTCCATTGTTAAGAGCTGTGCAACTAAGTATCTCACAGAAAGCACTTGCTTTAGGAGCAAGATTGAAGGAATAATAGTCATGTTAAAAATTTTTGTTAGTAATCCTTATTTTTATGATAAAATGATTGATACTGATGGATGAGGGACTATTTCTAAGTATTTCAGATAATATTTCCCTTCATTTCTGCTCAATTTGAGAAGGAAGTACTTTATGAACTCGGAGATTACTAGATTGAAGATATTTCTGAGTAGACATGTTGATCAATAGTCAGCTAAACAACAAAATAAATAGGCAAATCAACTCAAAAACAATTTCCTAATCTTCTTTTGGGTGAAATCACTAATTTTATCAAAATATTCTGCTATTTCTTTAACACTTCCAAAGCTTAATTTATTTATCCCCCTTAATAATTAATCTATTGCATACATTCAACGATTTAAGCTGATCTTCAGTGAGATTAAAGAGTTTAGCGAATTTCTAGAGTAGGAATCTGATTTCTTTTTTGTCGATTTCGAAAAGTAGCATATTCTGCAGCAGAGATATTAATTAACCAAAGCAAGTATTTCTCTCCCGCATGATTGACTCCTTCTAAGACTCGTACTGTCTTAAACTCATCCCATCTTTAAGTTCTTCGTACGCAGAATCAAATATTGCTGCCTCCCAGAAATCACGGCTTTTCCATAAATGATGATGAATTATCTGAGAATACAGATAAGATTTCTCCACGAGGGTAGGCTAAGATGATGAGGATGATGAAGAGGAGTCTGATGGTTGATCAAATTATTGTTGATTCTGAGAGCTACTAGCAGGATCTGTCTGCTATTAACTATTTGGTTATTGTTGTTGAGCTGATATTGTTTTCTCATATTCTGATAGTTGGTTTGTTGTATCTTATGCGATATTTTCCTCTCCTGATGAGTTCGCAGCTTGATTCTTCTCGCTTTCAGCAACATCTGCAGCAGTGTCTTTATTAGTTAAAATATCGTTTAGTTATGCATCTACTTTTTGTTCACCTTCTTCTTTTTTTCCTTCTTCTTCTTTTTTTCCTTCTTCTTCTCCTTGATCATTTAGATTCCCATTCTTATCCTTAATTTCTAGAGATGCATTTGTCTCTTCTGTTGTATGCTCTTTAAATTGAGCTGCTTCTCTAACTACTCTTTATTCTGTGTAGTATGTGAAACTTAGCACTAGCAATTACCTTGAGAACTTGCTGTCACGGAATTTAAAGCACTTAGTCAAAGCACAAGACAAATAATTAATTCCCTCATAACTTCTTAACCCCTCCCTTTTAATGTAACTTACCCCATTAAGCGAGCACGAGATGAGATACGCAATAGCTTAGAAAGAACTAGCAGTGAGTGTGAATTTATTCTAGATTCTAAACTACTAAAGCACATACGCAAAGTGATTCGAGAAATCAATATCTTCCAATGTCTTCGCTTGGAACAAAGTGTACTCCTCACTAGATATTTTCTTATCATTCCAAGATCTAATCACAATATCCAAGACATACATGAGTTTATCATTTGCAGGTTGCATCATACCCACAGACTACTTGTCTTCTATCGATTTCTTAACGAATATTTCGATGTCCTTGTCAGCAACACCAACTACTCCTCCTTTCGTGGTTTACTAGTTAATCCTCTGCATACTGCAATCCACAAAGCTCACAAACTACTCATACGCTATCTGCTTGTAGAGTGGCTTATTCGAGGAATTGAAACTCACGAACTTTCTAGCATCTTCAGATAAATCACAGGAAGCTATTGTCTTACTTAGCAAATTCACTTGGTATTCAATATTCTTGAAGAATGAAGTCTCGAACATTAATAACTTTAAGATTCCATCGTGCATCCCCTCACATCTCTCTTCTTCTTGCTTTTAAAGGTCTTACATTATTCGCCACTGAGGATTGAATAAATCAACCAAAGAAGAAGAGCATAAGCCACAACATCAATTTGGATATTTATTTCTAACTTAATAATCTAACCTGCTCTGGGTAGAACATCTGAATGAAGGAATTATAGTTCTCTAGTGCTTCTTGGAAGACAAACTTGAACTCTTAGACTTCTCTCTCAGTTTGAGACACTCTATTAACAAAAATAGTAGATTGCAAGAAATAAATCAAAAACCAAATTCTTATTCTACTTGAGCTTATGTTTGTCTTTTTTATCTGATTAAACTGATGAAGTCAATAAATAGATTTGATTCATAACTTGCATGTCGTCGAATTCTCTCTTCGCTTTTAAGTATCGCAAACGAGTCTGGAAGCAAAGAAACACAATTTATTCCTTTTTATTAAATAAATTATGCATGCTGCTTATTTTACTTTTTCAATATTCTCTAGATGATATTGTAAATCTTTCTCTAGTTTCTTGCCATCTGAAAACACAACTTTCGCATATTCCTCTTATTCTTTGAGTATCTGCTTGAGGTAATCAGATACGTATTCTTTGAGATTATCAGCTAGACTCATCGATTATTGTACTCGCACTTGTAAATCACTGCTGTACAATGCGATCATATTTGATATGTCCCTATTTTATACAAAACACAAATACCAAAGAATGATACATTATGGTATCGATGGGGAATATGAATTATTTGATTAATTACCCTTTTGATTGTACTAGCTTCTTCATGCTTGCTGCAATCCTTTGAATGTTCTTAGCATACTCTAATTCAATCACTGATCTTTCACTTAGCAGATTAGTGAACTCTTCGAAGACCTTTCTTCTGTCCACTGAATGCTTCCTTACAACATCACCTTTATCCTAATTTTGCATTAGTTGTAAATAGGCACAAAAACACAACGCATAACAAAAACAACAAAAATGCTCAAAATCTGTGAATATTCATTCCTAGAAATAATATTTATGTCTTCTTACCCATAAATCCTCAAACTTTGCGATAGATTCAGCAATATTCGCGATTTCTCCAGCTAGTTACTAATTGCTTATCATGCTATCATTTCCACTTGCTTTCCTTGTAACCACTGGTTTATCCTCTCCAGTTGATTTATTATCTTTAGAATCCATTGCTGTTCGTTTAACTTATGTATTATATCAGACAATAAATATCTCCTTCTTATCTGTATTTTAATAACACAAGATATTATGATTTGTTATCTCCAATAATTCAAGATTAATCAATCACTCACTCACACACATATTAATTTAATTAAAATAAGACTTTTGATTTCAATTAAATTTTTGTTCATGGTTAGTATTACAGAAATAACTCAATATTTTGTCTGTGGTTCAAGGAAGATTACATGAAATTACCAAAAATCATTGATGATATTACCTAAATTAAGAATTACAAATGGCAATTACATATGTTCTTTTTTATGATCTCACATTCATCCCAAACCTCTCCCTATTTCTCTTGAATTCAGGAATACTTCAAGTTAATTAATTCCCTACCCGTTAAAATCACATAAATGCATTGGAATTTGAAAGAATCAGATATTAAAGTAGAACGACAATGCAAGCTGTGTTGGGAATATTAATTTAAAGTATACTTTTCCTGTTAGTTAATAACAATTCTCCCCAGTACAAATAATGTTTTCATTTCTCTTTGCTTTGCTCTCTTATCACATCAGATTGTATGCTAAGGTGAGTTCATCTAATCATTGACTTTCTTTTGTTCTCCTTGTTGTTTGATCATCTTTGGGGTACGAATCTACGGTATATCGACATTCTACGTTTCATTCGGGAAGCTCCTTAATTCTAGAGAAATATTCGATGAGATACTTTCAGTGAAATTTTTCGGAGAAGACAGACATTTCTATGAATTAAGTGGGAAGAAAGTAGGTGATTTAGATGCAATCCCACAACGCTGCTCGTCCATCAAGTGGCTAAATGATTGAGTTTAATTACAAAACTATTATTATTGCTATGATTAATCTTTGAATATTATCGATTCAGAGGGATTATTGTTATTAGTGTTGTTGTTGTTGTTGTTATTCTGTAGATTCTACTATGTGTTAGATTCTGAGGAAGTCAGCTGAGTCTTCAAAGTAACACCAGTTTATCGCTTGTATCTGCTCACATGCAGTTAAATCTCCTGTAGACCCTAGCTATCCGAAGATGGATGTCGGATGAATTAAACTGATTTCGACAAAGGAAGCTACTTGACATCTAAACTCTTCTTAAACTAAATCGTTGTACGTCTTTTCCCTGGTCCATCAACTCCACTCACCTTCATAATGTGGGTTCCTTTTAGAAGAAAAACATACAAAAACAACAATGAAATAGAAGAATGATAAACGCTATGAAGCTGCGAATAACACACGCACACCTATTATTTTATGTTCTTTGTTTACTTTCGCATGATATTGGACTTTCTGTTTTTTCGAAGTGTTTTGTCTATTAACTTGACTATTTATATCTCAAATAGTTCAAATTCAGGTAAATGAGTTTCCAATGATACAATGGTAGGAGTGATTTCGGTTTTGGAGTGGATATCATCGAGAATATATGATTCGGAAGGATCTACTACATGAACTTATGAATTGCTTATTTAAATGCAATTTTTTAACTTTTGAGTTTATGTTTCAGAATCACAAACCCAATATACGTCAGATATCCATAATGGCAGAAGGCTATTGGGAGATTTAAAAATGCATGTGGGTAGATTGTGTAGAGTTAATAGAAGAATACAGATGGGACGAGAATCATGTATGAGAGAATCTCAAATTTAAATAATTGCTAGTTCTAAAACGGTTATACCCAGATAACAGCTAGTACGTATATGAATATGATTATGATGCATAGTACGTACAATGCTAGTCCAAGGGATTTCAGAAGAGTAGCAATGATAACGATGATCATTTTTAAATAGATCCTAATGAATTCCCAGTAGAAGTATTTCTCTTTGTATTCGAGATAATAATATCCAAATTTATATTTCATTGTGCAGTACGATAGCGAATGGTTGCTTCGTTTTTATCGGATGAGTAAATATAAAATTATCGCAGGAGTGAGTGTCCAAAATAAAAGATTAGGGAGGATAAATGCCATAGCGAATTTCTTGTAGGAAGTATCAGAACAACTGATTTCTAAGTTGATTGTTCGATATGATTGTTCACCGATGTCTCTGCAGGAGAGGGCACTTGTGAAGAATGATAAGGAATCGGATTAGAAGAAAATGAATAAGATATTGATCATAGTGAATTTATGATAAGCTCGAACTCCCCATATTTTGTTGCGATGGAAGATTGCAAGGACTGAGAGTAATGTTAGGAAGATTAGAAGTGGGAAGAGGAATTATATCCCGGCCGATAAGCGTTCTTATCCGAAATAATTGATTATTGTAGGACTAGGGACACATTTAAGGGAGACTACGAGTTTTTAGGTTGGTTGGCCTGATATTTACGGGATTAACACGAAGGAATATGGGATGAAGGAGAGTTCTAATGAGAATAACACAGCTGCAACTTAGAGGTAGTTTAAGAGTGATTTAATGAAAAAAGAAGATTCATCAAAGATACTGCTTTTAGAGAAGGGGAGGATGTTCATAACTCGGAGATAGTAGCATCTTGAATGGTGGATATATCGGTTCATGAAGAAGAATATACTGAAGAACAAATATAGGATAATAGCTGAGATAACGAGTAAACTGAGGAAGATCTAATAAGGAATTGAACTGCATTCTCCACAGTAGCTTGAGAGATATTACGTGTAGCGCTTGTTCTTCCAGACTTATCCAGTGATGTCGCATTGCTCGCATAACGGACCTAAATAACCTTCCATGCAACCTTGTTTGCTGGATGGATTTGCCTCCCAGCAGATATCTTCAAGGATACTCTTGCATTCGAAGATTTCATCTGTGTCGGTTTTAAGACGCCAATAACCTTTGGCGAGTGTGATTTAGTTGCCTTGACAGGAAGTAGCAGAGGAAGGACACTATTAGCAGATGGTATTGGTATTTGATAAGGAATATGTTCCAAGGGAGCATTTTTAGCATTGAATGATCAAGGAAGATGACGATGAACTAGAGGAGATTGATTGCTCGGAGGTTACTTTAATCTCACCTTTAGAGCATTCTCTGAATTGTACAACTGTGGGGATTTGAGTTGGAGTATGAATTGAATTCAAGGTGATTTTAAAATACAAGGAGGAGGTGGTATGAAGCGGTTATGATGAGAGCATTAAGGATTTAAACCAAAATGCTATGGATTCTATGTCGAATTGCTTCACACTGAGAAGAGCCTCACCGGAGATTTCCAACACAGAACTGCTGCTACTTGAAGAAGATGAATAGTCGACAACTGCTTCAACGAAGTAATTAGAGAGTTCACTGATGATAAATGAAGAGTATAAATCCTGCTGGTATTTTGTGGAGTTGATGGAGAATGTCTTAGCTGCTTAGTCGAAGAGCATAACTTTGATTTATTTGATACCACCGCTTTAGAGGTTAGAAAGTTAGAGACTTGAGACTGTATTTGTATTAGCAGAATTAGCTATGATTTCCCCAGTGTAAATTTTGATAAATTCATTGCTAGCTGTAGAGTTAGTGAAGACTTAGAAACTAGTTGGGTAGGTGCCTATATTATCACCGAATATCTCAGCTTTGTTGCCAAGGAAGTTACAGGCAATGCTGTAGGTTTCCCAGTGATTTTGGATTAATGTTATCAAGCGCATTGCTCCACCGATAACGGCAGTGTTGCCTATCATGCTCGTGGAGGAATCAATAGATAAATCTAATATATTGTAGAAATACAGTGCACCACCACTAGCAAAGGCAGAATTATCTATGAAAGAGGTATTTTAAATGGTAAACTCCCCAGTCGAAGAACTTGAACTTATTGCAGCTCCTTAGGTACCTTGATTATTAGAGAACTATGAGTTAATGAGTTAAACCTAAGAAAAGGCTGAAATAAAGATATTAGCTTAGTTGCTATTGAAGAATACCCCTTTAAGATTCACTTATGTGCTTTGTATTTAGATTATTGATTACTATGTGTCTTTGTTAAACGAACTAGGGTAGGAATTATTCTCAAACTAAGAGGAGTTAATTATGAATATGTCATCAGTTAGTTGAACTACTGTCCCTGATAGCTCGTATGATCGATTTGTCATCAGCAACTTTAGTTCCTTATTGTCCGTTGCGTTAAGGGATTCTATGCTAATATTACTGGCTCCTGTGATTGAGAGCGCATAGTTTGCGTTTGTTGAAGATGGGGAATAAGTGCAATTAAAAATAGTTAAATTGTAAATAACTACATTAGTGCCTTAGAATATCTCAACGAGACTGGTGAATGTGCTGCTAGTTATGAGCATGTTTTGAATTAGTACCAGAGAGAAACCGGATATATTCAGGAATTAGAATCCAATATCGAAAACGCTGTTAGAGATTACAATATCAGAGAAGATAATCTTAGAACAGCTGGTAAATTCAAAGAGAGACTCAGATGATGCTATTGTAGTATCTGAGAGAGATCGAATAGGGAATAATGATAATGTTCTGTCTTTTTCTAATGGCACAGAATATCTTTCCCTGAGGATTCTGGATGTTGTAGCATTTTAGCAATGAATATTATTTATTGTAATATTTTAGAATAATCCTACTTCCAAGGAGCTAAACGTGAATGAAGTATTCAATGCTATCACTTGGTTTGCAAACGAAAGACTCTAGAAAGTCACATTCTTCGTTGCTGTGCTGAAATTTATCTGTTATCCCTATTCAGCGAGAATAATATCAAACCCTTCCAAAAAGATGTTAAATGGAAGGGACTTAAAGGAATCGGAGAGGATATTCAATCCATTTAGAGTTCTGTCACTTGGTCTAAAGAACACCTTCGTAGTGAAAGAAGAACTGATAAAAGTCATTGGCTCTAGAGAATTAGCTAAATGCACTGAAAACAGATAATTTATCAAGAGAGTAGAATCCAGAACATAATCGAAGCTATTCTACGTTAAGGCTTGGTCTTAGTATGTTAGTGAGTAAGCGCAGCTCAATGAATTACTTGAAGAGCTAGATGTTGTAGCTTGTTACTCGTAGAATGAAAGACTTAATTCCCTCTCGAAAACACCCGTAGCAGCGACTCCAATTATGCTAAAGATATTATCGTTGGATATGAACGTGGTTATGATCCTAGCATCTGTGAGGGTTAAATAGTGAGTTAGCACTGCTTTCCCAGCTGAAGTTACAATGACTGCCTCTATTCTTAATGAATACACAATAATGATTTTATTATCCAACAGCAGAATATCAGTGATTCTGTTTTTCCTGTGATATCTCCGGATCGTATCCACGAAAGTTAAATCCGATGTTTTGTAGATGTTAACTTGTGATGTGCAGTATAGCAATACATACTAATCATTCCAGATGATAGCTTTCCACTCCTCGTCTGGGAAGATTAAGTACTAAATGAACTAGAATGTAGAAGCCTTGAAAACTGCAGTTTTCTTTTCACTTTGTAAATTCAAGTAAATTCGGTCTCTTTGGATATCAACTTCGATAACAGCGACTGATAGTACAATCGGAGTAACTAATCGACTGGCAGCTGCAATGCTAGATAGAGTTGGCTGCTGTTAGTTTCTTAGCCAAGTCACTGAATCAGAGAATGAAGGTGTTTCAGTTGAAATTGTCAAAGAATCGAAGTATAATGTGTATGTTCCTCCAGCAGTGTCTACAACCGCTAATCTATTACTTCCTAAGTATCGCATAATAGAAATTGCAGGTAACGGAGTAGTAGTAGCACCACTCAGGTTTTTACTTATCTTGCTAACAAATAAGCAAAAAAAGATTTAAAAACAATTAAAAACACAAATATTATTAAAAAATTTTTACCTTGTGTTCGACAATAAGTCATATTAAATAACATCTCCACAGTCAGTCCCGAACAGAATCCCCCAGGATGATGTACCTACTCCTCCTGTGATTAATTTCGAAGTCACATCGCATTTCTCTGAAAGTTGCATATTCCAGATATTTGAATTCCCTTGATAATCATAATCAACAATATTGTGCTCGGTTGTTATGAAAATAGCCTTGCCGGAGTCAACCATCAAGAATTTCAACAATCTAGTGTTTTCAATCGCATAAGAGTAATTCTGCTCATTGAAAACTATAAACGAACTACCTTTGTACACTAACATCCTGGATGCTAATGCAAATATAAACATTGGTATTCCATTTATTTAGACTTATCGCATGTCCTTGATTTCACTAGAGAACTATGAAGAAAACGTCAGCTAAAAATCAGAATAAGCATAAAGAGCGTTGTTCTTATCACTGAGGAGGATTCTAGCGGAGGATTCATCTGAGAATTCTTCTAAAACAAGAAAGTTCTTTCTGTGGACATCGATGAATATTTCATATGGTCTTGTGAACATATTAAAGTTAAATCTCCAGATTCTCTCTGTGTTCATCACAAATACTGTGTTTGTATTATAATCAACTTGCATGTCGAGTGGCCTTCCAGTGAGATTCTGGTAGATTTCTTGGATCTACAAGCAGTTATCGATACCTTTTTAGTTGTTGAGCAGAATACTCTAGATGTTCCCAAATGCATCGATAAAATTTAGCATTGAGCTTTCTGTATCTGTAAACGCTTTGACAACTGTTCCGATTCCATTAACTTGATAGGAGTTAGTTGAAGCACCACCTGGTTAGTAGGTAGAAAGGTTGTAGAATAGTAACTACCCACTCGCAGTAGTGTCAGGGTAATATGCAAACAGACTTAAAGAACTAATGTAGACACCTCCAATAAACCCACCGCTAATCGGACTGAAGTACAGCATAAGTGTCAGGGTGCTCCGAAGAAACACATATGATACTAAGGCAACAAAAATAAACAAAAAATAAACTCAAATAGTTATTATTTATCAACTCGGACTACTCATAATTACCTAGGTATGTCAACGCTAGGAGGTTTCCGTCGTAGATATTTAAGGTCATAATAGCATAGGCTATGGTAGTTATCTTTTATATTGAGTTCCCAGCGTAGTCAAACACATATATCGGACTCGTGTAGATGAATACTCGTTGATACTACTTATCGATAAGTATCGAGAAATTAGCTAGAGTTGAATCCACTGTGAATTAGCTAATCAATGAATCTGAATTATTCCTGTCGAAGAACGCGATCATGAGACTATCCACTCTGCACACAAAGATCGTATCTAGAAACACACAAACCTTGAAGATACTTGTAGTGCTCTGGAAAACTGAATATCTATTTGTAATCGAAGTTATCTGACTAGCTGATGATACATCTGCTTTTGTTTTAAATATACCACTCCCGTAGATGTAGATATCCTTAGTTGTTTGATCTACGAAGAATCCGTTGATTGTTAGAGTTACCGCTGAGATACTACTGGTATTAGTCTATGAAATCCACTTCATTGTGCTACTACTGAAATCAAATATTACCATTTGATCAGCTGAATGTGCGATTAATAACTGCAGCTTAGGGAACAGTGCAGTTTTAACTAAAGTATTTGTAAATGTGATTGTTTCTAGAAGTTCATCAGTGAAAATGGAAAAGCATCGGATAATATGCACTGACATCACGCAATATCGGCTAAGAAGAAATTCATAGAAGAATTTAGAATATAACTCATTATCAGTAGAAAGTTTAGAATGAACAAGTTAGATGATTTAGTCTTTCATAGCTGCAACTCCAGTCAGACCAGCTTGAGTACCCACGAAGACTAAAGATTTGGAATTGTCAGTTGTGAGCGTTGTGAAATATTAACTTGGCATGAAGTTGAATTAACCAAAGGGTGTCTCAGGATATGATTAATCTTGATTTAACCATGTGTATACAGTGTAGGAAGTAAACGAGAAGACATTCATGGAAACGATAGCGATTAGTTCTTGGTTGAGTTATGTAAATTATCGCTTAAGGAATGTTAAGGATTTTATGAGCAGATATTTCCCGAATTGAGTAGTAGAACTGTCGGTTAGATTCAGCTAGAGTATTGTGTACATTTCAGCCAGTTTAGCGTTGGTTTTGAGCATCGGAAAGAAATATGTGCTGTCTTCGAATAAGTAAGATCCAATGACATAACCGTTGGTGATGCTTACTTCTTGCTGGAGAGTCAATGAGCTGTCTAATACTCGAAAAGCAGTGCCAGTAGAGCTGCTGTAAACTATCTTAAAGCCTAATAAAATAACAATAGGGAGAAATGTGATATTAGTTTAAGAAACAGAGAAGAGAATATGTATGTGATTTAGTTACCTCCTGTGGATATATCATTGAATTAAATGAAAGCTGGTGTTGAGAAGGTTGAGTGTGTTGCAGTTGGAGTGGATGTAATTGAAGGAGTTTGATTAGAATCATAGACAAGTTCAAAAACAGACAACACTGAAGCTGCGTTAAAAGTCACAATATCGCATTGCTGAGAGACGAACACTTTCGAAAGAGAAGCGAACGATGCTTGCAACGAGAAAGATATAACTGTCATAGTACCATCTGACGATGAGAAAATCTACAATGTAGAGTTAGCAAAGATGAAGAAATGGTTTAGACAAGAGGCTATTTTAGTGAAGGGATTAGTTGAGTCGATGTAGAAAATAGTAGATTCAAGAGGATTCCTTAATTTAAATTTCACAACGCTAGCAGTGAACTAAGCTACGATGAATTCAATGGTATTGTTATCTTAGAAGCTTAAAGCATCGATGCAAGCTTCATTTTGTCTACTAAAGGAATAGTAAAGTCTAGGGTTTAGAGGGTCTATTACTTTCCAGATAACGATCTTGCCATCGCTGGAGCAGCTTAAAACGAATCCCGCAGTTTCAACGTAAATAATCTTGGATATTGAACCTTCGTTCCATGGGATTATGTTCTTGAAGCTGCGAATAACTGTGTTAGATAATTGATTCTGGGAGTTCAGTTACAGAATCTCTAAGTCTTATTCGAGAATAAAGATGTTTTTAGTGACCTCCCCTAGGATTAGTGTCTATGGAGAGTCAAGCAATACTTAAATTGATTGAGTTGGCTGAGTGGATTAGTTTGTAGATGCTGAAAGGGAAATCTCATAGAAATAGACGTAATAGATCCTAAACGAAAAATTAATTAATTTTAATTAGAAATTTGATAAGAAAATAATGATAACTATCGAAATTAAGATATTGCTTATTTTCAATTTAGGGGGCGTGGGGGAGAGATAGAGAGATAGAGAAAGAAGGAAATATGTTTGCTATTAGTTAATGGGATATTAATATTCAAGCATCTTAGATCTTACGAAAATGATTTCGATAAAACGAAGAGAAAGAGAGATTCAGGTTGAAAGAGATATCCAGTACTACTGGCAATATTCTCTAAATTCGTGAGTTTCTAAATCAGCAAGATTTATGATTGCTAGATTTCATAAATTAGTACCAAAGAGGTAGTAGAGACTATGAGTGTTTTCTAAATGGCTAAGATTTATGAAGGAGAGGTAGTAGTGTTAAGTGCTAGGCTTTCACAAGTGTTATTGGTGTAAATCAAATATAAATATGGCATTTAATCGAAGGCTGCAAAGTATTTTATTTCAGTAAAAGAAGCAAAGGAAAGGGATTAATTCAAGGGTTGAAAGAGAATCAGAGATGAAACATTACAGTCGATTACAGAAGATGCTAGGCTATTTAGATTAGAGGTGCTTGAGGTATCATAGACAATTAATTCAGTAGCAGTTGAACTTTAGATAATTACAATACCATCTTTCATCACAAAAGATTGCTCCGTAGTCAATGAGACATTAAAAAACGGAGCAATGTTGCCTAGATCTGAAGGGATTTCAGAAGAAGAGTAATTGCTATTTTGTCCAATTACACTGAAATAAACATAACTTCCTGCTTTATCTTAGGAGACACTCACAAGTTTCTCATTATCATTGGACAATACGATTTAGCTGGATACTTTAACATCTCCATGAGTGACTTTCGCAAGAGGATAAGCGGAACTCGCTGATTGAAGCCACTAATAAATATAATTTGTGCTGGTATCGATGAGAAAAATACGAGATCCTATTGCGTTTAGAAATTCTACTCCTGTTTTAAACGAGAAAGATCTATGAAACGCGCCTGTTTTGCCATCGATGACGTTCAGAAATGAGTCATACAGCACGTAGATCATGTTATCTGAATCCTCTACAGTTCCTTAAATGGATTTTGATTAGCTCAGCGAAGAAGGAGATATGTATGTTGTTGAACAAGGATAAGCGCTCAAGCAAGAGCCAGTAGATGGATCTGCGTATTCCATCTCGCCGCAGATACCCAGGCATTTATCTCCTGAAGAAGATAGATATTCATAAGGCAAGCAGGACTTGCTGGAAACTGAAGATTCCAGCCAACTCAGTACGAACATGATTACCATAGCTACAACATTCTAAGGCCTCTTCATGGGTTATCCTGACAGGATACTAAATGGAGATACTCAATTATTCTTAGAGTTTATATTTGCTGGTTAATTTGTTTTGTTTCTATTGCGGAAATTAATATTATGCAAGCAAAATTAGCCAGTTCTTTGAAAGAAAGATTCTTCTAATATAGATATTGCGTGATGCTGAGAGAAAGTGAGAGAAAGATAAATTCCGAACAAGAGAAATAGGTTGATTAGTAACTTCCTTCTTAAAAACAAGTGCTTACATTTAGATTTAAAACCTTCTGAATCCCCATAAACAAACATAAAACACTAGAGAGCCATAATAATTTGAATTCCCCAGTTTGATTTGTTAGTCTTGAGAAGGGGGAGGGAAGGGGATATTCCCACAAAATAAGCAAAAATAAATAATTTCAAGCTGTCTCTTTAATCAAAGTTATTTTAGATAATGAGTTTCATATTTTTGCCAAGTGTTAATTTGAGTTTTACTCATTACTATTATGTTTGCTTTTAATATTGTTCTTTATTATTTGCTTACCTTGCAAGAAATTAATGTAAGAGAACGTTTTTAGCCTGCTCTTAAGCCAACTGGGTAATTAACCAAATTCTGCTTGAGAAAATAAATTTGAAGATTAATAATATTGATTAATCAAATAAAAAATAAATTCCTATCATTCTATTTGATATTAAACAATGTGTCTCAAATTTTTGGAATCAGGTGTTACAATTCATAAAATATTGGATTGACTTCAGCAGTTTATTTTTCAAAGACTTGGTTTCAAAGTCGCATGGAGTTAAATTGAAATAGAATGAAGGAGTATATTCTATGAGCTAATATCCATCACCCCTCGAATAATTCATGATTCAATGAGATTTATTGTATGAAAAAAAGACTATTATTTCTAGATTTACTTGTAGACCTGCAACAGCTTAACGAATAGAAATGCGATTATCGTGTAAAGTAATATTGGCTCGGTTAGGATATTTAAAACATTCAAACTAATATCACTATCTATGATGTAGCTGAACCCTTGAGTGAAGATAGATGAAGAACTTTTATTTTTGTTGCTAAGTCCAATTATCGCGTTTAAAATGAAAGAAACTGCAGTAAAGCAGTAAGTTACTGAAGATACCAAGGAATTCAGCTCATTGATGGAGAGGAATGTAGAACCATATGAGTGATATGAGTTTCTGAGGGAATACTATCTGAAATCAACATAGAAGGAGAAGATTAAAATAGCATTTATAATGATTCCAAGGGGAAGTGCAAGAGGATAGGTGAAGACACAGGTTAATAGCGTTGAGTTAATAACAATAATAGAAATTGCTTTTCGGAAGATCGATGAAGAAGATGAAAAGATAGGTTTCGAAGGAGGAGACTATGTTTTAGGAATGGTTCTAGAAGCAACAGAGGAGGATATTACTTCTTTGATTTGGAGAATGCGATCGATTTTTTGGATGTGGTGGGTATTGTGACTGTTGTTGTTTATTCTATTATCTGATTCTTCAATGAATTATGCGCTATATTACTGCTGTTTGCTATCCATAATGTTCTGATTTGGCTGATTTGGCAAGTCTCTGCTCTTTTGTTAGGAAATCTCTTAAATATCTGAGTTGTTCAATAAGTCAACTGGTGTGATGAGTATCTCGCATGCAACTCTTCTAGATCGTCTTGATGGACATCGGATTAAGCTAAGGATGTATGAAATAAATGTCTCACATAGAACAAGTAACACCATAGCAAGAACGAAGGATATTTCAGCTTGGACTTACGAATAAGATAATACTTATGCATTGGTTTCCTTGGAAGAATTGAAAAACACTGGAAAGTCAAAAGAATCACTAAAAATTGCTGCTTGTTTGAGCTGAAATCCACAGAAAATAAACAGAGAATTGAAAGCAATAACTGTGAGTAACTTCCACTCAAATCCAGAGAAGGTTGTCCTGTCGATGAAAACCCTTGCAATCAACGAAAGAGCAAGCGTATTCAAGGATATAAGCAATCCAAGGAAGATCCCTTGAATGAATCCAGCTGTGAAGTCACCATTGTTATGATTGCTGTTTCCATCTATCTATTGGATGAAGTTACTGTTAGTATTAAAGATATAATGTAAGACTATTGAGTCAGCTACTAAAAGAGCTAATTCAGCTAGAAATGCAAGACAATTCTTAAAAATCGAGCTTTTCTAATTGTAAATGTTTTCAGCAATGGCACTATAAATCTTAAATTCATGGAGAACTTTAGGAACTTATCCCCAGCAGAAGATTAGCTTAATCGCAGGTCGCTCAGAGAGAAACAATTGAAGGTTATTTCCAGAGACTTTCATCAGCAACAGCCATATAAATAGAATCTAAAATGCTACACCAATGTGAGCTAAAACAGTATCACTACGAGTAACCTCAGCGTTATAAATCTCTTAGAAAGAAGACTTAAAAGGAAGAAGTACTTTAGATTCAACCCAATCTTCGCAGTAAATGAAAAAATATAGGAAAAAGAAAAAGCCGATACCCGTGATATTCAAAAACATACCAGCTAGCTAGCAAGGATATTAAGTGTGAATCTCGTAGTCCTTGATGATCCCATTCACGTCGATCACTGATAGGGTAAGAAATCTCTTGAATAAACTCTTCCCAAATATTTTTATTTTGTCGAACATTTACTGCTTCTTTTGATTGCTGTTAAAGAGCAGTTGAAGAAATCTGGATTCATCAAAATCGATCTGCTGACTAATTCTCTTGATGTATTATTTTTTCTCAAATTAGTATTCTTTCACATCAGTGAATGAACTTTGTTTCTACTTTGAAGTAGTTCTTTTCAGAGAATAAGTTGAACTATGATATTTAGCTGACTAGTGCTATTATTAGCCCATTAAATTGTTTTCTTAAGCAAACTAAAACTGGAATTTACTCTTTGTAGCCTAACCAACTCCACTGCTAGTTAGATCTATCTTCCCTAACTAATCTGATAGCTACAGTAACTTCAACTTAGGTGCTTTAGTGAATATGTTGTCACGAATTTAGCTTGAGAAATTGCATTGGAAAGAAGATTACTTAGAAATCTACCTCTTTCTAACCGTTTTCTGGGTTGTAGTCACTATTTCAGTTTCTTTAGCTTCATCGACTGCAAGAATCGAGCTTTAATTGAATAACTATTATTTGTGCTACTTATTATTATTATTATTACCGATTCCATTGTAGTTTGCTGAAGTATTCTTTAATATTCCTTTTTTAGCTTTTCCACTCGCTTTCTGAGCTGCTTTCTGTAGAATCGCAAAGAATGAATCGATTTTCTATTCACTATCGAAATGATGCACTGTATGGTTATCTTCAGCAAAACGCACACTGCTAGTGTCTTCTCTTTGTTTATAATTATCAGATACTACAGAGTTATTGTTACGCAACATCATCATTCCAGATGTGCCATCTTAAACAGAAGGATAATAAGGAAGATAAAGTCAAAAAAAAGTTTAAAAATAAATCCCGAAAAATTACTTACTTTACAAAGAAATGGCTCCATCTCCTGATTAGTCTAGAAAATAAGATCCAGCTTTCGGAGATCCACTAAAGCTCTATGTGTATGATCTCTAGAGTTTCAATGTGCTATTGTTGTTGTTTAGTTTCAGCAAAGATCTGCCATTGTCATTGATAAGTAAATTAGGATCGTCTTAGGGAGGGTTTCCATCGAGGTTTTTAGGTGTGGTTTCATTGATTTTGCTGTAGATGTAGTTCCTTTTTTGAAAGATTTTATTCATTTTTGCATTCAGAACTGAGTTTGGATTGTTTTGATCAACTATTCCTTTGAACTCCAAATCACCTTGTCTGTTAGGAGAGCTATTTAGATTAGATTTGAAAGCTGTTGAGGATGAAGCTTAAGCTAATATTGCTCTTGGGTTATTTTCAGTTTAGTTTTCATACATTTGAGCTATTGATTTGCTTTGGGTTTCTTCTCTCCTTTGTTCTTCTATTTTAATTGAAGTTTTCGACCAATAATTAGTTCTACTTGCAATAAATGTGTTTGTAATCTAGAAAAGGCCATCCCAAAATCACAAGGCTAATTAACTTAAAATTTAAAGTTTATCTTGCTTTAGTAAATTCATCGATATTTACATAAAGAATGTGCAAAGGATGATAAGAATTATTGAGTTCAGAGTAGAAGAATAATTCAAATTGATAAAAATAAAATATTTAATAAAGTCTTTCTAACAACAAAGCTGAGATCTTCGGTGACAACATAGGGACTTACCCTTGAGCATGGAGATCTACGCAAAGAAGGAAAGCAACGCAGGTTCTGATTCTGCTTCTGAGTTTGTTTTGGCTTATTCTGGTAACATTATCTCAAGTGATTCCGCTAATAATGACTACTAATTATCTCGCATTTTGAAACTCAGCAATCTTTAAAGTGGAGGGATTATTTTGCTAAGAATCAAGCTTTTTGACAATGAAAAAAGAGTATTTACAATCAATTCATAGAAATATTAGCATTCTAGCTATTCTTCATTCACAATGGCATAACTAAACGCATACTATGTTGAAGCTGTTGTTGAATATGCTTAAGAGGCTAAAAATGTCCTGGAACTCAAGGGCGAGGCTTTATTGAGTGTGAAATAATACAATGATGAATACTCAGCGTTTTGCTTTACATCGCTGGTTCTGTCATCATAATCTTTGTAGACTGTAAACTCATTCTAGCTGAAAATCACTCAGAACACTATTAATTCTTCGACTTTTATCTCAACGGACCTTCGGTTCAGGCAGTGTCTAACATGAGAGACGGAATTTAATTCGACTTCCACTGCATATTCTTCAATAATTTCTTGCTAGAAGTGCTCAGCTGGAACTTATGCATTGTCTTTATCATCGGCTTGCTTGTAGTTCCTCAGCTTAGTCTTGCGAAGGAAGCCAGATTGTCTTATTGAAAGGATATTGGAGGTAAAATACTACCACTGATGAGATCCTGGAATGCGAGTATACTCTTCAAAACGTTTGCTGGGAAGCAAACCCAGACAGCAGATTTGGATGCATGAAATGACACATCGGCCCATTATGTGAGAAATGTGACATAACTGGTAAATATTGGGACAAAGTTCGTTATTCGTAGACTCTTTCACCTTATGACTGCGGGGAATGTTCTGGAGTTGCCTACTAAATTGTATTCACCAGCTTAGCAGTAATAGCAGTGTTTTTGTATCTTTTCTTCAGTGTTTTTTTCTTCATGAACGGATATATCTACAATTCTCGATGCTACTACTTAAGATTTCTGAACATTCTTCCGTTTTCTAAAAGTTGCATAAGCGATAAATCTTCATTCATAATCAAATCTCTCTTAAATTATCTCTAAATGGAAGCTGTATTGTTCACTTGTAACCTTTCGTTCTTCCCTTCTATGCTAGTTTTTGCTCCTCAGCTTTCAGGATAACCTGCTTCTTTTCAATTACACCATTTATAACTCTCTTTGTAATCCTTCTCATCTTCCAAAAGTACAGAATCTGGGAAGTCGGATCATACCACAAATACACCATGATAAATGTGGTTTTTTATTTTTTCAATCTGATTCCCTGTCCTTCTTCACAAAAGCACTTTCCTGCAGGTAAATAGGCTCAGAATCTTTTCAAAGCATTAATATCGAGATTTCCTGCTCTGACAAATCCTATTCCTAGTATGCGATGGGGTTTATTCTCTCTAATTTGCTATTCTGGACTCTGACTCCAGGATTCATTCTTTACTGGTTGATCAAGCACAAGAAAACCTAACATCTATCATACTGCACTATGAAATACAAGTTCGGGTACTACTACCTCGAGTTTAAAAAAAAATACTTCTATTGGGAATTCGTCAGGATCTATTTCAAAATGGCCATCGTCATTCTCATCACTCTGCTAGAATCTTTAGGCATCACACTCTTTATTATTTGCGTAATTTTGATTTTCGCTAACACTCTTCTGATCACAATATTTTAGCCCTTTGAAAGTAAATTTCTTTACAAATTAGAGATTTTATCATATATTATCTTGATCTCATCAATATTCTTTGGGTAACTCTATCTGATATACCCATACGAGCTACTTAATCTCCCAATAGCATTCTGCCACTTTGGATATCTTATTTTCATTGCTTTAATTATCATCCGTCTTAAACTCGATTCCTATGCTTAATAATCTTCAAATTACATAATCAAAATCAAATAACTCCTCAAACCTTTCTTACCATTGAGATTCTTGAACAGACTCCCCAATCCAAAACCAAAGACACTCCGTCCACTATTTTACTGGAAATTCCTTATCGAAACATAGCATATCTTCGATAGAAATAAGTCAGAGAGCAATTCACTCTTCTCAATAAACTCCCCCAAAAAATCTAACTTTTAAGTAAATCATAATTTTTATCAAAAATTAATGCTACATTTTTATTAATCTAGGAGCAACGATTCAACAGCAAGGGAATAAAAGAAGCGTAAATGATGAAACCTGCACTCAAAATCTTGACACTAATAAACTAGATGACATAAAAAATCGTCCTATTTCTTCTTCGTAAAAAAATAATAACAATTCTATCACTATCTTCTCTCCTTCATTTAAGTATTAAGTGAAGAACAGTTACTTCTCAAAAGCCGTAGCTGACAGCTCGCCAGGTGTAGAATCTTAATAGAATAGCATAATAATCATTCCTGGCATCACAATTCTTAGGACAAATGAAGAAGAGTTGCAGAGGAAATCAAGGCAAGACTTTCATTAAAATATATAAGATCTATTATTTTAATCTAGTTGCTCGCTAAAGTCAAATGATTATTTATCTTCCATGGAGAACAGAGCTGCAGCTCTGATTCCTAAGTCAGATAATATAAAAAATATCTTCCAAAATTAACCAAATGCCTTGAGAAAAAAAAATCAGAATAATCAGAATAATTAGTTGATTCCTGACTGTATTTGTAGATCACAAGAGAATCCCTTGTTTGGCAGTTTGCTTTAGGAAATTATTAGTTTTATTTAAATATGATTTGAAGGTCTCTTTTCATAACATTTCTAGAATCGAACATAGAAAAGAAAATATCTTTATCTTTCTTTCGTTATTTAACTCTTTTTGTAGTAAAATTCAATTTATTCATCATTTTTTATCTTTTTCTAGATTACTTTCTCTCTTATCTACTAGGTTGATCAAAAAGTTCGTAGTATTTAAAAATAACTTTGGATCAAAGAGAGTCAGCATAATTTAACTAATATATTCAGATAGAGCTTGAAAACTCTGTAATAATAAATATAATAAAAATAATATTATTATTATTATTATTATTATTATTATTATTATTATTATTATTATTATGCACAATGGATTTTATGTGTTCTATGCTTTAGCATGCAACTTTAAATTTGAATATGAAAACCAAGTATAAAAAATAAAGAGAGAAATTGGTAAGAGTAAAAAAAATTACAACAACAAAGAGTTCAATTATAATTGAAAGATCAAGATTTTTTTCTTTTCTTTGTTCAATTTTAGAATGATTGTGAAAAGCGACCTTCTAATCACATTTTATTGAATCATTAATATCCTAAAGCAAACTGGCAAACAAGGGATTCTCTTATAATCTACAAATTCAGTTCAGGGATAAACTAATTTTTCTGATTTTTTCTTTCTTAAGGCATTTGGTTGATGTTGGAAGATATTTTTAAAATTATCTGACTCAGGGATCACGGATGCAGTCTTGTTTTCCATGGAAGCGTAATAATCATTTGACTTTAGAGAGCAACTAGATTAAATTAATAGATTTTAAATATTTTACTGGAAATTTCTCCTTGATTTCTGCTGAGACGCTTCTTCATTTGTCCTAGGAGTTGTAATACCAGGAATTATTATGCTGTTCTATTAAGATTCCACACATAACGGGCTGTTAACTGCGGCCTTTGAGTCGTAACTGTTCTTCATATCATACTTAGGTGAAGGAGAGAAGATAGTGATTAGATTATTTTTATTGTTCTACAAAGAAGAAATCGGAAGGCCTAAAAAATCATCTTGTTTATTAATGCCAAGGTTTTGAGTACAGGTTTCACCATTTGCACTTCCTTGATTCCCTTGCTGCTGCTTCGTTGCTCCTGATTAATTAATTTTAGCATTATTTAAAGTTAAACATTTTTACTTTACTTGAAAGATAGATTTATTGAGGGAGTTTATTGAGATGAGTGAATTACTCTTTGGCTTATTTCTATCGAAGATACGTTATGTTTCGATATAGGAATTTCCAGTAAAATAATGGGCGGAGTGTCTTTGGCTTTGGGTTGGGGAGTCTGTTCAAGAATCTCAGTGGTAAGATATGTTTGAGGAGTTTTTTGATTTTAATTATGTAATTTGAAGATTATTAAACGTAGGAAGATAATTTAAAGCGGATGATAATGAATGCAATGAAAATAAGATATCCAAAGTGGCAGAATGCTATTGGAAGGTTTAGTAGCTCGTATGGGTAGATCAGATAGAGTTACCCAAAAAATATTGAAGGGATCAAGATAATATATGATAAAATCTCTAATTTGTATAGAAATTTACTTTCAAAGGGCTACACTATTGAGATCAGAAGGGTGTAAATGAAAATTAGAATTATGCATATCACAAAGAGTGTGAAACCTAAAGAATCTAGCAAAGTGATGAGGATAACGATGGCCATTTTGAAGTAGATCCTGACGAATTCCCAGAAGTAGTATTTCTCTTTAAACTCGAGGTAGTAGTACCCGAACTTGTATTTCATGGTACAGTATGATAGATGCTAGGTTTTCTTGTGCTTAATCAGATAATACAGAATGAATCCAGGAGTCAGTGTCCAAAACAGCAAATTAGGTAAAATAAACCCCAGAGCGAACTGGGAATATGATTTGTCAGAGCAAGAAATCTCGAGATTAATGCTTTGGAAAGATTGGGAGCCAATTTGCCTGCAGGAAAGTGCTTTAGTGAAGAAGGATAGGGAATCAGATTGGAAAAATAAAAATACCACATTTATCATGGTGTACTTGTGGTATGATCCGACTTCCCAGATTCTGTACTTACCGAAGATGAGAAGGATGACAAAGAGAGTTATAAATGTTGTAAATGGTAAGAGAGATTGCATTAAAGATCTAATCCGCTCTTCGCCAAAATTCTCAATTTATTCCACAGAAAATATGCATGTTAGGGAAACTAGCACTTTAGAAGCAGGTTATCCTGAAAGCTGAGGAGCGAAAACTAGCATAGAAGGGAAGAACGAAAGATTGCAAGTGAATAAAACAGTTGCCATCTGAAGGTAATTCAAGAGAGATTTGACTACGAATGAAGATTCATCGCTTATGCAACTTTTAGAAAATGGGAGAATGTTCAAGAACCTTATGTAACAGCATCGAGAATTGTATATATATCCATCCATGAAGAAGAAAACACTGAAGAAAAGATACAAAAATATTGCTATTACTGCTAAGCCACTGAATACTATTTAGTAAGCAATTCCAGAACATTCCCCGCAGTCATAAGGTGACAGAGTCTACGAATAACGAACTTTGTCCCAAGATTTACCAGTTATGTCGCATTTCTCACATAATGGGCCGATGTGTCCTTTCATACATCCAAATCTGCTGTCTGGGTTTGCTTCCCAACAAACGTTTTAAAGAGAATACTAACATTCCAAGATCTCATCAGTAGTGATGTTTTACCTCCAATATCCTTTCTACAAGACAATTTGGGTTCCTTAGCAAGATTCCGCAGAAGAAGGGCACTACAAGCAAGTCGATGATAAAGACAAAGCATAGGTTCCAGCTGAACATTTCTAGCAAGAAATTATTGAAGAAGAAGCTGTTGAAGTTGATTGTATTTCCATCTCTCCTGTTAGGCACTGTCTGAACCGAAGGTTTGTTGAGATAAGAGTCGAAGAATGAATTGTGTTCTGAGTGATTTTCAGCTAGAACGAATCTACAGTCTACAGAGGTTATGACGACAGAACCAGCGATGTAAAGCAAAACGCTGAGTATTTATCATCGTATTGTTTCACACTCAGCAATGCTTCGCCCTTCAGTTCCAAGAGATTTTTAGCCTCCGAAGCATATTTAACAACAGCTTCAACGTAGTATGCGTTTAATTCTGCCATTGTGAACGAAGAATAGCTAGAATGCTAATATTTCTATGAATTTATTGTAAATACTCTTTTTTCATTGTC
>Ga0302271_10001048_pt1 | contig 27140 bp, 18 predicted proteins | sample III_Bog_N1_1_FD_198767 | JGI IMG/M metagenome (GOLD analysis project Ga0302271, IMG submission 198767) | Peat permafrost microbial communities from Stordalen Mire near Abisko, Sweden - III_Bog_N1_1 | ecosystem: Environmental > Terrestrial > Soil > Wetlands > Peat | place: Sweden: Abisko... | reverse complement strand
AGATTCCAGCGTCAAGGCTATCTTCTTGCATCTGATTTGACATTTCTTCTTTTAACTTGTAAAACGAATTAAATTGCAAAAAGTTGCTTTAAGAGCAAGATATTATTATTATTATTTTTCAATTCTAAGGGGTGTTAGGTTGATTTAGGTAACTGCTTCCGCAAGTTGCATAAGTTAAATCACAAAAATAAACTAAAAAATACACAAGCATTTTGCTAAAAGGAAAAATAATTTAATTGTTTTTTTTTAATATGCTTCATGTAAATTTCAATATTATTTAATGGTACTTGAAGGCATGATAGACACTCGAAGTTGCAAATAGATTCTTTTTTGAAACAACTTTTATTTAAAAAGATGAATCAAGGATGGGGGTAATGAAGTTAAATAAGAGATGAAGTCTTTACACACCTTTCTATCTATTTTGAAGCTCTTTAAAAGACCGGAAAAATAGATATATTTGTCTGAATTAAAATTCACAAAGAAACATCAAATCATTCGCAAAGATTTTTTTAAAAAAAAGAAGAAGAGAAGAAAAGTTAAAAACATGAAGGTGAGCATAATCCTTTGAAAACTAATCATCTTGGACTTCTCGCTAAGGATTGCTATTGCTTTTTTAACAGATCGAAGAAGTCAAATCTACCACCAAGACACAGAGAATCGCCTCACATTCGCACGTCAAAGGTCTGGGGTTGAATGAAGAAGGATCAGCTGTTGCAGTTGCTTCTGGAATGGTTGGACAGGAGAATGCTAGAGAGGTACAAACAGCTTTTTTTCATAGGAACAAAAGAAATAGGATTGGATAAGACAATAATAAGAATTTATTTGTGATATTTACAGGCAGCAGGTGTGATAGTAGAGCTGATTAAGACAAAGAAAATGTCAGGAAGAGCTCTGCTGCTAGCTGGACCTCCTGGAACAGGAAAGACTGCTATTTCATTAGCTATTTCTTCTGAACTTGGACCGAAAGTTCCTTTCTGCCCAATGGTTGGTTCTGAAGTGTACTCCTCAGAAGTAAAGAAGACTGAGATTCTCATGGAGAACTTCCGCCGAGCAATTGGTTTGAAAATCAAAGAAACCAAGGAAGTCTGGGAAGGTGAAGTAACCGAACTGAAGACTGAAGAAAAGGAGGAAGCACAAGGGTATTAGAATGAAATCTTGCGATTTAGTCTCCTAACAATTATTTTTGTTTGTTTTGAAAAAAGCTACGGAAAAGTTGTGAGCAGCGTAATTGTCACATTGAAAACATCCAAGGGAACAAAGCAATTGAAGCTCGACCCATCGATTTATGAAAACATGCAAAGAGAAAAAGTCAGTGTTGGAGATGTCATCTACATTGAGGCATCAAGTGGCAGCGTCAAAAGAGTCGGTAGATGCGATTCATATGCTTCAGAATATGATCTCGAAGCTGAGGAATACGTACCTCTCCCTAAGGGCGACGTGCACAAGAAGAAAGAAATTGTTCAAGACATTACACTTCACGATCTCGATATCGCCAATGCTCGTCCTCAACATGGATAGGACTTTGCTTCTTTGATGGGATAGATCATGAAACCTAAGAAGACTGAAATCACTGAGAAACTCAGATAATAGATCAACTAGATTGTCAACAAATACATCGATTAAGGCATTGCAGAATTAGTCCCTGGAGTGCTGTTTATCGATGAAGTGCACATGCTGGATATCGAGTGCTTTACTTTCTTAAATAGAGCTCTTGAATCGACTCTTGCTCCTGTTGTTATCTTAGCCACTAACAGAGGAATGTGCACCATCAGAGGAACAGATATTATCTCACCTCATGGAATTCCAGTTGATCTCCTTGACAGGTACATATTCATCATTTAAACACTTGCATCCAATATTCTGAAAATAATTATTGATTTAAAATGACTTCTAATGAACTAACAATCCTTTATTATAAATAGATTACTGATTATTAAGACTATGCCATATGGCTTAGAAGATTTAATAAAGATTCTCGCTATCAGGGCTTCAACTGAGAGTATCAAGTTGTCAGCTGAAGCACTCTCTCATCTAGGATCTGTTGGCAGTTCCTCTTCCCTTCGTTATGCAGTGCAGCTACTCACACCATCTAGTGTACTCGCCCTAACAGAAGGACGCACAGAAATCACCAAGTAACGAGAAATCAATTTATATATTTAATCCCTTCTCAATGCTAATTTTTTTAAATTTTGTTAACTCAAAGGGAGGACATTGAAGAGGTTCACAAGCTATTCCTTGATGCAAAATCCTCAGCTAAACTCCTTAATGAATAAGCCGATAAATACATTAGATGAAATTGATTGTTACAGCTGTGTAAACAAAACGAAAAAAAAGCAGAATATTCTTGTTTTTGCTGCTGTAGATTTATGTGCAATAACCTTTTCAAAATACATGGAAGTTAAAGACATAAATTGTTTCATGAATTTGATGAATAATTTTTGCTTATCTGCTCAAGAATAATTTCAAAGAGAAAGAAGACAATAGATCCCGATTCTTGAGAGAGAACAGGGGAGTCCTTTGGAGGATCTTTTTCAATTGAGTTTTATCAAAAGAAAGTGATTTTTTGGGCTCTCTATGCTTGATGATTTATTATCCCAAAGTTAATAAAGTTAATCAAAAAATAAGCAAAGAAAGCAAGACAAAATATTTTTCAAATAATGAACGCAGATTTGATGCAGCTACTTCAGCAAGGTGGTCTAGGTAGAGGAATATAGACTCCCTCAGATGATACATCTGAGACGATATACCTTTCTTCACTTGCTCTACTAAAAATGCTCAAGCATTGTAATGACAAGAATTCTTCATTTGAAAAGCTTTTCAAATGTATTGACATTTTTTTGTAAATACTTCATCAGCTCGTGCAGGAGTGCCTTTGGAGGTTATGGGATTAATGCTTGGTGTGATAGAAGATGATTATACAGTCAAGGTAGTTGATGTGTTTGCCATGCCTTAGTCAGGAACTGGAGTAAACAAAATACCTTTTATTATATTTTTAAAGTTTTTCGAAAAAATGTTAAAGCTAAACTGTTAAATACTATCAGGAATCAGTTGAAGCAGTTGATCCCGTATTTTAAGCTGACATGGTGGAGATGCTCAAGTAAACTGAGCGTCATGAGATGGTCGTAGGTTGGTATCATTCTCATCCAGGTTTTGGACCTTGGTTATCTAGTGTTGATATGAACACATAAATGAGTTTTGAATAACTGCATCCTCGTTTCGTTGCTCTTGTCATCGATCCAATATAATCTGTCAAGGGCAAAGTTGTTATTGATGCTTTCAGACTCATCAACAATACAACACAGCAACTTGGAATTGAAGCGAGATAAACCACAAGCAATTTAGGGCATCTCAATCCACCTTCCTTCAATGTAAAATATAAAATGTTACTATTTTGTGGATTTGAATCTGCATTAGATGAAGAGGGTAGTTACAAAGAATATTTGTTACAACAACATCTTTTGAATTCATTTATGCTTTTTGTTTCAATTAGGCAATTTACCATGGATTAAATAAGTATTACTACTCAATCAATATCAATTATAGGAAAAACGATTTAGAAACACAAATGCTGCTGAATTTATACAAGAAAAATTGGAATGCAGCTCTGAAATAAGATAAATATGATGAGAAATAAACAGATAATACAAAGAAATTTGAAGCCATGTGCAATCTAGCGAAAAACTACATAAGATGGATTGAAGACGAATCCAAGAAGACTAAAGATCAACTGGCCATCAGAAATGTTGGGAAAATAGATCCTTAAAGGCATCTCATGCAAGTAAAAGCATAATCATATTCTCTGAGATTATTTAAGATAACTTTTATTTGTACAAAATTAAATAGAATTTAGAGGAAACTATGGCTTCAAACATTGTGGATGTGTTGGGCACTGGAATCAATCAAAAAGCATTCTGAAGAGAGATAGAAGAATAATTTGAAAACACTAGAAATATCACTCCATTCTGATTACTTTTTATTATGTTTCTTGTATCAATTTGTTTATGAATATTTTGAGATAACTTCAAGAAAATAGAGTGAAAAAGCAACATGAAGTGAAATTACACAAGGAAAAATAGTAAAATAATTCCAAAACAAAGAAAGGCAAACTTTTATAATTGCCTAAAATACCTTCATTCTTTTACTTTCAGGACATCCATACTCAATCTCCTTTGTTGTTTGTTATTCATAAGAAAGAAGGAAAACAAATAAAACTGCAATTTGAATTTGAAAAATTGTAATAAATTTCATAGTAGATTTTTCTTTTTCGTTTTTTTATCACAAATAATCTGGATTAATTACATTTTCTTTTCTCTGAAAAAGGCAAAAATAACAAACAGACCCAATAAAACTATTTTTGATTGTGCTTTTCAAATCAGCCAAAAGAAAACAAGAATAAATTCAATTTTGTAACTACTTTGACAACAAAATACATCATAAACTTCTATAAATGTGAAGCAAAAAGATAGAAGCGAAAAAAATGGGGATGAAACTGAGGGGTACATGTATTTTGTTTATTATCTTCTAAGAACATTGCCAAAAAGGTTGATTTATCTCTACAATCGAGGCATCAATTATAGACTCATTTTGATGTATTTCATTTAGTCTTATTCTTTTCCTTTTCTTGCTTTCTCTGCTCTCTTTCGATGGCTCGTTGTTCCTTTTCCTTTCTTAGTTATTCTTTTCTAGCTTCTTTATCTGAGAATCAAATAAAAAAAATTTAAATATGATAACTGTCGCTTTGCAATTAGATTATCTTCAAAATAATTATCTTACTTCTCACAGTCTCTTGAATCATTCTAATTTTTTCAATGTCTTCAGGACTCTAATAGACTTTCAGATCAACTTCTTCAGCCTTAATAGCAGGTTTTTTGTCTGCTCTGGTATCTTTCTAACAGCAACTACCCATAGTTTTGTTTGTTTTGTTTAAAACTCTCTCTGTTTGTTTACTAATTAACTGACTCTTTAAATATGATTTTGTTGCTTCTTGCAAATAAAAATTATTCTGTACTTTAGTTCTTTATTACCCTCCCAAGTTTATTTCAATTATTTGCGATTGGTTTTTCGTTTTTTGTAATGTTCAAAAGCAGCAAAAAAATATCTCAGCTTTTTTCTTTTTTGTATGCTTCAATGCTATTTGCTTGCATATGCATGTAAGTTCGTTTACTTGAAAAGGAAGCAGATCCATTTTTTTAAGATGAAAATTACTTGATTTATTTTCTTAATGATTTAGATGGATTAATAAAAGGAACTCAAATTAAACTATCAAGTTCTAGAACAAGAAAGATTGAAGAAAAAGATGAAGGAATAAAAAAAATTAAAAAAAATCTATTCTTCCTATGATTATTTTTATTGAATTATCAAAGTAAAACAATCATTTTAGAAAAGGTTAATTATTATTTGATGAAAATTCTTTAAGAATTTTTTAAATGAAATCTATTCAAAAAATGTTGTTTTGATTGAGGTAAGACAGAAAGTGAAACGCGAGAAAAATTTACCAAATGAGAAGTAGAAAGAGTAGAAAGATTGAAAGTCCCTTTTTGAAAGATAATTTAAATTAGGATAGTAGTAATTGTTCGATTAAATTCTGTATAATCTGTAAAACCAAACCCAACAGTTTAGAGAAATGAAAAATAAAGACGACGACTTAGATGATGATATTCTCGATGAAGCAGACTATGATTAGTAAAGCTTTTTTTTCATTATTGTTCACACTAATAATCTGCTTGATTAGCGAAGGGTTGGAGAGGTAAAAGGGTCAACAAAAAGATTTAAAGAAAAAGGAGTAGGATGTTAACGGTGAAAAAAATCTAAGATAAGCTCATGATGAATTTGAATTTTCTGATGAAGAAGAAAACTAACATGATCATAGGGATTAAGAAAAAGTCAATCCAAAGTAGTAATAGATGTAGAATCTGGCAGATGAACATGATGATGAAGAGAAACACAGTGATGAAGGATATGAAGATGAATATGAAGGGTAATTTGAAGAAGAAATAGAAGAAGGAGAAGAATAACATTAGAATGTTGAAGACGAAGATCTAGGAAGATAATAAGAAAATGATCATTTTGAGCATTAAAAGCAAGAAAAACACTAAGTTGTTTCTGAAAAATAACTAGAATCTTAAAAAATAAAAGAAAATGAAAAGGATAGAAAAACTGCTTAATCAGGAAGTAGAGGAAACACAAGCAACAGTGTTACTAGGACAGAGAATAATAGGGGAAGGAGTTCAGAGAGTTCTAGACTTCAAGTTGGATAAAAGAATGGAGGAAATCAGTCTACTAGTAAAAACAGAATTCCACCTTCTGGGTTATAAAATGCAAGTAAAATAATATGATTTCTTGTTGTTAATTTCTAATGATATTCAACAATATTTTAAAGAACGAAGGACATCAACTTCCCAGAACAGACAAGGGATGTTTAGACTACTTAAAAGTAAGAAAAAATACTGTTAAAAATATTAAAAATATGGTATTTAATGAACATTTTTGGATAAAACCTATTTTAGTGAAAGATTTAGAGGAAATGCTGCAAGAAAGAGATTATCAAAGGGCTAACTTTAAAGATATTAAAGCTGAACACGATGAACTAAGAGAAAAATTACGAGAGTTAAATCAAAAGTTAAATGAAAAAGTTGAAAGTAGCTAGGCTTTGCTTTAAAAATAAGCTCAATAAGAACAGAACGTCGATAAAAAAGTTAGATCGGCTAGTAATCAGTTAAGGACTGCTGACGCTGAAACTGAGAACAACCTTAAGATTATCAAAAGACTTACAGAAGAATTATCTAAATATCAGAATAGAATAACCCTAGTTGCTGATCCGAATTACAATAATTAACTGAAAAATTAAATTGAAGCTTCGTAAAATCTCATAGCTAAATTCAAATTGACTTCGAAATAAGTTGGACTTAAAAATGATTAGCAATGTAAAATTGATTATTTTTTGTTAAATTGAAAGGGTTTTGTACGTTTTTGAAGGATTTAAAGATAAAATATTGGATTCTCATTTATTTATTTTGGTTCTGTTTAGCTAAGGAATTGAGTAAGCTAAGCTCCGAGGAGAGTACTTCAGAAGGAGCGAAATAGGCATTACAGCTGAGAGTAGAAGTATAAAGTAATTTAGGGAAGTTAAGTGATCTATAAAGGAAGATAAATGAACAAGAGGATCTCCACAAAAGAAAGAATGAATTACTTGATTAAAAGGAGGAAGAATTGCAGAAGAAAATTGAAGAAGCTCGTTTAATAGGAGTATCTACGGATTTAGATAATAGAGATTCGAAGAAAAAGAGCAAAATAAAGGAGTAAAAATAAGTTTATCTGTAAGCCGAAAAGAATCTTCAAACATTGACAAAAATGTACAAGACAAAGGAAGGTATTGCTGGCAGAGAAATAGAGGATTTATTGAAATAATTGGATAATTTTGATAGATCTATTGAATCAGCTGAGGAATAAATTCAGTAAGTTGTTTAAACAATAAATGCAAGAATCTAATAGACTGGAGAAAATTAAACTGAAATTCTTAGTAAATTGCAATTAGATGCGAAGGTCAACAGCAATAACAATAACGAAGAGAGCACAACAAGATACTCCGTTGATTCTTCTGCTTCTTCTAAACCAAACATGAAAATATTTAGAAAAGGTAGTGAAATCGGATCGGAAAGGAAAATACCGACTGAAGTAAATCCAAGAAATGATTCACAAAGCAATAGAAAGGATATTAGAAATGAAAATGGGATGATTTCTAATAGTAAAAGTTAATCTGCTGATACGAATACAACTGGATAAAATAACTAGCCAACATAGGGTGTTAATTTCCATTCTAAGAATAAGAAAGATGAAGATGCAGAATAAGATCAATCAGTGATAACAAAGCCATTTAGTATTAAAAAAGGAGGAAATGCAGAACAAAGAATATGGATGCCTGAGACTAATAAAATAGAAGATAAGGAGCAAACTTCAAATTCTAAAAATGCTAATCCTAATTCACCTATAAATGAGGACTCTAAAGCACTTTTGAAACCATTTTCAATAAAAAAAGATGAAACACCTAGAAGACCTTAGGAGATTAATTAAAATAAAATAGAAATTGCACAACTTAATATATTCAATGCCTAGAAAGAATCTGAGATAATAACCACCAATAATTAAGGAGAAAATTAGAATACAGCTGCTCCGAGAATGTTTAAGTTTAAGAAAAATACTGAAGGAAGTTCTTCAGTACCATTAGGTGGTGGTGGTGGTGGTTACAATCCTGTTGAGAGCATAGGTCAGATAAAATAAAATGAATAATAATAATAACCTTCAGAAACCAAAGAAACGGAAGATTTTGATGCTGATAATATGGTGGTAAATTCTAGAATGGGTAGAGGTGCTCGCAGAGGTAAAAATGAGACTTAGCATTAATAAAAATTATCTTAGATCGAGGAGGAATAATCTAGAGTTGTCTTGTAAAGTTAATAGCAATTTTCTGATGCACCCAATGACTATCCCTCAGCAGGTAATATTCCTTCTGGATAAACGACAAGAAGGACAAATTAAAATATCGAGTAAAATCCAATGGATTTTGGGCATAAAGAGGACAATAAAAATATTCTTGAAGCTTAAAATAATGAAGTTAGTGATGCAAAGGAAGAAAATACTGTACCAATCGTCCCAAGAAGAAGATAAAATCAGGAAAATAAAAATACTTTTGATTATGGTGCTTAGATTGATGGAAATAATAAGAAGGATAACAATATTATATCCTAAGAACCACAAGCTAATGAGAAGACAAAATGGTCTCTTGATGCAGCAGTAGGTGATGATGAATTTGCTTCTTTAAATGGTCCTTCAAGAAGAGTGAGAAATATTAATAGCAATAACGATGTGAATATCAATAAAAACGTGAATTCTGAGAAAGTATCATCATCAACATAGCATGAAAATGCAATATTCTAAGAAAAACAGAGTAATGCTACTAATCTGCCAAAGACATTTAACTTTTAAAAGAACATTGCTCCTCCTTCTCCTAAATAAAATGAAGAAACCAAAAAAGAATAAGCAAGTGGTCCTTAGCTCCAATAAGTTTTATAATAAAATGAATATTAAGCTCCACGATAAACTAACTAAATTCCCTAGAAACCAGTTTAAGATCCTGATGATTTGAAATTCCTCGGTCCATCAGATAGACGACGAGCAAAAAAAGGAATTGCAGTAGAAAATACTGGAGGAAAGGTAGGTAAAAGGGATATTTTCTCAGGAAACGATGAAACTGAAAATTAACCTGAATTTGGAGCTATTAAAGAACTTGGAAGTGTTAGAGAAAAGGAAAACTTAAATTAAGATAAAAACAACAACAACAATGCATTTAAGAATAATAATAGTTAAGTTAAAAAATCAGCACTCGATGAAGATGGAGAAGAAGAAAGCAGTGGGTTAGATTTTCTGAAGAACGGAAAACAAAAGATAAACTACAAAGATGATGATGACGATGTTTTTGGAGCAGCTGCCAAGAAATAAACAAAAGAGCCAGGATTTGGTTCAAAAAAATAAGATGACAAAAATGCAAGAGTAAAATAAAGAAAATATGATCAATTTAACCATTTAATAATCATAATAATTTATTATTAATTTATGAAAATCTTGAAAAATGAATAAAATCATATGATATTTGATTTAATATTTTAATAGGAAAAGTAGATAGTACAAAAAGCATAGCAAAATGATTTCTTTGGAGACCTTATTTGAGAAATAGCTTATAACCACATATGAAATAAAAAACAAAACGATGGAATTAGATTAAATATTCTTCCTTAATTCTCTTCAAATCTACTGCTATTTATCTGCATGTACTAGTTTCTTTTCTTTTGTGAAAATTCTTTTTGAATCCCATTAGCCATATTTCTCAGTTAAATGCCATTCAAAGTGTTCAAACTGGCTTGATCTGAAGAGAAAAAACACAAAATAATTTTGAAAAATTGTCAAAAATAAGATATTAGTGAATCAATTGAAGGTTAGATTTTTTACTCTGAAATGAAGACCGATAAGGGAGAATACAAGTGCCTTGAGATCCTATTTAAAATTAAAGCAACAAAAAAACAACAATTTAGTTCTCTTGAGAATTTTGTCATTTTATTCCTGATAATACTTGAATAAGATAGAAGAAAATGGCTAATCCATCGGAATCCTTGCTGTCTTTGATATTAGCAAGAGAACCAATCTTGCTTGTCTAAGATTTAAAAAATAATCCGATTAATATGTTTCATGACCTAAAAGTGTCCATTCTTCTTACTGAGAAGCTGATATGTGTCTTTCCCATCTTGATTTCTAGTTCTTGTCTTCCATTTTTGTCAGCTCTTGGCCAGTTTGTGTCATTTTCACTGAGAAAAAAGTCATTTATTGGATTTTTTTCTATTTTCATTATGCATGTATTTAAAACTAAATTACCTCAGAATCTCACTGTCATCGATGATCTTCTTTAATACTCCAATCACGATATCATTGACAAATACTACCCAAAGAATCAAAATACAGCTATTTATATTTTTCTAACTTCATACAATTTATCTTGCATTGTTTTACCTTCCTTTCTGATAAGCTTGTCGCTCTTGTAATTAGAATTGTTTGCATAACGAAGACGACCATCTTTTCTGAACTCAAACTCTAAGAATTCGTGCCCATACTATCCTTTATGGCCAACACTATTTTTCAAGCAAAAAATCATAAAGATCTTAGCACCTAATGTCTCCTTCTCTAGGATGTTTTTTCTTTTTACTAATATCTGATGTAGAAATCTTCACTTGAGTTCATTTTTCTTATCTTCTTTTGTTCCTATTAAATCTTTCTATTTCTTCTAATTTTCCTCCCTTGATTATTGTCAAAAAATCAGCTAAAATCAAAGAGACACTTATTTCTGCAAATTAGTTAAAAGTCTCCTTCAAAACAACTTGGAAAAAATGAAACAAAATTATCTTCAAAAATAAACAAATAATACATCCTCCTTTTTTTAAATAATCAAATTGGCATATCCTAGGTAATTCAATTCAATATATCACAAGAATTGAACCCATCAAGAGACTTTAATTCATAAATTTCGCATGTATTTTTAATAAATAATTTACTTCCCTATGAAATTAAATCATTTCTTAAACAACTCAAACAGACATCAAATTAACTTCATTTCAGAATACTTTCCTCATTTATCTGACATCCATTTCTAGACCAAAATGGCATTCTTTTGGTTTGCCTTGTTAATCTCCTCCTTTGGAAGCTTACACTCATCAGCGCATCAGCCTTCAATTAACTAAAAATCACCAAAAGTTTATTTGCCTTTATTTATTTTTTTTTATGTTTTTTACCACACATTTTGAAGCAAAAAAGCTGATTTTTTTGAAATCCCCTCTGCATCTTTTAATATCACAAGTATTTTTAATGATAATGAGAGATAGGGAGAGCAAATTTATTGGGTATGGGGTAATCAAATCAATACCACCAGTACAATAATTAAAATTACAAATTCGCTATTTTTTCAGATGACTGTGCCCATTAGCAATCAAAAACTTATTGTTCATCCACATATTGGGATTACATCCAATTATTGTTATTTGTCCTTTTTGAAAGTTCATCTGGACTCTGAAATCTTGGGGGGATTTTTTCCTTTTGGGAGATCCTAAAAAAAGTAGTAATTTTAAAAAAACAAAGTAAACAATAACTGTGATAATTAATCCACTTTTTAAAAAAGATTACAATACTTTTTTTTTCTTCTATGACAAACAATTGATTACAAAATAATTTGAGATTAGATTCATTCTTGTGGTGGATCCTCTTTCAAGGATCAACTTCACGATTTGAAAAGGAAGTATTAAAGAATAATAATTCAAAGTAAGTGTCTTTCTAACCTGCATTTTTTGGGAGGAAAAACTGGGTGATAGACCATCACAAATCTAGTTCCTATTAATATTTTAATTATGTAATCAAGTGCAGATAAGAAAATTGCTTTTAGGAATCTCGGAGTAACTCACAAAAATAAAAAATCAATAGGCCTTACTTAGTTTTGAATTTTAGCTCACAACAAATTTTATTTTGGAAAATCTAGCGATTTGCTAAATCCATAATGGATAGTTCGATATGTGCTGATTGAAAATAGTTATTCACACAAGGAGAGATTTTTAATATTGGTGAAAGTAAAAACTCAAAAAGGCAAATTCCAAATGTTAGAGAAGAAGCAAAAAGGTTTTGTCTTTTCATATTTTTTATGAATTCGATCCAAATTGAATAAAATTCAAAAAAAGAAATAAAGAAAAATACTCAAATTTCTTCCTTTTTGGTTAAAAAGTCCTGCATGTTATGGAGAAAGTGAAAGTCTTAAAAGGTTTCATGTTGATATAAAAACTATTTAAATTAGTTTTTTAACCAATACAAAAAGGCTAAACATTTTGTGATTTTCTTGAGATTCGAATTGTTTCTGATAGGAAAAGGCAAGTTTTTTGTTGAGGAGAGTAACATAAAACCTTGATTTTTATCTGATATGGAAATTAGGATTTTTTTCGTGCTTACAAATTTTAATTTTTAATTCTGTATTAGCAAAATATATAATATAATAGGACAAAGATATCAGAGTAATTGTATCATCTTTTTTTATATGACGTTAAATATCTAAAGTAAAAAGGCTTGTGAATAGTCAAGCGGAGAAACATTGCTGCGTCAATATGATCTTCCTTATTGACGACTTTGCTTTGACTCAGCCAAAACTCATTCATGTTGTCAAGAAATTGTCTAAATTCTTCTTTGAACACTTTACTGATTAATAGACTTTTTACAATTAGATTCCATCTTGATCCATGCGCCCTAAAGTTTCTCTTAATTGATTTTGAAATTGATTCTAGCCTCTTCGATTCAGCTGTATCGTCGTTTTATTTACTTTTCGAGGCCATGTCGGAGGCATATTTTTTAAAGGAATTCAAGATGTTCTTTATCACATTCGATTTTGGAATGCGGAGATATCGTTCAACAATCTCATCTTCTTCTGAGAAGCAAAGTGGTTTCTTTAAAGAAGAAAGTAAGGTAGAAAAAGGAGAAGACATTTATGCTTATTCTTCGTTGTCGTTGTTATTTTCAGTAATTTCTATTCTTCCAATATGTTATAATTATGCTGAGGAATCGTTCAAAGAAAGAGGACATGGCTATTGTGGTTATTCATTGAGAGAACCTGCCTCAGATGAAACTGCAGAAATTTCAGGAGAAAAATCAATTTCTTCTTATTTTTACTTTTCACTGATAACCACATTTTAGAAGTAGTTTCTACTATTCCAATTTGATGTTGGGTTCTAAATGGAAGTGTTACTCCTGTAAAGTATCTTATCTCTTGAATTATTATGAAGGAGATTTTTCAAAGGACGCCTGCTTTAATAGCAAATGCGAGAATTAAAATGAGATTGAATAATTTAAGTTTGTTGGATTTCACGAAAGGATGCTTCTTTGCAAGGAGAAGTGTCTACTCTTTTGGAGATAATTCGTGTAATTGTTGTTGTTGAAGGAAATTCTTAAAATGAAAATTATTCTTAGGAAAAATTCTCAGCCAATTCAAGTTATATTATTTAAATCTAGCGATAGTTTGCTCGTTTAAACTCCTATTGCGTTTGCTCTTGTTGTGCCAACATCAAAATTGTCTCGAGGATTTTAGATTTTTAGAAAGTTATTTGCAATTTTTTTTATTCAAAAAACCAATTTCATATTAGAACTCCTAGCATTCTTTACATTCCTCGGTCTCAGCCAGACAAAATCATCCAATATGCTTGTCTATTTTTGATTTAATATTTTCCAGTGTCACTTCCACTTCTCCTTTAATTATTTCTTTCTTACCCACTTCCAACTAAACCAGAAAAGATTACACTTTGCAGTCAACTTCCATATCTAAGCAAAAGTAAAAAATACTCCTTTTATTCATAATTCTACAAGCAATACTATGTATCATATCTCCTTCCTTCCATTTTATAATAATTGTTTAAATGTTTACATCGTTTTACCATCAAAAAATGTTGCTTCGAAACTGCCCTACTTTCCGCCGAACAGGCTTGTTTTTGGATTGTTAATTATGGACTTTTGACCGCACAAACTGCTCCCTATTATTTCCTTACAATACTTAAATTATCTAAAAGGAAGGATAATCAAAAAAGAATTAATGCTTTTCTTTCTTTTTCTTTTCTTCCACTAAATATATTGAATAAATTATTGCCTTATTTTTGTCTCTTTAAAGTTTAAAGCTACTCGAACTGGTATCCACTCATTTCTGGAGTCTCCTTAATTTTTACCCTTAAGAAATGATTCGCAAGTTAGTGTATTATGAATTTTTAAAGTAATTCTTGGATACTTGCAACTTTAGCAAGATTTCTAATTCCTAATACGAACAGCGATTTAGATCTACCTCTGTTACATAGTAAAAGGGAATTTTAATTATTTTATTTTTGTATTTTTCGAATGCATTTGGTTGAACAGGAGGAGTAAATGTTTCTTGAAAAATTACTTACTCTCTAAATTCTGATTATCTGCATTCTACCTACACATTTCGATCTTTTGGGGGCGTAATGATTTCTTATTCAAATCGTTTTGGATGTTTCAAGGGTATCGTTTGGTCTTTACTATTAAACATTAAATTGCTGATTATTTTTAGATAACAAAACAAAAGATTATAGGCAAGAAGTTTTTTTCTATTGCTACTTCGAAAAAAGTGCAATAAATCTATTTTTGGTTTGATTCATGTATCCATATTGTTTTTTCGAATTTTTTAGCAGTATTTGTTGTCTCTCAAGCGAGATTAAACGTATATATTTACTTCTTTGAGGAATCTATATCTCTCTCTCTTTCTCTGATGTCTTATTAATTACCTATTCTTACACTAATTCTCCAGAAGATTTACATTTATAAAAACTTATACAATTTGCCAATTTAATTAATAATCTTTATTACAGTTCAAAAGTACCAATGTATCGATTCATCAATTTCTCACTGCCTGCCCTGGCGCAAATATGAATTGAGAATATTAGCAATCAGAGGAGAATTGAAATGTAAAATAACTCACTTGTTTTTAAGATCTACCATATTATCAAATAATTGAAGTCGAAAAGATACAAGCTAATAAATGAAAAGTACTATGAATTAATCCCAAGGCCCTATTTGATGAAATTATCTGTTCTAGATTAATTTCAAGAATGAGTGAATGCTTGATTTTCTTACATTTTTCCTAAAAAAATTCTTTCTAATCAAACCGCTCATAAATTCACTTTTTCTGATGAGATTAGTTCATTTGATCTAATTTTCTGTTATTTCGGCTATTTTGATCAATAGAAATATGTTTATTTAGATATTTCATCTATCGGCACTAGTTTCGGTTCTTAATTATAACAATCAAACAAATTTAAAGATAGAAAAATAGTCCTAAAAATTAAATTCTCATACTTTTCTTTTATTTTCATAATTTTGTTTGATTTTTTCAAAAATTAGAATGTACCAAGTAGTTCATTTTTTAGCTTGTACCAATTATCAAACCAATTGTTCCTTTAAATTCCCAAAAATAAGTTGTAGACAATCAAAATTAGAGGGAAGATATCGTTTCAGTGTAGTTTAAATAGAGTTGATCACATTTACAACAGGTTTTTATTGCTTGCTTAAACACTGAAATGTGAGATACTGTCCTCTAAACATTTTTAGTGTATCTTTTCTCAAATATAAGTGCTGGGCCTGGTGGCTTTGTAAGCAGATTGATACTTGTTGTCGGAATGTCTGTGGATGGTCTTGATGATAGGGAACTTGAGTCCAGCACTTCTCATGGAGAGAGTCTTAGTTCTCTTGACATCCTTAGGGTTCAATGTCACAGTTCTGATGATCTAGACAGTATCAGGTTGAGCTCTGTGGTTACCAGCCATCTCTTAGTCTAAAAAAATTAATTATTTGATTATGTTTTGGTTTTTGTCAGAGCATAAGTAGTTAATTTGCAGTTAGTTCTTTAAACAAATAAAATTAAATTACAGAGTTGAGAGACTGCTCCATTGAGTGAAGTGTCTCTGAATTCCTTGTACATGTTGTGGATAGCAGTTCTAGACTGATACTTCAACACAATACCGTAGGTCTTGACAACGCTTAAGTTCTTTTCAAAGATTTCGTTAACGGACAAGATACGGCCTTGAGATCTTTTGATCTTGTTCAACTTTCTCATGTTGTACCTTGAGAATTCGAATCAAAAAAAAGCTCAGTTAATTCATAGATTTGTAGAATAAAAATCAAATTCAATTTTCTTAAAAAAATATTGAGTTAATCCATTTCTCTATCAATAAACATTGGATTTTATCTTTTCTAAAAAGTCTTCTTTGAAGCATTTCACATAATTCTGATGATCTTAATTGATATCTGTATATGCTAAACTATTTTTGTTGTTGTTGTAGCTGTTCTTATGGGAATGGTTTCAATTTCTCAAAAAGTTTTCTTGGTTTCCCTCTTATTATCCTTTCTATTTTCTTGCTAAGATCTTACCAGAACTTGGTTTTAGCGGTAACCTCATCTCGAGCGAAAACTCTCATTTGAAGAATTTCGGGCTTGGAGTCAGCGACAATTGGGAGTCTTGCAGCAGAGACGACGTATTGTCTGACCTTAAGAGATAGAAAATAAAAATATTGTTAGGCTTATTCAATTAGACAGTCTAGTAGTATTAGCTCACCTTCATCTAGAGGGTGTCGTCCTTAGGATCTTAGGCAGCCTTTCTAACCATTTTCTTTATTTGATTGCTAGTTAATTAACCTTTTTCTCTTTATTTTTGCTCTTTTTTAAATGTATATCTTGAGCAAGGCAGGCCTTTATTCCACCGAATTTATCTTGCATCTAGTTATTCGCACTCAATTATTCCTTGCTTTTACCCTGTACAATTTCACCCCAAATTAATTTCTCCCAGCAACTCTTCAGTCATATTTAGAAAAAATAGGATTCTTATTAGCTAAAAGGAAAGAATTATAAGATTGAATACTTTAGTTTAGTTTTTTTTGAAAATCCTTCAAAATGTAGGTGAATAACGAGAAATTTATGGTTAACAACAATCAACTTTGGAAGAAATAGAAATAATCGAAGAGAACAAGCTTCGAATGTACGAGAGAGAAAAGAAGAAAAGTAAGTGGGATCACTTTTTGGAGATTTATGAATCTTGTCCTCCCTAACTATAAACAAAGGTGAACAAAAACTAAAAAGAGTTTCTGTGAATATTTCAAATCAGTCATAAAAATTCTAATTCTTTTTCCATATTTCTAGTAGAGAAACAACTCTATTCTTCTTTCTAATGCTAAACTTCAAATGGCAATCAACAATCTTAATATATTTAGATTTAAGTAATATTTTGAATTCAAGCTCATTTTTTTGAAAATAATAGACCTGAAATCATTTCTCTGATTTATATTCTATTTCTTTCAAAAAAGAGCTTTCAGAATAAAAAGTGTATTATCCACTCAAGAATCCTTCAAATGGAGAAAATTTCAAACCCTTGATCTGACTGTGAAACCCAGAGATTGAAAATGGTAACAATTGAGAATTGGATTTTAGCATATTAGTTTAAATAAAGGTATATGACATATCGATGAACGTAGATTAAAAAACATACTCACTATCTCTTCTTGCTAGAAGCGGCTGCGACAGGGTTTTTAGTCTTCTTTGCCTCAGCCTTCTTAGTGGCCTTGTTGTCCTTGGTTTGAGTTTTACGTTCAGCACGTTTCTTTTCGATGTCTTGATTCTTCTTTTGCTTGAAGTCTCTGATGGCCTTTTCTGCTTCAGCTTTCTTGACGGAGACATCTTGAGCCTTCTTGCGTTGAATTTCTTCAAGAGAGATACCAACAATGGCTCTAGCAACTGTAACGTTTCTGCGCTTCTTCTTTTGAGAAATGTCAGTGCTTTTTGTCTTCTTCCATAGTCTTCTGCGAGCAATAGTCCAGGTGATCTTCTGGGCCTTGATCTTACGAAGGGAGAGTGACTTAGCTTTCTTGGTAAGGAAGAAGAAACCTCTACCATCCTTAGCAACGTATCTCTAACCTCTTCCGGGGTAAATCTTATACTCACAGAAGGAGCATGTTCCAGTTCTGACGACCATTTTATCTTGTTATTTTCACAGTAAATAAATTCTTTTTTTTGCTTTAAATATTGGATTATTCCTTTCGATCTCTCTTATCCCCAGTTTCCCAAGGCAACTATTTTTTTGATTCATTCTCTTTCATCCTCACTTCTTTACCCAAGAATCTCTTTATTTTTCTCTCTTTTCTTTTTAGCCTTCAACCATATCAAATGCATGAACAATAATAACAAAAAAAATGATAACGAAAAAAAGGAACATATTTTTAATCATCAATGGACAATTAATTACGTATATTGAAATCACTTTCTCTTAAATTCGAATTCATAATGGTTCTCCTAAAATAAACTTTAAAAAAATAAGATCTTTTCTTATGTGATAATATATTTTTAGCAAACAGATGCACTTAATAATCTTAAAAAAAAACCATTTACCCTTTATATTTATGTAATTATGCAAATCTAGTCAAAAAAACTTTTCTTCCTACATTTCAATCAGAAAATATCTAAAACATTATGATTTTGTGTATTCTTAAACTATTATTTAGTTGTTTTTCTTTTACATTTGGTAGCTCTTGTTTTTTATTATTTCTTTGATAAAAAGGAATTCTATGTATTTTTTAATAAGAGAAAGAAAAAAGAATAGCTTATGAATCAAAAATATAAGATTTACTTCAAGTAAAATAAGCATTTGAATGCACTTTTAGGGCATATTTAATATGAATTTCCAAGATAATATTGATATTTAATACATAATAATGAAATACTACATAGAATTTTTTAATAATAAAATAGCAAACTAATCGAAAAGCAATCTCTTCGCTTATTGTTAATGTAGTAGAAAATCATCTTAAGATAGACCAGAAAAGTTATCCCCTCCCTTGAGTTATTAAGTTAAACAATTATTCACCAGCACGCATACACACACAAACACTAAAACTACTCGACTCGAAAAAATAAATATTTTTCAGTTATCGTTAAGCACTTAAAGGGCTTCTGTTTCCACACTAGAAATAACCTTGTCAGCGAATTCTTCTTGAGCTAATTGAGAGAGATTGGTCTTAGGGGCAGACTCTTTACCTACAGATTACTTAGAAACAGATTTAGTAACTGACTTTGCTGCAGATTTCTTAGCTGATGTCGATAAGGTTTCAGTAGTAGCAGGTTATTCTTCTTCAACAGTCTCAGCAGCTTAAGTTGCATTTTCCGCAGCAACACCAGCAGCTGGAGCTTCAACTTCAATTTCAATAGCATCTCCCTATGCAGGTTCAGGTTCAGCAACAACTTCTGGAGCTTTAGGAGGGTTTAATTAAACTAAAACGTCTTCATCAAGAGCGAAAAGTGATTTAGCTTCAGTGAGTTTGCCTTGACGGAAGAGATCACCGACAGCAGAATGAACAAGAACTTCGCTCACGTTTTTATAGTCTTCCTTGATGAGCTCAACAATCTTATCAGCTGAGACTCTGTGATTGACAGTTAATAAAGTCTAAACAACGACAGCAGAAAGATCAGCAGGCAGATCAATCTTTTCAGAATCGGTTTTCTTCTTCTTGATAGCAGCTGGTTTGGGTGTCTTGACTTTCTCGTGCACTTTCTCAGCTTGTTTGTTTGCTTTCCCATTCTTGACTTTCTTGTCAGCAACTTGCTACTTTTTGTTTCCTTTTCCTTTCTCATTCTTTTCTGCCTTTTTCACATTCTTAGTCTTTTCAATTTTTTTACTCTTTTTCCCCTTTTCAGTTCTATCTGGAGTAACACTACGAGAAACATGCTTTGCCTTTTTCACAGCTTGAACACTTTTAACTTTCTTGGAAGAAACAGCAACAGGAGAGACCGATCGCTTTCTCTTTCTTAAAAGGTTAGCAGCAGCTGCAGATTTCTAAGCTGACTTCACCTTGTTAGTGATGACCTTAGCCTTAGATTTGTTAGAGGTGCTCTTCTTGACCATTCTTTCTGTTAGGAAGATAAAAATTCATTAGTACAAAAAAGAGAGTTTTTTAAAATAAAATGAGTGCATTTTTTGAGAATGCGCAACAACAAAAAAGAGAGAAACAAATCGTTGATTTACTTTGTTGCGAAGCGTAAGTTGGAGTGTTTATTTGATTATTATTTCAGTTTGTTTTGAAGCTGAAGTATCTATCATGATTTAATTTCCCCTCCTTTTTCAAACTAAGTCTCGTGTTTTCATTAATCTTTCTTTTGATTGGATACTCTTTCCCACTCTCGGATTTTATTTTAATTTTTGAATTTCATTTTTCCCTGCAAAATGGATATTTCCCTACAAAAAACAAATCAATCCAAAGAAAGAACTTTCGTTCGCATTTTAATTTTTGAAAACCATTAGCATTCTTGATTAATTTTGTATCTTGTGAAATGATTTGGAATTATTCCCTTTAATTTCAAGATCATATTTCATTTTTATCAATTAAAAACTCAAATAAACTGCTGTTACCTTATCCAATTCCATTATTTTCTCTCAATACCTTATTTTAAAAAAATTGACCCATTTCTTTTTGAATTTCCTGAATTTCTTGCTTTTCATTTTATTATTTACTATTTCTCCTGCCCATAGCCCCATTCATCCAATTATTTTAATACTATAAGCTTCCCAGAATATCAATTATTACCTCCTCCGAAAATTTAAATTTAAACTTAAACAACTTACAAACCCTTTTAAATCTTTTTCTTTCCTTTGAATCATCCCTCCCTCCCTTCTCTTTAAATAATTGTTCATTTTTTTAAATTTTATTTTATTTATTTTTACATATTTTTATGTTTTATTTTTCATGTATATTTATTTTTTTAAATCAAGACTTATTTATCTTAAGTCTTTTTCTCTCTTTTCTCTCTCTCTTTTCATCTTTTTGAATTTGCTTTATTAGCAGTTTTTTGAAAAATAATGCTTTCAGCACTTCCATTAGCTCATCACTGATGTTTCAAAATTATCCAGGAATTCGTTCACAAGTTGTTTGTAGATTCAAAAACGTTTACTTTTAAAAACTTTATTTTTATTTGAGCATCAGGTCTACTAGCTGGGTGCATGTAAAGCTCTAAGAAAGCGGCATAGAATAAGAATGGATGGTAATTCATCATGCTGAAAGGGGAGTTGTAGATGAAAAACAAAAGGGGATACGTTTTTAATTTGGAAGAAAAAACTACTCGATCCTTTTTTGGTAACCATTCAGCATGTTTGAATCCATTCCAATCTCTTCATTTTCATTTTATTTGCCTGCATTTCTATCTATCTTCTTTTTCAAACATATTTGACTTTGTTTTTGTGAGGAATCATAAGAGACTCAATTTGCCTTAACTGAAATTGATTTTTGTTTGTAATTTTAAATTGGAATTTGAACTATGACAGTTCGAGAGGAAATTAAATTAAAAAGCAGATTGACTCACAAGAAAAAAATTAATTTATGTGGAAAAATAACAGCTTTAGACCCCCACAAAATAGAAAAGAAACATGAACACAGTGTGTATCATTTAGTTCATTGCTGAGTATCTTGTAAATAGGAAAACCACCAAAAAATAATTTTTCATTCTCCACAACCCTATCCAGTAGTTTTTAAATCCACGATTCCACTTCTCCACCCTTGGGAATCGACTTCCTATTTGAGCAAGCAGCCTACTATCAGATGTCTCAAAAAATCGATTCATGTGCAAAAGCGAGTGCATTCATTAAATTATTTAAGAAAGAAGAAAGATTGAAAGATTGAAAGAAGAAAGATTGAGAAAGATGAATGATGAAAGAAAGAAATATTACCCTTTTTAGGATGAATAAAACCAAAAATACTAACAAATTTTATGAAAAAATACAAACAAAAATTTCAAATTTTTTTATTTTGTTAAACATAAAAACACTAACTCTAAATGGAATGTTATGTTACCGTAATTTTTTTGTCAAGATTTATTCAATTATTAGCTTTCAATAAGTCTTTTATAGTATAGCAACCTACTTTTTTTAATAGTAGCAATAACTCCTCGATTCATCTTTAGCATTTTAAAATAAGTTTTCTAAAGAAGATTATTACAAAAAATAAATTTAATACAAATTTTCAAAATCAATAAATTTTCTGTATATCTTCTCAACCCTAATCATTTAATTCCTGTCCTCTTAATTGAATATAATCCCCCGCCCTCTTAATTGAAGATAATCTCCAATAATTTTAATAATAAAAAATCATTAAATTTCAAGGTTGGGGTGGGGGCGTAAAGAAAGAGTTTAACCATGACATTTTAATTTGAATGAATTTTCATGTTTTTTGAGATGAAATAAAGCAACAGATAATTTACTAAGAAAGTTAATAACTTTGGCGATAAAAAAATCCTCCCCAAAAGGAATATGTCAGTTAGACTTAAAAAAATTAATTAATAAACAAAAGTTCCGCAAAAAATATGATGAGAAAGAGAGAGAGAGACTCCAGAGAAAGAATGCGCGAGAAAAATATTTTATGATCGTTTCAAATTCGGCATAGTTTTTTTGCTATGAAAGCATTGCATCCATGCCACCTGATGTTTGCTTTCTCGAATACCTTTCGAAATTTTCTTGCCATCTCGATTTCTATGTCTCAGCAATCCCTTTGCTTCTACCTCCGTTTTTACAATCTAATCATCGCATCATGTAAGTCCCAATTTTGTAAACGATGATACCCTTATGCATGTCCTAAATATCCTTTGTTCAAAAGAGAAACAAATGAAGTCCTTTTCATTCTTTCTTCCCCATCTCTTTTTTGTTCTCTCTATCCAATAAAAATCCAATAACAACAACAACGGCTGCAACAAATATTATTGAAAAACAATACAAAACATGTATTCATTAAAATATGTAAAAATTCTGTGAATAATAAACTAACAATTCAATACAAATCACTAAACTTTAATTGTAAGAGCCAATCAAATATGATAAATAATATTTATTTTAGCCTAATTCTATGCTTAGATGTAAATTGAAGACAAAGAGAATAATTAATTCATATGACTAACAAGTTTCTTATTATTTCACTTCGCTACTAAATCTTTATCTAGATTATAACTTGGGTACAGCTTAGGAAGCGAGTTCAATGATTAGTAATTTCTACATGGAGCATTATGGAAAAGCTAATATGAAGACGCCCAACAACTCTTAGCTTTTAGAGGACAATCCCTATTTTTTAATTAAAGATTCTTAGATTCTTATGATTTCTGTAAAAATTCCTCTTTAATAAAATCCTATTTGGATTCATTTTAGTTTGAGTTATAATCAGAAAAACTATTTATTAGCGATGAATTTGAAGGATATGATAAAGCAAATTATGTTGAGTTATAATTTAAATTACTTGACACTTGATTAGATGGATTTTCATTTTTCTCTTGCTGGTTATTTTCTTGGATTGAAATTTCATTTTTTGTTTTACTTTTTTCCTTTTTTAAATTCATCAGATTCCTCTTCATTCTAGCAATGAATTCTTCCTTCCTTTCTGTTTCTGTTTTGCTGTTATTTGTCTAGGGCAAGATCTGTTTAGACTCTAGAATTCGTTTATCGATTTTGGGGAGATATCTTTGAAGCATAATATTCTGTTAATTCTCCAAACTAGAATTCTCCATATTTTCTTTCTTTTTAGACACATTATTGATAACATTACTATAGTTCAGTCTTCTAAGGGACTATTTCAACTGTATTTCATATCGATTAGCTAACTTGTCTTGAAATATCTAGCCAATTAAAGGAAATAAAATATCTTTGTCCATGGACTTATTAATCTAATCCTTTCTACTTTTAGCTTGATTTTCGTTCAACCTATTACTAATAAACGAGGAATCATTGCTATTGTGAGTGTTTTTGGTTGTTCCTTTTACCTGCAAGAGACTCTAGTTGAAGGAATACGCTCTTGAAGCATTAATTGAAAAAGAGTTTTATTTCTTAAAGTTGTTGTTTTCATGTAGACTATTTGAATTATGCTAAACTTAGCTCTTAGGCTTGTAAAGAGAGCTTTAAGGGTTTGAAAGAATAGGAAGCAAACGACTCTGCAATTTAGAGAGACGATCGTTCATTTGTGTTTCTCTTGGGAGCAGAGTTTAGTTATTTTGGTTCTACTTTTCTGGGTTAATTATTTCACAGTCTGAGTTTAAAAGACAAATAAGAAGCTAGAGATGTTATCTATGGTGCATAACTATTTAATTCTACTAGTTGTTAAAGAATCTTAGAATAAAAAAGGTTAATTTCTTTCTAAAATAGATTTGTTTAATTCAAAATGGACGACAATAAAACCATTTAAAAATATTAGTAAAATTTACGATTGGCATATTTGTTCAATATTAAACATATTGAAGTAGGACAAGATAAAAAGATGATCGAATCTGAAATCAAACATCTTTGAAATCAATTGAAAGACAAAGGATATCATGACACATGCGTTCAGCTCATAGCTCCAAGTGTTAGGAAAAATAGAAAAGCATTAAGTATTCTTAATTTTTTAAATTAGCAAACAAGAAGAGAAGAAGAATAAACCTACTCCCAAGGATTTACTACCAATCATAAACTAACCTTTCTATCTACAAAATGGTAAAGAAACAGTCATTTTAGAAGATGTTTGAGTCTACATTTATTTCATGTATGCCTCCAATAAGCCACTCAAGTTCGAGATCAAGAAAAAGATGAAGAGTCGCTCTGAGCGAGTCAAATGTATCGAATTACATCCCGAGCTGCCCTGGGCGCTCGTGTCACTCTATTCGGGGAATATCACAATTTACGACTATTCCAACGAGGTAGAAGATCACAAGACAGTATTAACAAAATTTAGAATGTTAAATTTTAATAGAGCACAGTGAAGACATTTGAAAATTCTGTGACACCTGTGAGAGCAGCAAAGTTTGTTGTCCGAAAATAATGGATTGTAGCATGCTCTGATGATCTTTGCGTCAGAGTTTACAACTACAATACAATGGAGAAAATCAAGCAATGGGAAGCTCATACAGACTATATCAGGTAACAAATTGATTGATTGTTCAAGATGAAAGCAAAATGCGAGAGATTGAATTCAGAATCAAAATCCCTCCTTTTTGTAAAGGATTCTAAAATTAAAGAAGAACATACACAAAAATAATTTTTATTTCCGTTTCGCAACAAGAAAAATACCCTTGATTTCATGATAATAACAAGATATTCTCAAAGAGAAAGCTATTGAGGATTCATTGAATGTAGAGGAGTTTATTTAATATGCTTTTGTTGTTTGAATCAGAACAATTGAAGTGCATCCGTCTGAACCATTTTTCTTGACGAGTTCAGATGATGCCACAATTAAGATGTGGGATTTCGAGAAGGGTTTTTCTCTTGCACGAGTATTCGAAGGTCACTCTCATTATGTAATGAAGGTGTGCTTTAATCCCAGAGATACAAATATCTTCGCTTCTGCTTCTTTAGATAAAACGATCAAAGTAAATAACAGCAAAAAGTTAGTTTATTAATAAGGAAAATTTATTGTACTTCAAATTCAGGTATGGAGTATCTTAAGCAATAAACCAAATTTTTCTCTCGTTGGCCACGAATAAGGAGTGAATTGCGTTGATTATCATAGAGGAGAGCATAATTATGTTATTTCTGGAGGTGATGATAGGTGAGCAATTACACAATAAAGAGAATATTTCCATTTGATACTAATATTTTTTTACAGATTGGTGAAAATATGGGACTGCTCGACAAAGCAATGTCTTCATACTCTTGAAGGACATACTTAAAACATTTCCGTTACACTTTTCCATCCAGAGCTTCCAATTATCATCACAGGTAAATAACTTTCATGGGAAAAGCTGTAAGCAATTATCTCTTGTTTGCTGCCTATTTGTAGGTTCTGAGGATGGTTTTGTGAAATTATGGCACTCCTAGACATACCGATTAGAGACCTCTCTGAATTACAGCTTAGATAGAGTTTGGTCAGTTGATATCTGTAAAGACTAAACTAGCATGCTCGCTATTGGATGTGACGAAGGTTCCGTTGTAGTCAAAATAGGTTCTGATGAGCCAGTTGTATCAATGAAGTAAAGATATTTTTATTTCCAAGAAACAGCATTCATTTTTGATTTTATTGACTTTTCTCTTATCAGTAACGGTAAGATCATATATGCCAAAAACTTAGAGCTCTTCACAGCAAATCTCAAGTCGATCAATACTGGAGACAAAGATCTGGTCACAGAGGGAGAGAACATTGCTGGAATCAATAATAAAGATCTAGGAACAGCTGATTTCTATCCTACTGTACTTGCTACTTTTATCAAATTGATTTGAGTTTATTCTTAACTATTTTGTGAAGGGTCTCCGTCATGCTCCGAATGGACACTCATTCGCAATCTTCAATGACTCGGAGTATTCAATTTATCGCTCAAATAACTTCAAAAGTATTGGTAAGCTCGCAAAATACTCTTTATTATGATCATCTTAGAAATTCTTTTTGTGTATTTGATTAGTACATGGAAATGGGTCTGATCTCGTCTGGAGCAACGGAGGAGACTACGCTGTTAAAGATGGATTCATCGTGAGAGCATTTGAAGGTTCTTCGAACACACAACTCTTCGAATTCTCCACAGATTACTTCATTGAAGGACTCTTTGGAGGACCACTTTTGTAATTGATTTATCCTTTAGCATGCAACATAAAGAAATTTTAATTGATTCTTAACAAATTAGAGGAGTCAAGAACAATGAGTTTATAGTTTTCTATGATTGGGCGAGTGCTAAAATTGTCCGCAAGATTGAGCTCTCTTTGAAGAAACTCTATTGGAGTTCAAATGATATGCTCACTTTAGCTTCTCCAGATGAGTTTTATGTCCTTCAATACAAAAAAGAAGTAAAATTGATTTTATTATGTTATATGCGATAACCCTAATATATGATCATTAGCTTCTTGCTGATTTACCTGAAGAAGACAGTGGGGAAGGCATTGAAGATGCTCTTGAGATGGTTTATGAAATCTCTGAAAGTATTAACTCAGGTGTTTGGATTGAATCACTGTTCTTTTATACAAACGGCTCTGGGAAAATTAGTTATTCCCTCATGGGCAAATCCTTCACATTCCAGCATACAGACAAGAAAAAGTAAAT
>Ga0302271_10001047_pt1 | contig 27148 bp, 16 predicted proteins | sample III_Bog_N1_1_FD_198767 | JGI IMG/M metagenome (GOLD analysis project Ga0302271, IMG submission 198767) | Peat permafrost microbial communities from Stordalen Mire near Abisko, Sweden - III_Bog_N1_1 | ecosystem: Environmental > Terrestrial > Soil > Wetlands > Peat | place: Sweden: Abisko... | reverse complement strand
CATCGATGTTGTCAAATTCTTTGTCGTAAATATCACCTGGAACTTATTCAGCTGGTTATTCTTCTTCATTCTCTGCATCTGATTTGACTTTTTCGTCAAAAATATCTAATTCCTCTTCCGACATTCTTGATCTTATGCTTGTTTAGTTAGTTTCCTCCCTTAATGTATTGATTTTGATTTTGCGGTTCTTTCAGTGGGGACAAGAGATATTTTATCTATCAAAGAGAGAAATGAATGCATGGTCATTTTGATCAGCACAACAAATATTCAAAAACTAAATTTAAAAATACAATTACAAATAAGAATCAAGAGATTTCATTTATTATCTAACATTTTTTAGATTTCCTTTACAGACACAATTTCGATTAGCATAAATATCTTGCCTTTTTGTGAGTTTGCTTGTTATTTTCATCCAAGTTTTAATCAATTATTTAGAAGGAAATTTTTGAGTAAAATATATTATTTTTGATGTTGGGTTATTTATTTTTAGGGAATTCTGTTTATTATTTGTGTTTTTCATCAAAGGTTTAAAGAAGTACTAGATAGCAATTTCATAAATTGTTAATTGATTTTATTGAAATCAGAGAAAAAGTTGAAAAAAAGGAAAAGTTAGAAAAATAGCCAAAATAGCCAAAATAAATAGTTAAAGAATTGCATTTTCATTATTTGCATTTTTAGAATTGTTTCAATTAAAGGCCCTATTTCAAATAGAAATTTCTGTTTAATATGCCTAACTCCCAGCCATAAATAACCCTGAAAATACATGATGGGAAATATCTTAAAATAATATTTAAATTTACCTTCGTCACTGAATCAATTATTCCTTCAAAAAACAATTATTCTGTTGATTTATGCGTTAGAAACTAAATATCATATGAGATAAAATAACTTAGTTTCCTTTGAATTACTTATTATTGCATTTTTAAAATCTGTAAAAATACTAGAAGACATTGTAAAACACTTTTTATAGAGACATTTCTTGTATTTACAAGATTTTTTTGATGAATTAAAATAGATTTTTATAAAAAATAAGCTTATTTCTCTTCAAATACAAAATAACGGTAAGTTGTAGCATTTTATTTAGTTTTTTTATGCAGTGAAGTGGTATTTGAAGATTTTTTGGAAATAAATAAACAAAGATAAAAACTAGAATCTTTCTTCTGATTTGAGGTAGGGGAAGGAGATTTATGCATTTATTTATCAAGGGAAAATAAAGTGAAAAGATAGTTGAAAATAATAATAATAATTAGTGTAATGGAATCTACTATTTTACAGGGGGGTAATTTCCCCGATCTTCTTGATTAATTTTCATAGAACTATTAATAATAATAAAATCAAGTAGAATCAAGATGTGGATTTGTTTTTAAATTCATTTTTTTGTTTCTCAATGCTATCATTGAAGAATTATCAGATAGGCTTCTAAACTAATCTTATTCAAATAGTTTAAGAGAATATTCGAAAGTTGAATAAAAAAATCTCTTCGGAGAAATAAACCTAAAAAATTATCTTGAAAAATTGTAACAATTATGAGTTAACTTTTTAGTTAAATTAGGAGATGATTTAGATATTTCTCAATGAGATAAGTAAATAAATATTTTAAAGGATTAATATATTATCATTGGATTTAAAAGTCCTCAGACGACAGATAAAGGACAATGAAAATTAAAACTAATGGAGTCTTGGTTTTGTTATTATTACTCAAGACAAAAACTAATGTGAATATTTTATTAATTTTTGTATTTAATTGATACAATATACAAAACTACAGCCTTAAAAATATCTTCATGTGATAAGAGATAAGAGAAAAAGAGAGAGGAGATAAAGGGATTGTTCAAACCCTCAGCTGAATTTGATGTGTTAAAAGCTAATTTGAGATATAAATTTCTTTTTTTATAACGATTTGCGAGTAAATTAACTGAGTCATCTAATGGAATTTCCTCCCCCTGGCTTGAAAGGAAATATATTATAATCTAGTGTAGCTATGAATTTTAGTCAGCTAAAACAAGCTAAACATAGGGGGAATCAAGCAAACAAGGGAATAAGAGAAAATTCAATTACCCAATAAAACAAATTTGACAAGAATGCATGGGAAGAATTAAAAATTACGCCAACAGAAAAGAAAAAAAGACAGAGTGATGATGTGATAGGGATTATTATTTTGTTTCTTCTATTCTATGTGATTAAGAGGAAGAGAAGAAAGAATTATAAGTCAAATTAGGAGTTAAGATGTTGGAAGTCCTATGAAGCTGTTTGAGAATCTGAGAAAGACGAAGAAGAAAAAACACTAGAATTCTAGGCTATTACAAAAATAATATTGATACGAAATGAAGATGAGATGGAATTTTTATTGTCTATTGCGAGGAAAAAAAAGTAATTCAAATGGAAGAGAAAAAAAAACAAATAGGAAAGTCAAGCTAGTCTGTAAAAAGAAAAGGTAATCGAAGTTAATCACACGGGTGGGGAAATTTAGCGAATTCAAATTAGCTAAGAAAGGGGTGGGGAGAAAAAAAAGGTGGGGGGAAGGCACAGGGGAAAAAAAATATACAAGGGTAGGATTTTTTTTAGTGGGTGTATAAATTGGAGGGGAGGGTAGCTGAGGAGTGTGATAAATAATTAATCAAAGAAACAAAACGAAACCCATCGAAAAACAACAGAGAAACGAAATAAAAGAAAAAACAAACACACAATACGTAAGTTCTCATAATTTCTATACCCTTCTGCTTTCGCGCAGCTACGAGTGAGAAGAAGACATGGAGTTATTATTGCTGACTTGATGGGGACTCTTGAAGACATAATGACATAGAAGATGGTGAACACACATACAATGAAGAAGATGAATCTACTGTTGATGAAGACAAAGACGTTGTGAATACCTTTCAACTGTTTCTCTCTCTCTCTTTCTAGTCGTAACTTTGGATTTTACTGTGGAGTTGTCCCTTTTGCTCAAAGTGGAGACTACACTATGGATGTTGAAGAGATCTCGAGTGAAAGAATCAGAAGATACTATCATGATGATGATGATGATGCTGGTGAAGATGGTCATTCAGAGTAGTAGTACAACCGAACTTCCTTTCGCCGATATGTTTTTAATGGGTAATATTACCTCTCTTGTATCTTGGTGCGCCTTTCTTGTCCTAAGGGAGACATATCTTGGCTCGATATTCGTCGTCGTCGCTGTTGCAGTCATGTTCATCGTATTAATCCTGATGTTTCTCTTAAACGCATTAGATGAGAAGTAGAGAGCGAAAGACATTTTTCTACTTGATCCCTAATTAAACAAAACAAGTATGCATTTATTTCTCGAGTCTTGCTGGTTTGTTGCCTAACAGGTGCTGGTTGAATTTCGTTCGTTGATTTCTCCTCCCTCACGTATCGCAACACAAGAAATAGAAACGAATGATTCCCAAGAGAATAAAGGCAATCTGCAAATCAAACAAACAAACATAATCGAAGGAGAATAATATGTAAGTTAATACGTTCCGATCTGGTTGGTTCCTTTTTGACATAGGAAGAAACACCTACTGACTATCGTTGTCCACTCATAATCCCCCGAATGATCAATGCAGTCGAAAGAATTTGTTTTGAAGAGCAAGCATATGAAATATTCCACTCTTTTAGCATTCAGATTCTCTTGAATTTCTTCCCAACAAAAAAGTACCTTTTAATCTTAAGATTAATCTTGTCACTTCCTTAAAAGCGCCCATGGGATAATACAACACATTGGTGAAACATTTCTCACTTTGGTAAACCTTTGTTGCAGCTGCTCACTCACACGAACACATACAATTGCAAGAGAACTTTCCTCCTCCCTTTCTTCGAATAAAAAACCGAGAAAGGTGAGACCCCTATACATAGAATAAAAATATAAATTATAATTTCTCTTTTTTCCAATTAATAATCCCCCACCATTTTGCTGAGGCGCATAATGTTGTTTATACAAAATAATCAATGAAGCGCCCAGCTCCTTTAGAGAACACCTTCCCCTTCCATTGCAATTTATGGATACCCATCACTTGATGAGGTACTAAACATATTAACGCATGGGAGCAAGGCGGCACATTGGAGTTTTGCGCAAAATGAGCGAGATTTTTATAGGTATCCAAGCAGACTTTAGCAGAATTCCCAGCGTTAAAGCAATCATCGATAGCATACACGGGCCTGTACAAGAGCTCAACAAAACTGCTCGATCACTGACATTCGCATACTTGCCTTCTCAGTTAAGATCTCTCTATTCCTCTTCTTTTTCTTACCTTAAAAATAATTCATCTCTGTTTCGTGTGACATAACAACATCCCCCCCCCCCCCCCCATCCAAAAGGAGGAAAGAGAATGTAATTTTTCTCTCTTTCCTCCAGCCTCAAAGGAACCAAGCAATTCTAAACACTCAATAGCTTAAATTCGCTGGAGAGTGTTCTGTGAATTACTTGCTACTTTGAGGTAATTCTCTCAACATTATTTTTTTGTTTGCTTCCCGGTTTTACAGTTACCGCACACAGTCCCCAGCAGGCAATGCGTTGGAGCATTTTACATGACAAATGAATATTCAAATACTCGAGGGAACCTTCAATAAAAACACAAGTTCGTTAGTTCTTCGGTTTGCCGAACTTTTAAATTCACCTCAATTGAGGGTCACAATCCCAATCCTTAACTTATATTTGACCACATAAACGAGCAGTCCATAACGAATGAAAATCTCCACAGCGCTTCTTCTTTGCGGGTTGGTTATTCTAACAACACATTTTAGGCGGGATTTTGTTCAATTTAATAGTTGAGGAAAAACCAATAAATCCAATCCAACTTACTTACTTACAATCATAATAATTTTCTGGTCCTTTGCTATCTCTTCGTTGATATTTTTGCTAAGCAATCCGCATCAGAATGTACCATTGCAGAGAATAAACAGTATCATTAGTAATTTTAGTCGATCTTATTTGGGCATTTTCTCTTCTAATTTATTCAGTTCTAACCCTAACAAACAAGAACTACTTACTACTTTATGAATATAATTACTTGGGGTAATAATATTGTAGAAACTATGCATACTTAAGAATCGTGTTCATTCTCAAAAAAAAATTAATCTTATGCTTTAAGAGAAGACTTGTTCAGAACGCAATCAAGAGACAGCAAACAAAACAAGGGATGATGATTTTGAAGTTACGGAGACGTACTTCTTGATGGTGAAGGAGAAGACCATTACTTGATCCTGAGAATCTACTAAAAAAGTTAAAGAAAATTATTAATATCATAAAATACTACAATCACTCCAAAAATAATGAATACAAGGCACTTTTCTTAATATTCTTGGGGGATTTTTACAGATACTTTATTCAGAAAAGGAAGCAAAAGTTAATCATAATATGCCAATTATTTGATCTAATTCTTCTATCACATATTATTAATTCTCTTGGAAAAGATACTCTACAACACAACCATAAAGCTATTTTAAATAAACTTGATGCACTTTTCTTTGGTAAAACCCTCACACTTATTATCCACACGCATAGCACTTTAATTCTTGAGAAAAATAATAATTTCAGCAGTTCCCGTTTATTATTCGATAGCCATAATCAAAAACACATAATCACAATATTTGCAGATCCTCCTACTTTTAATTTTCCTTGATTCTTCAAATTTAGCACGCATTCCTCTCTTTAGAATTGCTTATTTAGGACCACTATTCCCAATCCCAATCCATTTTTAGATTATTACACACACATGATATTATCACTGAGCGATTTAGAGCTATTTACATATAAAAATGATTTGAAATTCACCTATTTTAGTTCTCCTTTGAAGACTTCTTTAAAATCATTCACATATCTCTCTCTTAATTTGCTATTTTCAGCTAAAGTTCCAACAATTTAATTCACTCTGTATACAGTTTCTCATTCGTGTTAGATATCTTAGTAATCAAAGATACAAAACGGGAATTGCTTTATGTATTTGATATTATGATTCATATTTTCATGTTCATAAATGAATGAAATTTAATAATGTACATTTTGTGTGTTTTTATATCTCTGTCAAAAACCACTTTTTCTTTCTTTTTTTCTTCTCAAAATCAAACTCACCTTCTTCTTTTATAATTTTCCATTCTATTTTCATTTAATATCTTCTCCTTTTTCGATACATTTTGAGATTTTGCTTTTGAAGTTACAGAAAACAGTGGGTGAATAATTAAAACTTGATTGATTTCAAAAGAGAAATATTTACAATAATTACTAGATAAATCTACAAAATAAATATGAAAAATAAAATAGGAGCTGACTGACTCTAACAGCTCTTATTAATTATTAGCAGCTTGCAAGGATAAAACTCACAAAAATTCATTGTTGTTATTATTATTATTATCACCCTCATCTAATTGATAAGTTTATCCTTAGACAGTTGAAGGATTCTGTGAGTACAATCTCTTCGCTTTCGAAACGTTTGGTGTAAAAATCTCTCTAGGGAATCTATTATTACTTGATCGTGCTCTTTATTAGGAGCTCTTAAACTCACAAGAAGGTTAAACATCAATATTTAAAAGGTTGTTTTAAATCTGATCACAAGGATTGCTGTCATGATAGAAATCGTATTTCCTACAACAAGTCGCCGCTGAAGAAACTTTCTTATGAACAGTCGGAATCATCTGTGATTGTTGATACTATTATGGTTAAGCCTACGAGACTAGCTATTATTTCGAGTTAATATTGCTAAGAGAATTATTATCTTGAAGTGGGAAATTATAATGGATAAGTAATGTCCCTAGTCGTGGATCTGGAAAAGGATTGTTGCTAGTAGCCTTCGTCGAGTGAGCACCAAGACGCTACGCAGGAATAAGTCCGTTGTTACTACTGTAATTAGTATTTCTATTTTATTATTAAATATTTCTGCTATTATCTGTTATTGCTTTAGAAATACCATCTTGACCAGAGATTGGCAATAATTGGGGCTTAAGTTTAGCAACTAATTAACTGCCCTCTTACTTGCTGTTGTTGTTGATGTTGTTATTAGCTTTGACGAAAGAGTTATCTTTCTTGGTAGCAGCTTTGCTAAACATATGCTAATGGAGAATTTGTTTGTTAAAAATATCTGGTCGTTTATTTGCTTTGAAGATGTTATCCAATGAAACAATCCACTCTTTACCTATGCAACTTCCTCCTCCTGTTGCTGCTTATTTCAACTATTGTTGGGAATTCTATTATCCAAACTTCCCAGTTTCCTAAAGCAAATTCTCATCTTCATTATTCTCCGTTAGATTTTATCCTGCCTGGAATTGAAATTCGAAATTCTCCGATGCTTACTATGGTAGAGTCTTCGTCTTGGCTATTGGAGAGTTGTTTAATGTTAAATAGCCTACTTATCCAGCTTTAAATAGCGATTTTTCAATATTTTAACTGTCTTTTTTCCCAGGACCCTTCAAAGATTATGCTCTTTCATTCAATTATGGTTGTTTACTCTTCCCAGCTAACTACTGCTGTTACTGTTGATTGTATTATTGAATACTAGCTAAATAACTAATCCGGTTTAACTAATGATTATCTACAAGGCTCGGTAGATTGAATTCTTATGGTATCTCCTTTTATTCCAGAACTGAAAATGTCTACTAAAGTTGAGTGAAAAGTCTATTACTTTTGTTGATTTCTGAGCTAATTGAGCTGTGTTAACTGCTAATACTATTCTTATTCTTCATTATTTTGTCTCCGCTTTTATCAACTCCTTTACAGATTTCAATTTGAATCTCTCCTTCTAAACTTAACCCATTCTTAGTATCTAGTTTCATTCCAGATTAGATTTGTTCTTCATTTTTATTCTATCTGAGCGATGCATCCAATGAACTAGAGTTCTAAGACAATCTAATATGTTGTGCTATTATCGATCTTTTCCCATTCTTGAGATATTCATTTAGCGGGCTCGATATGGAGTCACTTGTGTGCTAATGTTTTCTCAATTCAATTTCCTCTTTGGCTTGTTTGGTTTCTGAAAAATGATTCCAAATTTATTAATTATCCTTATTTCCGATTCCATCTCTGTTTAGCTATTCCACGCTGATACATAATTGCTATTAATTGTATGTCTTATTAGTCTTTTTCTTATGATTATGTAATAATTCTTCTTTTAATGGATCATACGCTTACAATAACGAATTATTCGACTCTTCATCATGTTTTTATCTTCTAATGGAACATTTTTTAATGGGCGTCACTGTGGTATTCCTACGAGCTAATGCGGAAGAATTCTAGCTTAAACTAGCTTAAATCTATTTAGATTAGAGAATCCCAAGCCTATCAAATTCAGTGTAATTCACTGAACGCTTGCGATCACCAAATGCAGGAATATTATTATTATTATTATTATTTCCAGATGCTAGATTCTTCTAAAAAAGATTGTGAAAGGTCATATTATTAACTTAAGTCACTGAAAACCCTTCTGGTTATTATTTAAATAGCTGATCATGCGATTGAGCATCGGATATTACCTATTATTAGTCGTTATTATGCTTTTCTTTCTTTATCTGTGAAATTTACTCTCTCTCAGAAAACTTCTCTGGAATATCTTAAACTGCAGGATGAGATGTCCTTAGAGGATTTTATTATTTTATGATCTTTTAGAATGGTGGCAGGGACTGTGGTCGATGATTCAGTAAATGCTAGCCATCGCAGCCTTGAATATTATCGTTCTCCATAATTCCAATCCTAGAAGAACCATAAATTTATGGTTCACAAGGTAAACGAATTTGAGCTATTCGTTGCTTTCTATGAGGAGGCTAATCGTCTTAGACTTATTCTTCACATTTTTGCTCTTATTGCTACTGCAATTCAAGCTAGGGTTATTTCGGATAGAAAGTGATCCGAGCGGAATCATAATCATCGAGGATATTGTCAGTAACTTTCAGTTTATTCACGTTTTTATCAATATCATTGTTGCTGTTGACTGATGAATGATTTCTGATCTTTTCTCTGTTATGTTGTTCCCTAACTGATTTATCTATCTAATTACTTTAGTCTTACAGTAGCTCTTGCTTTTAGTTTCTCTGCAAAACACATAAATCAAACCCAAAAAACACTTTTCATCTCAATTTTTTTTCTATCCATCCAATTAATAAACTCTTAATTATTCAAATCCCTTACCATATTGAAAGCTCTAGAGGATGATGGCTCTGTGCTAATGTTAGCATTACCTCGCTTACAGAATTCGCTTTAGTAGTCAGAATTGTTTACAGTGACAAAATTGCCTTCTTGAGAAGTTTACAATGAGCTAAGTCTGCATTTACTGTTAATAGTATGATAGCTAAATTGCTATTTTTGAACTCCTCCTTCTTCTTGAACTAGTATCTGATTGAATCAACAATAAAATGTGATAAATTTACTCAAGAAATAAACAAATACAGGCAGAATACTACAAATGAATATCACATTATTTACCTCTCCTCTGTTCCTTAGTGCTTTTACATTCTGAATGGCACTCGAATTCAATTTCTCCTTTTGACCTTTTTCAACAGAATTTTAGATGATCTAAGAATCTAAGCTAGCGAGAACTTGACTCTTCCTTAACCTTCGTTAAAGCATTGAGCTGTTGCCATCAAGTATTCTAGTATTTTACAGAAACCCAATATTTTAATTACTCAACCAATGAAACCATCACACAATTACTTGAAGTTATTGCTTCTGAACGGCAGATTCAAAGAATCATGACTACTGAGAGTCTAATTCTCCATGTAGTAAGGTATGTTCTCCTTCTAGACAAAGCCAAAGAGGTATAAGAAGAAGTTGATAAGATGTAAAAAGAAACTCAATTGATTGTTACCTAGTGCTGAGGTGACTTCAGACCTCGCATCGTTTGTTGTAGATTTTGCTGTGAAGTATGCTATGACAATGATTCCAACAGCTGTTCTGTACTATCGATAAATTAACAACCTTTAAGAGTATTATTTGATCAATTCTCATCCACTCAAGGCAATAATCAAAATCACATTTCTCTTTAATCACTTCTTTTTTCTTTTAATCTTGCTTTTCCAATCGAATCAAAACATCCCAATTAATTAATAGCTGTTTGTCATCATCATTCAAGCAGCGTTCTTATTGAAAATTTTATTTTCCCCCCTCATAGTGTCCATGGTTTGTTATTCTTTTACAATAAAAATTTCTAGTGTGTGTGTGTGTGTGTGTATTTTGTGCTTAAATTATAATTTTTCGTCTGATTAACTACTAGCTGAAATTGAAATAATCAATATTCGATTTCAGATATCGATAAACAAGCTAATATGAAGAATTAAGTCATTTCTCCTTAGCTTAGCTTAACATAGCAAAATTAATATTACAGACTTATTAAATAACCTAATATTATTACTGTTTTTTAATGGTTAAAAATTCTCATAATAACAGACAATTTTCAAAACAAAAAGCAGCAAGATTATTATATGTTAAAACAAATAATTATCTGTCATCTTTTCTATGGGCATGGCTTGACTTCCTTCATTTGAATGCAGCTAGCCACATTCACTGTACTCACAGCTTTAAAAATAACAAAAAGAAATTAACGAATAAAGTTTTTGCTATTTTTGGAATATAATAACAACAACAATAGTTTGTTCATATTCTTACTCTGCCCAATTGGCTGCTTCGGTTGTGTGTAGAGATTAAAAAATGTCTTATCTGGTGAGTAGCACTAGCGCTGTTAAGGAACACATTATTATGTTTACTCAGGTGATTTTTCCACTCCACAAGAAAAGCAATTTAGTTAATTTATCGGTGTTAGTTTCTTCGTTGTTAGTATCGAATTTAAGGTATTCTATGGGTTCTATGATTGGAGCGACTAAAGAAGCTTTTTGTTAAGCTTAATGAGATTATCAACGTCTTTACGGCAATAATTGAGTTTTTCAGATTATGTATTGATTTTAGTGTCAACAATAGCAAAATCTTTTTGTACATCATCGCATTCAGCTTTAGACTTAATAGACCGCTACATTCCGTTGATATCCATGTCTTTAATAAATCTTTGGACTTTTTTTTCTAGTTCTCGAGCTTCTTCAGTTTGTTTTGTTATTTCCTTGAGAGAAACTTAGATCTTCTGTAATTCTTCTTATTTAACATTTTCACTCATTTAAATCTCAATATTATTGATTTAATTAGCTAGATCTTCAATTCTATCTGCCATTCCTGCAGAAGCAGCTCCTCCAATACCACTACCATCACCTCCGAAATTCATTCCTGCTTCGTACACACTTAAATTTATATTGTCAAGTTTCTCGGTGACTTTCTAAGGAAAACAAACAAAAAAATACACAAAATTATTTAAATTCTCGGATTAAAAGCAAATAACCAAAAAGTATTTATTCTTTTAATAGTTTACTTTCTTGGTGTCACTGAGTTCATTCTAAAATTTCTTGACATCCTCCATTGCTTTAAATAGATCTCCTTCCATCTAGCATAGTTTATGAGGATCTATTCCAGAAGCTGCAATTGCACCTTCAGCTTCTTTCAGTTTTATTTGTGCTATTTCTTTCACCAAATCACTGAGTCTTTACGTCTAGAAGTATTAACCAAAAAACAACATTTTTAGTAAATGAAAGAGTTTTATAATAAAAAAGCTAGTTTGATTGATTTCAGATATTTTACGACATTATCAGCAATATCTCCTATCCTATCATCTAGAGCTTTAATTCGATTGTTTTGTTTATCTAAAACAGGTTAAATGTTCAGGGAATTATCTATATCTTTTTGTCTTCGTTAGAGAGTATCCTGTACTAAAATCACACTTTTCTTGAAATCCTCGAAAGCCATTTGTTTTGCAAAGGAGGATTCAGTGCTTGGAGGGGAAAAGAAGCAAACACACGAAAATAATTAAGCAAGTAAGAAGGAATAAATAACAAAGTTATGATGAGTTTAGCCAGTCATTTTCAAAATAATTCCTGTGAATTTTCAAAAAAAATCATACTATTCTTCAAAATCTTTGTGGAGTTTCTTTTAGTTTTTGTATTTTTCATTCTGTGTGTCTTCTAGTAGCTTCATTCTTCCAAGCAGTTCAGCTGCAATTCTTTCATTTTTATCTGCTTCAGCTTCAACTGCTGTTTGAGACTTTCAATAACATATTAGGAATCTCATTATTAAAAATTATTCAGTAATTAAAATGGACTTAAATTTATCATTAAATTGCTGGAAAATTGGGTAAATTAATCGGAAAAACAGTCTATTATTGTCAAATTATTTAACTAATGGATTAATTTCTAGTTTATTTATCATTTAGATCAAAATAATTAATCGATTTATGTTAATCTAACCCCCTTTCTTCTTACCTCTCTTTTGATTCTTTCTTCTAGAAGTTTGCACGATTCATCTACATATTCCTAAGTAATTCTTTTTTTGAGCATTTCCTCACAATCTTAAATCCTCCATACAGTCTTTTTCTCGACTTCATCGACTTAGCTCTAAACATCAGCTACTTTCTCTAGATATTTACTATCTAAGTCAATAATTTTTTAATCAAATTACTTCTTGATTTCCTCAAATTCCTCAAAAACCTTCTTTTTAAATTTCTTTCTTTTCAACTTAACAACTTCATCCACAGCTTTCTTGGCTAATTCCTTTTCGATATTCTCAAATCTTTCAGGAAATGTACCAATTTATCCATAATTGTAAGCTGTAGCATACCCTAAACTAGTTATTTTGTTAAATATTTTGTTTGTTGCAATTTCAAGAGCATCCCCTGTTTCCTCGCTTCTTAAACTGTCTACTGTCTGCGCATTTACTATATTTTCCAATCCCACATTCATAAGTTTCCCAGCTTCTGCAATAATCCCAAGCTACTGAGGCAACACAGTATGAGTAGGACGTAGAAGGAGTTCAGCCTAAAGTGCATTGATTAACTCTGCATGTTGATTAATAGTTGCAGTAGTTTTATCAAGGAATTATTTCAGGCTATCGAAGTTTAAGTCAAACGAAAAGAGAGAGGAATTGCTGTTAACATCTAAGTTAGTAGGTAATCTTGTAGAATTGGATTTTTCAAGGTTTTGGACTTAAGAAATACTACTCATTTTTTAAAATTTAGCAGATGATTCCTACCGTTTATATTCATTGAGTTACGAGTTGTTCATGTAAAATATATTACTCGATTTTTGTAGCTCTTGAAAAATGTTTTTTGCTTAAATTAAGTTTAATGTGATTCGATTTGTTTTATCATATGCTGCAGATAAAAAGGTTAAAAGAGTCTCCAGTGAAAAATGTTTGAGGGATTAAGTAATAAATCACTCAAAAATGTGTTTAGTTAATTCGAGTTAAGTTAGGGGGATAACAAAATTGGATTAACTTATTAATTCTTCCATTAACTGCATTTTTGAGGGGGTTCTTTTTTTATTTTTCTTAAGAATTCAAGCAATCAAAATAGTTTTTTCATTCTTTGCTTTCGAACTTACCGGATTCACATTATTGGACCGTTCAGTGGAGAGAAGTCAGTCATAAAACAAATAAACAAGAAGCTTAAAAGAGAGACGATTGACCATTTTTGGTGGGAGATAAACTTACACATGAATAATGTTGAAGAAGGAAAGTCATTTTTGAGTAATAAAATACCAGTTATTGTAAGGAATTTTCTATTTTTATCTCTTTAAAAAAAAGACTAATAACTCTTCCAATAGGAAAATTTTGCTAGAGACAATGAAGCAGTTAATCTATTTGATTATCTATTTTGTTCATCAGCTTCTTTGTGATAATCTATCTCCTTTATTATTATATGATATCAAATTCATCTTGAAGTGCTCTATTTGCTTAAATCAAGTTTTTTTTCTAAATATCTGAAGAATGAACTTCAAATTTACTTCAAAATAACAATATCCTTGAGAAAATATTGTATTATTATCTGCAAAAATTAACAGCCTAACTATCTTCATATTAGGAAGCAGATTCAACAGGCTTACCTAACTCAAAAATCAAGAATCACTCAACAACAATAATAACATCAATGCAATAAATGATCTATGATTAGTTTTATTATTTTCAACTTTTAAACATCAAACAACATGAATATGCATTTGTTCCTTGTCTCTCAGTTCATTTTTTTTTAAATCCTATTCTAACAAATTTATTTCAAGAATTTTTTTTCAAAACGCTCACAATTGATTCTTTCAAAGCACTGAGCTCTCTGAGATAACTAAAAATAATCAAAATGAACATTAGAAACAACTTTTAAACTAAAAGAATAGAGCAATAAATATTCATAAGGTTTTACTCTTCTGAAAGGGCATCGGTATCACAAAGAAGGAACAGATTAGCTAGAGTTTTAATCTGCATCGATGAAATCTCTGAACTTATTTTGATCCCTGAAAAATCAGTTCCTAAATGATTACTATTCTTCTTAATATTTTCATCTTTCCCATGGATCATCTTGCTGTCTCCTCTTAGGTCTTCTTTCTGCAATTTTGAATCTTTAGAGTTTGCTATGAATTTCTTTTCGATTTCTTAATTCTCATCAAAATCGATCTTCTTTACTACCTCGATTTTGTTATATTCTTCCATTTCATCGCTTGATTCTCTTGTGTCTTGGTATTTAGACATAATATTCTCAAGATTCACACTAATATCACTTTCACTTTGTTCTCTAATTTCTTTATTTCTCTAAAAGACCATTTATGAGTCTTCCTTAGTATGTTTCTCAGCATGATTAGTATCATATTCCCCAATATTTTCCCTTTGGCTTTCTCGATCTGCAATTCTAGCAGATGGTTGCTCGGATACTTCAATTCTACAGCTCTGTTGATCTAAAAATGTAAAATCTTGCAAAGAGAGATTCGATTTATTCTTTCTACTAGCCTTTAAACTTTCCCAGACTTCTTCTATTGTTGAACTGTTGCTTGACTTTCTGCAATGATTTGCATAAAAAATGTTAAAATAACCAAAAAAGAGCATGCAAGATGGAAATTTACTTGTTATCAAGATCTTTGCTTTTTCTTAGAGAGTCAGTTTGCAAGGCAGTTGAAGAAAATTGCTATTATTAGTATTTCAACGTCTCAGAAGGAGTTGAAGATTACGATGGTTTAGTGATATTATTGCCTGAATTGACACAAGCGCTTTGTGTGCGAGAGTGAAAAGGCTACTTCTTTGACTCTAGCTAAGTTTGTGACTACTTTTGTGATCCTATCAATTCCTGAGGTTAGTCTTATTATTTTGTTTCTAATTATTGTGTCAATTCATTGTCTTTGAAGAACGCATTCTTAGCTGGTGTTAGGGTTTTAGACGATGATAACTTCTCTATTCTATTAGAAAAAGAGAGAGAGAGAAATACAATAAAAGGTTAGTTTTAAACAAAAAAGGATCAAAATTTTTTTACTGCTTTTTAAGCGCAAACAGATTGAATTGTGGACATAATGATGGAGTACTAGTCCTTGGAGATGGTTCTCTCGATGCTTTCTGCTGGGTTTGTTGTAGCTATTATGTTATTGATGTGGATTATTATTTGGAGTTTTGATAAGAATTCACAAGGTTTTTTAAAGAAGAATGAGGAAATGCTGATGCTAGCTTATTCGCAGGTCCTTTAGGAGTTGATTAAACGGAATTCTAAAAAAGAGACTCGAATTTTGTATTCCTTGTAGCTTGCTTCTCCATGAAACGGAACTTATCGTCTGCAAGCGGTGTGAGTAAGCTACTTATCCCTCCGTTTTTTTTAAGAGAACTACTCGAATTTGTGATGATAGGATTGATAAAATTATCAATTCCTCCTTTGGATGCGTTATTTACTTAATTGAAGGTAACTATTGAAGAACTTTGCGCTTTCGTTGAAGATGGGTAATCGGGTAGAGTTAAGAAAGAAGAGCTAGATTTTCTAGTTGATTTTGGATGGTTATGGAAATATGGATCAGATTGAAACTTCGAGGAGCTATTATTGTCCATGATAGTGTCAAATCTTCCAAAGAGTTTCTTTTCGGAATATTATCTGTCACATTCTGCTTCAGTGTGGATGCGAGATGGTGTAAATAAATCAGGTTCTACAGATAATCTGCGGGTTGTTTTAGGAGGATTTATGAGATTCAAATGAGAAGAAAGTCCACTGCATTTGACTGGAAGAATCGATGAAGGGTAGGGTGACTGAATTAGGAAATGGGGGGAAAACAATTATTCAATAGAACAGAAGAACGCTGTGAATGTGATAATTGCAATGAAAATGAGCTTACATGACGAGAAGTTGGATTTCGGTTCATCATCTGGAGATAGTAGCAAGATAGCTTGATTGGGGGAGTATTTTTGCCAAAATATTAATAAAAAATCAACTGAAAAAAAAAGAAAGAGAAGAGGTATAGAAGTATTTGGTGTGCTAATTTCCCAATAATTAAACACAGCAAAATAAGATTTTTGTTTCTTATAGCACGCAAGATACTAGGAATCTAGCCTGCGCGCAAATCTTATTGATTCAATGATTTCAGCTAGGATAAAAGATCAATGGATTAATTTCAGTAAGTTAAAGAGAATTGCATAAAAATAAGCTAAACATTTATTTAATTGATTAATTCAGAATAATAATAAAATTTACTGCTTTTATGAAATTAATATTTTGTTGGATAAATTGCTCCATGATCCTTAGAAACCAAAATAGAATTTTAGCTCAAAAACTAGTGTTCAAAAAAAAAAGAGCAAAAAATAATACAATTCCAAACATTTCCGTGGCTTTAGTAAACAAAATCAATTAATTCAACACTCAATTAAGATAAATTATATTTAAATTATATATTTTTTATCAATTGATTTTGGAAATAATTTTCAAATGGAAGATAATACTAAACTATCAAGAAATAACATTAACCAGACAGAGGAAGACACATAGTCAGACATTTAGGTTCAGAAACCAAGAATAATTTAAAAAAAATGTAAAACCATTTTTTCGAGGAATTCACACTTTCTTCTTAAAATTATCGAAGAAATTGTTCACTTGCTACTTCACACCGAGATTCAACTAAGGATTCTAGTTCTACAGAGAATTAAGTCGATGCTAAGAAATTGGTTGAAGAGGCTGTTATTACTACTACTACATCAAGGGTGATCCTAGCCTTGAAGATTAGGCTTAAGTCATGTAGGCTTATTTCAAAGGAGACACAAATGGTTGGGCTTAGTATTATGATTATTTTGTGAAATTTTTAAGGAAAGCTCCATTGAAAGTAGGACTACTGTTAATAGAATTTTGATTAGGATTGTTATTATTATTATTGAAATTGCTGTGAATTTATGGATTTTCAACTTCTTAACTGTTAGGGCTCCTATTATTGTTATTTGGGACTCTAGAAGCACTTTGAATCGAAATATTACTGTTGTTATGGTTTTAGTTATTATCCTAATTTTCTTAAGAATCATCTTCTTCTGTATTTGCAGCTTATTTGAACAGATTTCTTTTCATGAATGTTGCTCCTTCTGTCATCTTCTTGACTGTTTATATTTACAAAGAAGGTCATATTCAGCAGACAAATAATATATTTTTTAAATAATTTAATTAAAATTTTACACTTATTCGGTATGAAATTCGAAAACGTTTCTTGTTGCGATTCAGCAATACTGTCCATGTTTGGTTTGATGTACTTAGAAAAAGCAATTTTATCTTATTGCTACAGTTGTTGTCTGTTTGTAGTACCACTGCTGCTGTTGTTTGTTTTTGCAATCGGATTTGCATCAAAATTAATCATTTTCTTTGAATTCAAATTTTTGAATCCTTATTAGCAGATTAACCCATCCTTCAAGATTGGTGACTCATTGTAAGCATAGAGCATTTAAGTCTGTGGTGTCATATGGCTTGGTAATTTCTGGATGGATTTTCTTACATCCATTGGGAGCATAGCCTTCAGTGGCGAAGAAAAAACTTCCCCTGAAATTGCTGGGTTTTTTTGCTACTGCGATGATTGTAGTGATCCTTCAGCTTTTACAGGTGAGCACATCGAAATAGCTGGTTCACTCGTGAGTTGCTTGTAAATCAGCAAAGAAGCTTTCTTGAGTTGAGGCAGGTAAATACAGTTGTAATATTCTACAATAGTGTCTCTTTTCTCTGGTGTGATAGGAAGATCATAGATAAGTTCACGCATCATTGGTTTGTTGTGGCTGTTCAATTCCTGAAAAAGGATTAAGAAAATAATTGAAGAAGTTAGTAGAGAGATATTCAATTCAAAATTGGTTGAAATTGTCTGCATGTGATTACTTCATATTTATTTAGAATCTGCTTGAATTGTGTGTCGTTTTTGAATATCTTACACATGACATAAATCGAGCATAATATCAGCTAATCCAAGTGTCTCCCTATGAGCAGTTCCGATTAATTCCCAAGCACATGCTTCATGATTCTCCAAACTGCTTCACTTAATTACTCCGATACCCTTAACGTGCTGCAGATTTAGTTTATCGAGTAAGCACACTAATGAAGCACTCTACGGAAAAATTTCTGTTGAAAATACCAATTTATTTTAAAAAATTGATCACACTAAACCCCATCAAAAAAATAACGAATTTAGCATGGGAAATTACTTCGATGGCATATCCTTCTTGTCGATCGTCAAGGAGTTTCTTCGCAGTTTCTGAATCACGAGTGTAAGCACGCACAAACGAAAGTAGCTAAGAATCTTCCCTCCAGGAAAAGTAAGAGACAACTTTTGCTTCAAGATCAAGAATGTGAGCCTTAAGCGATACAGGCATAGCTTAGTCTAGTCGCATGTAGAAATCCATAACTTTCCAGAGTTCAAACCATGATAATTGTGCAAAACTCACTAATCGCTCAAATGACATGAGTTTTAGATTCAAAATGAAATACACAGACTCACAGGCACATATGAATATCCCCTTCTATGTCTCTAAACTAGCTGTTTTCTCTTCACTCATAAACTCGTTTAAGATTCTTCAAATAAATAAGAAAAAATAATAAAAACGTGCTTGTTTTTTCTTCTTTATCTTTCAAATATCCTTACCTGTAAAACAAAGAAGTAATTTGCTGCTTGCGCTGCTCTGAACTACGAGATTGTACTGCTTAATCACTTGTTTAAGTATGTCCAGATTCATTTTTCTCAATATCCTGCAGTTTATTCAAACTCTCATTCAACCAATTTTCTAAATTAGGTATTTTCTTGTTCATATCTAATGCTATCGTTCCCTGTTTTAACAACAAATAATTTAAAATAACCTCATAATCCACATAATATTTCCACCAATTCTCTTAATTTCTTTCATACTTATGAGCAACTAAGAATATTCTTCCTAGAGTGAAGCCAATTGTACATTTCCATCGCGTTTGTTATCGGTGTTGCGCTCACTCTAGATAGCAAAGAACCCTGCATTTTCGTTAATGTAGGCGATAACACATTGCTATTCGATCCAGCTGGTGATCTGAATTCAGAAATAGGTTTTTTCTCAATCCCCGAAACATCAGTTCCTTCGTAATTTAAAAATCTTTAAGAAGTAAACTTCCCCTTTCCCGCAAGGATACTAGAATGCTAAGGGTTTTCTTGTTAAGCAGAAGAAGATGATGATGAACCTCCATATTTTTCTTATGGAAAGGGAGCAGCTTGTTTATTGTATCCACCTTAGCGGCTAAATGGAGTGAGATTTATTGGATTAGCTGAAGTTTATTTTTTTTCTTTAATGAAATATTCTTCATTGAAATCACTCATGATTGACTCAGAATAATAATTAGAAAGTGATCTAATGTTCTATTCCACAACAGATGGAGAGAATATAGAGAGCAGATCGTCTTCACCGTCTAACAAATGTCTCTCACAAAGCTTAAATCATAAAAATGTTAAAAATTATCTACTTAAAAAAAATGTTTTTCTCTAAACTTAAATCCTATTAACAATTCGATAAATAGAGCAAAATGTTATTCTACATGCTTAGCGGAGGAGAGGAATCTCATGGCAACTATTTCATATGACTCCACATCCTAGATATTAAAGAGTTTCAGTAGTGCTTGTTTTTCATTTCCTACATTTTCATCTAATTGTATTTTTTATCCCAAAATAAAAATTCAAATTACAAAAAAGAGACATATTTCTATGCTTAAAAGTATTTTAACCTAAGAATGTTGAAGACGTAAATCGCTTCACAGCACTGAGAAGAAACTAAAAAATAGCAGCGACATGAAGAGTTGTTTCAATAATTGCGTGTTATTAGCTTTATTCTGTTAAAAGAAAAAACAATTGTAACATGACGATAAAGCAAATAAGAAAAACATATTTTGGCGGGTAAGAAAAGTTTAAGTTTGTAATTTGTTAAGAAACTCAATTAAATTAATGTAGAGGTCATCAACTTACATCGAGAAACAAGGAGAAGCAGCCAACATAGATGCTTGAGATTTTTATTGTAGTTTTTCTAAGGTTGTGTTTGTTGTAAAAAACCTATTCCCTTGAAGACCTTCTCAAATTTTGTAGCAATCGCAAGCATAAATGAAAACTATTCCACTAGACTCTTGATCTCCTTGCGGACTTCTTCACTCATCTATCCAAATGTTATCCACTCCTTCAACATCAGCATGGATTCTTCTAGTCTTTCACTGTATTCGCTTATCAAAATTTCTAAAATGTTTCGTTTGGTTGCATTCTCAGAACTCTTCACTGCTATCAGTAATGCGCATCTAACTATTATCCCTAGATTATCCTTGGAAACCTACAAAAAAGTATTTTTCAATTCACTTATCATTAGAAGCATCATCAATGCAATCTCTAAAGATTTCAGAAATCATGAGGAAATCCTGGATTTGTTTTTTTTAGATTTACAATTAATGTTTTACCTAATTTTTGCCTTTTTTCTGATAAGCTTAGAATTACAAAAATGCATGTTCTACACATTCAAGAGGATAACTCAAAGAATGAACCAATCGTTGAATGTCCTCCATGGCTTGCTCTTCTCCTTGCATGTCGTTATATTTTTACAATAATCTAGCAATATCAGCAGGTTTCTTCTTCTTTCTTGAATGTTTTTTCAGTTGTTTTCAAAGTAAAAAACCAAATAAATATCTTCTCAGCTTAGATATCTGATTTTGTTTTCTTATTATCTGCTTTATATCTGAATGTCTCTCTCTTCTCTCCAAGCCACGATTATCTCACTTGATTTTATTTACCTCCAATTTATTCCAATCATTGTATGAAATTCACAATATATCTCCTTTCTGAGTCTGTTTTACCCAACCACCCTTGTGGTGGTGATCCATTTCAAATTTAAAATAATTCAACTTTCAAATATCCGCCCAAAATAATAAATGAAAGTCAAAGCGAAGCTTATTATTATTCATAATTTGTTTCATTAAAGATTAGTTTTTGCTTCTTTATCTTGATTTAATAAGAAAATGAATTAAAGTAGTGAAATATATTTTTTAATTTTATTTCAATTTAATTAATGATGATCTTCTTGCTTCATTTCATAAATTAGATTCATCTATTTTTCATTTTATTATTTAAAGAAACAGAAATAACTGTTTTTTTTCTTCAATTTTTAGTTTTCTTTTATTTTCTTTTGATGCCTTTTAAGTTTAATATCTGATATACCAACACTTACATGAAGAGCTTAAAACAATCTTCTATCATATTTTATAATTTAAAGGCGCAAAGAAATAAAAGATTCTCACAGAAATTATGGATTTTGATTTAATTTAGAGTTATTTATAGAAACATTTGATCCTTAGGAGTGTTTTATTATTGTTAAGGATCAAATCAGATGATGATAAGAGGCAAGAAATAGAATTGGCTTTTTATTCAAAGAAAATACATTAGAAATATCAGAGATAATAAATGAATTGTTAGCTACTTCATTCTGATAAAATAAATGTAAGCATTAGGAGGGGAAAAAAAAAGAAAACAATCTTAAAGATAAATCAGCGAAGATCTCACTGATAATTTTGAACAGAAAAAGTAATTAAAGTGAAACAATCTTTAGAAAAATCTAAATTAAGTTAGAGAAAAGAAAGAAAGAGAGAATATTTAAAAATGGCTGAGAATAAGCCTAAATTTTATTGCTTGATGTCTAAAATCCGTCAAATCGATTTATTCGGACCAAGAGTATAACTTCGACTCAACAATAAAAAGGAATACAAAACAACTCTTGGCGGTTGTTTCACAGTCATCTTATTTCTAGCTACTGCATATGTGGCTTTTTCGAACATAACGCAGCTAGTCTTACGTACTAATCCTACCATGCAATTCAAAGAAGAACTGTGGTAAAATGGAAATTATTTACTCAGTAATTCTGAACTGTTCACAAAGATTCTGGCTGTTGTAAATAAGAATAATAACGAGTTTCTTTCTAGCTTCAAAGCTAGGCTAAGTATCACACAACCTAGTGGCTAAAACTTATTATTTTCTCTTGAACTATGTGCTAATAATGCGATGGAATTCGCAGAACTCCAGAAAGAAACACATAATATCAATTAATTTATGTGTTTGAGTGAAGCAGATTTTCAACAAGCTACTCAACTAAACATCGACTATTCCACTAGAATCTCTTATTAAATTGAGCTACCTTATGACACACTACCTTTAAGTGACTTTCTTGAGGTTGTTATCATTGGAAGAGACCACTTTATCGATGGTACTTCATTTTCTAATCCTTTTTAAATCTACAACAGAATCGATAATATTTCACTCAACAGTCGATTCTTGGACGTTTAAGCGAACATTTCTTTGACTCTTTAGAACATTATCAGCCATAATGGATATCTGTTAGGGGAAGTTTACACTGAAGCAAAATTATTCGAAGATAGCTTTATTGTATCAGAAACCAATTCAGCTGAAAGAGCTAGCAGTACTATCGATAAAGGACATACGATCACATTGAATGTGCTATTTAATCGAAAGAAAGCAACACACAGCGTAATTTACTGTTATTTGCTTTTGAGAAAATTTCAGAATACATTGAAGGTTATACAATCAATTGGGAGGAATAATCTTAGGATGTTTGTTAAAGAAGATTGTATTTATGTGGGGAGAGAGTAGAGGGGGTTTGATTTCTTTTTGTCATGAAATTGCCTCAAGTTTTTTATTTTTAATCAAAGCATCCAGTATTTAAATCTTACTGGAGCAGTAAAATTACCTAAAAAGTTATTTTTTTTATTGCCACCCCCTTAATAATATCTAATTCACAAATAATTATTGTCACAAAGACAGAGGATTGGTTACTTTTTTTTTCTTTGAAGATTTTTTCTTTTTTTTGAGATTTTTTAGGTTACATGTTTCTTTCGATAATTCATTATTTTAGTATTTTCCACTCTTTTTTCATTTTTAGAGAACATACATCTAACTCTTAGACGTACTTTCGATCATCGGTGGATTCATAAAATCTCAAATGGTGTGCTACAGATTCTTCACAAAACCGTTTACAAAACTTGCATTGTACATTTCCTTGCTGAATGAACTTTTCAGTTTTGAAGATGACTCTGAAAAGAACGAACTAACCAACTCCAAACGTAAAGATCTCTATGAAACAAAAGAAGAATTAGAGTAGAATCTTAAACTAACTAGGATTCTAAACGAGCATATCTAAAACGATCGCTACGGTGTATCCTAAGATGTTGATCTCAACAAAGAAGCAGAAAATACATTTCGAAAATTCATGAGAATCGGATAAGAAACACTTTTCCTTAAACCTTTCGATTATATTAGAAGTCTACTGAATTGCTGGTGCGGATTAACTAAAGGGAAGTATATTAAATTAACTAAGAAAAAAGTAAATGAGCGAATTGATATTGTGTATATTCTTTAGAAACTTGTAGAGATCGATAAATTAAAAATGATTTTACTGAACGAACAACAACGAAGGGTATTCGATTATCTACCTAAACCTGTAGTTGATTTAGATAAAAAGAAGCCAATGAGTCTTCTGAAGCTTAGGAAAGCACAATAGCAATCTGTGCGGACGGAATGGTCACTTTTAAATTCTGAATAATCATCACTGCAAAAAGCGATTTTAGCAGTGTAGGCATTTCAATAAATCATGTCAAATGACAGTAATCCATTGAGCCTTATTGATCTAAAGCTAATTGAGATGCTTGATCCTGAGATAGTCAAGAAATTCTTATCAATAAAGCTTGACACGATTTAAGATTTTATGACATAAAAAGCTACTAACCCAGCTGCTTCGGTTTATTCATTTTTTGATATTGAAAGTTAAAATATTGGAAATATGCATGGAAAAGAAGCATCAGAAGGAGGTGGAGCTGAAATAGGGGAATTATAACGATAATTAGTGAAATCTATCCATAAACGAGAGGAAGAGTTAGGGAACTAAACAATTCAGGAAAACTATTTAAGTAAAGAAAATAACTAAAATTATTAGAATGAAAGTGAAATACATCGAAACATTTGGGTTTAAAGCTCCTCTCCCAAACTCAAATAGCCCAAAAGTACTGAATACTAGTCTACTTAGCAATTGTAGTTATTGTAGGAATAGCATAATTCGCAATTATCTTCAAAACACTTGCAAAGATACAGTTTACTTGATTAGCTTGAAGTTGAATAAAGTTAATATTTTTAGAATGGAGTGACACCAATGTTCCTTCGCAAGATCTCGAGCATGCGAGGAAGCAAGCCTGAAAGAGAAAGCACTGTTCTTGGGTTAAATAAAATAAAATTGCTATCGTAATATTTGATTTCACGAGAAAGTAACAGATCTTTCTTATAAACGGAATTGGAAAAGTTCCTGGTTTAACAATAAAAAGAAGTTGAAAGTCTCACTCGCTCTGCGATGATAACAGCTTCAGAATAGAATAACAAAAATAGCATTAACAAGAAAGATACCTTGTAGAGACTAGTTACCTAAAGGCAACGTCATTTAACTGCTGTTTAAGAAAATCCAGAAGATAAAGGGAAGGAATCTTGCTCTAAAGGCATAATTGAGCCGAACGAGATTTTTTAAAATCCAACTTTAGAAGAAATTCACAAGCCTTCAACGTTTTGTGACATTAAGCAGTAGAATTATATTGAGTCAAATGATTCTCAAGATACGTTCAAACCTTCTGAGATTCAAATTAATTATAAGGATAGTGATGGAGAAGATTTAATAAAAACACCAGAATAGAAGTAAAATACATTGATTTACACTGAATCTAAGTTGTCCAATGATAAATTAATACAATTAACTTCATATCCCTCTATCGAATATATGAACTCCTCTTAGATGATGATAGCTACGGAGAGATCGGAAGTTTTACCATTAAATCCGACGCTCACAAATGTGTAAGATCATAATTGGGGATTTTCTAAACATAGTCCTAAATCACATAAATTAGAGCAATAATAGTGAAGGAATTCAAAAAAATATTATCTTGAAATGGCAATGTGTTAAAGTGTATTCTCAAAGCTAATAGAAAATAGGTAAAAAGAAATGATGCACCAAATTGTTGATAAAAAAGATAACTTTCTACTTTAGATTATTTTTTTATTTTAAACTTTTTAGATTAACTATTTTGTAATAATAATAGTATTTATTTAAAGAACTTATTATTTTATTTTACATATTTGCATTATGAAAGATTGCTATTAATTAAATCAAATAGTTTTAGCTTCTACCAAACAGGCCTTTCGAACTAGTTTAGCAGGATAATTAATTTGAATTTTTAGGAGAGTTAGAGTGCAAAATCAGAGAGTGCTCTTATTATTAGAAAAGCTGGTATTCATCGACTCATCATCTGGTTGGGTGTATGTTATTCCTTTGTTTGAACCATTCTGGGAAATTACACTATGCATTTTAGTTTTCATATCAATAACCTTTTGCAGGAGTTCTTCTGTTGTTTTCGATTAATATTATTTGTCTCCTTGTTGCTATTATTAATAGTTCATTTACTGCATGCTGTCGAGCTCTCCAAATTAAGGCCGATTGATACGCTATTTAAATTCGTTTATTTTATTGTGGATAGTGTCGTAATCAGTTTGTTAGAATTATTATTTTCCATTTCCATTATTCAAATTGTTTGAGTTAGGTGAACTCTTATCATCTGTTCTTCTATCGTCACTGGGGTTATTGTAGTTATTAGGAATGTTGAAATTAAAAGCAGGAGCTATTCCTTAAGATTATAACAAAAAAAAAGGTTAATTTATTAAAAAAACGAATTAATAAATTTTACCTTAGGAGTTCTACTGTTTTTTCTACTAGTCAAGCTTCTCAAGGTTGGAAATAACAAATTTAGTGAAGTTCTACGTGCAATCTTAAAGGTATCCGTTGATATTTATGTCTTGATCAAGGTAAAAGCACAAAATAATAGATGAATTAGAGAAAGAGAGAGAAATGGTTAAAATATTAGCTTAAAATCTAACTAAGATTGTACTTGGATTTTAGGAGAGAATCTCATAGAGTTACGCTATGCCTTGCTCAAATGTTTCTGCTTTTTTAATGCTATCAATTGTTTTTATTATTTGTTGATCAATCGATTCAGCGGGGATAGTCTAGAGAGAATGTGAAGCTGAAATCTTTCTTTCAAATCTTAAGTCTCGTGGGGATACTATTGAAATAGGATTCATTGGAGCATTTGCAGCTTGTGGTGGTCTAAGAACCATCGTAATCCATCTAAAAGAGAAAAAGCATGAAAATCAAGGTGAATTTAAGGAAAGACGCAGTCATCTTACTCGCTAATGAAAAGATCTTTTTGTGGATGATTCTTAATTGTCTAATTATAGGCATCCCAAATCGTTTCGCCCTTGAGTTTGCACAGTTCCTTAAGGATCGTTTTGATTGTCTTTACTCCGATGTCATCGCTGAGGGCAGGGTTTGGGACTAGGAATTCACATATGTAGCTATGGAAATAAAGAAGTAATTCCCCTAGATTGACTTGATTACTGAATTCATTGAGACTTTTGGTAACTTTCAAGATGCATTTAATGATGAGACCTAGAATCTTAGCGTAATTGAACTTTTATCGATATTTCAGCAGAAGCTCCAGGAGAATCTTGTAGATATGTTCAGGACGGGAGTTCTCAAGGATCCTAAGCATTGTAGAGTTGATGAGTTTGATAATGTTATTGGCATTTAGATGTCCGTTATTGCCTGAATTATCATCTTTTGCTTGATTTTCGTCTTCTGATAAAAGTCGATAGAGGATTTCTTCCGTGAAGCTTTTGAGTGGTTCAATCCCACAGTTTTTGGCAAATGTTTTGATTGTAAAGCATTTGTACATGACATTCAGGAAATATTAGAGATATTAAGGGGAGATATCCTTTTTATTTTCGAAGCAGA
>Ga0302271_10001046_pt1 | contig 27161 bp, 18 predicted proteins | sample III_Bog_N1_1_FD_198767 | JGI IMG/M metagenome (GOLD analysis project Ga0302271, IMG submission 198767) | Peat permafrost microbial communities from Stordalen Mire near Abisko, Sweden - III_Bog_N1_1 | ecosystem: Environmental > Terrestrial > Soil > Wetlands > Peat | place: Sweden: Abisko... | reverse complement strand
ACATTTACTGTCGTCTTGTTTCTTTCTCTTCCTTTTTCTAGTCATCGAGAAGTTGTCTATAGACTTCATTGAGCAGATATTCGTTATTCTCGAGGAAACTTTCGGGCGTCAGAAACTCTTTCATGTTCCGAATAAGCCATTCTTTATTGCACTTGAGGAAATGCTCTCTGATTTCATCTTCTTCCATGATCTGCTCGATACTGTCTCTCTCTTGATTCAAGACATCTTCGATGCTTGCAAGAGGCTAGATGGTTTTATCTTGGACTTTGAGCTTCCAGATATCGATCTTTTTTAACAAAAAATATTTTAGATTTTAGAATTCTGTTTTTGATTTTGTGAGTACCTTCAGCCATATCCAGGTGAGAATCCGTTATGAAGGCATGATGACGAAATACAAGAACGGAAATACAGCATAAATCACTGGATCAGAGAAGAATATATATTGCTATCGAATCATGATTGAGATACCAAGAACTAAAAAGAGTATTCCAGAGATAGTGACACAGCCCACAAAGTAGAATTATTGTGAGAAACACATGTTATCCAACGATCTAAAGTTAATCTCGATCGTTCGATCTTTAACATAATTCTAGCCTATCCAAGCTACACCTCTATTTTCGTATTTATATTTGCAGTAAGAAAAATAATCATAGAGTTTAATGTCATAGAGAACTTCCAAAGAATTGAGCACAAGCACATCGATCATAATAGAAGGAAAAATAATAATTGTAGCGAAAATCAAGTAATTTGTGAAATCTGTCTGTCGAATGGAGTATTAATCGGGGATTTTGCTTTCTTGTGAGAAAATTAAGATCAGAAGGAGAGCTAAGGGTTTTGTGAAAATTGAGTGCATCTTCGAGGCGTATGTGAGAAGCTAATTAAGAACTTATTCAAGGGATTTAGAGCCGGAGAGGAGATTTTGAGTTGCATCAATGTTACCGATGTAATTCTTAAGATTTTATTCAAATTCGTTGGGTTTAATGTGACTGTAAAATAAACAGAAAAAATGTAAATAAACAATAAAATTAGCTAAATTTTAGCATTAAATGACTACTTGAATAGCATAAAATGGCTTTATTTTTGATTTTTTCAAAATTTTATATGGTTGTAATGGTTTTAAAGCAATGTAGTATATTGTTACCGTTGAAGCTTGTGGATCACTGAACTCGGAAGAAACGGGTGGGACGCATGAAATTTCAGAAACCAATTTATGAATTTGATTTTATAAATTTACTTATTCGCAACGACAGGGTCAAGGTAGCATCTGTAGAGAATCACAGCCAACATTCGAATCAAATACAGCTTTACGAATTATAGGAAATTTTTAGCAGCGATTGACATGATAAATTAAATCGTTTCCATCACAGCACTAATGGGGTAAACAAGCAGACTCTCTTTTAAAACAAATTCCTATAAGATTAGGATAAACACAGCTTCGATGAAGAACAGTAAGAAGATGTATCCGTCAAGATATTCGGTGAATTAGTCGGTATAGGAGAATTCAAGGAGTGCAAGAAATATTGCCGAAGAAATAAGACACACCACGAAGAAATGGTATCTCTTGAAAATGAATACTTGAGTTATCTCAAAATTATCCTCTTCTTCTTCTTCGCCTCCTTTTCCTTCTGGATTGTTGTCATCACCTTCTTCTTTCATGCCTTTATCGAGCAGCCCATGAGCTTCTTCATTGTCATTACCCTCACTGATTTTATTTCCTTTCTAACTCGGTGCCTTCTCATTATTTCCATCTGCAGTTTCTCCACCTTCCCCGTTGACAATTTTACTCTTGGCAGCTGTATTGTTGTTGTTAATCCCAGGGCTGTTATTCTATGGATCTTCAGGTTGATTGTTGTTATTATTATTTCGTTGATGATCATCTTAACGATGAGTAGGAGTGCCATCTTTATCCTCGTTTTCCTCTGGTTCAGAATCGCTATTTTTCCTAGGTTTATGAAATTCATTGAAATCTTTGAGTTCCATGCTTGATTTATCCTGCATTTGCTTTGATAAAAACAGCTTGATTGTGTCTTCCTGCTCTTTCGTTGGAGTAGGTATCAGCAGGCAAGATCCATAGTAAATGAAGAACAACCCGATTAAGCTGAAAATCAATCCTGTTCTTCCTCGCATGATCCCTAGTTCTACTTCCGATGTCACAGTGCCAGCATCATATTGATAATAGATGCTCGTATTACTGAATAAACTTCCTGAATTTTTGAAAAAAAATTGAGTATTAATTCAGTAAAAAGAAGGAAACTCAACTAACACATGGAATCCAGTTGAAATATCTTAAATTTAAAAGAAAACAAACCTTATTTTTGAAGGAGATACGCGAAAGCCACAACTAAAATCGAAGGGATAGTCCCATAGATATTTCCCTCGAAGGCAGGATAAAACGCAATCCGAATTGTCTTCCAGATTTTAAGTGGAGGTTTGTATTTGTTTGTAGATATGGCGGTGTTGAAAAACCACACGATAAAAACTGTGATGACTGGAATGAGAGAAAGGAAAATGAAGAGCACAGCGTAAATGATCTTATCGTATTGGAAATGGTTAATCAGCTCATCATATCCCATCGGAGTCAGAATCACCTGTAACTCGTATGTATTTGAACCTGTAGTGGCATTATCCACATAGTCTGAGACAACAATGCTTCCTGAAATTATTCGTTTTGTCTTAGAGTCCACCTGTTTGTAGATTACAGTAAATTTAAAGATCAGTTATTATCAAAAGGAGAAAGGGGGGGGGGGGGGGATGGAATTAAAAGATAAATGCTGGATTTTTTTAGATAATTGTGTGTGAATTGTTTAAATGTGTTCATTTGTTAATAACTTGATTATATTTGATGTTGAAGGTGACTTTGGAAGGGTGCTGAGTAGAAGTACCAATGTTATCAGCAGTTATCGGAATCTTTATGAGAGTATTATCGTTGTTGATGATGCTGCTTTGATAGGTACCACTGCCATCATTCATGTTTGATATGAAATCCTCAATAGAAATCGCTGTTTTACAAAAATTACAACAGAATTGCAAAAATTAAAAAAGAGTATGCTGAAACTGTTGTTGTAACAGTTGTATTTTTGAGTTATTGTTTATTCCTTACGATCGGTTGAGAGGTATATGGCCATACTGCTGTCAGGCAGATACCAAGGAGTACCTTTGTACGATTGTGTAAAATCTTCTTCAAACTGACATTGGATGGAGGCCTTGCAATTATCTGCTGTAGGCTAGAAGCCGGATGTCGGAAAATAGCTAACAACTTTAGTTTAATCTGGAGCGATTAGATTGCAGTATTCCTCAGACTCAAACACTTCATTTAAGAGCATATGCCGCCCGAATCCTAGAAGAAGAAAAAAAGAGTTATTCAAGCGAATAATATCATGTTTTAGTGGGGGTTTTTAGCAGAAATGCAGCGCTGAGATTACCATTGCAGAACGAAAAAAACGGTATGTAAGGAATGAGGATTGTCTAGGCGTTTGACCAGAATGTAGAATCAAAAGGAGCTCCAGTATACGTGGGTGGAGTAGGAAAATCGATTTCTTTGTTGATCTAATCAAACAAGAGCCCATTTGACTGCGGCATATTGAACGGAAGCATGTAATTCGCTAGATTCGTAGAATAAAGAGAAACGAAGAACATATCAGAAGTTCCAACAACGGCTCTCGCGGGTGTATTGATCTTGTAAGTCGCTGGGATCAGCATGTCACCAGAGAAATTAGTTAAAAATGTCGATGAAGCACACCAGATTTATGGGAAAACCAAAATTGAAGCATTATTGTAGTTGTAGAGTCGGAGTTTAAACTCCTAAAAGATATTGTATGTCGCAGCAGTAGTAGCATCAGTTGGAAAATATGAAGATGGTAAGGTGATAACTTCACCATCTGCTTGAGTTGTGCATTAAGCAGTTGTAGAAACAGTGGGAGTATTGTTTAGTGAAACGAAGACTAACTTCCAGTCTGTGTAATAGGTTTGCGTGATGGATTTGTAGAATGTGAAATCAACAGTTATCGTGAGGCTGTTACCAGGAGCTAAAGTGATGTAAGTGCCTTTGTTTATTAAATCCATGGAGACTTCACTGCTGCTTTGAGAGAAATGCAGTAACCCGAGCAAGAAAAAGAAGCTCGAGGTTCTACTAAAAGTTGCTTTCATAGAAGACAGCGGAGGAGAAGGAATTGATTTATCTTTGAATTATTTTTTTTGATAAAAAGAGGAATTTAATAGCCTCAATTCAATGTGAAAAAGAGCACAGTCTCTTTCTTTACTTCTTCGACAGATAATTTATGCTAATTCATGCTTGCATGAGTTGATATTGAATTTATTGCTCAGAAGTTATCTCTTTTACTGAAGTTTTATAGCTTTTTAAAAATAATATTTACTAGTTGAAGAAAAAAAATGTTGATGTAATTTGACGCTATTAAGCAGAAGAAAGCTTTTTTAAGAATATTTAAGATATTTTGCAAGCTACATGCTGATCAAAAAGCGAGTTATTATTAAGCAGCTAGGATATCATAATTGAAAAGATTATTATAATTGCAATAAAATTAATATTACAAAAGGCCTTTAATTGGCTACTATTTGATGAGTGATATTTCTCGAGGGGAGGGAAGTTATCTTGCAAGGAGATGCGATAAACGAGATTGAGATTAAAGAACTTTTTGGGTTTATTATTTGCGTTTTTTGTGAAAGAAATAATTTATTTTAGAACAGCATAATCTTGTTGAAATAACTCCAATAAAATGGCTGAAGAAAGCATCTACAATATCATCCCTAAAGAGATCCTCATAGCTGAAAGATAACCACGATATCGATCGAGATATCCTGGTGACATGGTCCCAACAGGATCAACTTTAGCTCTTAAAACTTCATCTAAGCCGAATGTAAAAAAAAACGATGAATGAAACTGCTATTTCTGCTGTTAAATTCTCTCTTCATTTTTTCAGAAATATCCAACTTAATGTTACGAATCCTTTTTTCTCTTGAAAAGGTAAGAAATGTCGCTGGATACTTTGAAGAATTAGTCGACGAGCATCCCTTCATCTGCAAATATTCAACTCTAGGCAGGCCATTAGGTAACTAATTGTCTTATGAAATATTTTTATTAATGAACATCGATTAATTCTTTGATGGTTCTCGTTTTTCTCATGCTAAAGGCTCTCTAAAGTAATCTCCAGACAGGTTTCTAAAGAAAGGCACAGGACTAGCAAGTTCAATCTTCAGTCTTCCCAAAATAAGTATGATTATCAGAATAAGCATTCTTTTTGTTACTATTTTCCTCCTTTTGAAACTATTTCTACTATGACGTTAATAAAAACAAATAAATTCATCAAAATAATAATTTTTTATGATTTTATGAAAGACCATTCCAAGAGTCAGACAGGAATCAAAGAAGTGAATGAAACATTCAAGCCAGCCGTTCCAAGAATACTGGAATACTCTCCTCTTAGAAGCAGTCCAGCTAGAAATTATATTAGAGAAAACGTATTAACTTCCATATTATTGTGTAAGCAATGGAACAAACAAACTCTTTCATCTTCATTTCTTTTTAATTATATTTTTGTTCTTTCTAACTAAGCCCCTCCCTAGCAGCCTAAAGAAGTTAATTGGAGGAAGAAACGTAACTATGGGAAAACACCCTAGTATATTTAAACCTTAAAGGAGAGCCTTCTACGTGAAAGTGGATAAATTAAAGAATTCTACTTATCTCAGGAAGCCGAAGAAAAACAAAAATTGTATTGAAACATAGAACAGATCATATGAGCTTTGTGTGTGTGTGTTTTGGTTTTATTTATTTTGATTTGATGAACCCAATAGGCATGAGGTACCTCAAGAGGAAATCGCTGAATTGAAGAAGGCTTTGAAAGCAAAATATGATGTAGTTCTGCATGATTATTAATAACTGACCTACCTCACTAAACTCGATACTATGCACAAGAAGAGAAAGTAATTTAAAACAGATTTAACTAACTTTAAAAGCTTAAAAAAATTGATGTTCTTGTGAATACTGTGAAAGAAAATATTAACAACTACTTATTTTTCCATAATTGCGTTAGACAAGAGGGACTGGAGCGTTAGTTGGCGCAAATCGAACAGGACTTAGGAAAACTTAATAAGCAGCATATTTTTGTGGATACGTAGAAATGAACAAACCATATTGTTTTTAAATAAATTATTATTAAAACTTGCTTGCTTTCGAATACTCTTAAATATCTTTATTTATTAGTCTTTTCTAAAAAGTGATATTGGAAATTATCGTTTAAAATTTAATTCCACAATAAAGTGAAATGAAATTGCAAAGTAAGGTCTTATTAATTAAATCAGATTATGAATAGAAGTTGATTCAGCGTGAATCAGAGTAACAATTAAAGGGCTTTTAATGTATTTTCGCTTGGGTTTTTATTGGAAGTGCTGTAGAAGTGCGTGGAAAACTTTAATTCTTTTTTAAAATTGGAAATTTTTAGAAGATTGAAGATGCGTATGGTAGAAAGTGTGGAGATTGGTAGAAATATCACATTTTTAACAAGAATATTAAGTAATAATGGCAACGCTATCAAGGTGATTTAAATTCTAACTGTAATGCACTATTGAATGCATATGAAAAAATAAAAATTGAGACATTTTATACACAAAAATAAGAAAAAATAACAGGTAATTGAAAATAAAATAAAAAAGTAGAGTGACGAAGCTGTCGAGCATAAGCGACGTCACTCGCGTCTGAAGGGAAACAAAAGGAAAAATAAACTCACAGATTCTGCTGGTGGGAAGATATAAATCACAAGAGTTAAGACTGGAAAGCACAGACAAATAACACAAAAAAGAAACAAAAGGATTTTGAAGAAGAAAAATAAATAAATAAACAAATTAAATAATCACAAAAGGAAAAAAATGAGCACATCAAATCAGGACACAGTAAGTGAATTCGCTGGCGAGAGAGAAAAAGGCACTTTCAATGTCGAAACTATGGCGAACCATCTCTACAATGGCGCTTAGAATCTCAATAACTTCAGAAAGTACCAAAAGGCAATCGAAGACGATCCAATTTTACGTTTTGATCCCGCTCAAATCGATGCTTCCCGCAAGGACATCTTTGCAATGTATTGCAAGAAGACACTGAGATATCATGAAGTGTTCAACCAATCCCTCAGCCCCATGAGCTTGTACTGTGACATGATGTTCGATGAGCCTCTCATCGGTGCTGTCCATCATTCTATGTTTATCCCCAGCATCAGACTACTTTCGTCAGATGAGCAATAGGTATGGATTGAATTTGATTTAAAAATATACAAATAATTTGCTAACATATGAGGGGCTGAGAGAAGCTATTATTGATTAATGTTCTCATACGTTCTTCTATTTAATGGAATGCGTAGCTTTGAAGAAGCTATTTTTTAGGGAAAATTAGTATTTTTTAGAATTGGTGTTGTTGGTTATTTTTTTTTATATTTTCATTGTTTTTTCAAGTTTTTTTATTGAAAACTAATAAAAAACACTGAACTCATGTTTAATGTTTAAAACCCTAGGCTAGATGGCTTGATGATGCCATTAAGATGAAGATCATTGGCTGCTATGCTTAGACTGAACTTGGTCATGGTTCTGATGTCTAGAATCTCTTGACAACTGCAACTTTCAACAAAGAAGGAGATTGCTTTATTCTCAACACTCCCGAAGTGAAAGCAGCCAAATGGTGGGTAGGTGAGCTTGGTCTTGTTGCTAACCACGCTATTGTCTATGCCTAGCTTATTATCGATGGAAAGAGATTCGGTGTCCAACCTTTCATGGTTTAACTTAGAGACATGGAAACTCACAAGCCACTTCCAGGTAAATTCAAAGACATTTAAAATCGTTCAGACTAACAAAATACTAATATTTCTATGTAAATTTCTAACTTAACAAAAGGGATTGATGTCGGTGATATTGGACCCAAATACGGATACAACAGCAAAGACAATGGATTCCTTCTCCTCAATAATGTTAGGATTCCTCGAAACGACATGCTAAACAGATATGTTTCTGTGACTAAGGACGGATAGTTTGTTCCTGCTGGCAATCCTCGTATTGTCTATGCAACCATGATGGGCGTCAGAATGGGAATTCTCAAGCACTCCTATTTGTTCTTATCAGCTTAAGTAACTGTAGCTACTAGGTATTCAGTACTCCGTTGCCAATTCAAAGATGAAAATGGTTTGGAGAGACCTATTATGGACTATTAGACTCAGCAAGATAAGATCTTACCCTTGATGGCTGATTCGTATGCTATGTGCTTCAGTTTTAACAAATCACTGACTTTGTACAATGAGAACTTGGAAAAATGCTCGAAGAATGATTTCTCGATGATGCAAGATCTCCATGCTCTTTTGAGTGGACAAAAAGCTGTCACGACTGCAACTACTCTCTTTGGAATGGAGAAAGTGAGACAAGCTTGTGGAGGACACGGATTCAGTGCCTACAGTGGAATGGTGGGAAGACTTAAAGTCTTCTATGCCTACCCAACTTTTGAAGGTGAAAACACTGTCATGCTTCTTTAGACTGCTAGATATCTGACTAAGCAATTCAAATTATATCTTTCCAAGAAAATCACTTTGACTCCTCAATGCGAGTATCTCAATGAATTCGCTACATTCCTTTCTTCGAAGTGTACTTCTGAAAATGCAAGAGAATTCCTTCTTCTTGAGCCTCTTCGCAGAATGATGCGATTCATCGCTTGTTTCAGCGTTGTCAAGGCAGCTACGATTCTTAAAGAAGCAGCAGAGGCTAATAAGATCACACTTAAAGAAGCCTTTGATACTAAAGCTGGCACTGCACTCTGCGATGCTGCTATTGCACATACTTAGTATTTCATATTCAATAGTTTCTATGAGCGCATCGTTCTCGTTAACGATGAGGCTACTCGTTAAGTTCTTTCTAGACTCTGTGCCCTTTATGCTCTCTCTAAGATCAATGAGAAACCTTAAGCACTTTATGAAGGTGGATACATCACTGGAGATTAACTTAAGCTTATCCGAGAAGCCCGCCAATAACTGTTGGCCGATCTCAGACCTGATGCTCTTGGTCTTGCTGAGGCTTGGAATTACAGTGATAATACTCTCCGAAGTGCAATTGGCAGTTCAAAGGGAAATATCTATGAGACTCTTCTTGACTGGGCTCAGAATAAAAACCCTGTTAACAAGCCAGGTGTTGGAAAAGAACTCCATGACATCATTGAGCCAGTCCTTGGTAAAGTCAATGCTCCTAGACTTTGAAACAATAACAAAAAAAGCTCAAACATAAAGAGAGAGAAAGTTGTTTGTGCTTTTGAAATTGTGTGTCAATATGCATGTGTCATATTACATTTCCTTAACGTTTCTATCTTGACAATATTCCATTTAATTTCTTTTTAATAAATATGTCTTTCCTAATTAAAAAAAGATTTTTCATAGAATTCATAGCAAGATATTTTAATACATAATATCTTAGGTTCTTCAACTTTTATCGTCTGCCTTGTAACTCTCATTCAAGCAAAGTTCAAATCATAAAAAAATAGTTGTGCGTTTCTTACGTCATTTCTTTTCTCAAATGTGAGGAAGAATGACAGATTTTTCATAAATATTTTGTTATGAATTGATATTTTTTTTCTTATTTCATTTATGTTATCATTTCACTGACTTGAAAAATGTTTTTTCTCTTCATTAAATGATCTTTTATGGATGAGTCTCAAGAGATAATATAATTCAAAACATCGAAGAAAAATTTCAAAATATTCTAGGAATTCACAATTTCTTTTTCATGGAGGATTCCACAACTTAACTGGGATTAAAAATATGGGATATTGACTGTGGCTCTCTATCTGTTTCAGATGTAGCTCGACTGAAAATAGCCTTATGGTAACATGGCGTTATTTGCCTCAAAAAACAAAATTTGTCTAAAGAAAACTTAATCAAAATAACCAACATATTTGGAGAAATCATTATCCGTCCTTCTTATTATGCTAAGGAATACCGTGACCCTGATTTTCCAGCAATTATCAGAGTTGGAAATGTTGGAATGAACAATGAAAGTATCCCTAAAGCTGCAGATGCTGAACTGTGGCATAAAGATGGGAGCTTTGAATAGCCTGGAAACAATTTTATAGTAACGTTCCTCCATCCGAAAATCATCCCTGGTGTTGGAGGACAAACAGGGTTTGTGGATTCTCATTAAGTATATTAATCCTTATCAGAAGAACTAAAAGCTAAATTGGAAGGTGCTACTGTCCTAGAAAGTAGCAAAACCAGCTCTTTCTTTGCAAATGTTAACAACGAAGAGGAACATACACCTGATTCACATCATAAGATTTTGCAATAACATCCCATTTCAAATAAAGGGATTTGCTTTCTGACTCATAGGAACTATGAAATTACACTAGCAAATGGGGAAAAGATTGATTCGACACCATTTGTTGAAGAGATTGAGAAACATTACAAGATTTATTCTCACAAATGGGAAGAAGGAGATCTTGTAATCTGGGATAACTTGAGAGTGATTCACCGAGGAATGGGAGGATACGGTGATCTTCCGAGGTTATTTTTCAGGACACAATGCAGGATACAAAAGAATGAGTTGCTTTGAAAAATCAAAAAAGAATAACCTTTTTTTCTTTGTCTTTGGTGATATTGATTGTTTAAAAAGAATTCTATTCTAAGCTGCTATTATTATTTCTTAAAAATAATGAGAAAAACAGAGATTTTTATTCATTTTATCGATTTGAAAACTAGAATAATTAAAAGAGCAAACAAAGAGAGAATACCAAGAGCTGAGAGAAGATCTGCTATTATCGAAAAGTAATGTATTAATAATATGCTAAGAATAAACACACAACAAGAGAATAATTTGCTTTCTGAAAAATCAAACTAAAGCTTTGAATTCCTTTTCCAAAATTGCCTCTTTTTTTCTTGTCCATAAATATCATTTTGAATTCATCAAGAAGCATCCTCTTCATCATTCTCCTTTCCTCCGTTATTTTTATCTTCTAGCTTATCTATTTCATTACACAAAATACTATTATCTCAAGAAATCAATGTCAATAATCTAACTTTTGCTTATTTACAATACAATATCTAAAGAAAGAAAATTGATACCTAGAACTCTATCGGTGAGTAATGAATCATTTTTCATTGAAGGAGAGTTGCCTGTCATCGTGGCATTTCTGCCTTTACCTGCTCTTCCTTATGGTGGACGATTAACTCTCATTAATTCCTTTGGATCCTTTTCTATCTTTTGCAAGAGCTCTTTTCAGATCAAATAATCAAAGCAAAAATATTAGAAAAAACTACTTGAAAAAAGATAAACTAATAATAAATCACAAGATATTTTTGAGTTATTTTGTATGATTTGACAAAGTTAATTATTGCTAAACAAAAACTGCATTAAACTGTTGTTGTTTTTTTACCTTATTTGAGTATCAAATTTGGTCTAGCTCCATTTTCCCTAGCATTTTTGATGGCTTCATTGATTCCAATTTTATCATTTGGTAGGCCTAAATAGTAAATCAACATTTCCAATGTTCTTGCATTTGCTTCATCAATATTCCCGTAATCATCAATAACATATTTCTAAGCATCAACTTTCACAGACTTACTATCATCTTATTTTTTGCCATTTAATTTTTCTTCTTTTTTATTTTCTTCATCTGCAATTTATTGCATAGCAGACTAATTCAATCCTTCTCCTTTGTCATAAGATTCTCCAAATTTATTGAATATTTTCTTCCCTTTAATTGCTATCCTCAGCATGGCTTCTCTAAAATCGTCTTCATTCATGCCTATTTTAGGTTTTGAAAGTTTTAAACAATTGTAATTATTGTCTCAAACACTAAATAATTTGTGGTATGTTTACCAACAGGTTTGAGATCAATAACTTGTTTATTTTTAGTTAGTGATCGATATATCAATGTAGCTTATTAAGTCGAGATAATCTCAGGTATTATATTGAATCTTTAGCAGAACCAGGAGAATGTTTTATAGTCGATATCTCCTGAATTCATGACAGCACTTGAAAGTTCTCTAAAAGTATATTTCTTCAGACAATCGAAAAGATGAGTGAGTTTGAATTCATTTTATTTTATGACATTCTGCACTCCTTTACTTTTGATTAAAGTTTCAATCTTTTTACTGTTTTCTTTTTCTTATTCTACTCTTTCTGCGTTTCCTTTGACATTAATCTCATGAGCTTTCTCAATTAGTGTCTTTTCTCTTTCTTCTTTTTTCTTTTTCTCCTCTTCATCCTTATCATTTTTTTATTAAAAAACAGAAATGAAAATATCTTCTTTTTTAAAAGTTCAATCTCATCCTTACCTTCTTTTCTTTCTCACGAAGCTTCTTATAATCCTCTGCTTATTTATCAATTTACTTCTTAATAAACTCCTATGCCTCCTTAGCTTTTTTCTCCTTCTATTCCTTGGTTTCCTGCAGTTTTTCTTCTTAGACTTTCTTTTTTTCAATCAGCGATTTCTTTTTGGATTCATCCAAAACATCTTTCTTCTCCTTCCAGAATAAGTTTAACCCTTCAATCTTTTTCTTTTCAGCCTATTCAGCTTTAGCCTTTTGGATATCTTCCTTTTCTTTCTTTTCTTTATCTTTCTTTTCATTTTCTGTCAGCAATTCTTTTGCTCGAGAAATCACGAATTCATGGTTTTCTTTTGACCTCTTTCCTTGCTTTTTCTTCTACTTTTCTTTTTCCTCTTCTGCTTTTTGCCGTTCCCTAAGAGCACTATTGTCAACTTTTCTCTTGCGAGGTGCACTATCTTTTCCAGATTCCACTGCTTTTATGATATCATCTAAACAGAATGCTACCTATTTCAGATAAAAATAATTTTCTTTTATTTTTAAAACCTTGCGAGTTTTCATTAATTGTTACTTATTCTGCTGTGAACCGATCCTTGTAGTTGAAAGTTGAAATCGCTAATTTCATTCCTAAATCTAGCTTATGATTTGACTCTATTTCCAATACTCGTTTATCTCCATACTTCGGTTTAACATTAAAAGTACTTGGAAGTGTTTTCGTGCTGTCAGGTTTCCCCCATGGTGTTAGATTAGCCATCGATTAACTCACAACAGTTCCTTCACGTTTAGTAGTAGCTTTTTTTTCAAGTTGTGAAGGTGTTTTAAAATGATCTAAGTAATGAGATTCCACATCAACAGATGCACCCACTAATGGCACAGCTCGCAGAACTTCTTTTGATATCGATTTCGGTTCTACAAGGAAAAAATTAAACTTTTCTTTGAAGATATCATTCAGAATTGCATATGCTTGCTTAAAAGAATCTTTAATAGGCAGCTTCCCATCCTTTGTATCAAGCGAATAAACAAACTTTAAGTCTCTTTCCTTGACCTTCTTGTATCCCTAATTTTGCGACAAAAAGAAATTTAAACAAAAATATTATTCCACCATAAATTTTTTTACCTAAGGAAGCACTAAATCTGGATTCTCTTCAAGTTTCTTGTTGAATTACTTGATGACTTCAGTTTCCCCAAAATAAAATGTATCAGGATCTTCAAACAGCACCGTCGATTGTCCTCTAGATTTGAGTACATTTTTGAGATGATCCAATAATTTTTAAACTGATGTGCTCATAGGAAGATGACGAAGATCCTCAGGAGGCTTAGAATAAATATACCCAGCTAATTACAAGAAATAATCTTAGAATCCTAAGAAATCAAAAGATTTAGTCTCTCTCACTTCACCAGGAGGGAACAGACGTTGCTGCTAATTCTTTTCAAACATATTCTACTAATTGACTTGTTTATCTTTTGAACCATCTGATAAATCTTTAGAAGTCTACCAAGGTTCAAGGGATTGTTTTTTGAGCAAAGAAGGAACAACCAAGGATTAAGATTGTTACAGCTGTTAAGGTTGAACAACAATATTACTATTACTATTTTATCCATTTAATTTCTTTTTCTTTTAAACTTCCAACGCAATCAATCTAACCAGAGTCTAATTATTAAAAAGAAAGTTCATTAAAATGAATATTTCTCCATCTAATTTGATCATTTCATACCTGATGTTCTTCTTTTGAGAGTCTATCACTAAGTTCGTAATCTTTGATAAAGTGATAGATTTCAGGCACACTGATCATTGAACTCTTTTCTTTGATGCTGTCAAAGCTATTTAAGTTTTTGTAGCTGAATTGCTGCGAAAACCCTATCAAAAACAAGTACAAACATGATAAAATATTTACAAAAAAAATAATTTTTCATTTGAAAAACTAAAAGAAATATCCAAAATGAACCTGAGTTAGAGTATTTCACGAAGATATTCTTAAGAGCTTTAGTATATTTTCTTAGTAAAATGCTTATCATTTCTCTGTCTCTCTTTTCCTCTATGTCTAGATCGATATATGATATCGTAGGTATCCCCGTGGCTGTTTCTCTTTTGAGTTATTTTTCTCTCGTTCCATAGCTGAACAAAAGAGCTGTTTCGATATCTTTTTAGTTCTTACCAGAAATACCTTGTTCCAAGCTTCTTTTTTCCAATTACTTCCTCAATAGTTATTTTTCTTTCTAGTAATCCTCTTCTTGCTTGACGATTTCATTCTTCTTTGATTCTTCTTGATTATTGTAGTTTTACTTTAACTGCTCTAAATGCCGCAATACTTTTTTGTCTGCTTTAGGATTCCGCAAATATGCTAGATGAGTCATTTCTTCCTTGGTTAGTTTGGAGTATTTCTTGATATTTTCATCCATGCCTTTCAGAATGTCAGTTTTGTCTATCGGGGAACCATCTTGAAGCTAATCTGTTTAGAGGGATTCAAATTCATTTTATTTGAGTGTTTCTTAATGTTCCAAATACTCCTTCTCATACTATTCCAGAATCGCATCTGCATTCCCAAAAAGTAGCAGAATTGCAAGCATACCTTTAGAATTTTACCTTGCAAATTATTTTATTTAAATATTTGTATGCGCAACTAATGGCTTTATTTTATCATTTAGTTCTACGCAATTCACAGCGACGATACTTTTGATCATCTCCACAATGAGTGCCCTCTTCTAAGCTTGCACGATTTCCAGTTCAATCTCAGATTACGAGACATTTGCTCCAGGAACAGCTGTTCTTCCGTTATAAAGTGGCAACACTTTATCTTTAGGTCTTTTTTTCTTCTCACTCGCATAGAACATAGCCAGCGCAACTTTGACGAATTTGATAACGAATTCATGGAGCGTTTCACTCTCAATGAAGCGATGAACGATGTTGAGAATAGGGACACTTGCTAGCCCTGCAAATACAGCGTTATTTAAGTAGACTTTGAAGAATAAATCCAATAATTAAATTGCATTCTTGAGCTACAATCTCTCGTTTCTCGAGATATATGTGAAGAAATTGAAGTCAAACACATTAAAAAAGTAAGACACACCATCAGTGACTTGAATCTACCTGACTAACGGTTCAATTAGAATATTTAAAGGGATACTCTCAAGTGCTTCAAACACAGTCATGAAGTTATTCATAGCAAATTCTCTAATCGATATGTTTCCATGGTTCTCAATCACACTCAAAGTCAAGGTTCTAGTTTGAATTAACAAGATAAGGAAGTGTATTAGTGGGATTAAAATAAGATCAAGCTAAATCAGCTTAAACAAAACAATTTATCTTAGTTTATGTGTTTTACCTGTAAATATTTGGAGCATATTAGCTCTTCTGTTAACCAAAATGGACAAGTAATTAGAAGAGAAGTATCAGACTGCTAATCACTAATGGAGAGCTTTTTTCTCTGCAGGCCTATTTGATTTGAAATAAAGATAATATAAAAAGTTGTCCTCTTGTTTGTTTAGATTTATTTGATTATTTTGTTACTTTGTTAAGCAAGGACATAACAGCATTTGCTCGATCTTCAATTTATTCCATTTTAAACGGCAAGAGTATCCAAATCTCTACAAGCAATGTCAAAGCTGCAATTCTAGCATCGATGCTATTTTTATATTCATCACTCGCGTTTTCGATAGCGAAATCAATCCAATCGTCTAATATTCCTGAGTTTAAGATCTGATTTGGAGGGAAAAAAGTATATTTGTCTCGATTTTTGAAAATAATAATATGGATTTTTTGTTGGAAAAGAAAAATGAAAGAATTGTACTTCTTCCGAAGAAGCATTTGAAAGTGCAAGAGGCTGGAAGAGAGCCAAGTATGTGTTGAGAAGATCCTTTGGTTCTGGTTGAGCTTTTTTAAGATTTACAGTGAATAACTCAATGAAATTGAACCTCGCAAATTGCATCAACACGGAGACTACTAAATCTCGAAGATCAGGATGTCTCTTCAACCCTAATAATGTAGTAGCTAAACCTCCATTTTCTCCAACAAACCATTCCCATCCAGCAGCTAATAGCTGATTATCGCCAAATTCAAAGGCCAACTTTGAAAATAATCGCGCAGTCCACTATGCAACTTCCTAACTTTTACTCACTAGTCCAGGCTTCAAACTCTGCAATGAAATACAAGAAATGTTAATATTATGGCGGTGAAATTATTCTAACTTTCAACAAATCAAACTACTTCTTCAATATTCTTTTTTTAATTTACATTAAGAGTGAATTGCAGATTTTTTCTTGTTGAGTCTTCTTTGAAGAGGGTAAGAAGCAAAGGAACATTCGCATACATCTCCTAGAAGAAGCTGATAATTGGTTCAAATAACCCTTTTACTCCTTTCGCTAAGAGATGCGCTAGGTACTTGCTGTTATGTGTAAATAAACTTGCAGTCTATGTTGGTGGCAAAGCTAGATTTCGAGACAGCAACACAAGGAACAATTCCAAGCAAGTTTTGCATTTAGAAGCATCCTTATTCACATCGATTCTGACCACATCAATTTCTTCTTTATCTAGATAGTTATGAGTGAATCAAAGAAATAAGTAAAACAAGCAATTCAAAAGTAGAATAAGTAATATGGTCTTGATCTCAGACCCTAAAAGTATGAAACTTGATTTAGCTTTAAAAAACAATATGCTTTCTTAGGCTATTTCTACTGCCCCCGATTTAAAAAAATGATTATCCGTTACATTTGTAAAAATAACCTTTTTTTGTCAACAAGAACATCAATTCTTCAATAAACAAAATCATTTAGAGGAGAAATCTGGGTGTTTTTATAATTTAATTCAAGTCAATTTCTTCCTGCGAGAAAAACGAAATATTTTTCTAAATGTACTTTTTTTGGGGGATAGTAGTAAGGTAAGGTTATTTTCTGCAAATTTATCCAGAAATGAGCTTCAATAATTGTTGCAAAGATACCAAAAAAAATATTAAATGCCTTGGAACAATAAATACACCCCTCCCTTTATCAGTTTGGATGATTTAAGACAGAAAATATCAAAGAATATAATGTTACGTTCTTAGTTTTTGGATTTCTTGGTTTTGCTCACTGCAAGCTCATTTGAAAGTTGGATAAGCTGATCTAATAGGGATTGAAGTTCCTCGCTATCCGCTGAGATGAGTTGCCCTTTTTATTCAGTTTCAAGAGTAATGGAGATTCTTTTAAGTGCATCGGAGAGAATATTCCAGTTGTAAATTCTCGAAGCAGGAATGTTGAGTTCTTTTAGTGCGTCCAACTCTGTGAAGGGTAGTTCTGATTTCTTCGTACCTGCACCTGCAGCTGCTGCTTATTGGGCTTGAGAAATGTATTTGATTAGTTTAGGAAATGCAAGTCCACTTTCAAATGACACTGTGGCTGCTTTCGAAAGTGTCCATGCTGAATCTGATGTGTTCTTTTTGAACTCAGCAGCTGGTACTCCTCCAGTTTAGAGTAGCCACTAATACTACTCTTCACTTATCTACATAAAATTCTGTATTTCTTCTTCTTTGCAACTATTATAACTTTGCTTTTTTTATTATGATTCAAGATCTAACCCACGCACAACTTCAATTCTTTTCGTATAATCTAACTTAATAAACTAGCTCAAAACCTAAGAAACATTGCTAATTAAAAACAGGATAATCCATAATTCAAACTTCTTTTTCTCCCCACTAAGTTATTATTCCCAACCAATCAGAATACAAACATAATAATGATTATACAAATAGAACTTTACTTTTGATTCTTTCTAGCTATTCTCATGTATTGGGGGAGTTATTTTACTTTCTTTCTTTATCTTTGCCCACTCGATTATTCTCTTATCAGACAAAAAAAAACACACAGACAAAACCACCATAAAATAATGTTTTTTCCACTTATAAAAATCAATTATTGCCACCTCCTAATTGTCCTTGTATTCTTTAAGTAAAAATGTTTTATGACTGTGATCCTCCAGTTCTTTGTAATTGCTGTGATTTCAACCCGACAAACCCTTATCTTGTATTCTAAAGTAGGTTTTAATGTGAATTGCTACCTCTTCAAAAACAAAATAAACCAAAATTAGTTTCAAATGCGCATGCATTTATTATTGTTTGTTTTTCAATTGTTATACCTTGGTGATTTAATTTGTGACTATTCGAACTATTACCCAGATGTTAGCTGCTGAATAGTGCCAAATGTGCCTGCATGCGAAGCACTTTATGTATGCAATCTTTAGAACTAAGTAGCCTCTTGCTAGTAATCTTGAACGAAATAATTTAGTTATTGCTAGTTATTATGTTCTTCCATGATTGGTTCTTGCTGCTGAGGCTCTCTCTTATTGAATTAGAATTGTTGTTATTGTTATTCAGTCATACTTTTGCTTCTTTGATTCCCTCCAGCCTTGATATTTTTAAACAAAATTGTTCTTTAAAGCTAAATCTTTTTGTTATCCAAAAGAGTAAATAATTCTGTAGAAGATCATGCATTTACCTTGTTTTCCTTGTTGTTTGACAGCTAGTTGAGTTAACTATTCCCAGAGACCGAATTCATAACAGCAGATAATAATCTGGATCCATTCAGTTATGCATTTGCTGATGACTGTTGCTTTACACGAGAATCAAGTTCTAAGAATGCTCGTAGTGCTCTGGAGTTTCTAACTACTTCTATCCTGCAAATATCTTGCATGTACTGCTGAAGTGCCATTCTTCTTTCTTAAATAAGATTAGGTCTCTTGTTAGTTGCTCCTATCTCAGTTGTAGCATTGATAATTGCTAAAGAACTTTCAGGGAACTTCATTGAAGGGAATTAAGTAGCCAGAGCGTGATGGAGCTCACAGAAATTCTTTTATTTCAATGAGTAAAAGGTTAGTAATTAGACTAAAAACAGTATTCCTTCAATGCTGGGAATAAGTAATTGAATTATTTAATACCTTGTATTTCTTCGCTAATTGCCATCTAGGAAGATTCTAATATTGCACGGAGATAACATACTCCGTGTACGGTTTATTATCTCCCGATTCTCTAACAACTGTTTAGCTTATCATCACATTTAAAGCTGGATCAGTTAGTCTAAAACTCAATGAAGAACCTTATTAACTACCTAAACATGAAGAACTTTAAGCTAAACAACAACAAAACAAAACAAATCAAATGTGAGAAATTTTAAAAACATATCATCATACTCCCCCCTTAAGGAAAAATATTCTTTGTTTACACGGCTAGAGCAATTGCGAGCGTGACATTGGTGTTGTATTAGAAGAAATCGCTGTTGTAGAGAGCTCATCAGGAGCACAAGATTCCAAATGCTGTGTGAACATCCTTGTTGCAATGTATTTTGAACAAATTGCACATTGCATGGAAGTGCTGTTCTACACCATCCGCTTGAACTCCTTCAACTTAGTTATTTTCTCCTCTAAGACTCTACATCGCTACTCTAATTTCTCCATGGCATTGCACAGATTCTTATTTGTTTCGGATAGTTCATTGGAATTGCTGTCATCGTCCTTCTGCATACCCTCTGAGAATGTTTATTTGTTAAATTAGTCACACTTTATGAGAAATTAAACATATCTTTTTGAATTTTTGTTGTGTTTTTACATTGGAGTGCTAGTAGAAGTGCATCATGAAGTCGTTTGTTTTCATCGAGTTAGTTCTGCAAGAACGCAAGCTATTTCTGGAGATATGTATTCTGAATGTTTGTGTCTTAATGCTGTTTGAGTATTTCCTTCGTGCTGTCTTGCTGGAATTGTGCCAGTTTGATTTTGAGTGCATATTCGTTTTGCATATTTTCAAGATCTGCTCTTTTGGCAATCTCAAGTTAATTCAACTATTATTTAAGTGTATTTATCACTTAATTCGTAGATGCATGCTCAGCTTGAGCCTTAGAGAGTTACACAAGAGTCTTCTCAAGCTAAGAAGACATCCTATCTGCTTCTTTGTCTTTAAAATGACTTTCTTATTTCAGCAAAGCATTTTCTTTTTCGAGAGAATTAATTGTATTAACACTCACAGTCCTAGCAGTTTCTAGTTCTTTTTGAATGGTTTACACTTGCTAATGGTTCATTCCAGATTATTCTCTTTATAATTTATTGTAATCATCTCTCAGAGTATCTAATTAGCTACTCAATTTGTTTCTTTCTTCTTCTGATTTATTAATTCGTTCTTGCTAGTACTGAGAACTCGCTTGTAGAGTTGCACGTTCCCGTTCAAGTAGATTAATTTTGTCTAGTAGTTCTCTTCGTTCTTTTTCCCATTGTGCCTTTGATCCTTCTAACTCATTTTAGCTTAATAATTACCTTTACTCTAAGACTCTCAATTTTTTTTCTTGCTCCCTTGAAACTTTCAATCCAACTTTCTCGGCTGCTTATTTGTACATGATCTCACTAATTCTCTTGAAATACTCCACACTGTCATCAGTGCGACCTACAGTTGCTTCAAATTAATCTCGAAATTAGCCGAATTCTTTCTCAAATTCCTAAAAGTTGTTGTATTCTTCATTCTTCAATTTGTTTTCAAATTCACTCACTCTATCCTTGCAAACTTCTTCGAATCTTTCCTATTTGAATAATCCAAACATAAAAGGGTAAACATATGATTCCACACAGAAGATAAGCTAAAAAGGTATGTATGTTTTAATAAAAAATCAACAAATGTTGTTTAATTATCTTTCCATTTTGATTCTAAACAAAATAATTTTTCTAAATTAAATAATTCAACCAAATAAAACTTGCTACCTATTGCTTATCCTTATTTTTCTTCTTGAATTCCTTGAAACGCTCATCGAACTGCCTATCCAGCTCAACAATAAAATCTTTGAGATCATCTTCTGAAGCTATGCTCTTCTTTTTAAACGCTTTCAAAACCTCTTCTCTAGCTTTTTATTTTAGATCTTGCATTTGCTCAGCTGTTAATGGTTAGCTGTTCGGTAAAGATAATTGCCCATGCAATTTGGCATCCATTTCTTAAAGACAGTGTTCCATTGCTTTGATTGAGTCATTTTTGCACATATAAGTCCAAGCATTTTCAATGTTAGGAAGAGATCCTTTGTTTATTGCTTGAATGTACGCCTTGCATATTTCAATCAGCTGGATTCCGTTAAGTGCTTTCCCGTTCAACATCTTGGGTTAAACTTTCCTGAATATCTTTCTTTTCAGTGCTGCTGCTTAAGCTACAAACTCAGGTCTGAGTTCACTGTCTTGCATTTCATTTAATCTGAAAAAAGCAAGCAAAAATATTAAAACTACTTTTGAATATTCTGTTCCTTTTATACCTTTGAAGATCAGTTTCAGCTTCCATTGGTCGGACTAACGTCGAGCAATCCCTGTCTTTGAAGAAATGTTTGAGTTGCCTTCTGATTTTGTTTTTTTACTCAATTGCGTCGGATACTCCTTTTTGATTTTCAAGTGCTTTCTCAAGATAATCTTTAGCTGTAATTTTTTGTCCTTCTTTATCAACCATCTGCAATGCAAAGTCTCTCACAATCCATAGAAAACTTGGGAAGAAATCAGCTGGATCTTGCTGTTGTGAAGAATCAGATATTTTGATATCCTTAGCGAGATTAATAATCAAGGAAATGTTATTCAATGCTGTTTCATCGATGTTGCCTTGGGAATTGTAGATGAAAAATGAAGACAGCAACAAGGAGAAAAGGAATATCCTAGAATCATGCGTTGTGTTTTCATCCATTCCTCCGAATCCTTCCGTATCGAGCAGCAGCACATCAACATCCTCCTCGAGCTCATTACTTTTCAAACACTCTCTCCATAACCACAACCCTTTTGTACAAGGATTCACTGTTGGACCAACTGAAAACCCTGCTTTTTTCCCGGAGCGATTCAACAGCACGCGATTGACTAGAAATGATTTTCCAGTTCGATACTTCCCTACAATCGAAATAACAGCAATCTTTCTTTTCGGATCCAAAGAGCTTAGATACTATTCTGCTTCAGGATTCAATTTAAAGCCTTCTTTAGCGCTATAGATAATAAATGGAACTGCTTGATCTGATTTCTCTGACATAATTTTGAAAACAAATGGTAACTATCTTGAGAGATTATTTTTGATGTGTTTTTTTCTTTCTTTCTAAAAACTTTGATTTAACTTCAAAAAACAACAAGCAAACTAATAAATATATATTTTTCAAATATCTAACTTTCTCTGTTTCTTCTTCTTCTTTCTTATCCTTCTTCAAAGAATTTAAATTTTCTCCTCCCTTCCACCCAGCTCAGCCAGCTCATCAAAATCATTCATCTTCACGATATTTCCACTCCAAAGTACCTACAATGCACTCTAGAATTATCAAGTGAAACTTTCATCTTAAAATCCTCAGTAATGCCCGTGAAATATTATGCGAATTAATCTTTTGTGTTAGCCTTGTTAATTTTAAACATTTTTATTTCAAATTTATCTTAAAATTCTCATCACACAATTTCAGAATCAAATTCTTAATAATCTTCAAAAGACTAATAAGATTTTTTTCTTAATGGCTATCCCGACAGCTAGAATGACTAATTCTCATTCTTGTTATTCTCTTGATATCTTCTAAAAACTGGATGGTATTGGGGAAATCTCCTGAGAGATATTTTTACATCTGGCTTATAAAAAAAGAAAAAACAATCAAAAAATAATCAAAATAGATTATTTAAGTGCTAAATAGACAGAGATATACGCTTACAATGCTCTCTTATTTATTCCTATTGGCAATCTTTGCAGCTGGTTGTGTTTGTAGCCTCTCTGACAGCGAAAATGATTGCATAGTCGATGGAGAGCAATAACCTATGTCTTTAGAGAGTTTTAGTGAATTAGTAACTAGTCAATGCGGAATTTATACAGGCCTGTTTATGACGAACTTCATCTTAGATTGCGATGCCCTTCAAAACACTTTAGAAATTGATTCTTTAGATTCATTAGATGTTACAAATTCAACTTTTCTAAACTGCGCAAACATCACATTTACCTCAACAACTTCTCTAAAACTCGAAAATATCAGCATCTATCCATTGCTTTTTCTAGACAATTTAAAAAATGGATAAAGCCAAGAAGATTATTACTCCAAATTGAAGTTGGAAATCGCCAAACAAACAAATCTACTAGAGTATTCTCAGATAAGCCCAACAACTGCAGCAATATTCTAGTCTGGAATAATCACAATAAATGGTTATTTCTACAGTAAAAGTTAAGTGCTTTTCGATGCAAAAGAGTTTATTTTCTAGGTCGGTTCATCGATATTAACTTCATAGTTAGCACTCTACAGTGACTAAGCAGATTCTGAACTAGTAATAGGCAGCACAAATATCTAAACGATGAACATAAATTGCTTGAACTCCATCGCAGAAGCCTCCAAAAAGAATCATTATGAGAATTTCTATTAAATCAATTTTACAACGAATGCTTCGTACATAAGTATCCCTGAGTTCAGGACAAATGAATAATTGCATGCATATCTCCTGACAATTCTCAGAAACAACTTTACCATGCTTGTGGCCACCAAAGCGAATTCAAGTGTGATCAATTCAACAATATCAACGTCGAAGCTGGGATTTTTTACAAATAACTTGCTTATCGATCAACTTTCTACACTTTCAGCAACAGGGTTAGGTAAAGATTGAAATGTTCATAGGCTTTTTGAAAAATCTCTCTCTCTTTATTGTGTAGTTTCTTATGGAGAATTTCTTTTCCTTAGAATAAAGTATTGATTGATTTTTAGGATGTCCACCTGATTATGGTATCGGAAAAGGAGTCATCTTTGGATCAATTCCTACTCTCAATTGTTCTCCAAGTGGCGGTCATCACACGACTTATGGAGGAATCGGATTGCCAATAAATTACTAAATTCAAAGTAGACTGATCGATGATAAAGTGATTCAACTTTGCTACAATATGTCAATCGTCTCATCGTTCATTTCCGATTCTTTTCCCTATGACTCCTATCACATCACTGAAGTAAAAAATATTACTTGGGACACACTCTTTTCCTCAGCAAAATTCAGCGTTTTTTTTCATTGTAAATATTTCTAATATTTTTTCCAAGGGATCAGGAGGCGGAATGAATCTCGATCCGATCAATACAAATACATACACTTCCACTGCTGGATGTGGAGGAGGACTCATATTTATAGGCTCAGCTGTCGATATCAATCTGCAAGGCTAGATAACATGTGATGGTCTTTCAGGATAGCAATTGACATATTTATCTGATAACTACTACGGTGGAGGAGGCTCCGGAGGATCGGTTAAGATAATGACCACAAACTTTTTAGGTACCGGAAACATAACATCTAGAGGAGGCGATTCCTCGCCAGATGGGGCTTCAGGTGAAGGCGCTGGAGGGATTATCGATATTAACACAGTTAATTCCAATCAAATCGTTAATAAAGACAATCCGATATACTTCACAGGGATACTCAATGTCACCAAAGGATACCGCAATGTAGATTTCTCTCTCTTCCCTTCACTCAAGATCTTCCAAGCTCAAAATGGATGTAAGAAAATAGTGCATAATAATAAAACAACTGTTTGATTAATTGACTTTCTTTCTTTTGAAAGCAATGATAACTCCATTTTGCCCACCTTGGTATCAAGAACTCCCTCGAGGCACATGTACATTGTGTAAACAAAACCAGTATAAAGATACACTTTATGGAAGTTGCTAAGACTGTCCTTAACCTGAATCGATGGCAAGTCTCTCATTCAACATGGATACTGATTAGTTTTGCATTTCTACCTGCGACAAAATAATGTGTGATACATATGGTTTTTACATGAAACTCGCTGGTCCTCAAGGAATAATCCTGCTGTAGACAACTCTCTCGATTCTCACAACGGGATATGTTATCCGCAGAATATACAGGCTCAAGAAAGTAAAAAAGAAAACACTCACAACTAGCAAATATGGCATTTACTCAAAATAAAACGAAATTTATTGAATTATGTTCTTGAACTCAGGGGAGAGTCGATCAACTACCATTTGATTTCGAAGAGGCTACTGAATAAATGAGACTTGTTGATAAGATTATCACGACTGACTTGCAGCGCGATCCAAACTTTATTTTAGCTGATCTTCTCTTTCACACACATCGGATTTGTGTTATGGGCTTGAACAGCTTAGACAATTGTTGGAAGCTACCATAGCGGCCACCGGCTGAAGTAGAATACATCATAAACAAAGAACAGTACAAGAAGTTTGCTGAGGTAATTTTTATGCATTTTTGGATCCTTAGAGAGCTCATTTTTCAATTGTATTTTGTCCTAGAGATTCAATTAAACAGTGAAATGGAGAAGAATAGAATCTGTGATTCTAGTGATTCTGAGTTACATATATTATCCGCTTCACTGGTATTATCTAACCAAAGTGCGAAGGAGCATCTACAAACGTGCAAGGCGCTTTTTCGATCAAAGTGAATTGGTAACACAATAATTTTATTTTAAGCAAAACTCATGTCTGCAAAATATGAAACTGACCTAACTTCATTTTTTTTGTTATGATTGACTTGCTTTTAATCAGCAAATCATAAACATGAACGTGAGTGGCAATTTCGAGAAGGTGCAGATAAAGTTTTCAAAAAGCAACGATTACACGCAATGCTACTTTGACATTTTCGACTACAAATCATCGAATTTCAAATATTTCTTCCTGAAGATTCCTTATTTCATTCAACTGAGTGGAGATGGCAGTTTTCTTAAGCCACTTCATATTAATGAAGATGATGTGTTCTGCAAGTGTCTGTACTTCTCAGTCAACAGAAATAGAAAGATGGACATTGTCGATGAGAGATAGCGAGTCATGGAAAATCTAGTGAATCATAAACTACGAATCGATAATAGCAAGCTGCTCAATAAATTCATCAGTAAATTCAATCGATTCACGAGATCGATCGATTTCATGGCGCCCATTTCTCTCATACGCTTTGCATTAACCATGACGGTTAACCTTCTCAACTAATGGAACTAGTACTGGATTATTTTTGATAATTTAAAAGCTTAGCAACAAAAATTAACAGCAACAATTTTAAAACTCTTTTAATTTGGTTTTATTTTTGCTATTTTGGACCTTCAAAACTTATTTTTCTAGGTATTTCTTCTACCCGAACAATGTCGGAGCGAATCTAGTGGTAATCGAGAGACCAAAGAAGAAATATCTCGCAGAGATCATAACAGTTCTTGAGAACAATGACGAATTAAAATTCAATGCTTTCGTTGAAAAAATAACGCATACTATCAACTACCGTTATGATGAATATGAAGTGAAGTTATCATTGTTTGTCTACAACATTGATTCCCCCGTGAAAGTGGTAGCTCAAAGCATGGACGAATAGCGAATCACTGTTATCACAGATGGACCACTTCTCTATTAGAGTTTCAGAGATTCTACAGTAAACGATGATGATGTTGCATTCTTCAAGTAAGCATAACTTTCGATTTACATTGCTCCTCAACTCAATGATCATCTTGATCTTAATAGGATTTAATTGCTAAAATTATTTCTAAAAACAAATATTAAAGAGAGTAAATGCAAAAAAGAGAGAATCTGAATCAGCGGTAAATGAGTGCCTACAGTAGGCTATCTAACCTCGAGGAGACGGAATTCTAGAGCTTCAAAAATGACAATCAAATTAAAATGAAGCCTTACAAGGTCCTTCGCAGGATCTCTGGATACATTCGTTTTTGTTTCTTTACTCACAGTCCAACTGAGCTTACAAAGCCTGCTCTGATATTCACTCTCACTACATTCATCGTCATCGATTCTGTAATTTATGATGATCTTTCAATAATTTGAACAGCAAATATTAGAAAGATTCCATTTCTTCAATACTATTTGGTTGCAATTGTTCTTTTTATCACTTAGATATTTACAATTGGCATAATCTACAATGTAGTATATGCTCTAGAGACTGTA
>Ga0302271_10001045_pt1 | contig 27165 bp, 15 predicted proteins | sample III_Bog_N1_1_FD_198767 | JGI IMG/M metagenome (GOLD analysis project Ga0302271, IMG submission 198767) | Peat permafrost microbial communities from Stordalen Mire near Abisko, Sweden - III_Bog_N1_1 | ecosystem: Environmental > Terrestrial > Soil > Wetlands > Peat | place: Sweden: Abisko... | reverse complement strand
TGAGCTGAGATATCTGATTATCTTTAAAATGATTGTCTAAATATTTAAGTGTGTGTTATTGTGTAATTAGTTGAGTTTTGTGCTATTGTTCTAATTAATTCCGTGGAGGCTAGATACAGCTATGGAATTTATTATTTTCAAGCAGATAAATGACTGGAATTTATGATAAATTTAGAGGGATTTCAAAGCTAGTAACTAGAACACAACGATTTAGAATATTAACTGATTTGATTAAATCATTCAATATGATGTAAAAGCAAAGTAATCCCTGTATTTTTATAACAAGGAAGTAACATATCAAATCTAGAGATAGAAATTATATATTAACAAAATAGAAAACTGTTTACATTTTGAATTGTACTCTGTTTTGAGTATAATACAAATAAAATAGCAAATATTAAACCTTATCTTGCTGATTTGCCATAGTAACTAATGGATTTGAAAAAGCAAGGAGGTTAATCTTAGGGTTTAAGCAGAGAGAGAAAGAGAGGGAGGATGCAAGTGTGACTTGAATGAGTTATTGATTGCTTGGGAAGGAATCAGTGATTTAATTAGATGGAAAAAATAGAGAAGAAGAAGTAATTCATTATTCGATTGAGCTATTACAATGGATGCGATGAATGAAACATCTTTGAATCCTTCCAAAATATCCGTTGGAATCGAAGGATCACCAGGGAATTAGAGTAACTAAACGCCTCTTGAAATCAGCGCGAGCAATAACAACGGACAGTGGAACAATCAAATCAGCAGTAATCTATAGAGTTCTCGTACGCTAGTTGAGCAGATCAGCAACAACAACAATCATAATAATGCTACATCATCCAATCTGCTGATTTAATCCATGGATCAAGCAAAGGTTAAAGAAACTCTCAAGGACAATTCTCACAGGTAGAACATTCACTTTAGGACTCAAATCCCTGCTTAAGAAAAGCAAGGGGATGAAGAAGTTGAAAATCAAAATACAGTATCTAGAAAAGCTGATACAGTGCATGATAGGGAGTCTTCTTCATCTTACAGGGAGAGCATCCATAAAGAGCCGAATCCTGGGTTGAGAGCAACAAAAACTCTAGAAGCCTTCCGATCAACTAAAAAAAATGGTACGGATATTATGGGGCTAATGTTAACTGATGAAGACGACATGCAACATCAAAGAAAGGACTCCAAATATCTATACGTTGCTTAGTTACCCGATTAAACGAGTTAAAAACAACGAAGAAGCAACAATAATTGTGGGAGCAGCACTATTCAATGGAAGCTCAATAGCTCGTAGTAGAATGCCTCGTACATGCAGGATTCGGTGAATCTAGGAACAAAAAGTTTTAAAGACGATTATTCAGAGTACCAAGGGACAGTTGTAAACACAAATAAGACAGTAGGTATCGGGGAAACATGGAAAAAGAGGTTCTTTGCGATTATATAGAATGTCGCGAGATTTATGAATATCATGCTTGTTCACAGCAGCTCGAAGAATTTTTCCATGCTACGAAGAGAAGATTTTAAGATTATTGGAGATATAGCATCGAATTATGAATTCTTTCTCTACAAGGATTTCTTCGCAGTTAATGTAAGCAGCAAAGCATCCAGAAAAAATAAACAAAAATGCAGATACAGATTCTTATTCATTCAAAAGCACTTCCCCCTTTCTCTTTATTTTTTGGATTATTTTTTCTAAGAATAAAATTCACAAATCAATAATAAAAAATGAATCTTTCACTGTAACCTAACAGTTTGCTATTCATCTCCATCTGATTTTTTTGGATTTATAGCACAAATTAAAAGGCTACATTCCTTGAACCTTTGTGTTCTTTGATTTTATTTTCCTCCCCCTTTTCCTTAATTTGATGTGTTAGACAACATAACTATTGAAAAATACGCAATTTGGGATGAAATTTTCAGACCAAATGAGCTCAAAAATCAACATACCCCATTGATCTTACTCCTTTTTCTTTTTGTTTGTAAAATTAATTACTAAAAGAGACCATCAAAATATTAGAAGATCATGTTTAGTCTATCACAGAAGCTCAAGAGTAAGAGAAGATTTAAAAAAATCATAATAAACTTGAAATCGATTTGATTCTCTCCTTTATTTAAAAATATTAGGTAAGTTCGGTGGACTGAAAAAGATAGGCAATATTAGTGTCCTAAAACCCTACTAAACGATCAAAGTCTCATGGGATATCATCATCCTCATGCTGACAATCACTAACCTCATAATCACGTAGCAGTTTTTTGAAGAATTCTTGGGGGAAACATCATAAAACCATTCAAGTTACCCCCACCATATTTTTGATTTGATTAATTATGCGATTGCTTGGGAAAAATTCAAACAATATTTATAAATCTCAATTGTCTTATTTTCTTTTCATTTCACAATTTGATTCTCTTTTTTGGATGCCCACACAGACCAGTGATCTGCTTCTTTGAGGATTTTCTCAGCACTCAATCATGGACTACATTGTAAATTATAGTGCAAAAAATTACCAAATTGAAAATGAAATTGTGTTATTTATTTCTTATCCTCAACAAGTTATGTCATTTCAAGCATTGTGTTCTTGGTGGACATCTTTGTGAATATCAACACTGCATTCTTCTAACAAGGAGTCATTTAAGAAAACAGAAAGCAAATCATCATCAGATATATCAACGGTAAAGAATAAAGAAAGAGCACAAAATAACAGCAAAATATTAAGCGATGCAAGACCAATTTCAAAATACCTATGCAAGAAATTTGATTATTGTTCCTTTTGTAGAGGATTTCTTTTTAGACGTCATTACACTCGTACCATATATTCTTGGTGCATTCGGGCTCAGCAATTATTTCCTATTGACTATTCTGTTTAAGGCTATTCGTGTAAGATTATCTTGATTATGTTACTTTTTCCCATTTGAAAATGATAGGATTCGAATTTTAACAAAAAAGTTATCCAAAACGAGAAAGCATTTAATCGAGGTATTCTAGCCATCGGAGAAGATACTGATTATCATTAGAATCATCAATGTTTTCAGCTTGGTGTTGTTCATAGCTCATATGACATCCTCTGGGTTTGTATGGATAGGCATGAGATAATATTCGACTGTTTAAGATCGACTGACAGTTGAAACTTGGCTTTCTAAAGAAGGGCTTCTTAATAAGAATTGGTCAGTTATCTATGTCAATGGACTTTATTGGGCTATCATATCCATGTAAAGAACTCATTGGGAAATAATTGAGGAAAAAAGAAAATATTGATGCGATAATTATTTGTGCTTTTTTGAATCATTAGGATCACGATTGGCTATGGAGACATCACTCCAATCACGCCTTAAGAGAAGCTTTACACGATCATTAGTACGGATTAAATCAATAATGGGAGAGACGAAACATAGTTTTGTGTATAAATTTTCTTATTTTAAAATAACAACTTCATTTTTATTTCCATAGTTTCCTTGGTGTCTTGTTTGGTCTTTGCGTATTGTATCAACACAAGTAAGCCATCACCATCTTCTGCCAATTCTTTTTGTCTTTTGATGTTAGCTTTGGTGCTCATATCTTTCTTGTTTATTAGTTAGTTAGGTCATAACAGATTTGAAAGTGAAGCAAAAAAAACTCAAGGAACGTATTGCGAGTCTCAATCGGTTTCTCCAGACTCGAGGTCTTGAAATGCATCTCTAAATGAAAGTCCGTAAGTACATAGAATACCTTTAATACAGTGAAGAAAGTGAAGGTCAAGCTGTGAAAGATTTAGAAATGATCCCCAAATCCATCAAAGAAGAAGTATAAATTGATATCTACGGGAGAATACTCGGGAATATCAAGCTATTCAAACTCAATTTCTCCACGGAAGCCATCAACAATCTCGCATTGAGACTCAATGAATGTTCCTTCGGACCAGGTGAAATCATCTTCAAACCTGGTGAAAAATCCGATAAAATGTTCATTGTACTCACTGGGAAAATCGAGTTATCTTTGATAATGGCTAGCAATAAAGGAAATGAGGAGATTGAGCATTCCATTGCGCTTATTCAAAAAGGCCATATTTTCGGTGTGGAAGATTTCTTCGGATAGTAAATGCGATAAACTTAAGCAAAAGCGACTTAGCTTTCTCAGGTCATCGAGATATCATCGAAGAATTTCTAACTTGCACTCTCGCTGTCCACGAAGTTTGATTTAGTACTTATTCCTGATAATTTTCTTGGTTTTATACTCAATTTTACATTATTTTTCCTTTTACTTTTCTTAATTCGCAGGAGAAATTCCAAATGTTACGTGACTTAGTGAAATTCTCCAAAACCACAAAGGGTCTTGGTATTCAATGTTTCTATTGTTAAAGCTTCGATCACAGCTACACTAACTGTCCAAATGTCATGCTCTCCAGGAATAAACCATTATGTTTAGCTAAATATAATTTCAGTTAAGTTGAATTAAAGCGAGAAAAACGAGATCGAGTTGTTCTTCCTAAAATCAGCGCTTTACCCGATCGTTAGTTCATAGAAAAGAGCGTAAATTATTTCCGGCATTATGGGAAACTAGATGACAATAACAAAGGAACGGATGGATTCACAGAAGAAACTGTAGAAATGAGAGGTAGAAACGCATCCAGTTTTAGTTATGCCTTAGCATCGCAGAAGAATATCGCTAGAAGGAAAAGACATACAGTCGATACACCAACGAATAATAATAGAACTAATAATAACAGTGCTAATAATATTGTAAATAACCCATAAACATCGATTTAGTTGCAGGCTGTGAATAATCCATCGCTGATGTACATGGAAGGGATCGATTTACAGCAATCTAACAATAACAATAACTTCAACAATAACAACAATAATAATAATAATAATCCTAATCCTAACCTTAATCCTGGTACTACATCCAATAACAACCCTTCTACGTTGAACTCTGAGACATTGCTCGATGAGAGACCAACGATTAATTTGAATATGTAGAATTCGAGATCATTTTTTAAGATTTTACGATAAAAAAGCAGAGAACACAGTAATAGAGTTTAGCGGAGGAATCTCACGAATATCGTCGAAGAACGATCAGCTATGGATAACACAAACCTTTCATCGTAACCATCTTAATTCCATTCGAATTTGAATATCATAAACTCAGCTGCTTAAGCTGCCTAAGCCGCTGCAGCTGCTGCGTTTTAAGCTGCATCGAACACAAATACACTCCAACCTCTCAATAATGCATTTATGCCATCTAGATCTCAAACAAACATCCGAAATCTCACTTGGAATGGTGGATAAAGACATTAGCCACCACCTTAATATAACTAATAATTATAAGCTCAAAAAAGCTTAAATAAAAACGATCTTTCCACTGATTTCTAAGAGCAACCAATTTAGAATTTCCATTCATATCTCTCTCCTAAACTCATGGTGCAGAATTAATATAATAATAATTTCTTCCCAATGAGTCCACAAAGTGTCAACAGCAGTAGTATGATAACTTCCACCCCGATGGCTTAGGATCTCATTGCGAAAGGATCATAAGGTCGATTACCACCTCCTCCTCTACCACCGGGATACGATGGATTTATTCTACGTGACAACTCCAACATGAGTGCACTAAACGCTTTCTAGAATCAATAACAATCATCACACAACTATCCACATTCACAAAAAGAACCATAAGGTAATTCAAACCTCCATAACAACATTCCCAGTAATCTCAACTTCAATGGGAATCTAGCTGCCAACAATAGTGTTCCCTTAATCCCTCCAGTCAATTAAAGCTAATCTATCGGAGGAGTATAAAACAGTAATTAATACTCGAACTCTGATTTAAACGGTAACAAAGGACACAACAATGGATAAAACGATGCTGTCATTGATATTTATTCCATCAGGAATGTCAAAGCTACGTGTAATTGGGAAAGTGAATATATGAAAATATTTGATAAATTCAAAATATTCAAATAATTCTTCCCTTATAATAACATCGATACTGTCTTGAAACGCTACAATGGACCATTCTTCTTAGTCAAGAAGAGGCAAGAATAGAATAAGAAGAGAATGACGTTGAAGAAATAGATATAACTTATGAAGAAGAAGAGTTTTGTACTCGAATAAGGATCGAAAATATTGAATTCAAATCAATAATCGTTCAGGAAAGGTAGTTTACCTTAAATGCTATCGTAAGGATTGAATCTAGGGGATATTGCATCGTTGAATGCCATTAATTAGTAGAATAAGAAAGAAAATTAGATGTTATTCACGAAGGATAAGACATCTTCGAATGGAGGAGAAGCATAAAAGGTTAATAGTAATATCGTGAATAGTAATAATTAGAATTAGAATAATAGTAATAGTGGAAATAACAATAATAATAATGGAAATCTTAATAGATCGAGCATTCAAGGGTCGAGTAGCTTTAACTATGCGCTGTGAGAATGAAAGAGAGGGTTGTATGTATTGGGTGGTTAGAATATATATATTTACTAAATTAGGATAGATTTCACTCATATTTAGGTAAAATATTAATTAATGGGAGGATCGATCTTTTTGTGGAGAGTGTTAATCAAAAGTAGGATATTAGAAATTAAAGATATCAAGAAATTAATAAATTTTGGCGATTTGGGTAGCTGTTGTTATTGTTGTTGTTTCAGCTGTTTAGGAGAGTTTAGGTTAGACTCATTGTACACTGAGGTTTAAGTAGACTAGATATTCTGAGTGATAATGCTACATGGATACTTTGAGAATGAAGTTGATCTTGAGCCAGTACGGCTGAATGCAGTTTTTGGTGAATTTTACATCCATCACGCAATTGAAAATGAATTGAATTATGAAAATGGAAAAATGATCCCTATCTACAATCAAGAAAGCTATTTTACTTAATCAGAAGATGGTTAAAGTGAAAATACTAATGTCCTTGGATAAAAGTACAGTCAGTGGAATATCTTGAAATATAAATTAGACAAAGACATCATTGAGATACGAAGGGAGAATCAATATGAACTTAGCAATTATGAAGATGGTGATGATGATGTTGGCGATAGCAACAATGATAATTCAATTAAGTTTTCATACCATACGAATGTCACTCCATATTCATTTCTCTTAGTTGACTCTAGTAAAGGGATTATTAAGGCCTTTCTTAGTGAAGTTGCTAAGCGAAGTTGTCCTTAAGGTAAGGAATGGTTCCAGCATGAAGATTGGACAGTATGCATGACTGATAATAAAATATAAATGGTTGAAACTGCGTGTGTTATTGAGACGATTAAATTCAGACTCAAGACTAGTTACATTTAAGCGAAGATTGGTAGCGATGGAGAAGGTGATAAGGATGATAAGATGATAATGGTGTTAGAATGGTCTCCTTGTGTGATTGTAGTTAATAATTAGTCATTGGTGAAATCGATCATGATGGGTTAGAATCCACTGAATTTATGTGGGAAATAAGTACTTTATTAGTAGAGTATCACGAATAACTCGAATATTGAGCATGTTAAGTAAATAGCAGCTAAAAGATGTCAAGTATTCACTATTTAAACTGTTAAACTCAAGGAATAACAAAAAAAGACATAAAATATTGCAAGTTCTAAAAAGCAGAAACAACATACTAATCAAGATAAATCTTAAGATTCTGATAGCAGCAACAGTAACAGCAGCAGTAGTAGTGTTGATTCCTCAGACGAAGATAATTCTAATTAATTCAATGAATACATTGTTCAAACAACTTCTGGGAAACAACTCAACTTATCAAATTGCTGGGAAATTCTTCCGCTTGAGCATTCTCCAGCGCTTCAAGTAGCATTGTTGTAGAGCCTTCATGCAATGCGCGTTCATCTTAACACCCCATAGCAGTCGAAAGAAGGAGTTTCTATGTCAAGAATGCTCATTGTCCAATTCAACTTAGAAAATGAATTTCTGTTGAAAGTCCAAACAACTATGAATAGGTCTGTTTAAAAGTGTTATTCTCTCCCTTCACCTATGCTTCTCTTCGGCGGTGGAGATACATTCTATCCTTCATTTTAGCCTATTAGGGAATACGAGAAATATGAGACGAAATTACTTAAAGAGATAGCGAAATAATTATTATAACGAGAATGGACACATAAAAATGGCAATAGTCTACCTTAATTAAGTGATCTATCGAGTATTTAAGGTAAAAATAGTTCCTTTTCTCAAACGAATTTTCCACAAAATCAGTCATTTCAGACTACTTCGGGATATTACAATGATACTGTGAACTAAGATCAATTTCAAGGTACAGATGATGCTGATGAAGATTACGAAAAAACATATAAAACCACAGTCAAGAACATGAATCTTCTGCCATATCACATTAGCGAACAATTAACTAAAGAAGCAACAGAGAGTTAGCTTCCAAATGACCTTATTGAAAGTATTCTTGGCCTCCCTCAGACATAAAGACCAATAAACTAACAAAACAACTCAAATAACATAAACGGATGGTAATAACCCCGATAAAGTAATAATACCTTAAGAAATTTCTTGCCAGTAACTGCAGCAACGTCAGGAGGGGCCTCTTGGATGAGTAAACACACATAACAATCGTAATAATAATAATAACGGAATATGTTCGATATTCTAGATCAATCTGACAGCCCTGATGCTAGCATGATATCTTAATAACACGCAAATACTAAGAAGGATTCGACGAAGAATAATAATCATAGTAACAAAGATAAACGCAGTCTTAACGATCGGACTAGCTTTAATTCTAGTAACAACCACAACAACAACAAAAGCTACAATTAACAAGAAAACAGCAGTCGCAACCTCTCTTCCAAATAAATCTTCCAATAATTGAGTCATTAATATTTCGGATTATCTTCTCCACATACATTGGCTTCTCATTTCATCATGGATAGCTGGGCAATAGCTTATCAAGAACAAGAACGAGAATTAGTCTATGGATATTTATAATTACTGAAGATTTTCAGTACAACAGTTGGAATATAATTCTTCAATCCATTGGAGATTATCATACCTAAAAGCTGTAAGACGAATGATAATTGGATGGCTGAGATCAAGTTATGTCTAACGATGCATAGCAATGTAGAACTTAAGTTACTCGTGTCTGTGTTCCCTTAAGGAAGTGATTAATTTGATTTTAACAAGATCAATTATCTTCTGTAACGATTCTGTGCTATTGAATAGTAATGCATTTTGCTACATTTTCCTAGTCAAGAATTGTTCCCTTTGTTGAATCTACCAGATAAAGATAACAACAATAATTTGGTGCTATTAGAAGACCACAATTGGTAAGCGACAGCTGCAAGGAAAGTACTCTAGAATTTACTGCTAATTGCTGTAAAATGCAATGCACCGTTGTGGATTACGATATAGAATCATTCTTAGAATCAAGGGAATCTAATGATATTTGGAATCACATAGACGATAGCATTGCTGGATTAGGATAGTCCAAAGAGGGATGTTCTATCAGCTGTATCGAGTACTAATGATAAATTATCGGAATTCTTTTCGTAAAGTATTTTCGATGAAGCGGAAGAGGAGAAGAGTCCTTTTGAGATAGCAATCAAGACAGCAATTAAGGAGAGATAGAAAAGGAAGAATCATAGAAATAATAATAACAATAGTTAGTCGTTTCAGCCATTGACAGTTGTTATTTTCAGAGATTATTAGGTTTCTTTGTATGAAGGAAATACAAAGCTAAAAGTTTAAGAAATAGATATTTTAAATAATCTTTTTAAAGAGAATGAATTGAGATTCTTGCTGATAAATGTAGAAACTAATGTACTGGAGTGTCTGTTCCCTGAAAAGAGTGTGATTCTTATTAAAAATGAAGAGTAGTTCAATTCAGAAGAACAAAAAATACTTCCTGATTTTTATATTTGCTCAGATGGTTATTCCTTTACACGATATGAATGTCTAGTAAATCACAGTGACTTCAGCTTATCTGAGATCGTTAGTTTAGCACATAGTTAATGCTATAATTGTTTCTTGTCATGTTCGCCAGGAGATCACCCAGGAATCATGGAATATTCAAGAAAACTCTCACGATTTACAGCTGAAATACTCAAATGCGAAGTGCCAGAAAGACTCAACAAAACGCTGTTTTTCATATGATGATTTTTTATCTGTTTTTAGAAAAATCTATCGATATGATTGAGGGCATAACGATGAGTGAAAATGACAAAAAATTAAACCAAAAAGATATGATTGATTGATCTCAAGAGATAGAACAAAAGAAAACAGGATTTCAAATTTATATAAAGGCACTGATAAATAATTCCTACTTTGTGTGTTTGAAGTCTTCTGTGGGGGGATTCTAGTAAGAAGTTTGTCTATCGATTTAAAAAAGATACAAAAATCTGTAAAAAAACGTCAAGGGAGGAAGGAAAAATCTGTATGGATAAATGATGCTAGAGGTAGAAAAATCAAAAAAAGAAAGAGACAGCATTTATTTTTGAATAATAATTGTGAGTTTTATCCCTTTTATTAGGGGAATAATTGCGTTGTGAATTGATCTTCTACTTTTTTTGTTTTTGTCATGCTTATTTCAGCGAATGTAAGGATTCAAAATAAAATATAAGATCTGCATCTCATTGTGTTGAATGGAAGGTGGGGGAGGAAAAATAAAAGTAAATAATGTGGCTGTGAGAGAGAGAAATAGAGGCTAAATAATTAAGTGTAAAAAAGGAATACAATACAAATAATTTCAAAGACAATATAATGATAATAAGAATAGAATGGGTGATTTGTTGATTTTTTGTTAATATCTCAGCTGGGGAGAAGACAAAGTACCAAGCAAAATGAGTAGTAGAAGAAGGATGCTCTTGTGAAAAACACAGGAGATTTTTTAAAGATATTTTTAGGTTAATTAAAAGAAGATGCTGCAGGACTGAGAAAGAGTTTTAATGAAAGAAATAAATGAGAGTGGTTTAGAGTGCATTGGGAGATGGGGGTTGTGGGGAGGGGGAAATATCTTTTAGGTTTGTCCTTTAGTCGTTCTACATGCTCAAGTTTATGGTTTTGTCTTTCCATTGTTGAGAGTGATTATATTTACAGAGATGATAGTGATGCTATTTGTCAAAGGGGGGTTATTTAGTTAAAGGTGTGATGTTTTCACATAGTTGTTGTTGATTACAAGGTGGCGATATTGTGATTATTAAAGAAGACAAAAGAGATAAAAGAAACTGAAAGGTGAGTTAGTTGAAGTTGTTGTAGTAGTAAAGTTAATTTGATTATTCAGTAAGGGAAGTTAGCGAAATCCTGTTCGAGTTGTTCAAGAAGCAAATCGTTATCGAAAGGTTCGTTCTCGATCTGTGAATTCCTGTTGATTTCGTTCTCAAGTTGGTTCATAGAATCAGCTCGGAGTCTGTTGATTTCTTACAGGAACAGTGCAGGTTGAGATGGTTAGTGTTGTGATTGTTCGTCAGGTGATGAAAACAGCAATCTTCTGACTGGACTTATTTATGAAGCCTAGTTGAGACTGGAATGAGCAGCCATCATAGCATCAGGTGAGAGACTGTTGACACTCCATGACGATTCAAGGTTACCATTAAACCCACTGAGTTTCACAGGCTGAGGAGAGAACACCTTATGGTTCGAAGACACAGCAGGTGAGCATTATTAGTATTATCCAATCATTTGCTTGTTTTTTAAGAAAACTGAGGATTTATTTTTTATTTTTTGCTCTCAAAAATAATTATTCTCAGAAAAACCAATGTGTTTCCTTTCCCACCCCTTAAAGTTCTAAACACCCCTCCCTTTTTTTTTTCCTTCCCCTCCTTTCCCCCCTTTCCCTCCCCAGCTTTGTAGGCCTTAATATAATTATAAGATCGCTAATTTTCTTTGACATTCTCTTCTATTTATCAATCTATCTCTCTTGCTTTACCCCTTTCCCCCAAAGATCCCCCTTTCTTTCCTACCTTCTCAAAAATTCATTTAAATTGCTCCCAATCTATTATCAGTGTTATTTTCATTTATAATTTCATTTTAGGTTGATAATTTCCCTCTCAAATGCTGCTTTTCGGGCTTATCACTAGATTTGCTCTTTTTGTTATTTATTTTTTACTTCCCCTCCTTTTCTTTTTCCCTTTTTGCTGCCGAGTCGCTTTAAGAATCGAACAAAATTTCTTGTCTGTTCTTCAAATGATAAAAATATCCTCTTTTGTTTTATGCTATTTTTTCAAAGCAAGACAATGTTTTCAACTTATTTCTTCCAAAATTATTATTTCTCTACGCTAAAGTGAAAATAAAAACTGTTTAAAACAGCAAACGTCCATGGATTACATTTGTTTAGTTGCAAAAAGCTAAAATAATCATACATAATAATCATTTTCGTTCTAAATTATTATAGACCACTGAGTTTTTTGTTTTTTCCCTTGGAAATATTCAAATCCTACCAGAAATCTTAAACTTCTTTGTTAAACCCTAAATATCGCTCAATTGAGATCATAAAGCAACGAAAAATAACATCTAAACCTTTCAATTTCGAGTTCCAGTTGAGTCTGGTATCTATCGTTACCTTGGCAGCCAAGTATCATCAAAAAATATTACAAAAACTCATTCAGTAATAAGATACGTTTGCATTCAGCCTAAAATCCAGGCCAAATAGCTTTCTTTATTATTCGTATTATCGTATATTTCCCACCCGCCGAGTTTTTGTTTTGTTTGTTTGTTTGTCTGCTTGTTTTCTCTTTTATTATCTGTGGGATTTTCAGCACAAAGTCAAGTTAATTCTTAATCCATATCCTTTATTGTTACTTCCAATAACGCAAACACTTATTGGAGGCTTGAATTCATTTGCTTTACTTTGCTAGAAAGAAGAAGCTAGCTCGTTCTTAAGGTACTAATTATTTTTTTCACTGGATGGAAATTTCTAAAAAATATTTCCGTATTTCAAGAGATAGATAAATAGCGAGAGTAATAGTAACAAAAGTTAGTTCATTCAACGCTTTCAGTTTTTACAGCGATTGATTCCTCTTTTTTTTTTCTTCCCAAAGAAACTCAGAAATCACATCCAATAGCGAACATCCTCCACCCAAAAACTATTATTATTATTTTTAGATTGGTGGTTTTCGCTCACAATACAAAACAAAAAAAAGATTGTTTACTCATTAGAGTGCCACCCCAACATATAGTCTGATTTTCAAAGTAATTCGTCTCTATTTTCTCTTTCTCCACTCCACTAGAGCCAATCAAAATAAACCTTATTACAATCACCTTTGCAAACGCCCTTCGAAAAAGTACAAAAAGATCTAAATTTATCGAATTAAATGATCCAGCGAAAATTCCTCTGATAATTATCCTTATTTTCTTGCTTGCTGTTGTAGATAATCATCAATAATGTTGTAGTAGCACTCAAAACCATTAGTTATTATGATAAAACAAGAGTTAATTTTGGTAATTTTTCTTGATAATTCCACTAAAAAAACTTTTTCTCTTTACGTCAATTATCTCCTGAATTGGACCAGCTATCGTGTAATTATAATAAATTTTCAAGCGCCCAGCTGAAGATATAAACCTATGTTGTATGTGAAGGACATAGCATAAAGAATAAAATATCAAAGCTGATTTGTGGTCAGTTAGTAGAAATTGTTAGATAAGAAAGAAGAATCACCCAGCTTTTTTGAATTTTTCTAAAAAGTAGAAGAAAATAATAAAGGATTTTCATTCATTTTAGCTATTCTACGAAATCTAGAAGAAAAAAAATAAACAAAGTTGAAAGAAAAAAGCTGAAATTAGATTGATCAAGGGGAGGATAGCTGGAAGCAGAGGTTGATTTTATTTTTCTGACGCATTAATCTTTTCGTTCGTTCTATCTTTTTGAAGCTCTTTGGTTGTTTCAAGAGAAAGATACATAGATTTTGATGTTATATTCGTTTGTTTTATTTCGAAATCACTCAGTAAATAACTCATGGCAACTAAAGATTTTCCATTCTCGACAAAATACCAAAATTGTATGTAACTAAACAAAGAATATGAATTGCAAATAATGATAAAAAAAGTTGTATAATAACCCCTCGAAGATTAAGTGTATTTTTAAAAAACTAAGAACTCAATCAATCGATGATTGATTCTGACTCAAATAGAAAGATAAATCTAAGAAAATTACCTCTTGAATGATCGAATCAGCTGCTTGAAGTTACGTACTATCAAACAACAACAGCTAGAAGGGGGGAATCAAGTAATCTAAATAATAGAGTAAATAACATAGCTGAAATACAAAAATGGTAACAACAAAATATCTCTCAAAATAAAGATTAGTTGTTCAGTAATATTCTCAATATTTTCATAAGAGGGAAAGTTTACTAAATAGACTAGATATCTTCAATGTTACATACACAAAATCAAACATCTCAACTAATATAATCCACATTTTTTGTTATTGTTTTTTTCTTACTTTCAAACATTTAAATTGAAATTATCTTTCACTTTTAACTCAAAATACACACAAACACGCTTACTCTAGATTAATTATTTAAACGCATTTTTAAATACCAAAAATAACAATTTTCATTAAAATCTCCAAAACTCTAAGCACCTAGCTTAATTTTTCAGCTGTAAATACTGTTATTTTTGTGTCTTGAAGGTTTTTTAATCTTTTCTTCTAACATAACAACTCTAATACTCTAGAAATTTTGTTTTTCCAAACAATCTAATATTTCTCTAGTTATTTCATTTGTTCGGTCATACATATGTCTTGTAATTCAAAAGTCTCCCTTTGCTAATCGAATCCAGCAGCCATTTATGAGAAATCGGATATAAAGGATTAGGAGAATGCTTAGGATTATTATTTCCAGCGATTTGAACCTTAATATTATTTTTATTATTCTCTGATTTATCTCCATTTGATTTAATTGCTATTGTGAAATACTCTCCTGCAGCTACTTTCTTACAATCTTGTAATACCTCTCCACCAGCACATCTTATTAATTCTTCGAATTCTTTTTTGGATATATGCTACTCCCGCTTGGAAGTTGGCTCGGTTATGTAGAAACTGAGATTCTCTAATAAACTTCGCATGCCGTTCTGTTTATTACGAATTAAATCCATAATAAAATAGAGTGAAATAGCAAATAACAATACCTGTAATCTGGATATTCTAGGTGTATTTTAGCCGTAGTTGTCACCAGTAATTTCAAATTCTTCTTCGTTCTTGAGCTCACCATACCCATTCGAGTGGATTATCCCTAGGTAAATATTTAACATAATTGAAAAATACATCACCAATTTGCTTAACTCTTTTGAGTTTATTACAATTAAACGCAACAACCCAGAGTCCTTCGACAAGTGCAGTGAGATACTTAAGTGTTCTTTTGGCTATGATTTTATTATCTTTTTGTTCCATTGGGAACACAACAAGATGTGTTAATTGATTGTTGTACTCCTTCACTTACTTTGCCTTGTATAATCTACAGAACTTATCGACCTCATGCTGGGTAGAAAGAAATACAAAAAGGAATTCATATTAAAAAAAGGCGTAGAATTAGTGTGTTTTTTGTGGAAAATATTTATTTTTGTTGTCATTTATTATACTTGAAATTCTTCTGGCATATTTGAGACTAATAATGTAATCTTATCGCTTGGTTTCCTATTCGTTGCTTTGGTATCCACCTGCTGATGGTAATTCACAAGTAAACAATTGAAAGCAAAAAGGTTTTCTAAAATAATTCTTTACTTTATCAATATTCTTATCTCTCGAATACTACCGTCCTCCTAGTGCCCCTGGTGCCTCGACAATCACCTTTTCATTACTAGCAGTTCCCTTTGATTCGTAGACTTAAACCAAAGCAATTTTCTAACCATTTTCTTCAGACTTCAAAAACCTTACGTTTATGAAGTGAAGCTATGTCACTACGCTTTCGTTTCCTTGTCGAAAGCAGATCTTTCTATGGTGTTTCGTTAATTATGAGTTTCTTAATAGGTTTGATGTTCAGGATAATCTAAGAAAGAATCGCTGCTTTTTTGTCAGCAATGAAGTTTCGCTTTCCAACTGGTGTCTTACAAAGTGGGCAGAAGGATTACTTAGCACCATGACTTTTGATGTGCTCTTCAAGACATTTCCTGCAGAATGAATGACCACAGAAGGTAGTCACTGGGTCCTCGAAGATATCTAAGCTAAGGAGATAGAGAAAGTGAGAGGGTTAACAATCAAAGAGAGAAACAACTGATAATGAAAATAAGGGGAAATAAATCTACCATATTGCACATCTAGTTTCATTTTTTAAGGCAAGGAAATCTTCAGGCTCAAGGACGAAGTGGTAATTCTAGTAATTCTAGGAGAGCTCCATGGGTAAGAGCTCAACAGGATGTGTGTGTTCTTTTGGTTGTAGCTTGTGTGATAAAGAAGAAGTGTAGTGAAATTTATCAAAAAAGAAGTGTTCGCGAGAAATAATCTAAAGACTTCAATTAACTTTAATTTGAAACCAGATAATGACTTAAGTTCTCCCGCCATCGATATTTTTCTTAATCAAAATCAAACCTCTCACTTTTGAATGTTAAGGTGTCTTAAGGAAGGATTTGCAAAGATAGAACAAATAAAATTCTTGAAAATTTAGGATTTATCTCAAGAATTCTTTATCTTTATTATTACGAAATTACTCTGAATTCTTGTTTTAGTAGAATGAAACGCATACAGAAGATCTAACAAGACAAAAGAAAGAATGGAGAGTAAAAATAAAGTACAGATAAATTTGCATAGATTTTGTGTGTGTTTCTGAAAGCTACAAGCTTCTCAATGAATAACAATGATTGGCTTTTAGACGCATATTTTAAAATAATAACCTCTAATATCATGCCAGCTCAGAATCAGCTAGGCTCTTAGAGCTCTTCATCTCCTGTAAATTCAAATCACTACTGCTATTATTATTCTCATTATTACTACTGCTGCAGTTATATTTCTCATCTTCTTTGTGCATCTAATGTGGATTCTTCTTCCTTGGATTCATTCTATCTTAGAAGATCTCTGCAAGCAGTGTGTATTCCTGCAATTTTCGATTATCTGAAAAATTACAGAATTCATTTTTCTATCTACATGTGATCAGCTGCAGTAACGTATTCGCTGGGATATTCACATGTAGCAGAGCTAAATAATGATCAGCAATAACAGAATCATCTCCACATCCTAGATCTTTCGTTGTGATTAATTATATTTAAATGTCAGCATAGAACGTAAGATCATCGTAGGTTAGAAAACGAACTTGCAAAGGTGCAGGAGGGGTAGTATCAAGATAATTATAATCATCATCGTAATTATTATGATCTTCACAATCGTTTTCCATGTCCATTTAATGTCTTTTACTCTTTCTTAACGTCATTGCAGATATTGTATTTCTCATTACATAATCAGTCACTTTAACATTCGATTCATAGTCTAAATAATCAAACATCCCTTGTCGTGCAATCAGTTCTTACGTTTATTCCAATGACATCCCTAGTATCTCACAAAACCCTTCATTCATAATCGTTCGATACCCAGCGAATGATTAGCTATTTAAATCAGGACCAATGCATGCTGCTACGAAGAAATCATCTTTTGGTAGAAGTGATAGGTATTTCATGATGAATGAATCGAATAAGCATCGTCGAAGGAACATTTAAGTTTGTAACTCTTGATTGGCAGAGATAGATTAGCATAAAGATTATTAGGTAAGTCGAAGGGATGTAGTGATGGATAGATATTCTGGCATGGCTTAGAATAGGGAATTGATGGATTAATCAGGGTAGCTGAGATATCTAGATATTTGCTGGCTAATAACATCGACTTGAGGTTTGCGCATGTTAACAAGATCTACTACCATGAGTCTGGATGCTTTGTCGACTTATCCTGCTCGCCATTGTTTGCATTAATTCCAGAATGATTCCTTTGAGAAATCAGATCGATTTCGCTAGGAAAAATCGAAGAAGAGTTCACCCCAGATGTAGAAACCCTCGAAACTAGATTGCATTGAGAATCTGTTGATTGGAAGGATGAGATATTATGGAGGTTCCTTAGCTTTTTATTGTTCTTCTGCTGGTTCTTACTCGGTATAACAGTAGTGCTCCTTCACATCACTGCTGTGACTTTGATCATCGAAGATCATTTCCTCTTAACCTTTTTTAGGTGTTGTTGTAAGCAGATTAACTCTTGGCTTAAAATAATAAACTGCTTTGTGAATGGGGAGGGGATTGATATTAATTAGATTGCGCAAATGAGATAAATTAATTATGTGAGATCATCAATTACTTTTAGGAATTTTTGAAAATCAGCAGAATTAGTTATGGACCAATCCTTTAGATATTGCTTGTGGTAAAGTAATAACATTTTTACCTAAGATTGGAAGCTTAGGATGTATGAGATATGTGTTCTAGGCTTACAAAAACAAATGAAACAACAAACGAAAGCAAATTAGATCCAATTATGGTGTTTTCGTTTAGTTCGATTTCTGATAAATTATGATCTTGGAATGAAATTGACCTTTTTTAAGTTAATTAATTTCTCATAAAAAATAAAATCATGCATAAAAATACAGGCCTAATCTCACCAGAAAATCTTTTTAATAAGCAATAAATCCTAATACATGTCTTCACAATAAGAATGAGGATTTGCAGAAAGAAGCCCCTCGAGGATAAAAGACTGTGAAGGTGACATTCCACTATCCAAAAACAACATTAAAAATCAATTAATTATTATTTATGTGTGATTTATTAATTAGAAAATATAAATCTATCTATCTAAATCTTTTTTTTTCATTGAATTTCTAAAAGGAAAATAATTACTTATTGCAAATTCCTCAAGCATGCTAACAGAAATGTTAGAAGAAAATCCTTCTAATAAGCAATAAATCCTTAATTCATGTGTTCACAATGAATATCAAATCAAAATAATAACTTTTGTGTTCACTAAAAAAGCTTTGAAGAAAAAATTAATTATCTAAACCTGAAAAAGAGGCTTTAAAAATTGACAATTAGGGGATTTAAAACATTCCAATAAATGATTGAATGTTTACTTCTACAAATAAAACAACTTAGATTAATTAAATATCAAGCGAAACTATCTTCGATACATGAAACCTTAGGTAATCCTTACAGCAAGTAGCACAGCTTAAAAGAAGCAAATATTAGAGAAGAAATCAGCAGTTAAGGTAAAATAGCCTGTTATAATAGAGAAGAAGCAAATTGTGGTGGTTGAAAAGAAGCCTATCGCTGTAGAGAGGAAACCTACTGTGATAGAAAAAAGGCCACTAACAGCATAGAAAAAAGCTTAAATTCCTGCTTAGTCTAAGAATGAGGATTTGCAGAAAGAAGTCCCTCGAGGAGAAAAGACTGTGAAGGTGACAATAAAGAAGTCCTTCGAAATCGAAGACAAAATGAAAGATCTCAGCGAGAAGATCAAGGCATGCTAGGGGCACAAAATCAGATTGATTTTGAAGACTTTCATAGAAGATGATCCGTCAATGATAAAGTTTTCGACTTCGTTCTTTAAAAGTGCTGGATAAGCGATTTCGTACTTTGAGTGGGAAGTCTAAGGGACATTCACCGATCCAGGTTAATCCAAAGCAGTTGGAGATGTCATCGGACGGATTGGGAATCTGTATTCACTGAATTTGTATCTAAATTAAACGTTTTTCGCTGATAAAGGTGCAGTTTCTTTAGCTGCTGGATTAAGTAAGTTGAAAAAACTTCACATACTGAAACTTAAATTAGAATCCAACTGTGAAAGAATCTGCAATACTATCACTGAAAAAGGATTAAACGTGATATTACAATCAGTTTCAGAGATGCCTGAGCTTGAGATTTGTAAGCATAACTTTAATGACTGCCAACTTGTTTAATACCCACCTAAATTTGCTAAGATGAGCTATTATCTTTCTGAATTCAGTAATGAGAGAGTAATTGACCCATTTGAGGATAATCTTGAGAAAATACCTCGATAAGCTCTCACAATGGAGTCTGCTTTTTAGCATAGAGAAAACATGATTGCTAATATTACTTTGAAGAACGATTATTAGGGATAAACTGAATTTGACACAAAAGGGTTCATTAATTATGAAGTTTTAATGAAGTATTGCCTTTCCAGCTTGCCTTATTTAACGAATTTGAAACTAAAATACTTCTAGAATTAACAAAAATTACCACAAGTTCTCAAGTATTCTAATACAATTTAAGGATTAACTTCTGAAAGATTCAACACAATTCTGAAAATCCTTGCACAAAAAGCTTAGAGGATGAATGAGTTTCTGCCTTTCAACCCTCAGCTTGTTTTAGTTGATTTAATGTTTGATTGAATTTACTTTGTTTTTTTTATTTATTTTTTAGCAATCTATGTTGGTTAAGACCATTATCCAAAAACAACAACATAAATAATCAATTAATTATTATTGGGAAGTAGTAATTTCATAATAAAAATGTAGTTCTTTTGCAGATTAGCATATCTCTCTATTTCTTCTCTTGTCATTTTGCAATATCATAACAACTGAGGGAAAAGAATAATAAGCAATGCTAACTAAATGATAAATGAGGTCTGTTGTTTCAATTACATTCTACCTACAATTTACTCTGTAGGGGATGAGTGTGTAAATCACAGTAATGATCATATTGGTTATTATTTTTAGCTAAGAAAATTCAATGTTCGAGAATTCAAATAAGATTAATTTAGTAGTTTCTTGCTTGTGCATTAAGGCATTTGTAGCCATGATTGGAGGATGAAATGCTTGATAGGGGATATTTGATTTGATTTCATTTCATTCAGTTTAATATCGAAAAAGCATGGTTTTGCAACAAACTTAGACACCGAGACAAAGCTCTTCACCATTACATTACAATAATGTAGTTGTGAGTTCTGCTTGGTGCTTTCTTGTAGCAGGATTTTCTCAGTTGAAAATAAGAGATGCATAGAAAAGATCTAATAATTAGAGCTGAAACAGATAAGGCATTATTATTAAAGTTGGTTACACTGTGGCTTTGATGTTCTTATTATTTAAAAGTAACAACCACAAGTAAAGAAAGCTATTTTAACTTTTAGTGGAGTGCTTTGTTGGTAGAAATTAAAAGAAATAATGAAAGAAGAAGTGAAAAAGTGTTATTATTAAATTGAATCTTACGACCCAAGCAAAAACATTTTAGGAATTATGTCAATCTAACAAAAAACAGATAATTCAGGCACAAACAAGCACAAAAAAGGGATTAAAGAGCTTGGATTGAAGACTGAATTACATGGTTTCTGTTACGGTAAACAAAGTTCATTTTTGTTTTCTCACAGTTGATGTAGTTGGGGAAATCTGGTACTCTGACAGTTCGACTTGCGAGATGGATGTACATTTCCACTTCCTTATGTACGTTCTTAGCACCCTAGGCTGAAGATCAGAGATATGCCTTTTTATTAACTTATTGATCTCGCAGTCTTACTTGTGTTATCTGTATCGAAAGAGATTGGCAATAGTTTTATTATGTTCTTCTTTATCTAATCCAATGCTGAATTAAGGCGAATCTGTTGTTCCTTCTTGATGAAAGGCTAAGCGAAAGGTGTAGTGTACGTTATTGTCAAGCACATTCGAAGAGTATAACCTATACACTGTTCCATTCTTCTGAATGCATTTCGCATCCAGTTGATTGTTTTCTTTCCTTGAGATCATCGTTCGAGAAGCAGAATCATCTAAATTGCTAGACACTAACTAGAATTCATGTAGTATTGAGTGCAGACAGATCAAAGGAGAAATTGAAGAAGTAAAGAATGCGATGTTTCGCATGGCGTTTCACAAGCTTTCGGAGGATTCATTTACCAATTTCATTGAGAACTTTTGTTTATCTGTTTCGAATTGGCTGATAACAGATACCAACTTACTCGCGTTGATGCCAGAGTTCTAGCATTTCTCAAGAATTACCTCATGCAAGCTGTTTTCCTGCTTGGTTTCTGATGCTTGCATGACAGCTTCCTTCAGTTTATTTGGCTCGATAGACACTAATAGAGATCAAGCACTTGTCTCCTTTATTGTCCAAGTTCTTCCACTGATTTGATAGAATCCTTCTAAAGTTTCTTCAAGATTTCATCAAAAGAGTGTTTCAACTTACCTATTTACTGCTCTATTAACTCGATCATCTTGCCAATTGAGAACTACTGGATGATTTCAAGCCGCTAATAAATAGGAGTATCTCCTAAAGGAGGGTATTTTTTGAGAATGCAATCTTCATTGTTGGCAACTTAGAAAAGGCTCTTGAGATCGAGTGCAGCAAAGGAATGTACATTTCCGCCAAGGATGAGTTTATGCAAGCCCTGTGGTTGACAGCACCAGCAGCTTTTTGCAGAATATTGCTTGAATTGCTAGGATTCAAGGGGTACTTGACTGAAAGGATCTTTTCCAATGGAGCTATTTCTATTTTGTAGTCTGATTCTTTTTTTTTTTGCTAGGCTTTAGATTAGCTTTAGCTTTTAAAAAGGATTTGAATTCTTCCCAGTATCTTGTAATACAACAAAGACTGGATTGAAATGCTTAAATCATCTTTAATAATCATAATTTTTAAAGCATTTTAAACAAAAATTACTGAGAAGATTTAATCAGATTTTGAAGCATTGGCAGATTGTATCTTAAATTATGGAGATATCATAAATAATAAGCTCTCTGTGAAGGAGATTATCATTGATATAATTGAATTTCATATGGCTAAAAATTAAAGATATACAATACAACTTGAGAAATAATTTAGAAGTTGAAATGAACACTGCGTCAAATTTGTTGAACATAGCTTGGAACTCCTTAGAGATCGCTTTATTATAATGCAATTTATTCCATTAATTGCGGGAATAAGCTTAAGAATTGTTGTCTGTATTTTGATTAAAATTGAATGATGATTTAATCACAAGTTTTATAAGAAATTAGAATGAAATTTGAACTTTTTGGATAATATTTCAGTAAAGTTAATAAATTTCTGTAGCAAATTTCCTCCCAAGTATATTAATAGAAAACATAATCTCACAAGAAAATCCTGTATCTAAGCAATATAGCCTTATCTATTTGTGTTCACAATGAATAAGAAATCAAAGAATTTTTGTTTTTAGTTCAATTAAAATAGGTATGTTCAAAATTTTGCAGAAAAAAAAGAATCTAAAAATTAAAACCCGCTAACAGCATAAAAAAAAGCTTAAATTCCTGCTTAGTCTATGAATGATGATCTGCGGAAAGGAACCCCTCTAGGAGAAAAAACTGTGGAGATGACAATAAAGGAATCCTTCTAAATCGAAGACAAAATAAAAGAACTCAGCGAGAAGATTAAGGCATGCTAAGGGTACAAAATCAGATTGATTTTGAAGACTTTCATATAAAATCCCCAGTCGATGATAAAGTTTTCGACTTCGTTTTTTGAAAGTGCTGGGTAAGCAATTTCGTACTTGGAGTGGGAAGTCTAAGGCTTATTCACCGATCCAGGTTAATACAAAGCAATTGGAGATGTCATCGGAGGGATTGGGAATCTGTATTCACTGAATTTGTACCTAAAACAACCATTTTTCGCTGATATTGGTGCAGTTCCCTTTGCTGCTGGATTAAGCAAGTTGAAGAGACTTCATATCCTGAAACTTAAAATAGAATTCAGGTTGAGTTATTATAGAACTATAGCTGAAAAAGGAGAGAACGTGATATTAAAAGCAGTTTCAGAGTTGCCGGAGCTTGAGAGTTGTTATTTTAACTCATGTAACAGCCAACTTCTATTATACCCACCTAAACTTGCATCGAAATGTTATTGTCTTTCTGAATTGAGTTAAGAGAGAAATTTACCAAAGTGAGCCTTATCAAGAGAACTAACCTAGATAAGCTCTAACGATGGAGTCTGCTTTTTAGCATAGAGAAAACATGATTACTTAGATTTATTTGGAGAACGACTATTGGGAAAAAACTGACTTTGTAACAAAAGGGTTAGTTAATCTTGAAATTCTTTTGCAGTATTGCCTTTCCAGCTTACCTTACTTAACGAATTTGAAACTGATATTCTTCTCGGAAGAACAAAAATTACCACAAGTTTTCAAGTATAATAATGTTATTCAAGGGCTAACTTCAGAAAGATACAACATGATTCTGAAAATGCTTGCACTAAAAGCTTTTTACATGAGTGAGTTTCTACCTTTCAACCCTTAGCTTGTTTTAGTTGATTTAATGTTTGACTGATGTATGAATTTACTTATTGTTTGTAAGTTCTTTGTAAATTAACATATCTCTTTATTTCTTCTCTTGCTATTCTGATTTTTCATAGCAGCTGAGGGAGAGAATATTAAGCAATGCTAATTAACTAAACGAGATCTGTTGTTTCAATTACATTCATCAATCAGCTGACTCTAAGGATGAGTTTGAATCAGAAAGTAATGATAATATTGTTAATTATTTGTAGCTCAGAAAATTCAATGTTTGTGAAGCCAAAAAGGGTTAGTTTAGCAGTAAATTTCTTGTGCATTAAGGTGTTTGTAATAATAATTGGAGGGTGAAATGCCTAACAGGGGATAGTTGATTTGATTTCATCCAGTTTAATATCGGAAAAGCATATTGTTGCAACAAACTTAAATTAATGAGACAAAGATCTTCACCATTACATCACAATAATGTAGTTGTGAGTTCTGTTTGGCTTGTTTTCTTGTAGCAGGATACACTCAGTTTAGAATAAAAGATGCATAAGAAAGCATCTAATAATAAGTGATGAAAAAGATAAGGCCTTATCATTAAACATGGTTACACTGAGGCATTGATGTTCTTGTTATTTAAAAGTAACAATCATAAGAAAAGAAATCTACTTTAACTTACTTTGTTGGTAGAAATAAAAAGAAATAATGAAAGAAGAAGTAAAAAAAGTGCTATTCTTAAATTGAATCATGCAAACCAGGCAAAAACATCTTAGGAATTATGTTAATCTAACAAAAAACAGATAATTCAGGCACAAGCAATCACAAAAAATTGGATTAAAAAGAGCTTTGATTGAGACTGAATTATATGGCATCTGTTGGGTAAACAAAGTTCCTTTTCTTTCTTGATGCTTGCATGGCGGCTTCCTTCAGTTTATTTGGCTCACGTATCAAGCACTTGTCTCCTTTATTATCCAAGTTCGCTCACTGATTTGATAGAATCCTTCGAAACTTTCAGAATATCGCTTGAATTGCTAGGATGCAAGGGACACCTGACCGAAAGGACCTTTTCCAATGAACTATGTTCATTTTGTTGTCTGATTTTTTTTTTTTTTTGCTTGATTTTAGATTGGCTTTAGCTTTAAAAATGATTTGAATTCTTCCCAGTATCTTGTAATACAACAAAGACTGGATTGAAATGATTAAATCATCTATTAATAAATACGATATTCAAAGCAATTTAAGCAAAAATTACTGAGAAGATTTAATCAGATTTTATATCACTGGCATATGGAATCTTAAATTATGGAGATCTCATAAAATAATAGGCTCTCTGTGAAGGAGATTATCATTGACATAATTGATTCTCATATGAAATCTAAAAAACTAAAGATGCACAATCAAACTGAGAAACAATTTAGAAGTAGAAATAAATACTGCATCAAATTTAAATGCAATTTGTTCCATTGTGCGGGAATACTCTTAAGAAATGTTGTCTGTTTTATAAAAATATTGTAATTCTTTCAAATTTAATGAGAAAAAAAATTTGTTTTTGAAAGACTTCGCGATCATTTGCTTTATGAAATGACTCTGGCTTTGGTGGAGGTCTAAAATCAATGATTGTCCGAAGAGAATCTAAGAACCTCACTTGGTTCGATTTTGATATTTTTGTGTTGTTTTGGAATGAAATTTGAATTTTTTAATAATATCTCTGTAAAGAAATACATTCTTGTAGGCAATTCTCCCCTCTTGTCATATTAATAGAAATCAAAATCTCACAAGATAATTTTTTTAATAAGCAATACAGCCTTAACATTTGTGTTCACAATGAATAAGAAATCAAAGTATTTTTGTTTTTTATTCAAATTGAAGGTTAACAGTTTTGAAAAAAAAGAGATTTAAAAAAATAAACCCACTAATAACATAGGAAAAAGCTTAAATTCCTGCTTAAGCTATGAATGATAATCTGCAGAAAGAAGCAACTCGAGGAGAAAAGACTGTGAAGGTAACAATAACGAGGTCCTTTGAAATCGAAGACAAAATGAAAGAACTCAGTGAGAAGATCAAGGAATACTAGGGGTACAAAATCAGATTGATTTTGAAGACTTTTATCGAAGATGATCCATCAATCGTAAAGTTTTCGACTTCGTTCTTGAAAAGTGCTGGGTAAGAGATTTCGTACTTGGAGTGGGAAGTCTAAGGCGCATTCATCAAACCAGGTTAATCCAAAGCAGTTGGAGATGTCATCGGATGGATTGGGAATCTGTATTCACTAAATTTGAACCTGAAGCTATTGTATTTCAATGATAATGATGCAGTTTCTTTAGCTGCTGGATTAAGTAAGTCGAAAAAACTTCACTTGCTGAAACTTAAATTAGGACCCAGAAATGATCAATTCAACAATGTTATCACTAAAAAAGGAATAAACATGATATTAAAATCAGTTTCAGAGTTGCCCGAGCTTGAGAGTTATTTTTTTAACTTAAGTGACGGCCAACTTGAAAAATACCCACCTAAACTTGCATCGATGGGCTACTATCTTTCTGAATTTAGTAATGAGAGAGACATTTACCAAAGTAAGCATTCTCAAGAGAACTAACCTAGCAAAAACATGATAACTGAGATTTCTTTGAATAATGGCTATTACACAATAGATAAATTTGCTGGCACACAATGGTTTACTGATTTTAAAATTCTAATCAAGTATTGCCTTTCCAGCTTGCCTTACTTGACGAATTGGATTCTGTAATGCTTCTAGGAATAACTACAAGCACCACAAGTTTTCAAGTATTATAATGTTATTTAAGGGCTAACTTCTGAAAGATCCAACATGATTCTGAAAATCCTTGCACTAAGAGCTTATTGCATGAGTGAGTTTCTATCTTTCAACCCTTAGCTTGTTCTAGTGGATTTAATGTTTGATTGATTTTACTTTAATAAATATATGTTTTTTATTGTTCCAGCTGAGAACCATTCATAAATAATATTAGGTATTAAATCCATATGGCTGAAAGATTATTATTCTCATGGATTATTTACTCCTTCTCCCAGCTTGGATTATCTGTTGTTCTGGATGATTAGCTGTGCAAGAAACCTTTAATATTTTTATAATGATCCTACCAATCAAAGTATATTCTTGAGAAGAGGTGGGGGGG
>Ga0302271_10001043_pt1 | contig 27172 bp, 13 predicted proteins | sample III_Bog_N1_1_FD_198767 | JGI IMG/M metagenome (GOLD analysis project Ga0302271, IMG submission 198767) | Peat permafrost microbial communities from Stordalen Mire near Abisko, Sweden - III_Bog_N1_1 | ecosystem: Environmental > Terrestrial > Soil > Wetlands > Peat | place: Sweden: Abisko... | reverse complement strand
CTATGCGCTTGTAGTACTCAAGGAAGTTGGAGGTTCTGACTTTGATACCTTCTTCTTTTTTTTTGCGCTCAGATGGTTTTTTCTCATTTTAAGAGCTGCTGTTAGCAGGTGATTCTACTTTCTGCTCTATTTGTTTTATGGTCTACATTCAATATTTTGTTAGGATTCAATTAAAGATCTTTAGTTAATATTTATCATCATAATTAGATATTTCTTTAGATAAATTCATAAATGAATGAAGTTATTGCAGTTTAGTAGTCACTTTAGAAGCTTAAATAGATACAACTAATCGAAAGACAAAGAAAAATATTAATATTTTTTTGATAAACAACTCTTTTTCTTTGTTTTTTCGTCTTTATCAAAGATTTGAAGAAGTGTTTAAGTTTCCAAAAATTCACAGGAAACAACAAAAAAGGATATTTTATATCTCTTTTATTATCAAAAGAAATAGCTTTAGTTTACCCTTGTATTTTACACCACAATCCAGCTAAAATAAAGGCTCAGAATAATCAATAATTTTAATACCCCCCAATCCTTATCTCTATGCCAGACTGAGTAAAGCAAATACTGGACGAATTGCTGATTTTGCTAAAATTAATGACTTAACTCTCAAAGGTTCCCACAATCATCCTCAGTTTGTTGAAATTTAATCTGATTTTATCTACTTTTCAAGAAATTCAAATAAGCACCTATGAGTAATGTTCGCTAGGAGAACTACATCTTACCCTCTCAGCGCAACTTACGAAGTAGCTAAGCTAACGAAGAGAAATCTATCTTTTTTGCTGGAGACACCTATTAAAAAGGTTAGGATAGCGTTTTGTAGAATATCGATGAGACAACAGTTCCTGTGATGCGCAGTGGTGGAGGTGAAAATGAAGGATCTTTAACAGGCCATTCAATCTCATCAAGATGCTCCTACGCAGGGGACTTGGATGAGAAGTTGGAGGGAATAGGATTCTAGAATCATATGTTCAGAAAGGAATTCATCGCGTTGAAGTAAATGTATCTTTATTTTAAGAAAGGGAGCTATTTACAAAAGGAAGGCTTTATTTATAATAATATAAACATCTTCTTCTATATGTGCATGGGATAATAGGAAACTAGGTTAAACAAGCATCAGCGCTCAACTCTAGACACTCCATAACCTAAAAGAAAATAGCAACTTTGCAGTTACTTCTACTGCTAAACAATGTAAAAAAAACAATGCTTTGATTTCTTCTACCACTGCTACTCCAGCAGTTTTCCTTAGTTTTTACTAAATATATTTAAACTTCTTTCTTTTTAAACAGCAGTCATAAACTAACAATTTCTCTCATCCTCTGCAAGTTCTCCCTCCGCTGTGAGAAGAACGATGTATAATAAGTCAAAAACTGACAGGATGAGAAAGAGCAAGCACCACTTTGGAGGCCATTCTTATTCTCCAAATGAACTCTCCAATCATCGATCAATGGAAGAGCAGATGCTAGACAATTACAACATGCAAATCATGCAGGAAAGTGCCAAGTTATTTACCTCACTATCTCCCAAACACAGTAGAATTCCTGTTCTTTTCGCGCAGTGTATGCAAGATGTCTTTCGAATCGGAGAGGTAAGCTAATGTTAGATTGATTAAGAAGCATTCTAAATGTTGAATAACTAAATTTACAAGAAAAACAAAGCTTCTATTCAATAATAATTTCAAAATAAAATCAACAAATGGGAAAGAGATTGCATTTTTAGGAGTATTTGTTTATTGATATTCTTAAGGACCTAAAAAGCTTTTAAGAAGGATTCACAGCAGGAGAAATCGAAGGAGATCTAGTCAAACCAGTAAGCACTTTGAACTTTAAACATTATTATTTCTCATTTCAACTAGCTTTACTTAGATTTTATCTCCTTAAATAATTTTAATGGATGACTTTGTTTGCATTATCCAAATTAGACCATTATGAAAATCGACATTTCAAATATTGATAATAAATAAGCCAATGAAAATGCTTAAACAGCTCATCATCCCTTTGAATCTGCTTCTAATCTATCAAGAACGGACCTAATAAGGGCTAAAGTTTTCATGTTCCTTTAGTCATAGTAAGAATAAATAATAATTTGAATGCTTTATTATTTTATTCTCTCTCTATCTCACTGGTTTGATATATCACCCTCTTTCATGTAATTTATTTTTGTTTCCTTGAACTAGAGTGCATAAAGTATTAATCATCATGGTGTGTCTGTGCAATATTATTGCTTTCGGAATGTATGACTATTCATACAGAGCAAATTCATCTTTTGAAGGAAATACAACAGCGAATATGTTCCACAAGGATATGCGCTATTATGTTGCTTTGATCTTGGAAATAACCTGTGAATCCATTTTCATTTTAGAACTGGCTCTCGAGTTATTTTCTAAGCCTTTATTCAAAGGGATACATGCTTTTTTTAAGAGTCCATGGAGTGTTGCTAATCTTGTTTCGATTGCAGCTTCGTAACAATACAAATATCACAGTGCTTTATAAATGTTTTTTCAAAACTGGATGGCGTACTATCTAACTTATTTCTATTTTTTTAGTGGTGTGAGTCTTCTCCCTGAGTTGCCTCAAAGACTCATGCTGATATTCAAAGTATTTGGGATGCTACGACCTCTCAGAATCGGCTAAATGATCCCAGCTTTGAAAGTACAGTTCGAGAGATTATTTAGAGCCCTACCGAAAATCAACTTGAGCGTCTGGAGATTGATCATAATCATGGGGTTCTACAGCATCGTTGGGTTACATGTTTTCAAAGGTGCTGCTGAATATAGATGCAGAGTCACGCCAGAACCGCCAGCAGATAAGACAGCAACATGGTAGATCTATGAAGATATCCCATATCTCTGCGGAAGATGGCAGTGCCCACAAGAGTAAAAATTATTAGTTATTGTCCATTTGCTGCTCGATGGATTCCAAGGATTATTTGATTTGTTTTTTGCTAATCCAACTTCAATTTACAGCTCGTTCTGTGCTTCTCCAGATGACTTTCAGCACCCTTTGCAGAGTGCAGAGTAACATATCAGCACATTGAATTACGGGTTCACGAACTTTGATAACTTCATAAATTCCTTCTTCACTACTTTTCACATCAGCAGAGTCATTGCATGGGGGAGCATTACATTCATGGTAAGAACTAAACAAATTATAATCAGTTCCTTCTGTTCAAACGCATATTTTAAATCTAGTACTGGCGTCGGATGAGTACATTCTTAGTTACATCATTTTTCCTTTCTTTGGTCTTGATATGCTCTTACGTTTTGAGTAACATCATCCTGGCAGAACTGTATGAGAGCTTCGAAGAGCAGCGCTCCATTAAATCATATGCCGAATACAGTAAGGAATAAAAGAGAAATTCGTTAGACTTTTCTGTAAAATCACCTTGTTTCCTCTGTGAGCTTAGGAAAGAAGCTTTTGGAAGCACGGCAGTCAGCGAATAAAGTTAATTTCAAGGACATAGAAGTCGAATACCAAAAACAACTAGTTTAAGATGATGAAAACTACAAGTTTCAAGGAGACAGTAAAATGCTTTCAGGGTTTTCACAGTAGAATCCTCGGATTAAAAAATTTAATTAGGAGCTCTTAGACTTTGATCATGGCTTGAAGAACAACGAAAATATGAACAATAAACTAGAAAGTTGCTTAACTCCGAGAAAGAGCAAGAGTACATATCTAACAGCTTAAGATGTCTAGATAATTGAAAAAATGAAAGAAGCACTGAATGTGAATGGTAAGGAGAATTGTCAGATTATTCAAAATGATAGCAGCAGATATCATGGTAAATTATTACAGAAATAAATTAAAAATGAAGAAACTTAATAATTGAATGAAGAAGAACCAATCAAAACAGGCTCAAATTCTGTTGCGATGATAAGCCTAGCATAGCAAAACACTAAATATTTCGAAGAAAACAAGGAATCAGAAAGAAATAGTGAAGCCGATACCATCAAAGAAGAAGCTGAGAGTGAGCAAAGCGAATCACAAGAGTAAGGATAACAAAAGTTGAAGTTGTTTTAGCAATAAGAAAATAAGAGATAAATTGAAGAACTAATTGTCGAAAAAACTAATCCTTTTTTAAATGCCAACAACAACATCCCTGCCAAAGACACAGACAGCAATAATACCACCATCAAGCCCTCTCTTGCTTAGGGTGTTTTCTTTGGTCAAGGGGTGACTCTAAAATCCAAGATATCATCCATTCCTAAAACCCCTACGTTGTCATCTTAATCCTCTGAGATTTCTCTTTCCTTTTCTCAGACAGCTTTTCTGTTTGTTTCGAATCTCGTAACGCTAACAGATATTATTGTAATCTGTAGTGATTCCCATAGAATTAGCAAGAACACTGAGAAGACACTCATAGCCATTGATTGGTGGATTCAATGGATGTTTCTAGCAGAAATCATAGTCAAAGTAACAATACAAATAAGAAAACATATTTGTGTTGTCTGTTATGATATTTTCTTTGATCATGTGGATCTAACTGACATTTTAATAATCTTAAAGATATTGACAATGAAGAAAATATTCTGGAAAGATCCCTTAAATTGTATCGACGTCGGGATACTCCTGACGAGAATCACATTCATCCTAAATGATCTATTCATAGGAGAAAGCTATGACTCGGAGCATTCCGAATTCACTCATGCATTTAAATCCATCTCCGTTTTCAGAATCTTCCAAGTAACTTTCAGTACTCTTTACCCATAATTTATCTATTGTTTACTTAGGTAGTGTACTAAACCCAATGCCTCAAAGGTGTGCGCCTCTTAATATCTAATTTCTTTAGCACTTTGGTGGAGTTGATCTCCTATATTGGATTGATCGTATTGTTTTGCAGTGTATTTGGACTTATTGGATATCACCTCTTCGCATACACTGCAAGTAACTAAATGAATAGCTCTACAGATGACTTTGAATCATCAGCACAATCCTATCGAGTGAACTATGATAGTCTACTGAATAGCTTTGAAGCTGTGATCTATTGTTTATTTAACGAGCAGTGGAATCTGCAAATGTACAAATACATGCAGGCTATTGGAGATTATGTCAGTAGTTTTTGGATAATTCTGATTTCAATAGGGGAGATATTCGTTGTGAAATTACTTTTGGCGTTATTTATCAACACCTTCTTGAAGCATTTCAATAGTCGAGAGCGTACTGAAGATGATGAGAAAGAAGAACAAGAAATAGACAGATTAGTCTAGAGCACAGTGAAAAATGTTATCCATAAGAAGAATCTGCCTTTGATGACTAGTAACCTTGCAAGAAGGAAATCTAATTATCAATTGTAATTGGAAGAGTTCAAATCATAGCAGTTACAGCATCAGATTCAGCAGTCATCAGGACAGCACAATCATAATCATGTTCATAATAATTTCCTAAAATCTTTTTGCAAGAAAATAGAACATTCTGAGTATTTTGAGAACTGCATTATGTGCGTGATTATCTTGAATATCATTATTATGGCGTTGGATAGTCCTCTTTTACATCATGACGACACACTCAAAGTCATGATTCATTACTCTGAAATGGTTTTTACTTTGCTTTATGGCTTAGAAATCCTCATCAAATTTATTGCCTGTGGATTATTCTCCAAAGGTGGATACTTTCGTGACCCAAAGAATCTCATTGATTTTGGACTCTTCACTCTGAACATCATAGGGTTTGTAGTGACATCTAACTTAGGGTACCTGAATGCTTTAAGAGCATTTCACATTGTGCTGTTGTCAAAGCATTTCGACAGCCTCAGGATCATATTAGTTTCGCTGTACAAATCCCTCCCGCATCTAATGAAACTGCTATTTTTCTCATTCTGTTTCATGCTTGTGTCATGTAAGGAATTAACATATTTTTATATTAAATCATTCTTGTGGTTTATTCTCTCTTATCTTTTAGCTGTTCTCCCTCTGCGAATGCTTAAAGGAAAAATGTATTCGTGTATTTCCATAAGCAATCAACACGTCTTAGAAAAAATACAGACCAAATTAGATTGCTTTGATTTAGGAGGTGACTGGATCAGATAAGATTTTCATTACGATAATATTTTCTTTAGCTTGCTGAACCTGTTTATTGTGGCATCTTGTGAAGGCTGGACTCATTTCTCAGGAAATGCTTAAGATGCTGTGGGTGTGGATGAACAGCCAGTGGAAAATACTAACAGAATCTGGTCGATATTTTTCATAGTTCATTTTTTCATAGGAAACATCATGGTATTCAATGCATTCACTGGAGTTATGGTGCAGAAATTCAATGAAATCAATGAAAAATTCGGTAACAGTTTGATCAAAATTATGAGACCTTCAATGTATTGTTTACAAGTTTTATGACTTGGAACAGTTTACTTATCTCTCTACATTTTTAGGAATTATCCTGCTTTCTTAATTAATTTTTCTTAGCTGCTAATTAATAGATAATCCCGATCAAAGACAAACAATTTCTTGCAAAGAATTATTAGTTTAAATTTGATGGATAGCTCTCTGCAGAAGACAGAGAATGGATATCAATTAAATCGTCTATCTACCACACAAAACCGATAAGAACCGTACAAATATAATATTTTCCTACTTTAATGACAGCTAAGTCTAAATTTGCATCGATATGTTAGTTTTTGTTGCCATTTCTGCTTTCACTGTCTAATGTATTTTCAATGCTTAGTTCGAAGAGCCCAACGAAGAAAGCTCCACATTTTTCAAATGGCTGTATTCGCTTGTTCACCATTCGAAATACCGATTATTCTGTGATAGCTGCACAGTCATCAGTGCTATTTTCTTCAGCATCAATTTTCATAGAGCAGACTCCAATTATTAAAATATTCTCAGTAAAATTGTATTAAAGTCAAGTTTTAAAACCTCAACATTTTTATTATTTCAAGATGCCTTAGATTATCTGCTTGTATTTATTTATCTACTGGAGATCTGCTTTCGTATCTTAGTAGAACGAGTTGCATTCTTCTGGTCCTGGAAAAACCTCTTTGAATTAACTATGTTGATCTCCTCGATGATCTCAACTACTGTTTCTTTCTTTGCCAATTCATCTTCTAATCCCACTGCTGTGTGGTTCAGACTCCTACAAGTCTTCCGAGTATTCCGTCTTGTCAGCACAATTCCTTTGATTAAGTCAATTTTCAGTACTATTCAGTACATTCTCCCTTAAGTTGCTCCACTTTTCTGGGTGTATTTCTTCACAATCTACATCTACGCACTGTTCGGAATGCATCTATTTGCATTCATTAAACCTTAAAAAACTCTCAACGGCTACGATCTTCACTTCAAGAATTTCACTTCCTCACTGTTCACACTTTTTCGAGTTTCTTCAGGTGAACAATGGTTCTTCATTATCGCGGATATTGTTAGGAATCGATAGCCTAATTTCGTCTGTGTATCTGTTACTAACCTCACAGAATACGAAGAACACGGTCTCAATGGATGTGGATCATACTGGGGATATTTATATTTCTTTAGTTTCCATTTGATTGTCAGTGTAATTATTTTCAATCTCTTCATAGCTGTGTTACTGGGACTGATAAAAACATAAAATACTGCTGTCAGCAAGTATTAACTTGCTTAAATTAAAGACTTATGGACAGTTTATGATCGCAAAGGATATGGTTTCATTGATTATAAGAATTTTTGGTAGTTCACGTCTAGAATTGCTATGATCTACGGTGTCAAGAAGGATGATCTGCTTGATCCAAATTAAAAGAAGAATTTCTTAAAATTTCTAGCACTTCCAATCTGTATTCATCGATAGAGACACATCAGTATATTCGGATTTAGATTTCATGATGTAGTAGTCAAAATGACACAGATATCGCTGTTTCTCAAATACGGATTGCTCCCGTAACGAGATTCTTTAATTTGTTTCAAGTAATTTAGAAATTAATAATCTTGAATTTTGTTTCTTTTTTCCATAGAGGCGGCTAGGAGTAGAGTGCTCAAGAGTTGAAGCAATTTTACAAAGAACTAGACAGTGCGACTAAATTTAAAAGTGAAGAATCAAGTCTACTAAGTGGAGACATAGCAATAATAATTCTTATACAAAGAAGGATCAAGCGATGGATACACAGAGGCAAACATCTTAGGAATTTGAAGTAATAAAAATATGAGTTTGAAATGGAGTTTTGCTTTATTTATTCATTCTTTTATTGTTACCCTTGGTAGGTTAAGAAGTTTAGGTTGTTACAATGTGGTGTTGGAATAATTCAAAAACAACGATTACTCTGATATCATTACCTAATCCGCTGAAAATTAACAGTAGAAGAAACCATTGTAAATCGATAATTGTTCTAGCATTGCCTTGAATGAAGCTGCTAAAAATAATCTTTTAAAATAGTTAAATAAATAAGGATAAATCTAAGAGTTAGAGAATTAGCATGCATATTTTGAGGATGCTAACGATAATATTGATGATTCAGCTGATGATAATAAACCAATAGATGAAAAGGCTAATGATTTTAATATAAAATTAGAAAAATTTAACGATGACTTGTAGAATGTGAACTATTTGTAAAACAACGCCGATCCAGCAAATATCACTATCGCTAAGGCTCATCTCTAAGAAGGTGTGTAACAAGGATAACAGTATCAGCATGTCAGAACTTTCAATCATAAAATCCTCAGCAATATTTTAGCAAATATGAGAAAAAGTAGTGAAATAGATTCTAAGTAAGGTTCGGTGTGACTGAAATTTATCTAAATCATGGTTAAAAGTGTAATCGGAAGTGAATTTAGGTAGCTAACAGAAATATCACTTTTAAAAAAGAAATCTTATCTTTTTTTAGCATTATTTTTTTTGTCTTGAAAATGTAAAATATTTGTCTCGGTAGTTATCATAACTTTTTTTCTCATTCTCTCAAAATAAACTCATTTCATTATTTTGTTTAATCATGTGAGTGCCGATAAAATATGTATTTGAGAGAGATAATCATTTTTATTTGAAATGAAAAAATAAGTCTACTTAAAATGAATTCTCTTAGATAGATAAGTGATATTGCCAAAAAACGCTCTTTACAGTTGTAGATTTATTAATTTTAATTTCATCTGAAAAATGTATTTATTAAATCCAATTTGATTCTAAACGTATTCCCTTGGATGAATAAAAATAAAACTAAGGTAATAAAAAAACCAAATATTATTTTCTTTGTTTTAAGCAAGCTTTCTAGATAATAGTGACAATATTCAGAGAATTGATTTATTAAATCATTTTTGGATATGTATGATGTAATCCATGCAATAATGATGGTTTTAAAACTTTTTTAATAGTGCATAACATTTTTATTATTTTGACTTCTTAGTCTGTGTATCAAGGATTTGAAATATCAATATCTTCATCTATAGTGTTTTCTTCATAATCATAATAATATTCTGAAGAACAACTCTGATGGGCTGTCATAATAGCTGAGAAATGACTGTGAAGTAGAGGATGTCTCACACATACTGTGCCACCTCCTCTCTTCCACTAGGAAGTCTATCTGTTAATATCTCCAAGACACACATATGGTTGATCTGTTGTAGAAGAAATAGCATATTTAGAGTGGTCCTTTGTCCATTTATAGCTGTAGGTAGAATCAGGGAAAACTATGTTTGTGTTGGAGACAACTTAGTATGTCTACGAACAATCTGGAACTTCTTGTGGTGAACCCCAGGTTTCAGTGATCAAGGAGATTTGTAAGTTTTCTGCAACAACGTTATCGTAAAAAGGGACAGCCCAATTCCCTGATTTTGAGAACTTCTGCATAAAGACTCCACCAAGAGTCTTGAAATTGACTAAGGCCTCTTTGAGTTCATTGTCACGGATGTTTTTGGATAACCTAGTGAGATATGGTAGCTTTGATTTCAGTGATTCTGGAATATGGCTGGCGTAAACATATGGCCAATCAATATTGTATGCAGCAGCTAGTTTCTCAATGTTTGCAGTTGCTGTTGAGATGCAGAAGTAATGCTAGCCGTAGATGGTCTAGTTGGAGCGAAGAATCATTGAAATGAGATCATTTTCGACTTCAGGGAACTTCGGTGTAGAATGGACTAGCAGAAAGCCTGTGTCTCTGTTGAAGATTTAATAGCATAAATGAGTTAGATTAAGAGATAAAAAAATAAAGATTAAGTTTTAATTGAAGTTAAAAGCTGAAAAAAGTTAAGGAAATAGAAGAAAGAAAGGAGGGGGGTGGGGGTGGAGATTTATTGATCTAATAATAGATTATTATTAAGGATCCAATTAGCCTGGATGAATACCTCTTGAAGTTAACTTAAAACCTATGGATATTTGAAGAAAATAAGCATCTAGCCAAAATTCCTATTTGAAACCATTTCTCATTTAAGTTTCTTCTCTCTTTTGTTAACATTTTAGCCTTTATTTAATAATAAATGATTACTTGCCAACTCCGATGACACCCTTTGCATGGGCATAGCTGCTCGATACAGTCACATTAAACGGCTAGTCATTCCACATTAATGTCGCATAGCTCTCAGATTTGAAGTCTTCAACAAGCTTCAGAGTGTTAAACAAAGGAGATTTATTCTCATCATCTATCTTAGCACTTTGTAAGATAAGATTGCTTGAATAAATGGTGGAATCAGTGTATGCATAGTTAGTTCCATCTGGAAACTTCAAAGCAATAAACCAATCTACTGATTTTCCATTCTAATCCTTGCAATGTGGCTACAGAGAGCTGCAGTGAACAACCACACAAGAGGAAATAATTAAAACCAATGATAAAGCTGTTAGAGATTGTCTGCTCATATTAGAGAGTTTCAGAGAGACTGATATTGATTGTTTGTCTTTTTTTAAGTTATTATTTCTTTCTTTATTCACTTATCATCCTCTCTCCCACTTCTCTTTTGATCTATGAATTTGGGAGATGATAAATAAAGGTGGGCTAAATTGACGACAATTCTTTTATTATCTAAAAAAATCTGTATAGTTCATTACTCATTAACTAAATAGAAAACTATCCATCTCATTCATACATTTTAATCTTGGTTTCTGTATCAGATTCACAACTGATCTTAAGACATCAACCACTTATAATTAATAATTTATTCCAAATATCAAACATCAAGATTATTTAAATCCTCAAAGACTATTGATAAATAAGGAGCAGAAAACACTTTAATAATAATAATAAATCAATTTCTTTTCTCATCTATCTGGGATTGTTAAATAGTAGATCAGCTTTTCCAAAATAACTGAAATATCCTACTATATCCTCGAAATCTAACTGCCCTCTTCTCCCTTCTTCTCGTAGAATTTCTGTGTTGAGCACTCAGGACATAGCAAATTCATAATATTCAGCTTCAGCTTCTCCAATGTTGTGTATGCTTTTGGCTACATATTAAAGATACCATAAGTGTTATTCGCTAAATTTTGGTAAATTTTAGCATCCCTTAAATCAACATTGAACTTATCAGCCTCAAAATAATGTTCTCCGAAGATATTCAAACACTACCTCTCAAAGAAAGACATATTTAATTGTAAACTGCGCATTGGAGATGGCACATTCGGGCAAGAACTCACCCCAGCTTGTGTGCAATCTAGCCACCAACGAAGGCGAGCGTTCCTGTAGCTTGTGTTTGTTGAATCCTTGAGATTGCTGAGTTTGTAATCTTCAATTTCCAAGATATTCATTGAGAAGATCTAGATATATTAGAGTTTTTATTGGAGGTTAACAGTTTTTAGTGCACTGAAAATTTTGCATAGTTCATCTGCGCGACCAACTGTGAGAGATTTTTCCCATAATTCAGCAAAAAACAATAAAAGTTCTTCGTCTGTGAAATCAGTTGCTTCGAAAGTCTCCTTCAATCGCTTTTTTCAATCCAAATAATTTAAAATCTTAAATATTCATGGGAAAGGTAATCAATTTATTATTACTGTAGCTTAGTTTCCTCCTTCTAGAAAGGCACTTTCAACCTAAGCATTGAAAATTTTAATCTCCTACTTGCAGCTGGGGTCGATGAGTAATATCTTTTTAGCAACTTCGTAGTCTCTCCAAGAGGAATAGTCCTCTCTGACAAGCAAAATCGGATTCAAAGAAAAAGAAGCAATACTCAAGCCAGGATACTTTTGCCGCAGCAACACAGCCAATGTTCCTCCAAGCGAGCTCCCTAAGATAATGACAGGAGCATTGTTTATCCCACTAAAGAAATGATCTGTTTTTATATGAGTTATCAATGAATAGGTGTCTTCAATCGACTGCTCAATAGTCATATATTCAAGGACTTCAATCCCAAGATTGCTATTATTAGCAACTTTCTAGTTTCCGATGTTGGTATTGAAGCTTTTAAGTCTGCTTTTGGTGAAAATCAGCATGGACTACATGTGGTTTGCAAGCTCAAAAATCCATTTGTAGTCGTCAAATTTGATTTCTTGAGAGTCTCCAGTGTCAATTACTAGTAAGATTGAGCCCTTAGCTGGATTATAGTACTCTGAGATGGCATAGAACAATTGATACCATGTTTTGGCATCGTTTTGAAGGAAATTATCAACTTGCTAAGCTAGTTCGTGCCTTTAAATCTCGATCATTTAGTCATCGAGGGTGTAAATCAAAGCTGTTTTCAAGGAAGCAAAGAAAAGAGTAGAGATTAAGAAGAATCTAAGGATACAGGTTATTTCGGAGAGTTTCATACTTAGACAGGTTTGTTTTTTAAGATTTATTTGTCTTTTTATTGTTTTTTGATGTAGTTCTATTTAAAAAGTAATATGAAATCATTTAAATGAGTATTATCAATATTACATTTTAATGCATACAGGAATTGTTCTAGTGGCAGTGTAAACTGACTATTAATAGTTGAGAACTCTGTGTCTTTTCTTGAATAGAAAGTTTAAAATTACAAATTTCTAGTAATTCTCTCATATTTGCCTTCTAAGGTAATTAAGAATACTTTCATAATGACTCTGCATTTTGGTTTTTATTATTCAAATACTAAGTTTTATTTTTATCGTGAATAATGCATGTAGCATCAGATGACGATAGAACTAATTAAAATTTAAAAAATGTAATCTCTGCACATTTGCACATTTGAGTGAGTGCGATACAACTCAAAATAGATAAGTATTATTTAAGAGACTTCTTTTGCCAATTTTACCAAAAGAGAGAACCACAAAAGAATAAATAACAGCAATTGAAACCAAGACTGAGATTTAGCCTTATGGTTTATTTTAGGAGAGCATAGCCTTTAAATAGGATAGCAATATTTCGATGAAGAATCTAAATTTAGAATTGGTTTTAAAAATCATTTAGTAGTAGTAGAGATTTGATCAGCTAAATAAACTAGCTCTACAAAATAACAAAATGAGTAATGCTAATAATAGGAAAGAAAACTCAATTAATTAGGGATATTTTTACAATTAACGAGTTATTTCTCAATTAATTGTTGACTTTAGCATTAATTTATTTTAAGATTTATGCATTTTTTCATAAAACTATTATGGTGAATGTGATGAAAATAATTGGAAGGATACAGATAGCCATTTTTGAATGTTTTATGAAACAGAATTTACTGTTTTTTTTTACATTTTCTAATTAAATCTTATTAGTTTTATTATCTTTTTAAAAAAGATTTTCATATCACATCATTTATTCTTATTCGGATGATTCTTTTAAAAACAACAAAATAATATTTATTTATTTGGAAATTGGAAGAATTCCTTTGAAATCTTTGTTACATTTAATTACTTTGATGTTATTTTGTGCATTACTACTCTTTATTTGAATACTCTTGTCAATAATAAATATTAATTAACTTCACTAAGACTAGCTGACTCATAGATCTCTTTTTTTGTTTGTTTTATCTACCCATTGACTGAATCCAAATCAATTAATATTATCATCGTTGTTTTCCTTGCAACTTGGATGTTGTTTAGGTGATGATCGATTTGGTTTATTATTTCGAGAACCTTCTGATAAATCCATTTCCCCTGATATGTCCATTTTAACATTTGGAGCTACTTTTGTTTCTTAGTGAATAATATCATTATCATATTCATCATCATTATTTACCCTTTATGATGCGTTTTCATTTGTTTAATTAATTTACTAAGGACCTTGACTATTCTCATATTGGCTTTGTTCTGGGTCATTTGAAGTATTGAAAGAATTATCTTTTGCTGAAGGAATAACAAGAGATAGTTAATTTGTTTTTTCAATGTTCTCCAATTATTAGTATTCTTCTTGAAAGATAGATTTCTTGTAAAAAGGGCTTTTCCCTCCTATTTAAAGAGATTCTGGAAGAGTATTACTCATGTTAGCATTGGCTTCTTGCAAAGATCCTTGAGTCTAATTTTGAGAAGAAAAATGCAATCAAAATTATTAAAATTTAGCTGATATTTCCTTTATTTTTACTAAATTGATCAATGTTTTACCTTCTCATCTAAAGATTAAGGAGAAGAATCATCTTTCAAACATAGTTTATTACTCTCTAAATATTTCGAAAAATTATCAATCTAGACACTATTATTCGTCAAAGACAATAGTTCAATAGTTATCCTATCTGATTTGGAGATTTAATCATGGTCTTCATTGATCATTTCTTTAATTTTTCCACCTCTACAACTCTCAGCAGATGCAAATTTATTCTTAAGCAGGATGTTTTGATTAGCTTCTGAGAAATTGATTCCATAAGATTCTTCAGCTTAACTTTCTGGAATTATTGCTTGCTAGACATTACAGTAATAAATCATGTCTTTAACTTATTTATAAACTTAATCTGTAGCTGAATCTTCTAAAGAACAGGAAATACCTTGGTGTGTGTTTCTTGCCAGTTAAATTCTATTGATTTTAGCATGAGTATTTGTTCCCAGAGACAAGGGAGTCAGTTAACTTAAGCTTGCTTCGCTGTTATTTTGTTCCTGAGAGGGCTCATTCGTAAGTGGAGATGATTTGAAAGGATTTCTCCCTTCGATTTAAAGAGATTGAGGTAGAAAAATTGACTTCGAGCGAAATGTACGTTTTTCCTAGTTCTACAAAAATGAGAATCAAATACAAACAAATCTACACAGCGTAACAATGAAATTAACAAAAGAAGGAAAGTTACTTTCTCTTCAAAGGGAGATATCCATTCACTGGCTTCACCTTCAAGATTCTAATTAAATGCAGATTGTTTGGAGACATCATTGAAACTTAGACTTTTCGCTCTCTAGGATTATTATAATTCAATTGTTATTCTGTCTGACTAAGATATCCTATCATCATCAAAATCGATGATTTCCTCCGCATTACAAATGTAGCTCTGCTTTTTAGACAACCCACCAGTGTACTTATTGTTATTTGGCAGATTATTGTGGAAAGCTGGAGATAAATATATTTCCTCAGATCCTTTCATCTAAGGAACAAATTTCAAATGGCCATAACAACTGTCATTTTCCTCATTATCATCATTTTCTATCCTCTTTGATGTCTCATCTGTCTAGCTACTAATCAGTGCTTTGGAAGATTGAATGTTTAGGGAAACCAAATTTCTATCTGATAAGACTGGACTCGTAGGGAGAGACACATTTCCAATTAGATTTGAAGTAGCTTAGTAAATACCTGCTTATTCGTCGAAAAGCTGTTGTTGTTGTTTTTTAGATAGCTAAACGCGAAATGGGTTTTTTCCTACCATTTAGAGAGACTCAGGGAGAAATATTGAATTCTGTTACTTTGATCTATGTGTCTTTTTAAAGATAATAATAAATAAGAAAAAACTATCAGCAAATCGATTTTAGGGAAGAAAATTGTCAACTGACCTTCTCTTCGAAAGGGGACAACGATCCAGAATCTATCATTTGTTTGGCGAGTTATTTTGAAATATTGTTGTCTATTTGAATGCTCTCACATCGAAGGATCTCAGCTAGTTGTTTTTTGTTGATTTTGAATTTCCCAGTCCAAGCATTGATGATATTCTTGCTTTTGAAGGTCTTGATGACAGATTTAATCCATCTCCTGCGAAGGTAATACAGTCGAGCTTGCTTAGAAAATAAGATCTTTCCTATACATCTGTTTCTCACCAGGAAGAGTTTTACTTCTTCGAACATCGGTTTGAGTGAGAGGAAAAACACATTTGTCAGCATTTTAAAGCTCCAAATTATGAAAATGATATTGATCACAGCGATGAAGATAAGACAAGAGAGGATTATGATATCTGAATCGCTGTTTTAATAGGCTAGGAAACCTAAGTAAAACGAGAAACCTTGGATACCTGTCTAAATGAGATCGATTCTATTGAATAGCTCCTGCTTGTAAGGTTTGAAGTAGTTCAACATGAAGCCATAACAAGCCACCAATAAGAAAATGAACAGGATCTGGAAAATATAAGAAAAAGAATAAATATTGAAAAGAAAAATAAGAGAAATCAATAGCAGTTAAGAAACATGATTTCCTTAATCCACTAAAACACACACTCCTACCTTATTAGGGATATCTTATTCTAGGAAAGTGAGACAGCACATGATCAAGAGTTTTAAGTACATTTTAACGAATTCCCAGAACCATGCACGAGAATGGTACTCTCCTGTCATGAAAAGATATTTTTTCCTGCTGATCAAGTTGTTCTTAGATCTATAAATAAGAATTGCTAAAATTAAGGGAATCAGGGCAGCAAAGAGTAGAATAATTGGAAGAACAAAACCTAATGACCATATGGTATACTCCTCGGAAAAACAAATAAACTGGATGTTGAACCCAATGAGTTTCTAATCACCTAATTAGCATTTTATTAGCAATAAAAATAATTAGCTTCAAAAGTTTCAAAAAACAACAAGTAAAAATTAATGGATTTCTGTCTTGGTGAAAAGAGAGTTGTTAAATAATTTGGATTTTTACCAATTTATCTGCAGTATACTAGTGAAATAGCATTTTTGAAGATCGAAGGCTAGAAATACATCAGACTATACAAAAAAGAAGTTGTCAGATAGAATTGTTTCAGGTATTTATGCTTCCGATAAGCAATGGAGCCTGAAATGAAGAACACTATTAAGCAGAATACCTAAGCAGCTATTGAAAACATCAATTAAATGTAGATCCTGTTGATCCCTGAGGAAAGTTAGAACTAGTAAAAGAAACACTCAAATGAATAGAGAATCTAAGTTGTGGGATTGCCAACGACATCAAAAGACGAGTTAAACATCGTCGGAAAGCTGATTTTGAACGTCGACAGCACAATAATTATTTAGAAATAATTGAGTATTAGCTTAAGCAGGATCGATGACCGCTACTCAATGTTCTCCAGTTGATTCTGATTCAGACTGTTCCTAATGACATATAAGTCAAGAAGTTTGCTTAATATGCTGTCGACACTGAGCTTAGCACTTATAATCTAGGAAATAAATAAGAGAATAATAAGAATAATCACAAAAAGACAACATTAAATGTTACATAGAAAGCAAAAATTCCAATAATTTTCAAGGAATTCACTAATTGATCTCCACAAGAGCCACATTTGTAATCTGCAGCGGTTGAATAATTATGTTTTATATCACAGCTCTCACATAGCGGCCCAATATGTCCTGTAGCACATGTGAGGTTTGACGATCCTCCTAGGCAATTACTCGAGGCATTTGAGCATTCTAGTATGTTGCTAGTTTAGTTGTGAATCCTCCAATAACCTGGGTTAATATCTAGAACATTGCCTCCTGGACAGTGAGCGTTGTTAGGACACTTTTTACATTCAAAAATTGGTGAAGAAAGACTAGGAATTTCGAGAGAAAAGTAATCTGGTGCACAAGACACACATTAATAGAAGACCTTCGAGTAGAGAGTAAGCTTCTTAAAGATTTCTCCTTAAGTGCATTATCGTAACTCGATTTAGAGCTCTAACTAGTAAGTAGACTATGAGTTTGATTTTATAGCTGTAGATGACAGCATTAGAGAGATAGTTGAGCCTGGTATGCCAGTAACAGCTAAACTGGAAATGTTGAAAAACTCTGAGAAATAAATTTTAGTTGTATCAGAAGATATGATGAAATCAGGTGTAGCAGGATTTGGTTCAATATTCAGGATGATTGGGTCAGTTACAGTCGAAGAGTAAGTGCTGTCGATGATTATGAGGCTTTCATCAAGAAGATTGAAAACCAAATTAGGTAGTTTAGAGCCGCTGACTTGATTAAGTATTTTGATTCCATTTTAGAGTGGAATAAACTCAAAATGTTATTATCCTTTCATAGTAAGAAACTAGTTGAATTGGAGACTCTCTGGGTTAGAAAATCTGTTGCTGCCATATTAGCTAACTGAGAAACAAAGAGAGAGAGAGAGAGAGAGAGAGAGCAAAAAAGATTGTTGAGTAAAAATTATGAGAAATAGTTTGAGAGAAATAATTAAGGTATTTTTTACTTGCTTTATTATTTGCAATAATAGTATCTATTGAGAAAAATGGAGAATAGCCTTGGTAAAATGTTCCTCCTCCTATACTCGCTGCTTTATTATACTGTACGGAAGTCGATTAAAACTCGACAAGGTAAGGCAAATCTACTGGATTTAATTAAGTCTCAAAATAGACACCTCCTCCTTACTGAGCATTGTTACTTTCTATAAAGCTCCCTGCAATCGTCAGGACATGGACATTTTCATTAGTTATGAAAGATATGCCTCCACCATTCCCATTTGAAGAAGTATTGTTAGTGATGGATGTTTATGAGATTGTAATATTACCATTTGAATTTACTATTCCAATAGCTCCGCCATAAGATTCACAATTGTTCTCTGTGAAATACGATGATTCTATGATTCCATTTGAATTGAGAATAGCTAGAACTCCTCCCAAGCATTGAGAAGACGTACAATTAATTCCACTCATTCTTATGTTGTTTAGGGTAAATGTTGAGCTCTGAATAAGGATGGCACTGAATGCATTGCTAAATTGGGTTAGAATGTTTGTAGAAAGAAACCGAGAAGAAGGAAGTTATCTCCACAACCTTTAAAGATAAGTAAAACAAGATAAAAATAATTAAAAATTTTAAAAAAATAATGAAGAAACTCTACGCAAGAGAAGTGAAGTTAGTAGAGGTGATTTCTATGGTGGAGTCAGAAATCACAAGAAATCCAGCTTTGGAGAAAATATTTCCAGAAAATAAAGAGTTTTAAATACTTATTGTGCTTTTAATGGTTGCCTATAAAAGCACAGTATTAGGTTTTTTAGACTGATCGATGCTATGGCCTGATATTTCCAGGGACTTTGCTTGAAGAAAGCTTGAAGCTATCGATATATAAGGGCCAATCGTTTGCATTTCTGCTAAAAATTTGATGAAATTCAGATTCATAGGTAGAATATTCTATGGGTTGTTTTCAGTTGACTGGATACTATTCAAATTTATGTTAGAGTTCTCTGCGTAAATCAATCCTCCCAAGGAAGCATAAACATGCGTTGAATTGCAGTTATTCATGTTTAAGACAGGAAACATAGAGTAGTCTGGAGTCTCCAGAGAGTTTAGTTAGAAAGAAACGTACACAGCACCTCCATACTTGGAAGCTATCTCAGTGAATGTGCAAGATTCGAAAGTTAAAACCGATGCTTTCAGCACTCCAGTTGAGTAGATTGCTGCCCCATAAAGCAATGCAAAAAGACTTTCAAACTCACAAGAAACCAGAGAATAAGTAGCTTAGAGGTCGCTGGAAGTAATCGAAAGTGCTGAACCTGTGCTTCCTAAGCTTTTTTTGAAGGTACATTTTACAGCTGAAAAGTTATTTGACTCAATATATAAGAAACCACCTTGAAAAGACGGCATGTTGTATTCGAAATTGTTATTGAAGAAATTACTGTTGGTTAAGCTCACTATCTGTGAGTTCAGATACACTGTGGCCTATTAAAAAGTGAAACAATCAAAAACACAAATAATTAGAATAATTTGTTGTAATTCATTTAGTTTACAGCAGGTGAAAATGTGGAAATGTTAGAGACATTAGCAGAATCTATTGCGAGATTTGAAAACGGTGAATATATCAATAAACATGATGCTTGCTAATTAAACAGACGTTCAGGTGTTGTGAATGCTATTCGATTGAAAGTAATTTCTTTCAAAGAAACACTTAATGTTTGCAGAGAATTCAAGTAAAATGAAGCTGAAATATAAAATGATGCTGATGTAGTTAGAATGATATCCTAGAAATGTACATCTCTCAGAACTATATACCCTTCATACTCTTCGTTACCTTACGATATTTCATCAGAAATAGCCTCAATGACATAATTATTCGTGAGATTTTTATTAAAAAAGGTGCTATTTGTCAGTTCAAATGTAATATTTGAAAACTTTGATATTGTTAAGCAACTGTGGTCTTTGCCAGTTGTGTTAATTTCAGTGTTTCCACAAGTAAATCCATCTACTATGAAGTTGAGTGTTCTTATGTAGTTAATAAGTGTTAGTGAATTATCTATTGATGTGATATTCTGAAGTCTCACACTTGAGAGATAGTCAAAGGTCATCAGGTTTGAGTTCCTGACTGATTAGATCGATGAAGTTTGATTTGGACAATTATTAGAGTTTCCTACAAAAGAAGTGTATGTACATGCGAGCAGAGAGTTAGCAGAGATGATTGAGTTGGTGATTTCGAAGGATGATTCATAGGGAAGATAAGAAAAGATCTTCCCGTCGAAGAAAAGCTCGGTGAGATCTTTCTTATCTGAGAGAAAGGTATTCTTAATGAAATCAATATTATTCAGAGAGTAGAGCATGTACTCGGAATAAAGATTCAGGCCTACAAAAATACAAAAATAATACAATAAAGAAAACTTGGTAGAAGAGGACTTAAAAAGTAAACATATTTTAATGATTATTATCTTACCTAAAACCATGGTATCAACAAAATAATTCTCTACGAAAGCTACATTGTAGAGAGTTGTGAATTAGGCAGATACGAAATAAAGCAAGGTGCTATCGAAGTTGTTTGTGACCATTGTATTATTGGATATTATTGAGTTGATCATTTCTAAATTCAGATTAAATTGTGAGGAAATTAAGCTGGTATTTATGAAAGTTGTGTTTTTTATGTTGACATTACTGAGTTTTAACTCATAATCATCTAGATCTACTAAAATATAGGAAAATGCGTTGTTGAATGTCTGTCCGACACATGACCAGGTGTTTATTTCCAGAGAAACACCTGAAAGCACAGAAATGAAGCGATAAGAAGTGGTTGGAGAAGTTCTATGAATAAAACAAGAACATCATTAATAATTTTATAAAAAAAAGAGTTGAGAAGATAGAAAGAGAGTTAATATCTTGTTTGATTAGAAGGAATTTAAATTACCCTGATAGAACTAGTTGGAAGTTCTCTAAGATAAAGTAGTCGTTAACAACAGTGAATAGATTCCAATTCGTTGTATTCAGAGAATTTAGATTAACATTGTAGTTTATGTTGCTAAGCTTGATGAAAGAATATTAAGAAAAGGAGAAGGTTTATTATTTAATTAAATTTGAGGCTTCAATTGAGGGGATCAAGCTGTTCTAAGAATCCTATTAAACATCAACTGTCTAAATGTGCAAGTTTATTTGAGGAGATAAAACAACAAATGGAGCATCAGAGGAATAGAAGCTGTCAAGCCAAAAATGCCTGTCTTGAAGGCTAATGCTGTTTCCGGAATAGATGTTGACCATGCAGTTAATGATGGTGTTAGGCAAAGTAGTAAGTAATTCATAGAGTTTCATGAGAGAAACATTCAATTCTTCAACCCGAAGATGCACGGCAGAATTACTGTCACTCTGGAATAAATCACTCTATGAGCTCATGGAAGTCTAAGATATTGTAAAATTATGTTAACAAATGGAGGATTCGCATTTATTAGTCAAGCAGTCTTCAAAGATTATCCTAGAAGAAAGAGAGATAATGATTAGAGATTAAAGGGAAAACCAAATATTTAACAAAATAAAAAGAAATTGTTCTGAGCTTTACCTCTCATGTATTCCTTGCGAGTTGAGTTTCAAAAATTACTACTTGTTTTAATATTTAAATGTTATCATCTATGAGGTTGTTGTTGAATACTTGTCTTTCAGAGTAATTTGTAGTTCTAATTCATTGCTACTTGAAATCTTGTAGATTTTATAGTATATGTTAATTCTCACAATGAAACTATTTGGAGACCAACTGTTAAGTGTGTAGATAGTGTTAGGATTATCTGTTTTGTATCCACTTGATGACACCAAAGAAAGAATAGTCAGTTGCACATCAGATAGCTTCTTCCAATCGAGGGAATAAGAGAATACTCCAGTGAAGACAAGGGTATTAATGGAATCATTGAATTATATAATAATTTTACCAGAATTAGGGATAAAGTTAGCAGTTAATAAGGTGAAAGAGCTAGTCACTACTGAAGGATAAGAGTTTGTGATTAGAGCAATGACTTAGGCTACAGAGATATCCAAGTAATTGCTGCTGGTAAGGTCAAAGATAGAATTTGTAACTGCAAGATTTAAGAACCTCAGACAAGTCGAGAACGCTAGCATGAGAGTCGAGGCATTGTCGAAAGAAGTTTTCATATATTCTGAAGATGTTGAGCTCTGAGAGTAAAATGATGATTCAGTTTATCCAACAATGGCTCCAGAAGTATTAAAAATAAATAATCTAACTTAATATGGCGGGAGTTTGGAAATAGCAGAATTACCACTCCCAGTGTACGTTGAATTCAAGCAATAGTCGTTGTACACAAACGGCTATGCTAGAAAAGTCACTCCCACGTATATACTCCCTGCATAAGTAAACTTGTAGATTGTGTATGTGCTTGTGATTTAGATATTCAAAGGAATCAGATTCAGATTCGAGGAAACAGTGGTATTTTGAGCTATCGACTTCACAGAAATAACATATGTGAGAACAGTCTAAGCCGAGGAAAGCGAAGGAGACACTAGACACATCCCAGATACTTTTGAGACATACAACGAATAGCCCGATTGTAGAATTGCAAAGACAGTATTTGCAGAAGTAATAAGAAATTGATAAGTGCTAGCATAAGAGTAAAGAAGCGTGTTTGCCTTGGTAACGTTTGTTAAAATATTGTATTCAGTGAATGCCACAGATAACGAAGTGCTGTTAGAAGTGTAGGCTCCAAAGGTGTAGAGATTATAAGTAGATTGATCAAGAAAGGATAAAGATGAAAGGCTTGTTGTAAAACCTACAAGGAGGAATCGAAAAATAATGAGAATTATTGGTGTAATAATATTTTAGTTGATCTTTTGTGTGTTACCTGTGTTTGATTGTGTGGATGAAAAAGACTGAATTTAAGTAGAAGTCACAGCTGAAGCCGTTGTGGAAGAGATCAATATGCTAAAATCGACTCTTTAAACGATTCCACCTGTGAAGCCTATCATAATAAACATCGAAGATCCTAAATTCACAGAACTAAACTTCAACACTTTCTTCGAAGAACCAAACGAGATTTTGGTTGGGTAATCTATCTTACAGCCATTCTAAACGATGTCTGAGTTCTTGTAAACAAACATGGTATTTGTAATGTCTAGAAAAGCAATGTAATACTCCCCTTAGAAAAGAATGGACTGTAGTTTCTAGATATAATTTGAAATACCTAAGATCAAAAAAGAATATTTGTTTCTTGGACTTAAAAAGTTACACCCACATACATACAAACACTCTTTTACTTAGTTGCTTAGTGCAGAATGGTGTAGTCATCATAGCTTTCAGTTGAAAGTTTAGTGGATATGAGGAATCTATTGTTAGCAGGCTCATATTATAAAATCCAAGACAATAATTGGCGGTGCAGCCAACTGGATTTCCACTGCTGAAAGTCACATTGTATTATATAACTATTAAGCTAGTCCCTTTCAGATGTGCATAGGTGGTGAAATTACTTGCGAGAAGATAGCTGCTCCAATATCCAGAGTTAATGCTCTGATAAATAAAGTTAGTGCTTGGAAATGATGCTGCATAAATGTCTCCTGCAGTTGAAAACCCGATGAGGATGTTAGTTGGTATTGAAGGATCCAGGACTCCGATGACATCCTTTGCGATAAGAAACATCGTAGGTGAGATTGACTGTCTTCCTGTTGTCACTGTTTTCACGTTTGCTAAGGGAGATTTACAGAAAAACATAAGGAAAAATACAAAAATGGGTAATATCTGGAAATTTTATTACTTTTCCACGGGTAGAACAGTGAATTCGTAGAGTCCACCATGACTAAAGAGACTGACAAAGACCCCATATTGAAGTAGACTATCACGCATTGCTCTTCTTTAATGTTGGTTTCTTAGTTTGTTAGCAGCATGACTTCCATCTTAGATATGCCAATTATCGAATCTTTTTTGTTTGGGTAAAAGTAAGTATTTGATTAGCGAGCTAGCTTTATGTAAGTTGAATATCTTGATTAATTCATAGAAATACATCTTTACTTGCAACGGAGGTGTATATTGTAGTGGAAAGTCTGGTTCTTTGCTAGAATACATTGTATATCTTAATGGTAGAAGCAGCGCAAACGAAAAATACTTCACCGTTACTCATTGGTGCAATAGCTTTGACGCCAGCTACGTCACTTGTAACGTATTAGCTCTTTAGGTAGACTTCACCAGTGCGGATGTCACTCACAAAAAAAACCATATTCAAGTCGAATGATATGTAAAGTGGAGAATTCGGAATGTGTTTGATTTCATCGATTTCAGCCACATGGCCTAGGGTGGAGAAGTAAAGGAGATAAAAATATTTAGGGAAGAAAAAGATGAAAGGTAGGAAATATGCAAATACCTCCGAATTGGGAGATCTTAGGGCAAGCTAGAGAAGCTTCAGGGAAGCTAAATGTATTCACTGTAGCAAGGAATCCAAAGAAAACAGCTAGGAAAATAAGCGGCATCATCAAATAATGTATCTCCAAGACAATAACTTCTTCCTATCAAGTAAATTCAGCTTTATAATCTAATATTTAAAGAAAAATACGTTTATTTACTGTTTCCTTCTTTTTGATTTGTCTATTTGCTTTCTTAATACTGTAAATTGACCCCCAAATCAAGATTTACAGAGGAGATTAAGTTTTTCGATTTTAATATCACAAGAGACATAAGTTATCACTCTTTGATGTTTATAGAAAAATGTGTTAGACAATACTTTAATTTGAAAATTGGAAGAATTCCTTTGAGTCATAGTTACACTTTATTCCTTTGAAGTTATTTGTGTGCATTACTGCTCCTTTTTTGAATATTCTTAGCTTGTCAATCAAATAAATATTAATTAACTCTATTTAGATAAATTTACTCATATATCTCTTGCTATCTCTTCATTGACTAAATCCAAATCAATTAACATTAGTATTATAATCGTTGTTTTCCTTGCAACTTGGATGTTGTTTAGGTGATGATGGATTTAGTTTATTATTTCGAGAACCTTCTGATAAATCCATTTCCCTTGATATGTCCATTTGAACAGTTGGAGCTACTTTTGTTTCTTAGTGAATAAAATGATTATCATATTCATCATCATTATTTACCCTTTATTATGCGTTTTCATTTGTTTAATTAATTTCCTAATTATCTTGACTATTCTCATTTTGGCTTTGTTTTGGGGCATTTTAATTATTGTTTGATTGTTCTTTTGCTGAAGAAATAACAAGAGTTAGTTAATTTGATTTTTCAGAGCTCTTCTATTATTAAAATTCTTCTTGGAAAATAGATTTCTTGTAAAAAGGGCTTTTTCCTCCTATTTAAAGAGATTCAAGATTTTAACAACATTCTACAATTTCCAATATTTTTGCTAAATTGATTAATGTTTACCCCTTCATTTAAAGATTAAAAAGAAATATCATCTTTTAAACATAGTTTATTATCCTCTCAATATTTTGAAAAATTATCAACCTAAGCACTATTATTAGATAAGGACAATAGTTCAAGAGCTATCTTATATGATTTGGAGTTTTAATCATGGTCTTCATTGACCATTTCTTTAGTTTTTTCACCACTACAATTCTCAGCAGATAGAAATTTATTCTTAGGCAGGATGTTTGGATTAGCTTCTGAGAAATTGATTCCCTAGGATTCTTCAACTTAATCAGCTGAAATTATTGCTTGCTGGACATAACCTTCATGAGTCATGACTATAGCTTAATTTGTAGCTGAATCTTCTAAAGAACAGAAAATACCTTCCTGTTCATTTCTTGTCAGTTAAATTTTACTGATTGTAGCATGGGTATTTTTTCTCAAAGAGAAGGAAGTCAGTTTATTTTAGCTTGCTTCGCTATCCTTTTTTTTTTAAGAAGGCTCGTTCATAAGTGAAGATGATTTGAAAGGATTTCTTCCTTCGATTTAAATAGATTTAGGAAGAAAAATTGATTTCGAGCGTTGTGCAAACTGTACCTAATTTCACAAAATATGAGAATCAAACACAAAACAATTTAGAGTAATGCAACAATCAAATTAGTAAAAGAAGAAATTTCTCAATCAATTATAAAAACAGTACTTATTGCAAGCCATGAGCACAATTCTAACATTAGTTCTATATGGTATTGTTTATTTAACACAATAAATAAAAAAGAAGAAAAAACTATTAATTTGATTAGACTGTTTTCCTTCAATAAAGGTGAGGATGGGTAGGAGGGAGGAGGGAGAAAGATTCATTATGCATTAGATTATTAACATGACATTCAAACAAAAGTATTGTCAAGTGTTTTCTTAGAAAGGTATGTTGGAATATTAAAAGAAACTCAAAAATTTACCCAGTGATACGGGATAGTTAAATAGACCTTAGAAATCAAACGACGCAGCAATCTCGCATTGAAATTGAAACAAAAGGTGAGAGAGTAGCCTTTTATCACTCTTAAAGGCACACAATATGATTGCAAGTGAATCTAATTTACTCTCCTTGAACAAGGAAGAATCTACGACTTAAGAACACAATACTATTCCTGGTGCTAGTGCTATGAAGAACGCTCGTATCTATCCCCTAGAAGAAGAGCGTATTGAGGATGAAGAGAATTCTTCTAGTGTTTTCACTGCCAGAGTCAGCGAGCGAAAACAGCCTCACAGAAACAATAGTTCCTTCAAAGATCAAGTAGAGGAATCAATATAATCATCTGCCATAATTCGAAATCCTCTTGATGAATCTAAAACCAACAAACCATGCATATGGTCTGAGTTACAACGATAGCAAACAGGAACTGTTCAATCATTTGGATTTGCTGAAGATTATGTCATTAATGATTCAAATTAACTGGTAAAGGAAAGGATTTTAAGAAAGGGTAATTTGAAAAGGTTTGGTTGCTAATTGTAAAGCAAGAAC
>Ga0302271_10001042_pt1 | contig 27180 bp, 11 predicted proteins | sample III_Bog_N1_1_FD_198767 | JGI IMG/M metagenome (GOLD analysis project Ga0302271, IMG submission 198767) | Peat permafrost microbial communities from Stordalen Mire near Abisko, Sweden - III_Bog_N1_1 | ecosystem: Environmental > Terrestrial > Soil > Wetlands > Peat | place: Sweden: Abisko... | reverse complement strand
TAGATTACTACTCCCACGCAGTTGTGATTGTCTCCTTGACACTTGGGTTACTAGTGTATTCAACGGATATTCTTTGGTTAAAGATAATAGCTTGGATCGTTATTGCATTTTTTAATTCCCTTTTTATATGGAAAATGTTTAAAGAAAGTCTCACTGCTGTGACACTTCCCTACGATGCGTTTAATCGTACAAGAATCTAGAAAATCTTATATTTTCTTTTATAGAAAATGCCTTTTCTCTTTGGAGAAATAAATGTCCGAAAACCATTTTCATGCAAGGTTCTGATAATGTGGAGGAGACTGTCTAGCTATGTGCACTTGAATAAGCATATCTTAGCTCAAGAATCATAAGAATACGAAGCAGCTTTGAGCTTGAAATAAAAGATCATTTCGTCATTTAGATTGGATAAAACAAATATGAAACTTAGTTGCTTGGATTTGTCGGTCATTAAATCACCTGGATTGCTGTCGAATAAATTTAAGGAAATGTCTAAGCAGTCAAGCCAACTTTCAATCCAAGATGAAGGGATCAAGGAAATCTAGTTGTTCGATATGCAGCCGTTTATTCATCCTTTCAAAACATTAGCGACAGAAGATCACGCTGTCTAATCCAAAGATTCTTCGTTTTAATCGCAACAAAGGAATTAAATGGATTTGGTTTCAAATTCCTTATCCTCTAAGAGCTTAAATATTCATTCTTTTTATGAATAATCGCCTAATGAAGTAGGTACTCTGATGAAATAAGGGGAAATCTCAATAAAGCATGCTTCAACTCCTGAAAAACACAAGACAAATCTCGTACATAAAAAATAAAACCAACAATAATAGCAAGATACCAAAATAACTTCCAAATAAAAGCCAATTCTCTTCATTAATACAACCAAAACCCTCGATGATGGAAATGCTAATCATGAAGGTACACATACTACATTTTCAAATACTCCTTTCCTTTTGAATCTGCCAGATGTTCATGGTAAATCGAAAACAAAATCACCTTAGATTTTGCAAGAATCTTAAAATTAAATGGTAAAATCAGCAGACAAGGACAATAAGTCTAAAGCGGTCAAGAAGAATTACATCCTAGATAAAATACAGAAAAACAGATAAAAAGCAGATATATTTGTAAATTACAAAACATCAAGTAGCTTTAACAGCTTTAATTTCAACAATGTCTAGGTTAATTAAATAGATTAATAAACTTTTAATAGCAATAATAATCTTAATACTATTAGTCCTCCTGAAAAGCAAGTCGATGAGTCTAAATCAAAGGAAATGCTATCATCTAAGATCTTTGATGAATAAAGTGACATTACTAGTAATAAGACTAGAAACAGAGATAAAAGTTAGATTAGTAATAAATCTCAAACAATAAATAAGGAATTCTGATAAAAATGACTTTGAAATAGCCCTTTGGTTGTTTCTGCTAATAAGGGAAATTCTGTTTTTCAATATGAATTTATAAACCGTTTTTCATTACTTAAAAAAAACGTTTTGTGCACTGTTTCAGGTATTTTAATAATTAAAAAGCAGCATAAAATGTCATATTTTTGCTTGATATTCAAAAAAAAAAGAAGAAGAAAAAGTTCTCTTTTTTATTTTCTCGAACTACATGCAAAACATAAATTCTTTTTCTCAGATTCATTTTTCTAGTGCTTATTTGACTTATGAGATGAGTAATTCCAAGCATTCAGCTTGAACGTTTTAAGCTATCTACTCAAACGGTGGGCAGTGTATGAACACTGAGATAATATTTTCATGTGCATTCTGCAATCTACATAGACTCTGAAAATAAATGTAGTTGCATATGTATCTCCCTGGATCTGAGCTAACTGCGAATACTGATTATCCGCATACGCCATTGAGAGCGTCACAAATTGATTAAATAGGTAGTTTTGAGTTAAGAGGACTGTCGAGAGAGGAATCTTCAAGAATCTTTTCATTTTCAGGTTCATTTCCTCGCATGTCAGGGCCGCAAAAGTCTTTCTAGTTATAACCCGTTTCTTCTAGCAAAAACGTCTCTGCTCCACCATGCACACCAAGATGGATGATTACAGTTTTGTTGAAAAGACTATTGTTAGTGTCTAACTATGTGGATTCATTTTGAACCAGGGTTGTTATGTTATTTATGAACTCATCAACTCCTTGGATAGATACTTCAAGTACTTCGGAACGAATAATGTTTAATCGATTCTTAACTTCCTCAGACAAGCTCTCGATGAGTACTTATGTAGGGTTGTTAGTAACACCAAAGAACTCACCAAACCCTGTGAGGATGAATCGGATGCGATTTGGTGATTACATAAATTAGAAAAAAATACTGTAACAATAATTATTAAAATAATAAGGATAATGATAAAAACTGAGAGAGATCTTTTTGCTTTTCTTTTCGATATTTTGAACAATTTTTTTGGAATTCGATTAAACATGAGCATTGTGTTTTCACATTTCTATTTTTGGATTGATTTTTGCTTCTCTTTTTGAAATTAAACAATCCCCAATATTGTTTCCATCAAAGTTACTCACTTTAAATCCAAAATGTTCTTCTTTAGATTTTCTTTTTTTGTTTCCGAGTGCATTAATTCGCTTTAAAACCTCCTGTTATCGAACCATGCATTATCAAAATCTTAGAATTTAATTAATAGACAGAATTTCTTCAAATTCACAAAATAACTAGCATGAATATCAATATTAAAAGAATAGCTCAGCAGGTAAGATTATGAATGCTTCATTTTTCATTTAATTATTGCTTTTGACACTTTTTATGTTATCTCATTTTGCTTGGAACTAACGCATCTTTGATTTTTTTTTTTTTTTTTTTTAAGACGGCTGATTTAAAGTTAAACTCCTAGTCCACTGTGCTTGTTACAGGTGCAAATGGTTTTCTCAGTGGTCACATTATTGAGCAGCTGCTTTCGCTTGGATATTCCGTTCGAGGAACTGTACGTGATGCCAATGATAAATCTAAAATAGCTCATTTCTATGAATCTCTACCTGTAGATTAACATTCTAGACTTTCCTTTGTGTCTGCTGATTTGGAGAAATCTGATGGTTGGGCAGAAGCAATTGACGGCTGTAAATATGTACTTCATGTTGCTTCTCCCTTTCGATATGATTCTAAAGTCGAAGAGGAACTAGTTTAGCCCGCTGTGCTAGGCACTCGATATGTCCTTGAAGCTTGTGTGAATGCAAAATCCCCAATTGCTAAAGTTATTGTAACTTCCTCAGGAAAAGCAATCTTTGAAGGCAACACAAAGTAAGTACACTTTGATGAATCACATTGGTTGGCTACAAACAACGCTGGATTCTATGGTAAAGAATATACTTGTTTTGTTAGATTTTTAGAAATTAACAACATTTATGACTTTAAAGGGAAATCTAAATATTACGCAGAAAAAGAGGCATGGAGAATATACGAAGCAAATAAGGATAAATTGAATTTGACTGTGATTAACCCTACACTTATCCTTGGACCAACTTCTTCTCCTAAACTATCTGCTAGCTTAACAGTTGTGGTCAAGTATTTAAGATTATTTTCACCCTCTCCTCTAAATAGCAAAAATTCTTTTAAAAATTTATAAAAAAAGACTAACCTTTTAAACTTTAAGCATCCCCTTAATTCGATTATTTTCATTCATTTCGAAGCTTATTAAGTGGAGCAATATAGCCACCACCAATCACAATCGGAATCGTTGATGTCCGAGATGTTGCAGCTGCTCATATTCTCTGTATCTAAGATTCCCTTCTTGCAACCACAAAAGGGAAACGATACATTATCTGCTCCTAAACCATGTGGATCAAGGACATAGCTAAGATCTTAGCTGGTCATTACACGGCCAAGACGAATATCCAAACAAGAGAGTTAACCAATGAAGAATTCGGAATCAAAGCAGAAACTAACCCGTTTTTCAAAGAGACACTGAGACAACAAGGGTAATATATTGTCATGGACAATACCAGAAGCATCCAGGAGTTGGGAATGCAATATATCAACATTCATTAGGTGGTTATCGATTCAGCAGAAGATGTCTTAAAACATCAGCAGAATTAAAAAGTGCATGTTTGATGAGTTTTAGGAGAGAGAAATAAACACAAACAAACATGAATTTATTTTGATAATTTACTACACAAGATATTGGGTTTATTTGAAAACCTTTGAAAAAATATCAGGGATTAGTCGTTAAATTATTATTTTATTTGAGATTTACCTCTTCAATGTTAAGGCTGGGTGCCTTCTTAAGATTAATCGTATTACTACTGCTATTACAAGAATTAAAATAATTATTATTGTTGATGAATTGCTTTGCTTTATATCGATTCTATTTGATCTTATTGAGTATGTAAGTTTGTTTGTTTGATTCAAACTACGAAACGACGGAGTTTTATTATTTTGTCTTGAAGTTTATTTGTTATGCTGAAATCTAAGTATTTGAAGCTGCAGATAACCGAGATAAGTTATCCCTGTGAAAAATACTTTTTTGACTTCTTTCAATAGCTGATTTAAAGAAGGTTACCTTTACGATTAATTTGAGGATGGCACAAAACAAGATAATTAAGACCACTAGCTAGATTTATCTTCACTTTCCATGCTATTGTTGTTATTGAAAACAGACAAGAGTAGAACGCAAGTTAAGTCTATGCTTTTGGAACCATCTTAATCTTTAGATGAAATTAGCTTTTCAGAGATAACTATTTTAGGATCATGTTTAGAGTCTATTTATTTGTCTTTATCCAATTTTTATTCATGTTTCTTAATTTCAATCCCTAATTTCTCATCTTTAACTTACTCTAAACTACCAAATTCTAACTTTGAGTCTGCTCCAATTGGGATACTTTCAATCAGTAACGATTTGATTTCATTCATCGCCTTAATTTCGATTTGCTAATTCAGCAGCAATTCTTTGTTTTCATGCACATACAGAGCAACTTTTTTCCATAATAGTAAGATCTTAAACGAATACGATTTCCTTATCTGCACCATTCTAAAAGCAATCGGGATTTTCATTTTAAAATAAAACAGAATCCGTTCAAAGCAGCTTTGTCGTGAATGTTCGCATGGAAGAATTATCGAAGCTAGAATGTTTTTGATAATTTGTTGTGATAAGTACTAAATAATTATCATATGATTTAGTCTAGATGACTTCGAAATTAGTTGCCATATTGCCAACTTCTAATTTCTTCATCATAGGGAAATACACTGGATTCGAATAATCAGCTGGTAGACATATTCCATTCTTGTCATCGTAGAGTCTCATTTCTCTGTACTACAGCGATTAAAAACAGTGTAGGTGTAGCAGGAGTTGAAAAATCTGCTAGTTTCATGTACAGTTTTGTTAATTCTTAGCGAGAAATATAAAAGAATACTTATGTGTCTAAAACAAAAGTGTTTATTGTGAAGGAATTAGGGATATCCTCAATGTATTCTATGGAGTTTTGGTTTAAAGCCACTATACAAAGGATCGATTCTGATTAAGATAAAACAGCTATGAAGTTACCTTGTGTGAAAAACGCTTAAAAGGAAAATTTAGTAGAATCTCCAGGACACATGAAAGTAGTCTTTTTTGAATTTTATCCAAGTTTATCCCAGGAATACCAAATTATTTCGTTGTTGTTTAGGAACACAATTGCATTTACTCTATCGTTGTAAAGAAAGAATTAACCGGGGTTTATTTACGTGCTTGGTTTTTCGAAGGAGAAATTTAGAACAATTAAGATGTTTTTAAGTCAAATATTATCAGACTTTCATAGGAAAACTACAATTAAATTTCGACATCCAAGAATGCAAATTTATTGTTTCCAGGTGATTAAACCAAGCCTTAAAAGCTTTCGATAAGTTATCCAATTGAGTCATACTTGTTCACGAGATTGTTGTTGTATTGTAAATACAAGAATTCTGTGGGAATATCTTAATTATTTTTCAAAACAGCATCCTGAAACGATAAATTCTTAACGCTGAGGGTTTATAAATTGAAGATTGGCATGACTAAATTACTCGAAGAATGTAGTGACTCTTCTATGCACGAAATAGTGAGGGTTCATCATTAAGAAAATATTTTCTTTTGCATTTTAGTGAATCCGAATTGTAATTACTCAATTGAAACACTATTTATCTACTTTGTAAATTTAAGACACTGAGATATTTCTATTAAAACACCACTAACAGCTTGAATTCAGAGTAATATTCCATATTGATGATCTTCCCAAACTCTCTACTAAATTAGTATTCAAAGGAACTTTTCCCAGATTGAGCTACAATAACCTTGCAGATGACTGAATAAAAATGGACAAATATCACCCATCCGTTGGAGGTTTAATTATCATCTTCATCGTTATCTTCGTCTTTGAAGGCATTCACTAGGATATTTTACCCATATTGGCTCTCACATTTCGAGGAATATTAGATTTCTATGAATCTTTAATCACTTAGTGTTACCATTGCTGAAGCACCTACTGAAGGAATATTCTAACCGTTTATTTACTTAGGGAGGTCTATTAGAAAAATCTCTAATTGATTGTGCAATAAAATCTAAGAACCAAGAAAGAGTAATCCGAGAATATTTGAAAAATCAGTTTAACTTATTTACATCGAGTTCACTTCTGAATAGGTAATTTAAGAGTTATCAGCTGTTAATAATGTCCTATTAATTTTTTTATCATTTTGATGGTTGAATCATCTATAACAAGAAACACAATTCCATCTTAAACAGAATATGATAAGACTCCACTGAACGATTCCCCATAAATTGGATTACCTGACTTTTTAGAAAAATCCAAAACATCTAGATAATTATCTTATTGCGAGAAGAATATCATGAGTTATTGGTCTAAGAATAATTCAGCTTATCGATTCTAGATTAGTTTATTCTAAAAGAAAATAGTATTGCCCGGTGAACAATTGAAATCTTGCTCACTTTTAATAGAAGCTGCATCTACAGTGCATGAAATAAGCGATTCGTTGTTGTAAAATATCACAGAGGTAAAATCAATCCCAATCATCTACTTGGGCTTGATGATAGAATCTAATCCGCTTAGGGAGATCTCAGTTAGAGTTGTATTTTCATTTGTTGTTATTTTCAGCAACAGTAGATATACACTCCCATCTTCAGTTTTAGTTCCAATTGTTGCACATAAATCACGAGCAACCCAGTATCTGCCACTTTACATTTCTTTTACTAATCATTTTTGAAATATTTTCTCTAAATCTGCCCAGATTAAATGTTGATTCTTTCAATCACATAAATACTTATTGTGACAAGGATTTTTTCTTCTAAACTTCCTGGGTAAAAGCCACAACATCCTCTGAGATAGCTTTTTGCCTGAATACAAATAATCAAAAACATAAAATAAAACTAAAATCCAAGATTTATCATAAGAAATGAATTTAAACATTCATAAAAACTAAGAAATAATTTTACATTAACAAGCACTGCTTCGTTTAGAGTATTAGCATCAAATTGGATTACTTATTGAATCGAATTGAAACAGTAAAAAAATATTGAATCGCCTTCCAAAGTATTGCAATCCAGAATCTCATATGTAATCGTATGAGTTTGCGATACAGTAAGGTCAGGCAGCAAGAAAATATTGATATTATTTAGTCCTACTGCGATGAGTCTCTCCCCATCTGAATGAATTAACAGCTTAATAATTTTAGACATTAAGCATATATCTGAAATACTGTCGATTTTCGGGCAATTCACATTAGAAATACACATATTCTGAGATTGCATTTTGTCGTCACTGCAATGATCCACACAGGTTTCTTCTAGGGTGTCATAAAACATATCCTAACAAGTTTTCCTACATAAGTTGGTAGATTCATCGTAAAAGTGCCCAACAGAACACTGCAGGCATTTTAATTTTGAAAGCATTTCGAGCTCCGAACTGCAATCATCACAAAATCGAACTTCACATTGTATGCATTGCCCCATAAATGGATCTTATCGATAACCATTCTCGCAAGTTGCAACACAATCATCTTTTTCTAGAGAGTAGAAAAATCCTTCAGCGCAAGAGGAACATTGAGTAACACCATTCTCTAAAAAACATTGGCTGCATTTATCAGGGCATGGAGTGTATGTTGTTTAGTTTTGCACATATTCAGAAGAGCTGCACATGTCTGGAGTTGGCCCAAAAACAGGGAGATAGTAGCAGGAAGTGCTAGCCAAAAAAATAAGGACATCTAAGAGCAACATAAAGTTTATGTGCGTCTTGAAAAAATTGTAATTTATTTCTTCTTCTTTTTTTCCTTATTTGCCTTAAACTATCTTCCCCAAGTAGTCAAGAACTGGATTCTCGAAAATATTTATTCTTTTCATAACTCATACTGGCTAGGTTTGCAAGAAATCGACTCTCTTTGAGGGGGGCATGCAGGTAAGAATTATAAGTTTTCTGAAAAATTACTGTAGAATTTTTTTCAACTGAATTAATCCTTACTCTGGTATTCAAATATCCAAAAATGAGTTACATTCTTTGTATGGAGCCATTATTTTTCAAAATAAAAATTGTTAATTTTAGGCAGAATTTAGAAATATTTTAAAGTATTTTTATTTATTTTTTATTTTATTTAAATAACAAGTACACTTCTATTTTGTAGCCTCATTTGCTTTGGGATTGATTTTCTTACTAGGAGAAATCAAATTTGATAGGAGATAAAGCACTAATTATCTCTGAATCTCCAATCTGTAATTAAGTTTGTTTTGTCTTCATTACTTGACTATCCTTACAAAAACAGTTTTAAACAGCATACAATCTTTTGAAATTAATAATTTCGGAAAACATAACAAATATTGATCTGCTTTCTTTTCAAATCAAAGCTTCCCCCTTTCCCCAAAGCTTCTTTCTCAATTATCCTAGAATAGTTTATGTGTTTGATTGCTGTTAGATTCTCTTTACAGTCCCTAATTTTTTAATTTTGGAATTAATAGAAGTAGCAATCCAAAACCACTTATGAAGTTTTTATTTGCATATTTGTTAAAGAAAATAAAAGCATCTTAATATATTGAATATGCACACAAAAATAACCACTTTTAAATTTTCAATTATTATGAGAATAAAACATCTTTCACTGCTGAGGAGGAGAAGGGACATTGCTGGTATTATTAAAAGTTGAAATAATATTCTAAGGAAAAATTCCTTAATGATTGTCAGGATTCTAAGCAATATTTATCTCTGGAGAAACATCCTTTTTGCTTGAGAATTATCGCTAGTTTGGGGAAGTACTTTTTAGCTTTTCAAATTAAGACTTCTTGGATTATTTCAAAGACTAATGCTATGATGTATTTGTCTCAGACTTTGGAGTGCATGATCTGATTGTTGGAGAAGATGACAGACTTGGTTTCATTTATAATTCTTAGTTATCCAAGTTAACATTAGGTTTATTATCAAGAGCAGTTGTAAATGTTTCCTAATCGAAAGGATTCTTTCCAGAGTTATTATTATTCGAATCAGATCTTTTTTTGTTTGGATTACTCTTGATATCTATTGGTTTCATTAATTTCTACAAGAAAATGCCCTCTTGCAAGTTACTAGCAAACTGCTCTGCTTTTTATCGATTTTTGAATATTTTTTCTTAAATGTAAGTTCGCTGAGAGTGTGAACCTTTGGAGGGAGATGCAGTAGCTGCAGGTAATAAAGGAACTCCTAATAACCTGACATCTTTTACGCAGCTTGGAGAGATATTATATTGAGTTTAGTTGATTTCTTTATTTGGGCTAGTAGATTTGTTTTTTTCCAAAATAATTGTTTCTGCATTGGGATAATCGGGATCTGTTTTCACAGAAATAAGGCTCTTTGGATTTTTCTGCAGTAAGGGAGATAGAGTGATTAAAGAAGAAGGATCTTTTAACTCAGTCTATTAATCGTGATTTAACTCCTGATAATGAATAGTTTATTCTTACAGCATTACAGCAAGATTATTTTTAGGTGATTATTATGCATATTGCTGTTTTTGTTCTTCTTTTTGGCATTCTAAATTTGAAAGCAATTCATCTTAAGGTGAATCTGTTTTTTCAAACTAGATAACTATTGGAGAAATTATAAGGTTTTGCTAAATAGAATTCTGAGATGTGTCTTAGAGTATTTTAGCATCTTATTATGGTTGAAAAGTTATTTTAACATGATTGCTATCAGATTACTACGTTTTCTATCCAGTAGTTGGCAACAAAGGAAGAGGATTATTAGTATCTTAATTATTTTTAATATCCTCTATTTAATTTGCTTAATTTCTTCTAAATACATTGCTCGAAGGAACAAAACTCTGAGTTTAGTATTGATATATTTTCTACTTGTTGCTTTTCATTTTGTTAACTGTATCAGTATTACCTTCTTCTTCCTCTCCTATTTTGATATCTTCCTATTCCAATGAAGTTTAATTTTCGTTTTGCAGGGGTTTCTTCTAGGTACACTGTAGACTAGACGCAAATTAGATATTTTCAAGGATTTATTGTTTTTGTTGTTATTTTTCATTTTATTATTGTGAGTTCGTCAAGGTATTATGAAGCTTTTCTGATATGTTTTGTAATTAACACAAGAGTTTTTCATTAAATTTCCAAATTGAATTATTATCACTTTTCCCATCTTTATTTGGTTCTTTTAGAATCGTATTCGAGAAAGCAAGTTCTAAATCAACTAATTCATTATTCGAGTCCATCTTCAGATTCTCCAAGAGAAACGCTTTAGCCTTGCTGAATTCTTATTAAGATTATGATTATTGAATAAGCTGTTCCTTATGTTAATGTACGAAACAAGATAACTTTCTCCAAAGAATAAAAATCTTGCATTAATATGATTTTTAGATCTAGACGCCTCCAAAAACAGCAGGAATTCGTTCATGAAGGAAAAACAGCAGTCGTTAAGGAAGAGTTCGTTTCTTAGGATTATTTGAAATTATTATGGTCTTTAACCCCTCTTTAATTACGGCTACAGCAAAATGTGCATTAAAACAAAATATCCCAAGAAATGCAAAGATCCTTAGCCAAAGAATATCCGTTGACGTCGCTAGTAACCCTAAAACTAAGGAAATCGTCACTACTGCGTTGGCGAGATAGTCTATCTGATTGAGAGACTTTTTCTTATACGGTTGGATTTTAAACTACGCAATCATATAGATCCCATGGAGGAATACGCATAAGACTATTTTGAGTGTTACGTTAGATTAAAAATACACTAGAACGAATTACACGAGAACCTTAAAGTGCATTCTAAAAATATCCCAGTAATAGCATTTTAATTTGAATTCTTAGAAGATGAACCCATAGGATTTCAAGAAACTTAAAGATATTTGAGATTGCCTGCGCTTGTGATCCCGAAGTTAGAAGAAAATAACTAATGGGAGAACAATTATGAGGATGAGTAAGAGAGGTACTATAAATGCATAGCTGATTATCGAGTGCTCACTGTTGCATGTGAACTGAGGATCTGCATGGATGTAACTTTTACTGCCTATGTCCATACAGGAAAGGACTGAAATAAGCATTCTAACTATCCCTGGATTCATGTAGAAGAGAATAATCAGCAAACTCATCTTGATATATTGTGAATACCACTAAAAATGCAAGGTTCCAGCGTCTTGTTAAAGTTATTACGAAAGAGGATCACTGAATTAGAGTCGTTTTGTAGCCGATTGATGGACGACAACGCTTGAATTTTTGATAAACTGTTAGGGGTGCTGATCGAGATTTATCGATGAAGATGATGAAAATGAAGAACCTGGGGAAAACTATTATGAATTAGCTTATTTTTGTAATTTAAATTATTTTAAGAATTCGCATTGACTATCATGATGTTCTGGCCTTTTTGATGGCACAAACATTGAGTTTGTGTCTAATTCGTTGCTGTGTGAATTCTCTCTTTTTCGTTGAAACCCACTATCTGCTAAACCTTCTTAATTATGATTATCCTAACGATTAAACAGGCAGATATTACTGCTTTTCTTGAAGAAGTTACTGCTACTTGGTATAAGGCTATCAGATTGTTAATTTTTCTCTGAAGATTCAAATTATCTCCTGAGTCTTGCTTGGCGAAGTTTTCCTTCGGTGAAGAAACTATTGCTCTCAAAAAGATTTTTGGAATCTTCGATTTTCCATTTGTGTTATGAATCTTCTAGATTTTGAGGGGATTTTTACTTTTCTGAGCCTAGCTCTTGAGCTTATGGAGAATGGGCTTGATAATCCTATGAGGGTTTCTATTCTTCAGCTTAAACGTCGTTTACAGGCTCTTAAAGCTACTAAGATTTAATAATATTATTATGATGAACATGAATTGTATTGAGATTTGTATCTAAAATACATTTGCTAAATTCTGTTTCATGCACTTCAATAGGGGCATCTCCTTCAAGAGACAGAATAAATCCTTCTATTTTACGATTATGTATTGCCTAGAGTTGCACATTACTGTTGTTGTTGCTGCTGCTTGTTGAGCTTTGAATAGTACCACTTTTGATTTCTTCCATTTTATCATAATTCCTGTGTGTATTTTCATGTAACTTTTATCCTTTTTGTATGTTAATCTCGGGCTATTTCTGATTCCAATCTTAAAGTTAATTGTCAACAGAAACATTGACAACATTTTATTAACCCTTATCTAAAGTCATTTTCCTATCATGCAAGTTTTTAGCAGTTAAGAGTTTTAATTCCTTAGATTTTTGTCTCCTCCTCACATCTAAGAAATACTTCACTGAAAACTTCAGAATAAAGATCAAACTTATCAAGGAACTAAATACAAATATCCAAATCACTCTCAAATAGACAATATTAAACTAAGTTATCGATTTTAAGATACAGTCTACTGAATGAATTATGCCTTAGATTGGTTCTCCGACAATCTGTATGAAGGTTATGTAGAAAGGAAAAGATGTATCTAATTCAGATAGAATGAAAATCAGCAGCATGTAGTTAATAATTATTTTGTATAAAGTGAATTCCACGTCGAATATCGCACTTCTGCCCATTCTAACGAATCCTAGTTTGATTATTGTTATGGCTTTAATTTTATTTACTATGGCTTGATGGCTTTTGGTTACCAGAAAAAACAACAAAACCACTACCATCAAGAATAAAGCCATTATGAATATCCATAGGAAACTACTATCAGAACATTTACTGCAGGTTTGATCACTCATCCTAGCATAGGGGTAGTCCCAAAGGGTGGCATAATTATCGCAGGATTAGCATAGTGGCCCAATTGACCCTTCTCCGCATTGTTATCGACTATCTTCATCTTCTTCTCTGCAGTTCATAGTAGATTTAGAGCATGTGTAGATTGTTTCAGATGTATTACTTTCTCTCCAAAAGCCATTGAAGAGTATCATCTCGTTCATGTAGCAATAGCTAGCTTAAGGAGGACAGATTGAGCATACCACAGAATCAGGATTTTGCAGTTGTGGTGTTGAAAATGAATATTTGCCTTCGGCACACTCAACGCAGGCATAAACTGAGTCTATCGATTAGTAAACTTCCCCGATTTAGCACAAGCGACTTTATACAAATATCTCCAATTTCAAAGCCTTTTTTGGGTTAGGAAAGTTTTTTAGAACAATTATTCAAAGAACAAAAAGTAAAATGCATGCTTGTTAAATTTGTTCTTGTTGCATTACCTTGGCGGATATGGTTAAGCCATCTGTGATGTCATTTTTGAAGTATGGATAAGTCAGCGTTGTAAAGATAAAAATACTTTTCGTCATATTCGGAGTAACATACAAACTTAGATAAATGTCGAATTAATTTATTGTGGAATTAAGAGAAATCGATCCAAGAGATACAAAAATATCAGAATTGTTATCAGTTGACCAAGATATTTTAAACTCAGAAATTTCCGTTATTATCGCAGAATGAGCTTATGAATGGTTGAAGTTTGAGAAATTAATCTTGTTACCCTCGTTGTCAAGAACAGTTAAGGGGAGATATTGCAAAGTCCCTCCACTCTTGAAATTTGATATGAAGATTGAATTGGTTAGTGCATCGTAGGAGCTGTTGGAATTAACGATTTTAGTTGGAAAAAACCCTATGTTTTTACCATAGATTTATGCATCGTTATTGAAGTAAATATTGCTGGAAGAGTTGTATGATTTGGCAAAACTTGGCATCAATTTAACAAGAACGAATCTAATTGCACCTCCAATCAACGCAAAGTTTTAAATAAAGCTACTTTCAGATAGTTGAAAGTCTGATTAATATGAGTAGATCGCTCCACCTGAGTGATGTGGGCTAGAATTATTGTAAAACGTACAGTTAGAAATTGAATTACTTTAGCTATTCGAATAGAGTAATGAAATAGCACCTCCAGGCTGCAGGAGAGACGTGTTATTCGAGAAAGTGCAGTTGGTAATTGAGAAATGAATAAGAGTCTAAAAGTATAATAATCCTGTAGAATGCGATTTTCCGATGTTATTTTCAAACTATGAATTAGTTATTGTGACATTGTCTGATGAAATGAACGAAATAAGGCCGTAAGCATCTTGCAAATAGTTGAATTGTTAGTTTAGATTTCCTGAAATTACCAGATTCTCTAGAAAACTAAAACTTGTTGCGGTTATTTTTAAGTTTGTTTGATTATTGTTCAGCAACTGCATGGAGGACATTGATACGTAGATGCAAGCAATGTAGATTGCTGGATATGGATCTAGCACTGTATCTTGCACTGTTATTTGCATGGATTAAATTAGAATATTTTGGAGTACTACCTCATTCACGTTAAAATACATTAGAGCCGCATAGAGAAGCTGAAAATTTTGCATTTTAAAATCACTTAGAGTACAGGTAGATACAGTTAGCCTAATTAAATAAGGAGTTGTTGAACTGGTAACACCGTTAAATTGAAGAGATTCAATACTACTGGTACTGCTTATTTCGTCGTTTTATTCTTCAGTATTCCTTCTGGTGGTAGTCTAAACCAACTCAGTTTCAGAGTAATCAAGATTTTTCCTTAATTACAAGCTTCTTTTTGGAATTATAATAATATTCGTGAATGCTATCTCATCAAAAAACACATTTTCCATAACAAAATCCATGTTAAGTTGCTGGCTTACTGAGAGTTGATAAGAATCAGCATTCATCAAGAGACAATTCTTAGCATTGATGAGTGTTAATCCATCGATTTTGAGTTTCTAGATTCCCTAAAAATCCAGCAGAAAAGATAGGCTTTAAACTGAACGAGGGAGGCATGTGATGTTTTTAATTGTTAGGTTCTGAATGAGAACAGTGTCAATACCTTAGAATTTAAGAAAACTAGCACCATCTAAATAAATATTTTCAAGAGTGAGATTGGATATTTCTAGATAAGTTATCTCAGTAAACAGCATTAATGACTGATCATAGAACGATTCTTCTGAAAATGTGATGTTTTAAAACAAAACGTTACTGATTACAACTGAATTGGAGGACGTAAATGAGAACATTGATATGTAATTTGTAATTTAAATCTCGATGACTTTTACATCCTTGAACGTCAGAAGAGTAGTAATATTCAAAAAGGTAGCAAACGAAGTAGTAACTGCAGTCGTTAAGACCCTTGAAGTCGATTAGTTTTAATCAGGTGATAGATTCTACGAAATGAATGTGACTTCCCTAATCAACGCGCTATTTATAAGAGAGAATTCAAAGTTAAACCCTAGATTTTTCCCAGTGAAGATCGTGTTTTCCATCGTAAAAGTGTTTTATTTTGTGAATTGCTTACTAGTGATAATCTCCCCTGAGTAATTATCTGGAAAGTACATCATTAAGACAAAATTTTTGATATGGAAATTATTTCCTGTTATAATGGAGAAATCGCTATTAGGAAAGGCTAATAAGACAGTAGCCGAACTTCCACCTTAGATACGAAAATATCCAAACGACATTCCAACGAAGTATAGCTACAACGGAGTAGGCCCGCTGACATAGGTCATCAAGAAACTTTCGATGTAGTAATTAGTTTGCTTTTAATCAGTGTTGAGCTTTTTGATCATCTTCAATTAATCCTCGAAAAGAGATGAAGAAGCTTTGTCACTGTTAAAAGTGAAGGATATCCCACAATAGAGAGAACCATTTTAGTCGAAGATGCTTACAGGGAATCTATAAACAAAGGCGCCATCTTCTGAGATACCTTCTAGGGAGATCACTACTAAATTGACGTAATTTATTGGTTTTAAAAATCGGTAGAATAATATTGTAGCTTCAGAAATAATTATCGGGCTTGAATTATCATAAAGGGACATTGTGTCATTCTAAGGAGCAACGATTACTAGAGTGTACAGCGCGGAGGTAGTAGTGATTATCAGAATATCGTGCGTTAATGGATAGACTTATTTTATTTCTCCATAGATTGAGGAATCGTTAATGAGTAATCTCATTTTCATTTCACTTGCGTACAAAACTAAAATGGACATGCCTCCATAAAAAATATATTAATCGTATTGGTTGCTGATGAATAATACGGTATTTGCGCTGCTTGGGTTGAGAATAGAGGAAGATTTAAGGATGAAGTCACTAGCGGCTAGCGGAATGGTATCTGAAGTGGATTTTGCGAAATATCCAAAGAGAATGAAATTAAATTTTCTACTGAAATAGATAATTCGGTTTTTATGCTTATCAAAGAAAAACTAGTCTACATTCTCAACTGGTAAGGTAATTGGGTCACTGAAAATTACTGTGAGAGTAAGCTGATCTGACGATTCAAGAAAATTGAAAGGAATTGCTAGCATATTTCTATCTTTTGTTACTAAATATATGATGGTTTCTGAAGACAGCATTCTAGGTATGCTTTGGAAATTAACTTATGAAATAAGAGCTGGAGATATTTAAGATTGCTCTCTCCAAACTGCGGCGAATGAAATCAAGTTGATCGAGAGATAACTTAAATCAGTAAAGCCTACTACAAGCACTCTTTTAGAGTTTGAAGATGCTAGGAAAAAGAAATAAGCCATTTTTCCTCTGGAAAGTAAAATCTGCGAAATAGTTGAGACTGAATTACTAAATAAATCAAAGAGACATACCCTGCTATCTGAAGATATGAAAATAAATTTTTCTGAGTTGATTTCTGAGGGCACTGCAAGGACTCTGTAAATTACATAGTCACTTAATTAATTTGTTGAGAGAATCTTCAAATCTAATGAAAATATCGTCACATAATCGTATCCAAGGTGTGTGACATAATTTCGCGAAACAAAGAAAAATTTGTCGATGTCTTTGCTTTTTAAATTAATTGCGAGCTGAATATGCTTGAAGATTGTTGTTCCTTCGATCCCGTACAGCATATTTGCTCGAGATATGTAGTACATTCGATGATCTGCAAATTATGAGATGTTTAAGCGACTCGTTTAACTGCCGTTTTGATCACCCTGTGAATCTTATGATATTTCAATAGGATATCTTTCATCAGTAGTTTAAACTTTTTCTCCCAAAGAAAAGAGTGCGCAAGATGGATCAGAATCAGTTGAACCAATCGCGTATGGAAATGGAAAATTCGCAGAAGGCAGTTCCGAATCTGCAAGTAAGTCAATGTTCCCCAGAGGTATTTAAAAGGATTTAGTGAAAATAGGCGAATATGTGAAATTCTAGCTACTAAATAACGCACTTTCTATGTTAAACAATGTAACTTTTGTATAACCGATAGCTAGAAAATAGTTATTGAGATAATAATAAAGCGAAGAAATCTGAATGCCTTCTTTTTAAATCACAAGCCGAAGTAATCCATCATCGATAGAATGGACTCGCATGATATTGTCTATCACCGTAACTAATACCCGATATTTCCAGATTATTTTAGCTTAGACTTTTTTGACATAATCCACTCCTTAGTAGCCTACCGTTATCTCGAAAAATTCCAAGAGAGAGATTTAGAATATGACTTTATCTATTGCCGAAGAGTAACTGTAAATCGAAATCATACTGTCGATTGAGAAACTACAAAAGAGACTATTATCTTAGTCTACATCGAGGATGGCGTATTTTGTGAACATTATGATCTCTTTTACCTTGGTCAAAGAAGGTAAACTCAAGATCACAACCTTGAAAGCATAGCTTAAATTTAAAATCAAAGACTAATAGTTCGAAGAGACAAACACAAGCTCATAGTCTAACTGGGCGAGTTGTAAACCATAATCAGTTTAATCGTCAGCCACCTTACCAGGTAATGTTGGTTAGCTTATGAGTCGTAGTGTTGTTGAATCTATTACCAACCCAACGTCAAGTACCTTTGGGATAACAATTAGTGCAGTGTCTGCTAATATGAAGTATTAAATATTGTTTAGAGTGTAGCACCTAAACGTAAATAGCAACGTTGAAAGATCGAGGCGATAGATTCCTTAATAACTCATGAGATAAAAGAGATTCTCTGATTCGTTGATTTAAGTTTAATATGAGTTTGCATTTGGGTCTAACACTTGCTAGAAAACGATTGATTATGTCTTGAGACTGTACAAGAGAATCTACACTCCTAAATTGTTTACAGTATAATTATTCAGAGAATAAATTATGCATTCTGAGCTGTAGCTAAAGTTTAAGTAAGAATTGTAGCTAGTGATTTCTTTCAGGAGCGTGTTCGAAGTCACGTTGAAATGTTGGATGTAAGGTTAACTCCAAATAATCACTAAATCCAGAGTATCTTGGAGAAAAATGACATTTTTAACAGTAGCACCAGGAGCTTTGGTATCTTCCATTGTGTAGGTGAATATCGGTGATTTAACTTTACCAATCACGACTGATCTGGTTCCAACAAAAATATGATAATTTCCTTGATCAATTACATCAACTATCGAGAAATCAAGAGTTTATTCGCCGTTTTCCACTTGATTCAGAAATGGGAAAAACACTGCATTAGAAAATTCGTCATTCAGGCAGATCCCAGAGTTAACATCGAATTACCTAAGAGTCAAACATTTTTCAGGCACATCCATGAGCTTAATTAGCTTGGATTTTGAAGAAGATCCAACTTTTTTTTGGAAGATCTACGTTAATTCGTTTTTTGTTGTGAACAAAAAATTCCCTACATCTGTTGAGAATGTATTCACAATAGAATCATAAGACTAGTTTTCAAGGTACTAAATGAAGTTTTATTCTAGATTTATTACACAGAAGACCTGTTCACTTTGGTTTTTGATAACAACTAAGTTTCCTTGAGAGAAAAATTAAGCTTTCAATTAAAGGGACATCGATCCAGGGCAATTAAATGAGCTTAGTAGACTGAATTAATTTGTTCCATCGACTTGGTACCATGATATTACATTCTGATCTGTAAACCACACACCATTGATGGTATCAGAATAGTAGAAGAAAAAAGCTGATTCAAATGGGTAAATATTGATGATCTAGAATGTTGATAGAAGAATTTATGTTTTTAGACTAAATATCGAGAGTGCCTTAGAAGTAATGATCAGCTATTTATCATTGTCGAAGATTAAAGTTTCATAATATTCACTTTATTCAACATATCCCTAGAATGTTTCAATGATTTCACCTTTTTCATTGTACTTCTACACTGCATTAGTATTGTCAATTATGAAAATATAAGAAAATGGACTGTCGTATTTTGAAAATTAATTCCATTAAGAAAACTGCATAAATAGATCAATAGACTAGAAAGTGGTAAGGCTAACGAGTGTGATGGTTGTTTCTCCATTTGTATTAGGAATATAAGTAGAGAAGGCAATATATTCTACACTTGCAAAAGAGGTTTTGAATACCGAGATGCCATATGTAAATTCGTTCATGGTGTACTCGATTTGCTGAGAATTTAAGCTGATTAGGGTTAAGTAATTAGATTAGATAATGATTAGCACTCTATTTTGAGGGAAAAATTAAGAATCCTTGATATAACCTTTCTAAAATGGTAAGAATATTTAGAAGGAATTTTAGCCAGATTGAGCTAATATTGAACGGAAAATAACTGAATAAGGGTGGATAAAAATCAATAGTCCTTTCCCATCAGAGTTATCTTCTTAGACGACATTCAGCTTTATATTCATGCTATAGCGGACTTCGCATTTTGAGGAATAAGAGAATTCTATCATTGTTTGATTCTAGAACAGGTTTTTGGAAGATTCGCCGAGTGTCTTGCTTAAGCTTGGGAGATCAATCAGATAAACTCCATATTGATCGTTTAAAAATAGTCGATGATTAGTCTCATCAAAAAGGATTCCTAATAGGAATGTCTACAATGAGTAGCTAAGATTTATCGAGGTAAAAGAAGATTTTGCAATAATATTCTACTCAATTTACGTTCTGTCTAAAGTGATTATCTGTAAATTTGAGCTCATTGTTACAAGAAAAATGATTCCATTTTGAATCTAATATGAGAGTACCTCATCGAAATAATCAATGTTAATGATCTCATTCATGCCCTTTGAGCAATCCAAGATATTCAAGATGTTTGAAGATACTGAAAAAACTATAATTAATCCATCTTCTTGATAAAGCTTGAGATCTGAGTAACTAACTTCTGCTGAAAAATAAATTGCTGAATTGCTATCACAAAGGAAATCCGATTAGCTATTAACGATGTCTTGCTGGATTGTGCAATATAAAATGCTCTGCCAATTGTAGAAGATGACTGAAGATTTGTCAATACTGAAGATCCTCTAGGGGATGAAGATATTACCAAAACCAGTATCGCTCCAAGATATTTCAAGTAATTATGGAACTGACTCGGATCTCATAGAAAATATTAATAAGGCAGTCTATGAATCAGTTGATTTTGTAGCCATCAGTAATATTAAATCTCTCTCGCTCCAATATTCACCTGGATTAATCTTTGAAAAATAATCTGATTGAAGTGGTATCCTAGAGACTTACCCAGTTAAAAGATTAGTTTTTTCAATTAAGCCCAAGCTGCTAGTCACTATAAACTTTTACCCAGTGAGATACACAGATTAGTTATCATTATCTCCACGAAAAAATCCTTTTAACTTAGATCCAAAAAAAAAAAAACATAAACAAATGCCAATTATTAAGATGAAATTTATTGTGCCGAAACCAAACAATAACCAGATATTCCCCCCACAAAAGAATGAAATAACTCATGGAAATAATTCAAAAGAATAAATTAAAAATATTACTTCTGAAACTATGGTTTCTTCAAGGTTACTTATTTTAAATTTTATTATCTCTTACTGTGAGTTCAAGCAGTACAAATTAACTTCGTCTCCTGAAACAAGCGAGCAATCAAACATGGACGATGCGCTTTAGAGTGTGTGCGTGACTTGTAAAGTCATGTCTGGCAGAGAAAACACATTGATGTTAGTGGCTCCAACTGCTAAGATTGAAGTTTTATCATAAGACAAAATTATTTTTAAGATAGAAGACATAGAGCAGAAACTCTACAGGTTTTTGATATCCGGACATTGAATTTAAGAAATACAATTATTATTTTATACCATTTCTTCGTCAGTGCATTGATCGACGCAAATGCCCCTCAGTGAATTATACAATTTCTCTCCACAATCGAGTTTACATATTTTATTAACTGCATCGTAGGAGTATCCATCCATGCACTGAGAGCAAGATAAAGATGAGTTTTCTTGGCTACAGTCATTGCAGAACATAATAGAGCATTCTATACACTGCCTAATATCAGTATTTGACCTAAAGCCAAGGTCGCATGTTTCCACACAGGTTTTATTATCCTCCACATAGAAGAAACCTTCTTTACAGCTAGAGCACAGTATTTGAGAGTTGCTAACAAAACATTCTTTACAATTCCCAGGGCATTTCTCGCATATCCATTGGTTTGACATGTAAAGACCAGAGGAACACATGTCATTAGTTTAGCTGGCAATAGCATTTTTATAAGTGTATGCATTACACAGGCTAAAGAAAATCCAGGTGAAAAATAGCTGCGTTAGAGAAGCCATATGAAGTAAAAGAGAAATTCCTCTTTTTGTTGGCCTAGCTCTAGTTTGGATATATTGCTCTTTGAAGAAAAGGTAACGAAATCTTGTCTTTTTTCTTCTTTTTTATTGCACTTTTTAGTAAAAGAGAGCTAATAAAAAAAGGGGAAAAGAGTTGAGTATGAGTTTAAGATTAATTATTTTATGTGAGAGATATTGTTTGGATTTAGAGGGGGGAATAATTCAGTAAAGAATTTCTGTAATAAAACTATAATTACTCAAGTGTGATGGGGACTATGAATTTGAAAGTTAATTTATTTATTATTTTTTTGTTTTATTTCTTTAAACAATAATGACAAGGCACTTGGTTAGTCTATTATTGAACAATACAAAACCACAGAAGATTTTTAGTAAATTATGTGGCTGAAAACATATCTATTTCAAATGGAATAATATGGTAATTCATTTGACTTTTCATTTTCTTTTACAAAAAAACAAGAAGGACATAAATAAAACGATGGGTTTTTTGCTTCTTCAATTCAAAAACTAAGTTTTTATTGATTATTTTTTTCTTCAAGTGATTTTAACTCTTCTATCCTAGAAAGTACATTCGATTACTCTTGCCCTTGCTTATCTTTCTATTATTTCACTCTTTTATCTATCATCAATTAATTTTTCTCACTTAAGGACTCCTCATTTTTATTATTTTTTTTGGAAGAAGAAAAATAATCTTAAAGCCTTAGATTAGCTTAAAGTGTAAGGCCTTCCATCGATTTGCTTCTTTAAAACGTTTTTGAAGATGCCTGCTTTACTTCAGCTTAGTTCTCATTTGTTTTATTGTAAATATAGTTATTTCTATCAAATTCTGAAGAGTCTTACCTGCGATCTGGGGAAAGTGCTATAGATTTCAATTTTGAATTTGATTCTGTATTTGCATCATTCGAATTAGTGTTATGATTCGCAAGATGAGGGAAAGATACAATCGATTCAATATGCTGAGAAGAAAGAGAACTTTGACTCTCCTTATTAAACAATGATTTCATAGCTTTTTTTTCTTTGTCAGAATCCTTTTTTAAAGACTTTTTTTTCTCCATCACGTGAGCTGAATTAGTTATGAATTACTCAACTTTCTATCTGTTACGTTGGATTTAGCTTTGTATATATCCCATATTCGGAAATTAGGGAACTTAGTGATGATTTGAATCAAATGATAGGCTTTATTAAGAAGGGCTGTTAAGTTATAAAAGCGTTCGTTCAGAAGATAAACTGTTTCCATGAAGATTCGGTGAGTCCAAGGGATTAATTTGCTTAGAAGTATTAGTAATTTAAGCTTAATCAAATTGAACAGAGTTAGAATTGCTTTTGCTTTTAAATAACTTAGGTATTTAAATTGCCTTTTTATGGGAAGGAGGACAATTCACTGAGTCATTTCCTTCAGACGCGTGGTTTTGAGTGATTGGTGTATTATCGCTATGGTTGTTGTTTTCGTTGATGCTATTGAAATTCTAATAAAATTATCTTTAGTTTGATTTAGGAGATATTTTGTAATTCTGAAAATTATCTGGTTATTATTAGTGGCTCTTTCTTCTTGCTGGCATTTCTTTTTGAAGTTGTTTTTCATCTTACCCGTTCTGTTTTTATTTATGTTCGTGTTCTAGCTTTTCTTCTTCATTTGCTTCGAGTTTCTCATCTTCTAACTGAACGGAATCTTGTTATCCTAATAATTACTTGATTTATGTTAGATTTTACTTGGAAGATTTGTTTTATGAAGCACAGTCTTATTTTAGTTCTTTTGTATCATTCTAATTTTGTTGTTTTTTACTGAAAGAATTCTCTGAAATATGTTAAAGAGATTTCTCTGAGTGTTTCAGAGAATCTTCTGCACCGGGCTAAGCTTGGTTCATTTGAGGCTACATTGATACAAGCTCAATACTCTGGACACATTCAGACCCTATGGATTTGAGGTCTAACTCTGTTTATTTCTGAAGGGCGTCGCTAAGTTTAATAGAGATTTTTTTTAATTAATCTAACATTTTCTCATTAAACTCTTTCAAAGAAAAATCAGCAACTGGCTAATTATCATTTTTATTAGTTAGAGGATTATTTTGATTATTAATCATAGTTGGATTGAGATTTTTCTGAGAAATTTATATCTCTTCAAGATTATTGTCGAAGAGATTGAGTTCATTTTCTGAATCAAGTCTAAGGCTAGATAAGAGTACAGATTTTGCTTCTTCTAGGTTTTTTTGAGATTCCGATTGTTAAATTAGTAAATTTTTGTGGAGATGCACGTACAAAGAGAGCTTCTTCCACATTATAAATATCTTGCATGAGTAGGGTTTTTACACTGCGATCATCCCGAAAATGTAAGGAATCCTTAAGTGAAGAAAGAATAAAATTCTGTGGATAAAGGTTCTTTATTCTGGTCTGCAGGGTAAAGTAACTGCAAGAAGACTTTCCTTGAAGATTTTCCATACAAAAACAGCGTTTATTGCAAACATCAATAAGCCAGCTATGATCCTAAGCCATATGATATCAGTTGAATATATTAGCAGTCCTAGAATCAGGGACATAACAACAACGGCGTTGGATAGGTAGTCTAGCTCGTTGAAAGATCGTGTTTTGTAAGGCTGAACTCGCAGCTGCAGGAAGATGTAAAAGGTAATTATTAGAATTGTTAGGATAAGCTTCAGTGCAATCGAAGAGCTGTAAAATACCAACACACATGATATCATAGTCTTCGTGGCCATCCGGAAGATCTCCCAATAGTAAGCTCGACTTTTATACTCTTGAAAGAAGAAGCCATACGATTTCAAGAATGTATATGAGGTCTATTCCTACTGGTGTAATTTCAATTGCCTGAACATAATCAAAGGGACTACAATGCAAAAAATAAGGAGTACAGGAAGAATAGCTGTAAGACTAATAATTCTGTATTCTGTGTCACATTAGAACTACGTGTCAGCATAAATATACTGTTTGCTTCCAATTTAAACACAAGAAAGAACAGATAGCAGCATCTTGACAATTCCAGGTTGCATGTAAAAAAACAATAGCTTCATGCTCATCCAGATATATCCAGAATACCACTAAAAATATTTCGATTTCACTTTAAAATATGGAACATTCGTACTGAGTTCTAGCCCAAAGCTTTTTCTGGGCTACATTGAATAACTATTTTCACCTCCAATACGATGAGAATCATTTCTAGGAGAACCTATTTTAGCAAAGTGAGAATCTCTTTTTTCTTCAGACTAATTAAACTCAACCTGAGATCTAACAAAATCAGGACTTCTGCTAATTTTACCTACTAAATCTTGTTTTTTATGGCCATCATTGATCTTGTGTTAGTCAGATTTATTCAAAACCTCACTTTCAATATTGTGATAACTTTCTTAGGACTCATATTTTTTAGTATTATGTTGATATTCTTTACTTAGTTTATCCTCTGCAAAAACAAGATGTTTTTCTCCCTGATTCGCTGTTTTCTGGGGATTACAAGAGCTTTCTTTTTAGAAGGAATATCTTTGAGCTTTTACTTTTTCTTTTTCTTCATCAAATTATATTACTTCATCGGGAAGGAAATCCTACTAGTTGAGTTGAATTTTTTCAATATCTATTGGGTTATCATCACCTTAGAGGGCTAAAATAACACCCTTGAGTTATGAATCAGTTTCTTTGGATTGCGGAGATGAAATTAACTAAGGTTTTTGTTGTTCATGCTGAGTTTTCTATTGTAATTATAATTAAATATCTTTTTGAGAATGAGGAGGATTATTGTCACTACTACAGCTAGAGCCTTCAAAACCTGCGTTGATTTGCATGTTCTTGTGGTCATTTAAATTATCTTCGTTGAGTTCATGGACTTCTGATGTAAAAATGTTTTTTTATTTTTCTATTTCTGATTTGAGTTTAATGCGAATTGGATTGGCTTGTGAACTTTGTTGGCGAGAGCGATCAGGGATAATGGAGGATTCAGCTTGGTGAGGTTTTTTTTATTTTTTGGATTTAAGAAGTCGAAGAGCTGATGCTTTTTTGAGCTTTTTGAGAAGCAAGAAATATGATAATAAGAATATAGTTGTTATGATGAAAGCTATTATGTGAACGAACAGAAAGATCCATAGAATTCTCCAGTAAATTATGTTCATTCCTTCGAAATTAGATAAAAAACAATCGATTGAGTGTAGAATATTTAGGATAGGGTCACCACCTATTGAAATTAGGGAAATATTGGAAGGCATTGAAAAGTCCATTTCTGTTAAGATAAAAATGAAAAGCAAGTAGTTCATGAAAATTTTTTAGAGAGTTGTGAATTAGTCGAAAATTGCACTTCTTCCCATTCTCACAAGGCCAAGTTTAATGATTGTTATGGCTTTGATTTTTCTTTCGATGGCTTTACAATTCTGCCATACAAGCATTAAGATGTAAGCAACTACAACTCCGAAGAGGATCAAGAGAATCATATAGGACACAAGTATTTTGGAGCATTTTCTGCAGGATTGATCTGTGAATCGAGAGTAAGATTCTCCCCAAAGCCTACCATAAATATCACAGGATTAGCACATTGGGCCGATGGATCCTTCTCCACACAATTCCTTGCTGATGGTTTCCTGGGCCTTGCAGTTCATCGTATTTTTGGAGCACGAAAAGATCTCATCTGCTATTTCGCTTTCTCTCCAGTAGCCGTTCAGAAGCTACATCTTATTCTTAGTGCAGTCGAGAGCCTATGGAGGGCAGATCTTGCAGGTGGCTGTATTTATATTTTTCAAGGAAGGCATAATAAACGAATATTTGCCTTATGGACAGCTAAAACACTGATAAACTTAGTTGATTGCTTGGTAGATCTCTCCAATTTAGCAAAGACGGCTAACCACGATTATCTCAAAGCTCAGGGCCTAAAAATTAAAAAAAGGATTTTAGTTTAGAGAAATCTAAATACTTGATTTACTTTAAGTGAGAATTCATGTGTGAGGGGGTCTATTGCTGAATAAGTGGATTCAGAGACGATTGTGATCGATTCTGTCACTGAGGGTGTGATGTAAAGGTTGAGGTACACTTAGAACAAGTTATTGGCTGGGTTTAGGGAAATGGACCCTTGGGGAATGAAGATATTATTTGTGTTATTTGCTGACCAAGAGAAAGAAAACTTGGAGATCTCATCTATCACTAGTTGATGAGTATTTACAGCAGTATAATTGGTGAAAGTGATACTTCTTCCTTAGTTGTCAAGTACCGTGAAAGACAAATCTGAAAGAGAATCTCCACTTTTAAAGTTTTCTACTTTGTACACAGTATCCCTTTACCCGATATCAATAGTTGTTGGGATGGCTAGATCTTTTGAATTGATGATTTTCACTGGATACATACCCACATCATTACCGTAGA
>Ga0302271_10001041_pt1 | contig 27182 bp, 11 predicted proteins | sample III_Bog_N1_1_FD_198767 | JGI IMG/M metagenome (GOLD analysis project Ga0302271, IMG submission 198767) | Peat permafrost microbial communities from Stordalen Mire near Abisko, Sweden - III_Bog_N1_1 | ecosystem: Environmental > Terrestrial > Soil > Wetlands > Peat | place: Sweden: Abisko... | reverse complement strand
TTAACTAAATTGACGATAAATACGATGCAGATTTACAACCCAAAAAGAGAACAAATCCCACGGGATAAGAGAAATAAAATTAATAATAAGTTGAGAATCAGATGTACTCGATGAACTCAGATATCGAGCAGCTGCTGAATGGTTCAGGTGCAGGTGAATTTGGCGAGGAATAACTTGAAGAAATGAATTCAAATATTGATTTTTCTGGGATAGATATGAAGAAATGAATGAGGCTGTAGCACTTGTGATTGTGAGAGATAGAGAGATACATATAAAAAATAATATTCTTTATCATCTAACAAGAAGAATAACAAAAACACAATAATCAAAATCATCTTCAATTACGAAATATTTTTATCCTTTTTTTTGATTTAATTTTTTCTTCTGAATTATTAGAGATCTGTTTATTCACCCAAATATCAGAATGTACGATCTAGAGTAGCTTTTTAACTAATCTCAAACTTAATTGAGTTTTTACTTTGAAAACTGATCTTATTTTTATTCATAGTTCAAGGTATTTCAACCTAATTTTGGGCTAACTTGTTAAGAGTAATAGGTTGTCTAATATTTTGGACAGTCTATATCAATAAAAGTATTTTTTTTCCAAACCCAAATAAAAAGCAATCAAGAAAGAGATATTAATAGACTTAAAGTGAGAGAGAGTAAATATTCACCTTCCTCATCTAAATCAGCATTCAAATCTTGTAATGAGTAGCACCTCTGAGCTATTTTAGTCCTGCTTCGAAACTTAAGGTAATTAATAACTCTTAGCACGTGTCTTTTCTCCATTCGTGTACACAAAGGATACATCTAATCAGAAGATAAAAACTAAAAATCATTATCCTTTGAATGGTCGAGTGCAATCAGGGATTGGATATAATAACAAAAGTGTCCCTAACAAAGACACTACCTCTTGGAAATCAAAAGAAGAGATGCAATTCCCTCATTTCTTTAGAGCTATCGGCCCAACAAAACAAGCAATTCCTTTAAAATCTTTGCTTAACATTCGCGTTTAAGGTGCTAGCGATGAGGAGTAAGAAGAAATAAAGAAATCTCCCCAATAATCTACTACTTTGCGTCAAAAGAAGACCGAAAAGAATTAGCTTAAAATTCATGAGATGATCACTGTTAACTAAGCTAAAAGATATCAGAAAATTGACTCGAACAGACAAAGCGTTGACATTGACTTTGATTCATAAATGCAATTGCTTCTGTTCCCTCATTCTCCCAGTAGTTTCTCCTCCGCAATACCTTATACAATTACACCTAAGAATAACCAAAAAATAGCGACTAATAATTTTTTTACAACTGTTGCGGTTCCTAGCTAGCATCGTCCGCTTTCGGGGCAGTCAAATTCACAGAAGATTCACGCAAGAAGTTCACTATTCTAGCATTAATAATAATAGCCATAATAAGCTATTTTTCTTTACGAAAGTTACACACAGCGATAAACTTATGTTCATAAGAATAACAATGAGAGCCACGATGAAAAGTTAGCTAATCAGTCGAATGGATATTTACCAATTACAGTAGCTACAGCTCCTAAGCTAGGTGTATCCTTTGTTAAGACTGAGAGACACTCTAACATCGGCGTATTGACTCCATCTACGGCTCCAATTTACTCCTCCAAAAGAATTCTATCTGCAGCATCGTTAGCATCTCCTCCTATCCCGCATGCAAGTAACACCTCTAACGTTGCTATTTCTCAATTCTCTCCAGAAATCGAATGTGCTTCACCCACAACTTCGCCTAGAAGCTCCGACATTATGAAGCCAAAGGGTTTCTCATCCCTTAAAGGATTGTTCTTTTCTCCAAATTAGCAATCTCTTGTAAAAAGAAAGTCTTCAGGGGTATCTTCAACGTCATCTAAGATTATTGATCGATTGCTAAGCAGTGAGCGTTAAAATGACAGTGTGTTATCTAGAAATTTTGATTTTAATGCAAGTACATAAGCTGCTGGTGTGCTATCCGAGCCTGTAAAGTAAAAACAAGATCATCTAGGTGCAAGTAGAGAAGATGCTGTGAAGAAATCGTTTATGCGGAAAGTTATGGATGTAGAAGATGTCAGTGGATTGAAAAAGCACCCAAATAATAATAAGATTAAAGATATTTTTCAAATCGAAAAAGGAACTCAATTCAATGCAGATATTTCACCTGAATTGCAGCATCCCTGCGTTATCCTTAAGCATAAAAAATCATTCACAGGTATTCTCTTTCCAGAATCTGCTAATCAGAGAAAACAACATGTAGGATCTAGTAAAGATAATCAGTTATTACTGGCAACATGCGCAACACCTACTGTTTCGAAATAAACAGCATTTGTGTCTGAACAAAGCAGTAGAAACAATGATTCTTCTGTGCCCAACACTTCAAAATAATAAAAATAACCATCTTCAAATCAGAATCAGCTCAGGAAATCAAGCAATGTCTAAATTGTTTATCCTCCTTCGATGTTCTCATCTCAAGGGTATCTCCCTCACTAACATCGCTACGACACCATATCTTCTAAAGAATAACACCAAGAAAAGTATTCATTGCATTCCAAGTAATTTAAAGAAGACACTGGTTCTTTGTTCTTGAAAAATACAGCTGAAACTCGTTCAAAGATACTCACGGATAAACAAATATCCCTCCCTCATTCTCCAAGAACCCAAATAGCTTCCTCAAAAACATCAGTTTAGCCTACAGTATCTCCAAGAAAAATTGTTGCTACTCTAAATAAAACTAAATCTCCAGAGACTTCTACTAAATTACTGAATCCCCCTTCAAAAGATATCCCACGTTCTCACTAGTAATCAGCTCAAAGAGGAAAGCAAGGATCCAAGCATACAAATAAAACTGAAGATATTTAAATAGCCGAAACTAATCATCATCTGTTATCAGAAAATCTTCCTACAAAACAACAACAACAACAACCTCCTCTTCAATCTAATAATCCTATAAATGCCCTATAATCTCTTACTCTTGGAGTTTGTCCTGATACTTAGGCCTTCCCTCTTAAGCACTCTTATTATTTTAATAGCAAAATATCGCAGCAAGAAGAAGTCTCCGATAATCTGTCGATATATAAATACACTTCAAAAAGTTAACGAGTTCCTACTTCACACCTTGAACAAGCAGCAACGAATGAGTCATATAACTCCAAAGGGATTATCTTCAACAAAGAATAAAGAAGCATCGGTTCGTTTAAATCTTGGGATAATTTAGAATAAGAAGATATTGTAGAAAATATTGTTGGAGTTGAGTGAACTTTAGAGAGAAAAAATGCATAACAAAACTTAAAAACAACATCAAAATGATTAGTTTAGTTAAATGCGAGGCAAATTTCATGAAAAAGATGCTCAAAATATCTTTCCTTTTTTGAGAATCTACATCTTATGCTCTCCTGCATATGAGAAGAGAAAAAAATGTTCTTGATAATTTTTTTATAATTTTTCAATTAATCGATGTACTTTAGCTGCTTTACTATTCCCTAAACCTCTTATTTTAGAGGAAAAATACCATTCCGTTTGATGATGAACTACCAGATTAATTTGTCAAGGTGGAGGGTGCCAATTCACTTGATTTGCCACTTAAGCTATTTAAATTCCTGGACCCAGCAGCAGATTAAGGTTTGAGATATTACTAAGAGTAAGAAGTTAGCGAATGATAAGGAGCTGCAGCAGATAGTTTAATGTTTTCTTAGGGAATAAATTTATTTGGAAATTACTTTGAAACAGGTGATTTCAATGTATTTCCATTAATTTAATCATCTTACTTTTGTATGCCTAAACATGCCTTATTCCCTGCTGCAAGATTGTTCAAATGAAAGCAATCACTACTGTTCTTGTTGTTAAGATTTTTCTAAGGAATATTGGAAGTGTTGTTTTTTATTGGATTGGAAGGACTAACTGTACAGTAACTTGAATTCCGCGAGATATTTTATGGAGAATTCAATTTATTTGAACCAGTACAATTAGATTTATTACTTGGAACTTAATATGAATGGAGGGAGATGATATTATTCTAAGATGGGGTACCATTATTGTATTGGTTTGCTTACTTGTTACCATTGTTGGATTGGATGATAAATGAAGAGTTCGTATTGCTATGGATACTTGAATTTACTTAAGAACAATGCAACTGTGACAGATTCCCTTAATGAAGGCTATTATTGTGTAGATTCGCAATGCTACTCTTATTATCATATTAGCTATTTCTGTTACTTTTATTGCCTGTTAGATTACTGATCTGCTCGTAGTTCTGTTTTGTTACTTAATAACCTATTTATTTCTCTTTTATTGGATTTCTCGGAGTAATTATTTCCTTGCTCGCTGAGGGATGATTTACACTTTGTTCATTCATTTATTTTTGTTTGTTTTTTTAAGAATCAAAATGTGCTTGCAAAGTTCTTTGCACGTAATTGTAAGAAGAAGAAGGATTCCCTGAATGACTTAAATCTCTTGCAGACGATTTATTTGAGATATTATTGCTGCTATTATCACGCGCACTATTCACGAAATGACATATTGATTTAGGAGATTAGCCTTTCGGAGAAGGCAGATTTGATGCTGGGATGCTTGGAGAATTGCAGTAGCTACTCTCGTTTGTTTTTCGAATACCAATGTGATAATCCTAGAGAAATTTGACACTTCCTAACTCAGAAATGCATGATTTCATCTCGTCTTTGAATCTATTTTGTTAAGAAATATAAGATTATTCATCAAACCGTCTTGATTATGGATCATTTTCATACCTGAAATTGAAAATATCGAGATCTTGTTTTCTTATGTCCGCAAACGAAAGTTTAAAATTCTACAAAGCACTAAGGATGCTTTGAAACAGAAAGTGATTCTTAACAATAGCCTCAAGTGAATTGCTGCTCGATAAACCAACAGGAGAACCAATATAAGGTGGGTTGTTAATTCCAAGGTTATTCGAAGTATCTGCAGTAAAATCTTTAATTTCTTTTAAATCTCTCAAAATCGAGTCATACTTAAATATCCCAGCTTCAAAGGACTTACTGACTTAGTCTTCAATCTGCTTTTGCTTTTACGATATTAAACTCTTCAGCAGCTGAAATTCTCTACTCACGGAGCTCAAACTCTTTTCCAATCCTCGCTCCAATGTTGATTTATTTTCAGTTGCCTTGAGAATAAAATCATCAATTTAAACTGACTTCTCTCGAACTTATCCTTTGAATAACACCGCATTCATGCCTACAGCAGTAGAGGCGGCTTTAATGGGGACAACGACATGCTTTGAATGCGTGTTGTTTTCAAATAAACAGCTAACACACAGCAATGTTCGATCTTTATCGCAATACAACGAGAATGCTTCATCGTGCTAGCAACATTTGAGTCTATCTCCTTTTCGAAGATCCTTGAGTATTTCCTTCAATTCTGCGAGTTCCTTCCAGTTAATTTCATCTAGGTAATGATAGGATTCACCAAAGTCTTCTTACCTGTTCTGACGATGAGTATTCTACTGAGAATCTTTCTCTTAGATCTCACACAAATGGAAGCTTCCTGCGCCTGCACTTGTTGAGCTTGGCACGCCACATGAATCCAATTAGTTAATTGATATTTTGAGGGTTGATCGGTTGTTAGGAGGGTATTTAGGCTGTTTGCCATCTGGTAATTCAGATGAGAAAATTTTCTTTTCTAAATGTGTGATATGATCCTTGTTGTTGTCACTGCTGATGGTGCTGCTATGTTGGCTGGGCATTTCAATGATGTTGATTTCATCCACACTCTAAAACAATGGCTCTTTTGTTTCATTTAACTGTTCCTTCTTCCCTGTTGCAATTCTTCCTCCTTGGCTTTCAAAATCGAACTAGCTTTATTGGTCACTCAAAGAGCTATTATTATCAACACTATTCGTCTTATTTCCGTTGTGTACACTTATCCTCCCTGCATTTATCTTGTTTTAGCTATTTTCCAATAATTGACTGTTAGAACCAGCCCCATCATTACTAACTCTTCTCAAAGGATTACAGATTTAGGTGCATTCTTAAAATTACTAATTGTTTTACTTTTAGTTACCAGCATCATCATCACTATTTCTGTTTAAAAGAACTGGGTGCTGTAAATCATGAACATGCTGTTGAGGGAAGTTCTTCGTAGAGTATAATCTGGGAGTTGTCGCAGTTATTGCTGCTAGTTTCTTCTCTTTTGCTGTTAAACCCGTTGGAGATTAGAGGGCCAATGTATTTTTACCTTGAAACAACAAATATTATTTCTCCTTCAAGTTCTGAGCCATCTTAGTTTCGATTAAATTACCATAATTATCATCTTACATTAAACTAGTCTTTCCTCTATCTTCACTTGAGCTGTGTTTGCTTATTTCAATACTACATCCATCATTCTAAAATAATTTTCTAGGAAATATCTTCTCATTTCGTTATTTAGCTATTTCCTCCCTGCTTAAACATTCTCCTTCTTTTGAATTATTCTGAACATTCTTAGCATTGTTAAGCTCATTGTTTTTCGCAGAAGAAGATGCTGTAGAACTTGGTTATATTTAGAATTATTCAGAGTGATCGGAAGTTGATTTGTTCTTAGAATAACTTCCATTAGAAATCGATTTTAAGCACAACAGTTGTGAAGAATAGGATTACTATTTACCCTAAGGAGGTTAGTTCATGTAATTGTTATGCTTCACTGCGAGTTCAATTGCTCTTTAAGGAGAGACAATCTTTTCCTTGCTATTTGTAGGTTATTTCTCTACCAAATTAACTCTACCTGCCTTATGTTTTTCTCTTTGACTTGTTAGCCCATTTGGTTTACTGCTGCTTGGAGATAAAAATAAAATCTTATTCATATTCTTGAGATCTGATTATTTCTCATAAAGAGTTGGCTTTGAAGCTGTTGTAGTTTCAAGATTAAGGTTTCTCTTCGAAAAACAAGAAGAATAAGATAATGAAGAATCTGGAGGTTATTATTAGTATTATTGAATTCTCTTTTTTGTTTAGTTTTCTTGTTATTTTGGCTTTTCACCATTTGGATTTATCCTTTGCATAGATTATTCCTAATATTTCTACTCCTTTTGGCCATCTAATTTTGAAAAAGATTATTATTCTTCTTCTTTTTGAGACAGCTACTATGGCATGAATGTTAGTCGAGCTGCTTTGCTATTGCATACTGTACATACGATATCAGAAATATTCCAATTTTCTAAATCATTTGCGCTACTGCGATGGCTTAGTATAGTTTTCTACTCCTTTGAAAACGATTCCTGCTATTTTTCCAGTAGGCCTTATTTGTGTCTCTCTTGTAGGCAATTTATGCATATTAGATGTCCGCAGCTTAATTGTAAGCTAGTAAATTAAGCGATTTCATTTAGACTCTCTTCACATTCACAGCATTCCATTGAAGTCAATCACTGATATTCTACTCGTCTTTGAAGAATGAAAATGCTTTTCAAAATGAGGAAAAGACAATATCTTTGGTTTATGGTTTATGGCTTATTCAAGCTTCTTTTTTAATACTTTTTATGCTTTTTAAGAAAATTTCTGTAATTTCCAGTGTGCTGAGTAATTTCGTGGGTTCGAATGAAAAATATGCTAAGAAAAATAAGAATGACTCCTCGCAATGGGGGTAATGATTGCGAAAATAAGACATGAACAACAATAATAATTCAGTTAAGATATTCTTGTTTTATGGAGGGGCTTATAGATTAATTTAGCATAATATCTCTTTGTAAAATGTAATGGCAGTGATTTTATTGGAATTCAATGTATTTATTTGGATTTAATAAAACAACCATTTTTTCAGTGCAAAAAATCAAATAATCTCTAAAATCTTCATGTATAAAACAATAAACATAGCTATTTTAGGATTTTGAATTCAATTTTATAAAATTAATCGAAATAAATAAGCAAGGCAGACATATTTTTTCTACGAACGTTTCACTTCATTAAGAGAATTTTTGCATTTTTTTTGTTCTTTCATTTTTTGATGTATCAATTTTTCAGATTCAATAAACAAATAAAATCTCTTTTCTAATTCCATATTTAAATTATCAAATGTATCATCTTCTTCAGTCGAGGTTCAGGAGAGGTCCGAACATCTCTTAGTGGAGATACTCAAGACCAGCAGGGATGAATTTAGATTAGATGAAAATTTATCCTGCATGTTTTCCAGCGTTGACAAGATCGTAATACCCATTGATCAGCCATTTACAAGGTTGGCTGATAACATGATGCAAATCGATATTGAGTGAGCCAAGTAAGGATTTCTCAGAAGGTTGTATTTCGTCGAATAAGTGGAGAGCAAGAGAAGCATGTGCCAAGGGAATCTACGAAGAAATATCTTGAGAATTTGTATGAAACCAGACAGGCTCCTCAACAACATTTGGATGTGAGTCCTTAATGTAATTGCTGTACTTCTAATCGAGATTGAGAGTGTATTCAACTACAGGAGAAGCTATTTTCCTTTATGGGTCTTAGACATCAATTAGGTGTTTTGCTTTAACAACTATCAGCTTCAAACTCCCAAAAACACCTTATTCTTATTGACCCATGCTCAAAATCAATTAGCTGATCAATTTTGCATGGCGTTCATCCTCCTTATTCAGATCTACATCTGCCATAATCGACAAGCTATTCTTATTAATATTGCTGCTGTTATTGCTATTTATCTTATTTATGTTACTTCCCTGGATACCTACATGCTTGCCATTCAGAGTTTCAGTCAATTTAAGATCTCCTAGGATTTACGTTTCCTTAATACTTTCTTCAAAGCTCCCCTCAAGGAGACTGATGTTAGTGATTGGAGGCAGTGAGAATCTCACTTGGATGTAAAGTTTACTTTGCAGGGATAGATCTACTCCTTCCTAGCAGCTAAAATACTGATTAATCGACCATTCTCCTTCTCTTTCGAAGGCATCTTCAAGTGGGATTCTAAAGCTTGCAAGGTCGAATTTCTTCTGCGAAGCTTCTTGCAAATTTTCTTATTTTTCATAAGTAGTTTCATAGATGTTCGCTCTCAAAAAAAAGGGATTCGCCTTACTCTTCTCTTGGAAGAAATCCTTAGGGATAAGAATCACTAGTTTCTTTCTTAGATAATACCAATCCGGATTCTTCGTTTCTAGTAATGTATGCGAAGTTATCCGCTAGTCTTCGAGACCCTCGAGAAAGACTTCACAAGTAGCATTCGAGCAAGAAGGCAGATTTCTCGCGCTCATGATATTCACATAAATATGACCTTTTTGATAAGCTCCAAGTTTAGTTGATTTTACAACTGATATTTTCAGCTCACTTGACAGTTACTACTGCTACCCTGGTTTTTAAGCAGAAGGGATAAGCTATTAACTATAGAGTTTCTCAGTGCCAGCACCAATCAGTTACTGTTTAATGTTCTCTGATATATTGTAATTTGATTCTAGCATCGATATTTCTGGAGATATTGAATCATTCAGATAAATCATCTCTTTCTAATAAAGAATATCTAGATTTTTTTTAACTTTTATCTCAGGAATATCGTTGTCCGTATCTATAAGTTTGTTCTTAACAGCAAACGCATTTTCATTTAAAATCTCAGCGAGTTGCTGAACAAATGGTTCTTCAATCGCTAGATGGTCTTTCTTGGAAGTATCCGAAGTTAGATTTAAAGACATCTTCGTGATGTTTTAATTATCTTTTTATCGATTTGAAGCTGCATTCGATATGAAAGAATTTAAATCTCCATTGTTTTCTTTCCAATCTTGAGAAAGTGCTAGGCTCCTATTTGAAGATACCAACTGTAATTCTCCACTTAGTTATTGAGGGCTCAAATACTTAGTCAAGTTTAACTGATCTTTGTGGATCTCCTGCTTTGGTCTGATCGCTTTCATTTGAGGCATTTAGAAATCAAGATTTAGATTAGTTCCTTGGAGGTTTTCTTAGATTAGTTCTCGAGGTTCTAAAAGATAAAGAAGTTCACGCATTTTGCGTTTTTCTTCTTCAATGCTTGCTGTACGTCGTGGACCTTCAAACTTGAAAGGCTTGTCCTTTTTGATTTGCATTAAAAAAAGAAAAAAGATTAAGAAATACTTTTAGATTATTTCAAAAGAACATAGAAAAGAAGAAAAAAAGAGAGTTCAGAAGCACATTCCACTTCGATTCAAAGTACATCTTTGCGTAGAGCAGAAGATCATCTGGCTAATCACGAATGACACATAGGGATAGATCCCTCAGCAAGTCTTAGAAACCAGCAGGAACCGGAAAGAGGTTTCCTCTGGATTAAGACATCACAGTTTCAATTTATTAGTATTGTAATTGTGTGCTTATTAGATTTTAAATATTTATTGTTATTTTTGTTACAAAACAGATAATCTCCCCTCCTCCTGTTTTAACTTCACGATTTTATTGCTCCCAAACATCCGTTGTGTAATTAGGTGTGCATTTGTGTGATCTAATGATTTGTAATATTGATATCCTAGTCTTACGATAGAACTTATTAGTTTATTTCTTAATTCTAGAAAAACTAATATTGTTCAAATAAGATTACAAATTATATTCCATTATTATTTATTTATTTCCAAATATTCTATGCAGCAGTAACATAATTAATACTACGAATACAACGTAAATTATAAATTAAGTTATTATTTCATATGAAAGTATCTTTTCTACTTAGCAATATCGAAATCGAAATGACTGAAATGACTTGCAGTGCAAAAATGAAAAAAAGAAAATAATAAGAGGGGAAATCATACAGCAGGATGCTGATGATGAATCCGATCGCACAGGAGAGAGAAGTCACAAACTTCTGTAACGAAAAAATCTCAATTTTACCAGGGAACTCTTTCGATCCGAGGATCATCATTAAACTTGCATTGAAACTATCACATGATCCCCATATGCACGCTATCATGAAGCATAGTGGAAAGCTGTGCACATAGAGTCCCAAAAGTGAAGTAAATATCCCAAATGCACAGATCATATTAGCTAGGATTGCAAGGACATACTCGTTGAACCTATTCAAAAAAAAACAGAACAATTATTTTAAAACAAAAACCAGACATACAGAATAAAGTTCCAAAGCTTCTGCTGCTGCTACTAATAGAATAAATTATGATTAAAATCGTTACATGTCAGCTAATTTCCCGCACACAACTCCACTAATTATCCCTGAAATGCCAATGAATATAACTACATAAGAAAGGTATAAAGTCGTCATGGACATCTCTTCTGGATTCAATGAGAGTTTCACTAAAATCTGTAGAAAAGATGTGTAGAAAACAACAACTATTCCTGATAGGCAATAAAATGGCAGCATAAACTGTGCTTTTGGATCTTTAAACAATGCAAAGACCTCTAAGATCTTAGATTTAAGTAGAACTATACTGAGCGCAGGAGCTGCATTAGATTGTTGATCATGATTATTACTAGACTCAGGGTTAGGAACTACAAACATCATCATGTATGCTGAAACGAGTGATAATAGAGTGTTTATTAAAAAATATGCTGTATTTCCAAAGAAATTTATCAAAGCCGTTGCCATAATAGAACCAATTATTGTGCTAGCAGCCATGAAGCTGTAGAACGTACCAAATAGTATTCCTCTTCGACTGGGGCATGCTGTACTCAGCTAATCAACATATGCTCCCTAGGCTACCTAGTTTAAATTTCAACAACTGAAAATAAGAAATTGAGAAATTATGCAATATTGTATTACAGAAAGAAACCCCCACAAAAATGAAAGATAAGTAGGTTTATATTTTACCCATAGAGTGGATGCACTGATCCCACAAATCGACGCAGAGAATATTACAAGAGCATAAATGACTTCGATGGAGCAAGTCGCTGTTTCAGTTGAGTCAGAACACAGAAATACCCAAATTCCGGAGGCAATATACAATGTATATCCCAGATTGCTTAGCGTAAATATTAGTTAATATGACCGTCCTGCGATAAGAGCTTTAGATATTAACGACCCAAAAGCAAAGCAGAAATACACAGCGAACAAAGAAATGACACCTAGATTTGTGTAATCTAGAGATTTGTACAAGCTCGAAATGAGGTTCTGAGACGAACCATAAGCACAAAACAGTAGCATAAATGCAATACTTATTTTCTTCACTTTAACAGCTGACAAATCATATTCTTTTTCTTCGTTGAGAGCAGCATCTCTCGAACTATCATGATTGTTGTTTTCTTCTTATGTTGGATCACTTTGCTGTTGTTATTGTTGGCCTGTTTATTCAGGTGAAAGCAAGATATCTTTAAGTTCTATATCTTACGACTAAACTCTCTTCATCGCGCAAACACAATATTTCTAATCAAGTTTTCTGATTTATCTAATTATTTTAAATCTTTTTAAGATATATTTACCTCTTACTTATTACTGGTAATCTAAATCAATCCACTAAACGTTTTCTTGTATCTTTTTTTTCATGAGATATTATAAATATAGTTTTGATATTCCTTTTTTGCTTTCTTAAGATGTTTGTTTGATTCTAGAAACCAAAAAATTGTTCTTCGTAAGATTACTTTATCTAATTCAGATAATCCTTTTTGTTCTTTCTTGTCTTCCATCCAAAAGATTTATTAAAATTATCCTTTTTTAAAGAATTAAGCTTTCTCTAATAATGGCAGCTCGCAGCTGTTTTTGCATATTAGTCTGAGACAATTAAAAATATCTAAAGAATATATCTTTACAATTGTTTTTGGTGAACAAATTTATTTTTCTTGGTTTACTCATTTTTTAAAAAAAGGGAGTAAAGAAGAGCCTGTCGAGCTGTCTGCTCTGTTATCAATGTATTGCTAGATTATCTATGGATCTATTTACTTAAAAACAGTTTCTTCTTTGATGTAGGAATCCAAGTTACTCTTCTCAATCTAGAATAAAGGTAAAATACCAATAAAATCCATTTGATTATCTTGCCTTTCTGGTTACCTTGAAGATATTGATAAGCACTTTGAGAGTCTCGAATTTCAACATGACTTCGAAGAAGTTAATGTTCTAAATCAAATACTTCTCATATGAAGATACATCAACCTGCAGCTAAATTGATCCTTAGATACTCACAGTGAATTTAGAGAAATGCTCGATCAAGATGCTTGTTTATTGGCAAAAAATAGCAACTTTAACTCAGGAAATAAAATAGGAATTCTCAATAATTTCATTTCTTTTTGTTAGCTGCTAAATAGACTCTTACGAAATGACTTGAAGACCTAGAGATTCTAAGACTCTGTTCTTATTTGCTGATGACTAACTTGTGCAAATCGCTTGAGTGTAGATTTACAGGAATTGCACAAATTCTAAGCAAGCTGGAGTTGGTCCAGCAACGGAAGATTCTTCTTTACGCATAAAATCTTTGGAGCGCTGCTTATCGTTGAGAATGCGATTGCAGTTGATGAATATTGAAGCTAATGCGCATTGGATTGATTTCTAGATGCTCACTTCTAAATTGCTGATTACTTCTTCTTTTCGACGAGAAATGATTGCTAAGTCCTTGTTCTCGGATGAATTTTTCTAAAATAACAAATTGAGAAAGAAAAAAGATAAAGAAACCCAAGGTATTTTAATAGTGTTTGCCTGTGTTATCACAAATAACTAATTTCATACTGTGTATTAGGAAAAAATGAGATCCATTCTATTGACTAGGATGTTGAGTTAGGGAATGACTTCAAAGAAATCTTCATTGAGAAGTGTTTTACGGTTAAGATTAGGTACGGTCTAGATTGTGCTGCACAAAATGGTAAAAACATAAAGAAAATGAAAGGATCAGATAAATAAGAATTGTTTTAGTATGCTAAGAGCCTCCTATTAGTTATCTTATATTTAATTTCGCATCAAAAAATATTTTAAAGAATAATTTTACTATTCAATGAGTGTTTCAATCAAATTGTTTCCAAATGAGTTCAAGAACCAATCCAATATCGATATTCGGTTTCTTATCCTGCAGAAAGTTCAAAACAAACATAACATTTATTATCATATCCATGATATTATTTTTTGAGTGCTGAAAATGTCAACCCAAAGAGCAGTAATCTTACTTAGAATCAGTTGGTGAAAGTTTTTCGTTTCTCTTGAGGGAGTCCTAAACAGCTGAAAAGATAGCCTCTGTGCATTCTTAATGCAAGATATCCTTCATAATTGACAACCTTCTTGACATCTCATTTTTACTCAGCTTGACCTTGGTATCTCCCTCTTATTCATTGAAAATCACTAACTAAATCCACTTCTTCAATTCTCCTTTGACTTTAATTTTCTCCTAATCAAACAAACATACATCTTTTAGTTCCATTATTCATTCTTATTATCAAATAAAAATGGATTTAATATGATTCAATTCCATTTTTAACAAATACTTCTCCTTAATTTTTTTACATAATCTGATGATCTTGACAATTGCATAAGGATAGTTTATGAATTATCTGTGATCACTGTTGTTAGAAAATTCATCTCGACCTCAAAGTATGTTTCCTAATGCAGCTAGAACAACGATATGAAGAATGAATGTGCTAATTCACTAGCCTACGCACTCAATGAACTCTAGATGGAGCTCAGTTTCTAGACTCGCTCAAAGATTGCATCATAAAGGTAAGCAAAGTAACTTAGATAAGTCTCTTTGTCCCTTAAGAAATAATAGCTCAAGACTTGCTTCACCATTTCACCAAGCTTTTCAAAGAATATTGTTGAAACATTTCAAATAATTTTCAACTTTTCATGAAATAATAATTGCTCATCTCCAAAATAAACTACTTAATCAGTTAATTATTTTTGATTTTTCTATACAATATTCGAGAAACTGTAGGAGATGAATGTCTTCAGTACATCTGCACTATAGCCCCCGAAGATTTATTAGATCGGGATGGTGTTTTTCGCAGGGGCATCGTCTGGATTTTATTCTTGCAGAGCGTCTTTAAAAGCCTTGTCAAGCATCAGCAAATGGTTCATGATATCTTTCTTGATAGCCTCTTATGTTTGTGCTCCAAGATTCATGTTACTTATGCAAATTTACAATTGTAATTGCATTCTCTTGAATATCTCAAAAATACACTCAATTCTCATTCGTAATTCAACTTGAAAATCTAGCACTAACTTGATAATCAACTCAACATTTTGATATTGTTTTTGTAAACGAACAATCCTTACAGTTTAAGATTTGAAAGTGCCTATTCGATGTAATGTTCAGCAACTCTATTCATAATATCGTATCTGCTTATGATGCGCAGATATTTCTTGAGATTAACTGGATCAGCATACCAATACGCTTCCTTGTATTTGGTAAGTATTTTGATTTCAAATCTTTCAAAGAGATCTTTGACATTGTCAATAGCTTGCTTGTATTCCACGACTGAATTGATGTTTATGCAGACTTTATAGAGTATGAGAATGTTCTATGCTGCTAATTCTATCTTTTCCAGCTTATTCTCTACAATCACAGATCGGTAGAGTTATGGGATTTCAATCTCGCCCTTCCTTCAAACACATAAAAAGTTTAAAGGACATCAAATAATCCTGATTTGAGAAAGGATTTTGAGATACAAATATTTTTTTGTGACATAGAAAAATGGCATCAAATTTTAATGAGCATCTAAAACTGAATAGTAAAAAAATCAGTAAACAATAAATCTTACTTATTGAATGATTTGAAATGTTCAATTAATTCTCTGGTTCTAATGACAGTTTCTTTCTCTTAGCTGCCTCCCCTAAGTGATTGCTCTACTGCATTGCCCTTACTTAGCATAGACAGTTACTTCTCGATCTCCTTGTAAACCGACTTTAAACTCTTAAAAAAAGCAAATAAATAAACAGAAATACATCTGTACTCTTAATTGCCAAAATGAGAATAAATTTAAGCCACGAATTAAGTGCAATTAACACACAAACTAGCTCTAATTCTGAAAGTAAACTCAATATCAAACTATGATGTTTTTTCTTATTGAGAAAATGTTAATTTTTAAAATTGATTCCAAAAACTAATAATCTTACTTTGAATTCCTTATTCATGTTCTCTTTTTCGTTAGCTTGGGAGTCCATTTTGATTTCATTGACATACAATTGCGTTTCAAGTTCTTCATTGATCTGTTATTAAAAGATTGGATGCAGGAAAAAAGAATGGATTTATGATCAAAATAACAAGAAATCACAAAACATAATATATGGTTATCATTCTTGATTGTGTTCTTCTGTTTTTTTCAACTTAAAATATCTTAATATTTTCAATCCTATTACCTTGCTACTCATTTAGCTGAGTTGTTGTGCTAGCAATCCCATATTGGTACTTAGATCTTTGACTTTTTTATCAACTTCATCAAGATTATCTGTTTAGAATTACAAAAGGTAATATTTTTTTTCCATTATCCGTTTCACTGCTGTCTAAAGAATCTCCGCATACCAATCTTGATCATTCCAACCTTTTAGCTTCGAAAGAACTGGTCTAAAAACTTATTTGCTTGAAAATTCTCACTCTGTTCAAAAATACATATGCAACAAAAATGGATGAATTGAAAAATTCAGCCAAAACCATCAGTAAAAACATGTACAAAAGGCATTCATTTTTTGTAGAATTACACTAAGATCCTCTTTGTCAAAAAGGATTTTGGATTCTGGCTTCTGCATTGCTCGGTGGATAAGAGAAGAGATTCGAGATTCTCTTAGATTTTTGCTGCTCCAATTTGTCGTATTGATTATTAGATTATTTGTTATGCCAGTTTTCTGGATGATAATCTAAGTTATCAATCAAACTCTTCAATTAAATTGAGTGCGCCAACTCTAGAATTGAAGAGTGAATTTTTTTGGACATCCACAATGTATCCTTATTCAAATTAAAATGCTATTTTAACAACGACAGATACAATTTCTAACTTAAAAATAGCAAATTTTTGAATTTTTTTATTTCTGAACAAGTTAGTGGATGGAATATTTAAAAAAATCAACAATTCTATGGGGCATTTCATGCAAATCTCACATGAATATTTAAAGCTAAAATCATGTTCAGTAGACTGGATTGATTCGCATTAGTTTTTCAAAATCCATTCATTTTCTAGCATGAGATAGGGCATGTTGAGAATAAATATCATATTTCTTATCTTTTACAAATAGTTTGTATTGCTGGATCTATTTTTTTCTCTTTCAAAATGTAATTCCCAAGGCATCTTCAACTGCATATTTCCAATATTTCCACAAAACAAATTTACAATTTCTCTCAAATGATTTCAAATAAATCCTTCAAATCTATTTTCTTAGCTGTATTCCTTGGAGTAGCCATCTTCAAAGTTGTCTACAATGAAATAGATAAAATGTCCAATAATTAAGACCCAAATTTTGTTAACTTTCCTGAAAACAATCCAAACCATAACTATTAAAGTAGATTGATTTCTAATGAAAACGTTCCTGCGATTTTGAAATTAATCCGAGTTTGTACTTAGCAGCCTGTGAAACTAAGTTCAGATTCTGATATTCAAAAAGGAAATTCCATGTTTAAAGAATACAGGAATATTTTCAGTGGACCAATTACTCCTACAATAATGACCAAATCAAAGCCAGATGGCTCCTCGTCCTTCATTTGCAAATTCATCATCTTAGGGTTAATTATTCTTTTTTTGATTACAATCCCTTGTGTTTCTTGTTGCTACTGTTGCTGTAGTTGCTGCTCAAAAGGTAAAAAATTTTAGTTTTAAAGATATTTCTCACCATTTAGGAATGTATTGTTGAGAATAATCCTCATCATTAACACCAAAAGCTCTAATTTGACTTAATTACATTGATTTTTAACTTAAGTGGTATCTTAACGAATTGATTTTCGATCTGATATTAGATTGTTCATCTTGTTGCCGAAGAAAAATCTCAAACAAAGATGAATCAAATAGAAAGCAAATAATATGCCTTTTAGTATTCATAACGATCTACACGATTCTCATCACGGTAGCAAGCATTTTTGGAATTTTCTATGCTTTCCCAATCAAAGAATCTTACAAAGTAATAGAAATACAAGATAGATAAAAATAATAATAAAGCAACAACAAAAAAACGTTGATTATTTTATTTTTTATTTTGGGTATTTTTCTTAAAAATAGCAAGTATTATGCTAATCAGTATAATTCATCGATAGCATCAATTAAAAACAGTCGCTTACATTGGGAAATGGCGAATTAGGACATTTCATTGGACTGGAGGAGCTAATCTCTGCATCAAACACAATTCCTGAAACAATAATAGGCAATTTGAAGCAATTTGTTAGCTCTTCAACTAAGAACCAGCAGCAAATGGAAAATAAATATAAACTCGCTGATAATAAACTAGAAAGCCTCAAGGACGAGTAACCTCACATTCCTAATTTCAGGAAACATGCGAAAAACTAAATTTTCAATGGAAGAAATGATGGGTTTAGTTAATACATTTCTTCGAGAAATGTTAGTGAATCTCTCTTCATGGTAAGTTAACTTTGCTCCATAAATTACAATGAATTGGTTTTTTTAATACCGAGAAGAAACAAAACCACAATTAATTCTTTCCTTAATTTTTTTTTTTATATTTTCTTATTTTTCTAACCTTTTTTATTATGCAAATAAGAACATAGACACCTACAGCAAATACGTGAATTTCTTTTAGAATGAGCTCACAGCAGCTTCAGCAGGAATTTTTAAGCTCATGAAAAGCATCCTAAGCAATGCGGAATCGGCATTTGAGAATGTCGACTCTTTACTTCAATCCTTGTCAGGATTGTAAGCAAAATACACAGATATTCAAAACTTAATATCCACAGTTCTTGAAGCAATTACAAACTATCAATCAAAGGTAAAGTTTGTTGTTTTTTTGTTTGTTGCCCATTTGCTTTGGATTTATTATTTGAAAAAATAACATTAAATTTCTAATATTTTATTATCTCTAATATTTTTTTTTTGAAGGCTGACACGATAGTCTTGGCCTTAACAATATCACTGATTTTAATCTATGGAATCTCCACGTTGCTGGCAATTTTGAGTTTGATGGTATCTTGTTTAGGTTTTTGGAAACAAGACAAAGCAATCCATTCGTTTTTGAATACCTTATGGTGCTTATTGTGTTTCTTGACATTTGCAGGATTGCTGCTTAGTCTGATTTTCTGTATCCTCTCAATTGTACTCATGGAATCATGTCATGAGAGTGCTTAAATTCTGCAAGTAAATCCAAAATAAAAAAATAAGATCTTTGCCTCATTACTCCCATTCCTAGAATTTTTAAAAATGATTTTTGCATAAACCATTTTTGCTTAAAACAGAATAAATATTACCTCCAATCTACTTACAATATGACAAGTCTTAATGGTACTTTTGAAGACCTATCTCCTTGCATGGAGCAGTGGAATGGAAACGGAGATATTCTCAAAAACTTAAATATCCCATTATTAGTTGAATTTCTACAATCAACCTCATCCAATTTGACAAGCATCTTCAACAGCTTATCACTCACTGAATTCTAGGAAAAACAAGATTATCTCAGATATTTTGCTCATCAGCACAAGGTGTTTGAAGACTACGGTATAATCTATATTCGAGACAATTTCGACTTCAATGTAACAGACCCAACTACAATTGGATCATCTAGATATTTTCTCGATTACATCGAAGCTAATGTAGTCTTCCAGAATTTCTCCAATATTCTCAAAGGGAACATATCTAATGATGAATAATCAAAGTAATTGTTTTCTTGTTTAGATTTTTCTCATAACGATAACATAGTCTTCACTAATGACTAATGCTCTTCTAGTCTTGGATAAGCTTCTTTATTCAATGGGGAGCTAATATCAACTTCGAATTGTGTGAATTACAATGAATCTCAAAGTCTTTTCACTCTTTCAAACATCAATAGCAGATATGCTTCTTGCGATAAAGGTTTCAATAACACTCCTAGAATTGAAAAAACTAGTACGTTCCTGTTTAATAATTTTTATGATCCCTTGAGGTAATACGTGAGATTCATGAATGCAAAATACAGATAGCCCAATATTTTTAGATTTAACTCCACTAATACTAATGGATTCGAAAATGCAGAAGCTTAAAATATATCTTAGCTTAGATCAGAATTTGTCGCAGGGATCATATCTGATGTCAGTATTGAGAAAGGATTTGGGAGCTATATTTTAAATGTAAAATCTGATTTCAAGACCTTGATTATTGATTAGCTCAACTCCACGCTGATTTAACTCACTGGAGAGGATGGAATCCTTAACAATGTCAACTGCCTTTTCATCGGAAAATTAGCTTGTAAGTCACACTTTACAATTATTTCATAAATTATGGGGATGCTACTTTCATTGAATTTACATATTTTGCTACAAAAGAAAGCTTGAGAAACACAACTTGCAGCAGTTTAACCTACTTAATCTATCAGTCATTCAAGTTTACCTGCTTAATTTCATTTGCAAATTATACCCTGGTATTCCTGCTGTTTAGATTCACAAAGTCACTGCAGTAACAGAAAAACTCCTTAGCTATATTGCCTGTGTTGGATAGCAAGGATAAAGATGAAATAAACCTTCCCGATAAAAAGAATAGTGCCAATAATAGTAAGATTGAGATTGAAGCAGATAAGGAATAATCCAATCAGCAGTAGTCAGATAATAAATAAAAATAATGAGTTTGTAATCTGAGAAAAGATAGCCTTGTGTTGTGTTTGTTTTCTTTTAAATGTTTTCGCAATTAGTTTTGCAAAAAAAAAATGCAATTAAAAGGTTAGTATTCATTTTATTTAGTGATGATGGATAACTAACTCATTGTGTTAAACTCAGAATTCTTTCATTTAGAAATCACAAAGTTATTAAGAAGACTTTAATTTCTGAAAATTTTAGAAAATATTTAATGATACTGTGTTGATGCATTTCCGCAACTAAGGTTTAAGTTTTCAATTCATCTCGAAAAGATATTAGAATATTTTTTATTGTAAAAGATAATGAATCTTAATCACAAAGGATACAATAAAATGAAATAATCCAGCACACAATAATCAACTACTTCAAAGTTACTTGAAATTACACAAAAGAGAAAATAAAAAATGTGAGAGGTTCATCTCTTATTAAACATTTGTTAATTTATAAATTCAAACTCTTCCTTTAGACAGACAACTCCCAAATAATCAGGTTATTTCAAAGCAGTTTGCGAAATTACATTTGTTTTTGGAATACAACTAGTACATAAAGAAATTAACAGACGAAATGAAACTCAAATGCCGCTTAATTTCCTCATTTTTAACCGGGTGTTTTCTTCGGTTGCTAATGTGCTTTTTCTTCTGCAATCAAAGGTGTAGTCTCTCCTTCCTTCTGCTTCTTTTCTGCCTCATGGTGATGATGATCCTTAACTTCTCCATGGTGGTTCTTGACTTCTTCATGAGGTCTTTTACTTTTCCTTTGACCCCATCCAGTGACATTGAAAAATGCAATCACCGAAACGAGCACAATCAGGCAAGAATAATAATGAGCTTTGTAGTAAATATGACCAGATTCAAGTGACAGCAGCTAGAAGCCAATACCGAAGCAATTCAGCATTACGTTGCACATAAGGAACCTCACAATCACAAACACAGGTGTTGATACTATTGATCTGATTCTCTTGAACACGTGGGCTTTGTTGATCGATGCATTGTGGAACTACTTTCCGCATGAAATCAGTAGTGACCAGAAGAAGAATGTTGAGTAATATCCTGGATAGAATCCATGCCAGAAAGCGGAAATGATATTCGTGACATACTGAGAAATCGTAGCTCTTTTTGGATTTCCTCTTAATTCTTCTTCAGAGTAGATTCGAAGGTACACGTATTTCTTCAACCAGACTTGCACTGAGCTGTTCCAGCATTCGACTTTGTAGCGCATATCGTAAGAGAATTCCATGGAAGGCACACAAGAGATTATCCTATCCCATTTGTTTTTGCCATGCTCAGTCTTTCCATTGTAAGTTGCACCTTTTGAGAAGAATAAAACAGAGTTATTTTCAACATTTTTTAAGCAAATATCTTCTTGGATATTGAAGGTTTAACTTAATATTTGTTATCAAAAAAGGTACCTGTTGCTGCAAGACCAGCTTAGGAGAGACACCATCCAGCATAATACTTAACTCTCAGCAGAATGATGCATACATTGAAGAAAAAGAACTGCTTGTAGAGAGGGCCTTGCAGGTAAGCATCTGTGAGGATGTATTTTAGTGGGAACTATGGCATAAGGAAAACAGTTGAAAGTGAGAAAATCGCTCCTTTTCCAATCCACAGGAGACTCTCAAAGAGAGTGAAGGGAATCTTAGCAAACACATCACGTTAGTTGATGAAGAGATCGAAATCGTAGTAGTCGAAGTTCGGACCGCATACTGCACTCCCGAAGAAGGAGATGAATGAAAAATATTCGAAAAAATTAGGTAATTTCTTCAAGGATCTGATTTTTTAATCTGAGGTCAGCTTTGATTCACCCTTTCCACCATCTGCATAACACCAAGCGAAACTAGTCCATTTGCATACTGTCATCATCAGCACTGTTGAGATATCCAAGTCCCAAGCACCATAGGAATACTGAATAAAAATGCAAACATATTTTAAAATAAAAAAATAATTGAGTGAATATCTGTGTTATCTGTTTGTTTTGTTACGATTTATCGATATAAGTGATGTCCACTCAGGAATATCAGCGATTCAACGAAGACAATGACTGCACACTTCCTCTTGAAGATCATAATCAGAACGTAAACTACGATACTCTAACCAATAACATGGATGATTTCATCGGAGTAGACCAAGTATTGCAGGAATAATCCAAGGACTGTTCCAATAATATGTCTGATGACACCACCTTTGATAAGTTTGAAGACTAAACCTAACGGGACTGTCATGAGCAACGCTGATGCCAAACGAACCTAATCCACTGGCATGCCATTCAAGTAATTCGCTGAGACGAGCGCGAAGAACGAATTGAGAGTGTCAAACACCATAGCTTCTCTTCTATCTTTTTTTTAAAATCTTTTGATATTATTTCTTTATAATTTTCTTGAAGTTTCGTTTGCTTCTTAAAAGAGAAAGATTTTTAGTTTAAAAGTGATTTAAATGCATTCATTCTCAGAATATCTTTAGCTGTAAAAACCCTTAATTAAAAATGTGATAAATGACGAAATAAATGATGGATAAAAGGATCAAATAGTAGTACAACTGTTTTTAGGAAAAGGAATAGAAGCTAAAATTCAAAATCTTTTTGTTATTTTCCCTAAATGCCAACTTAAAGGACAGATTTGAAGAAGCAAAATTAGACACTAGAGAAAATAATTATTTTTTTGATTTTACAACTAAAGCTTTGCTTAAATTTTTATATTTTCGATCTCTAGACTAATATGTCTGCTTAATTTAGATGCTAATTCCTTCAAATAATATGCACTTTCAATGAAAAATTCAGATATCTTTAGAATGATTTAGAGAGGAATTTATTGTTTTGAACTTGTGTTAGTGAATTAATGTCTTATCTTGAAAGTTGAATCATTAAGATTCTGCTCTTAATCTGTGATAATAAAAATAATTAATTAAATTACAAAAATAATCAACAAAACTCAACATTAATAAGGTTCTGTCCCTCTTTCAAATCCAGTTTGATTCTCTATCATGTAGACCACCGAACGACGCTTCAAATAAGAATAAGACTAGCCTAAACCAAACGATGAGCTTCCAGTTGAAAAAGAAGAAACCATTGAAGAAATACGAAAAAAGCAAAAACAATTGAAGTCTGAATGTGTTCGTTCAGGGCTATTTTTGCTATTTCTGGCTCTGGTAATCGTATTTGGAAATATTTATTATTCCTACGAGAAATACACCGCCCCCGTAGCACAACCAGAACCTACTCTTTGGACAGCTTATTCAGACTCATTGTATTTTGGTTAACTCTTAGAAAAATAAGGATTTAACATCACAAATCAATCATAAAATTCAGCGCATATTGTTTGGCTGAATGATCAAAACAAATTACCTAATGGCAGCTCTCAGAATCAAGTTATCAATACGTACGGCAACATACTTAGTTCCAAGAATAAACTAATTTCTATCCTCTCCAAGCAAGATCACACGGATGCCTATCCTATGATTTCTTCTAGATAGTTCATTCCAAGGCACTTTTACTTTCCTTTTGCCAACGAAACCAACTCAACAGACTATATTGAGTTCTCTTCTCGCAGAGAATACTCCACCGAGCATACTTTCCTCTGCGGGATTGAAGACACAACCACTGGAAAGAGGTACAAAGTCTAAGCTATTCCTGGAACAAAAGCAGTTCTGGAGTATTTTGCAGAATTGAAAAAAGTTTAAGATACAAATAGTAGTGAATTTTTGTATTTTATTGAGAAAATCATTGAAAAACCGCTAATGTATGAAGGCAATTAGCTTCAGATTGCATTCCCAATTTAGCTTATCGGAAAGAGTGTGTTTTTTAACACTTCGCATATGTTTGGGAAAACATAACTGGATTCATAATAGACTTTATTAGATCTGAATGATGATAATATCAATGGTAGCTGCAAGGATAGTAACTGCGAAAACTTAGAAAATCCTTAAAATTTAGAATAGTCTTCATCTTCTGGTACTGCCTCAACAGACGACAACAATAATGCTAATTTTTCATCACCACCTAATCCTAAACCTTCTAAGTCTCCCTCCAGTGGTAGAGCCCTTGATTCTTCTATTCTTCTGAAGCTCTTGAATCCTGAGTAGCTTCACTCCATGAAGGTGATAATATCCTATTCGATTGAGTCATTTTTCAATGAATAGTATCCAAGTAACTAGGGTAGAAATCGATATTCTCTAGTAGTATTCTGGTTTGTCATCGACAGCCACGATAAAAGAGTGTATCTCAGCAGAGTTTAGCAAAATCCTTTATTTAATCCCTCGATTTCCAAATATCTTCAAACAAGTTACGCGCACTTATTTGACACCCTCTCTAGTGGGTTAAAGAACACTGTATAATTCCATCCTTATAAGACACTAAGAGTCTACCGAAATGAAATATTCTCCTTCAAATTCATTAACACTAACACAACGCTTTAGATTAACTCAAAGAAACCCAAAGATAATTTGCTAACTTCTCCTATGGATTATAATTTCCGAATCAAGAAAGTTGCTGTGTAGAACTTTCCTAATTTCCTTAATTTCTTTGAGTATTTCAAGGATAAGCCACAATACATCGCTGCACTTCTTGACAGACCTGAATATGAGTTAACTTAATGCGATATTTGCTTTTCGAAATTCATACCAAAATTTTAACCCTATAAAAATGCAGTCTGGGGAAGTATCTCAGGATGGGAATTAAAGACAAAATACACATTTTAAGAAGCAATTAACTAGCTAGCTTAATCTTAAAGGTAAGCAATCGAATAATTAGAAAGAGCAAACTGCGTTGATCATTCCAAATATTAAGATATTATTAATAATTTATTATATTTTTTTCACTTTTCCAACAGATTCCAGAATTTTAACATCTACAGACACATTCCTCAGACATATTTTTTTAACATGTCTACCTCATCCTTTGATTCCAACTCAGAAAAAGAGTTTGTTTAACTTATTCTTAATAACTCTACTGCGCTTAATGGTGTCTGGATATACAAGCCATCATCTAGTTTTGGTGGGTAAGGAATCAAAATGGTGTATGATATCTAAAAATCTTTCAAGGAAATTAAGTATTAGAAATCACACTCAAATACTACTAATCCTGAAGCTGCCTCCGATGGTATTGCATTAATCCAGAAATACATTGAAAACCCGTTTCTGCTAAATAAAAAGAAATTTGATTTCCGTATGTTCCCTATAATGGTCAGTGCTAATCCATTAGTTGCTATCTACTTGCCAGGGTATGTCAGAGCAACATTATCGGACTTTGATTTAAACAACTCCGATATGTCAATTCATCTAACTAATTTGCATGCTCAGAAGAAGCTGCCTGATTTTGAAAAATTCAAAGAATTCGCGCACATTACTGTTGAAAAGTTCGAGCAAGAATTTTATTTAAAGTAGTTTTCAGCTGCGCAGCTGGAGGTAATGCATAATCATATCAAGGCAATTTGTGCTTTCTCAATGGAAGCAATGTTCTAAGATAAAAAGTAAAGATTGCCAGGATAATTCCATGCGTTTGGAGTGGATATAATGATTGATGAGGAATCGTAGGTGAAGTTAATTGAAATGAATAGCAATCCGTATTTCATAAATGGAACTGAATTACATAAGTATCTTGTACCTAAAATCGTTGGGGCTTTCCTTGATATTTCACTTGAAGTTCAGAGATAGCAAGAATAGTTTGAAAAATCAACTTTGAATACAGATTTCATAGAAATAATGTGTCCTTATTGTGAAATTCTCATTGATGAGACGAAGAACTTCAATTACATTGATTACTTCGATTAAACATCAGGAGTGTTCAACTATGATAATCCAGTCTACAAGAACAAAAGAAGAGACAGATTCATATGATCCAATACAAAATCATGCTTTCTTTTTGTTTTATTTTCTTAGAGAAGTTGTGTATTTAATGTGAGGTTTTTTAAAAAAATTACACAATTCGTTGTTAAAATCCCCTCACTTTCTATGAAAAATATTTAATAAATTATTCCTCACTTTCTTTATCAAAAATTTAATAAATTATCAACTTTTTCCCCATCAAAATCAATAAATTCCCCAAAAGATCACAAATCTTTATCTTATTCAATCAAATCATCCTCCCCCCCCAAAAAAAAGGTCGTACCGAGATTCGAACTCGGGTCAAAGGAATCAGAATCCTCTGTGATAACCACTACACTATACAACCTTTGTTAAAGTATGAGGAAGAGAAAACAAAAATTAATTATCAAATGAAATAGACATATGGATGATTCACAGAATTTGAAATAGCTTTTTTTTAATATGTTGAATAATTGTTGTATTAGAGATTGTGAAGAATTGAGAAGGTTTACAGAGAATCTAGAACTATTTAGCAAGGATTTAACAGAAATAGATTAGAATTTGAATAAAATGAGTGAATAAGAGAGTACGGAGTGGATTAGCAATTGCTATTACAAGATTACACAATTTTTAACTTATTATCAAAGAAAATTTTTATTATTTTGTAAGGATAAACTTAAAAAAGATGATGTAATTAATAGCTCATAATATTCGAATTGCTTATTTTAGAAAGAGTTGTGGGGTTGGGGTTGGGGTTGGGGTTTGGGGTTGGGGTTGGGGTTGGGGTTGGGGTTGGGGTTGGGGTTGGGGTTGGGGTTGGGGTTGGGGTTGGGGTTGGGGTTG
>Ga0302271_10001040_pt1 | contig 27187 bp, 18 predicted proteins | sample III_Bog_N1_1_FD_198767 | JGI IMG/M metagenome (GOLD analysis project Ga0302271, IMG submission 198767) | Peat permafrost microbial communities from Stordalen Mire near Abisko, Sweden - III_Bog_N1_1 | ecosystem: Environmental > Terrestrial > Soil > Wetlands > Peat | place: Sweden: Abisko... | reverse complement strand
ATGCAATATTTTTGAGGATGGGGGGGGGGGGGGGATGAGGAAGAGGGGGATTTCTTAATTCAGAGGATCATTTTTCAGATAGTTTTCTAATCAAAATTTATCTTTAATTTCAAGACTAGGAGGAACAAATTCCTTCTTTTTTTGAATATTTCATTTTTTTCCATACAAGATACAAGTAAATATTTAATGATTTCTAACTGCCATGATAATAAGTAGAATGTTCATGTATTTTTGACACATTTCTTATTATGTGCAAATCTATTCATTTATTAATATCTTATTTGTTTTTTTTTATGTTATTGATTTATTATTTATTTTTTTGCATCTCTTTTTAAAGCAGACAGCATTTTCAATCTTTCAGCATCCAAATTTCTCAAATCATTTCAACAATATTATTCAGCATCATCTCATTTTAATAATCATATTCTCTGCTAAAATAAGCGCAGGATTATTATTTAATTGTTTTTTGAAAAAGTGGAAAGAAAAGAATAAGGCATCACAAAGCGGTGCTGATGACTTGGTTTTAAAAAACTATTTCAAAAAATGACAATCGAATAAGAGGAGAGTATTTGGTCGGTGGATACGAGAGGAAACTAGGGAATAGTTATTTAAAAACTATGCTCGGGTGTCAATAAATAGGTGAAATCATTAGTTTTTGATGATTACCGGGGATATCTAAGTTGTGAGACTTCCATAAAAACTTCCTAAGTGAAAAATGTGAAAAAATCAATCCATATTTTAAAAACTATGCTCTTGTCTCTTATCGATGTCATATGCTAACTTTGGGCTCTCTTTAGAAAAAAGAATTTCTTCTTCTCTAATATCTTATGTTTTGAGTTAATCAAATTCTGATAATCAAGGATATCATCCAAATTAGGCTTTTTTTTCCCAATAATTTTTAAATTAATTCCAACGGATTAACATGACAGAAAGGTTTTGTGCTTTTTTCTAACTGCTGTTTAGGTTTTTAATTTGAAATGAAGTTCTTAATTGTAGATTCAATAATTCAAAAAGTTTTAAATCCAAATTGAAGAATGAGAATTAGTTTTAAATAATAAATCTATTCTTCTAATTTGATCTCATTTTAAAATTTATTATTTTAATACGAAAAATAAATAAAACAATTTTACAAATTTTATATGAAGGAATTTCTACAAAGAGCCATTAATAATATATTTGTATCTCTTATCCCCTAATTCTTTGAAAATAATGAATAATAAAGCATTTTTCTATGTTAATTAATTAAATTATCTGAAACCTACTTAAATTTCAAAAAGATAGAAGTTAAGGATTTGATATCTTTTAATTTAATTAAACTAAGCAATTCAATGAATATGGCCTAAGTAGCTTATATATATCATAACGACTCGACTTCTTAAGGAGAATACTAGCCCCATGCTTGGATGCTGATAATTTTTTAAAAATCTTCCTGGCAAATTGGTGGACAACTTTTCCTTTCTGTGACTTTACGTCCAGGTGCTATTCTACAGTTCAAATGCATTCAAGGAATAACAAGTTGTCTTCACTAATTTGGAGTGATCCAGCATTCAAGATGTATTTTCATCTTAAATCATCGTTTTTAAAGCAAACTTTTAAGCCATAAAGTTGCTTAAACAACACACTATCAAAATGCGCAAAAAAATATTTTAAAACGAATGACATGTTGATCGAATGGTTCCATTGTGATAATAATATGATTGAATGCAATGAAATGTATATTAAAACTCAATATAAATGATGATAAAAAGAGGAATAAATATGAAAAAAACTATAAAAATACCAAATAAATGATCAAATCAAATTCAAATAACAATAAAAAAATGATCATTTATCTTAAAAGATTTTATCTTTTTTTTGAAAAAGAGTGAGAGAGAGAGAGAAGTCTTTGTTAATTTGCTTCTGTTTGTCTTTGAATTTAAAATTTAAACCTAAAACTGTGATTGAAAGGAAAAATTATATTGATGTAGTTTCCTTCCCATTATTTCATTGAAATATTGACTTTATTTAAAAGAACAATGCAGATAAATAATCTTTGGAAGAAAACATAGGAAGTCATTTCATGCCAAAAGGATGGTTTTATTCAGGATTTAACCATTTTTGAGATAAGAGAGATTTTCAAATGAAAAAATGGTTTTTATTGTGTTAACAATTAATCAAATAACAATTGAATTTGATAATCTTTCTAAAGAGATTTCGCGAAGGAAATGCTTCATTCATTTTAGATAAGATATGTGGGGAGAATAAAAACGATAAAGGATGGAAGGGAAGGTTTAATTTAATTGGATAGAAAGAAATAAAGAAAGAGCGTTTAGCTAAGAGAACGAAAGAAGAGTACAATAATCAGAATAACCAGCATGATTTGCAGAAAGACTTTGGCTACCAAATAGCTTGTGTTGTAACTAAGCAACACCTTCAAAGGATTGAACTAGCAGCGTTGGCACACTTCAAAAGAAGTCTTCCCTGAAAAGAAATATTAATTTGGATTTGATCGAGATTAAGTTCATAAGACCAAACAAAGTCGTAATTGGTATGAATCCCCTATCTCAAATGCTACCAAAAAGCGTTTCCAGACGATTGACTTCAGGTGAGAAGGCTAGAGAAGAAAAAAAACTAAAAATTAATGTATTCATATGATTGTATTTTTAGAAACTATCAAAAGAATTTAGAGGAAGCTGCACAGAAGAGAATTGAAGGTTTGAGTCTGGAAGAGAAAGTTGAAGAAGTTATCGTGGAGAAAGATTAAATTTTCGGAGATGCACCAGTACCTAAAAGATATTACGACAGAGTCCTTCAGAAGGAGCTTTATTTCCATCATCGATCAAACTAGAACTACATTTCTTAAGCTGACAGAAAAATTGATTTCCTCACTGATTTCAAGCCTTCTTTTGAAAAAATTCCAGAGTTTGCTGAAACCCTTAAAGCCATTCACAACCTTGCAAGCAGCACAAGTAAAGATTATGACAAAAAAGAAATAAATCAAAGATAAACAAGTGCATTTCTGGGTTTATTTAAGCAAAATAAGTTAAATTTTCTTTTGATTTTTGAAAGAAACCAATAATGGGCAATCTGCATTGTCTCGTGCTGGAATCGACTAGGAATTCATAATCGAAGATGACTTCTATGCAACAAATCCAGAATGCAAGGAATTATTCGAATTAATTGCTTCGAGAGTCTAGAATACCAACTATCGTCTTCTCCCTGAGCTCGGACTTGTGTTGTCTTTTAAACTTCGTTACAACAAAGATGTATTTGGAATTTGGAAGAAAATCGAGTAAAGTTTCACTCATTCCATTCACCACTACCCTATTACTGAACTAGTGAAAATGAGATATGCATCCTGTGGACTTTTCCCTAAATCACTCTCAAAGAATTGTCTTACTTCCATTCAAGATATTGTTTTTTCAGAACTCCATAATATCCCTACTGTGCTTGGTCTTTCCCACACTTTGTTCGCTTTCAGACATATGAACTCCCTCAAAAACTACAACCTTCTTCTTGACGAAATTACTAAACGTCCTGTGAAGACTCTTCAAGATGCAATTGCACTTCTCTTCGTTTTTTCTCATTCCCTTTATCCAAAGTAAGAATCGTTTCCATTTATCTTTGAAATTATTTCTTTAAAGTTGCAAAAAAATTTGAGATTTAATTATTTTTCTTCAATATTAAGCTACAAGAGAAAACAAATTAGAGAGAAAAATCAAGATCTCAAAGAAAAGTTCAAAATCATTGATCACATTGCTGATGCCCTAGCATCTAATGCTAAGCAAATCGAAGGAGATGATGTTGTTCGAGTGCTGATTGGATTAAACAACCTCTAAGCAGATACATTTAAGGATGTTCTGCATCACTTAGAGCGTTATGTTATCAAGAACGCTGAAAACCTTGACTCTTTCTAGACTGCAGGTGCTCTCTATGGTTTCTCCAAAGCCAACAATAACAAAGGATTTGGCTCTGAATAGCTCTACAAAGCTCTACAAAAAGCAGCAGAGAAACATTGGAATTCATTCTCAAACATTGATAAGGCTAGAACTTTTTATGCGTTCACTTCTCAAGGACAATTAGACGCAGTGTTTAGAAAGAAATTCATTACTCCTTGGCTCACTTAGACTTTGGAAACTCAACTGATTCACTCTGACCTTCATTATGTTGCTTTCTCATTGCTTTTCGAGGGAAACAAAGGTAAATATTTATTAGATATTAACTGTCAATTTTTCTTCTTAAACTAACCAATCAAAGATAATATTACTTTGAATATTGCTAATTTGTATCTTTTATCCCAACAATGCTTATCTTTGATCTAATCTAGATGAAGAAACTTGGAAGAAACTTGTTAAAAATGTAGTAAATCAGAGATATGTCGTACCTGTCTAAAACTACTATCCTTTAAAGTTAGCACTGCTTTACATTCAGAATCTCTTCCCAACATGGAAAATGGATGGATACAAGATCGCTTGCTAAGAAGCTGAATCAACCTGGAATGCCAGCAGACAAATCGATTCTATTATGGAAAATGCTAAGGAGTGGAAAGTTATTGGATATTTCCTTCAAAACAGACTCGAGTTTAATTCTATCGGCCTTGATAACTTCGAGAATCTTCTCCTCATCGATTGGGCAATCATGCCATAAAAAGTAGCTATCATGATCTAAGGAGAAAGATAGACTCTCCCCAACGGAAAGCCAACACCTTTGTACTAACTAAAACTTCAACTTCTTGAAAGCAAACATTTTGGAGTTCTCAACTTAGTATTCAAAGAGTTTGAGAATATCCCAGCAGATCAAAAAGAAGCCTATCTTAAACAGAAGATTGAAGCTATCCTCGTGAAACAAGAAGCCTACATCAAGGACGTTGAAGAACCTAAAGAGTGGTACAAGTTCATGGGAAGAATGCAAGAATTCACTTACAGAAATATCATGCTTGGAGAAGCTAAGATCGAAAGCAACCAAATCCCCGAAATCCAAGAAATCAGCTTCGATTGGTCTAAGTTGCAAGATGAACTCGCAGAGTACTAAAAAACAACAGAATGATCATGTGAATATGCTCTTTTAATATGCATTTCTTTGCTGTTTTTTGCCATTGGATACCATATTCCAAGGTATTTATACGTGGTCTCTCTAATCGAAAATGTTAAATTACAATAGATATTTAAGAATCTGCATACGTTTTTAACACAATATAATATCATCTAAATCGTTAAAATATCTTAAGAAACCTGATTATTTTACAAAGTTAAAGAAACAATTCATTCAATGAATTATTCTAACAATATTAAAAGAACTTTTTTTAGACTGACTGTATTTCTCGAGAGTATTTGTTTTCCTTCTCCAGTCAAAATCAGAAAGGAAAAACATAAGAAATATTTCCTTCATCGTTAGTGTAATAAGTAATGTTATGGCTTAATAATCCAATTAAAGGATGGTCTGTGAAAGGCCAAATGAAAAGTTACTTTAGTATTATCTATTCAAGGGCAGTTTCTCAAAAGAATAATCAAATAAATGAATAATAATCTCCTAATTAATGCTTAATTCATGAGGTTTCATTAGGTCAAAAAAGGATTGTGGGTGTTTTAACCATTAAATTAGAAAGTTTCTTCTAGTAAAAAAATCAATATTATTTTTTAATTTAAGTCACACCAAGACGAGTTTTATTGATAGGAAACTAACAAATAGTTTTATGGCAAGAGGAGTTTTAAATATAGGTCATTTACAAGAAGATATCTGCTCATTTAGCTTGTTAAAAACGCATTCACTTTCTTTTTATTAGGATCTTGATTTATTGAGAAGCAATATATACAATCATAACTAAGTTGATCTAAGATACTCGTCGCAACAGTTTGATGCAATTAATCATAAATGGAGTAATTTAATCTAAATTCTTGCTATAATTCGTATATTAACTCATGATCGAAAGAAGATGATGCCATTTTATCTTAATTATAATCTAGAAATTGGAATTATTATAACAACACGTTATCCAAATATTAAGGATATTTCAAATGACGGTGGGAATGACGCAAGGAATATTGTTCTCTTAATCAAAGTTCGACATGTATTCTTTTGATCAGCGTCATTTATGGGGGGAGAAATACTAAGATTGTAATTGATTTACTCATATTTCAAACATCAAGGGGGGAGTATTAAATTGAAAAAGACTCATGGGATTCACAAATTATAAATATTTAAGCACAAAAAAAGCAAAAATAACACGATTTCACATATATTTATCAATAAAGAATGACCGATAAAGTGATCACTTGGTTGGAATTAAAAAAGCACACAACTAAAAAAGACTGCTGGATCCTAATAGACGGCAAGGTTTACGACGTAACTCCTTACTTAGAGGAGCATCCAGGTGGTGCTGATTTACTTGTGAAGAATTCTGGTAGAGATAGCACATAATAATTCACAAAAGATGTCAATCACACACCATTCGCTGTTTCAGTGAGAGATAAGCACCTCATAGGGACGATCGAAAAGAAAGAAGCGCCTAAGGAATACCAAGAGTGGCTGTTAGAATCACTCAAAGTCAATGGAAAATATACTTGGGAAGAAATCAGAAAACACAACAAATCAACTGATTGCTGGGTCGTTATCCATGGAAAAGTTTATGATCTCACAAGTTACTTGAATGTGCATCCAGGTGGGCCTGTAGTCGTCGAAAGCAGAGCAGGAAAAGATGCTACTAAGGCTTTTGAATTAGCAAGACATCCTGAGAAAGCACTTAAAGCTAGAGAATAGTTTAAAATTGGACTCGCTGATGGAAGAGATGACAGTGATGACAATTTGAAAGATACATCTGTGTTCAATTTCACTAATCTCATCGTCGCTATTATTTTGGCAGCTCTTTTTTACTATTTCTACACCAAACCCTAATGAATTGTTTGCTTTTATGCGTATTGTATTATGAAGTCTATTTTATATATTATATGGTAAAGCACAAATAGCAAATATTCGCAAAAGAGTTTAATTAAAAATTGAAGTTTAGCATATCACTTTCTTGAATTGTTATGTAGTTTTTATAAATATCAAATTGTGGTCATATCCAATGAAGAAAAGAAAGGAAAATCTCAAGTCTTTACGCTTCTTGCAGTTTATGAATACTTTTCATTTAGAACCATCATAGTTAACTAGAATCAAGTGCCTAAATCGTTTCTTTTATCAGAATCTTTTCTCCAGAAGCATCGTAAACACAATTCAAAGCTCCTAAAGCCTATTTAGGATCACTCAAACCTAAAATCTAACCTACCATGCTTACTGCAGTAGCTTATGGTCCATAAGCCTTCAGAACGATCCTTAACCCCCAAGCTAACCAATGTTTTATGAAGAATTTCATAATATATTTTCCATGATCGTAAGTCTACGACACAAGTTTAAAGAATAAATATACATTGCCGATACTCGCTGCATGATGGAATTTCATCGCTTTCTAGAACTCCTCTGATAGAAGAAATTAATCCTAATTCATTTCCTGCAAATATCCTAGTAATTCATCCTTTTTATCTGAGAAAATCGATTCAATAAGTCGATAATATGCAAATTCCCTATATCCTTCAGATAATTGTTCTTGATCACCTTCTTCTCTATATAGCTAAACCAATTAACCTAAACATCGCTTATATTCTCTTAGATCTTAATTCTCCAGACAAACTCTAGCATTATGCTCAAAAACAGCTATTGCAAGTCTTCCTCTGATTCCTTGTACATTCAAATCCTGCCTTATTGCTCTAAATTAACTCTAAAAATATTCATAGGGTTATTCCCCTCTTGCATACTTCTCACTGATGTATTTAAAGCTCTTTTTTAGTGCTTCCTTGCTGCGAACTTCTTCTTCTTTAGCTCTTCTTGTGAGTCGCAAGTAATCCTTCTCCAAAGCAGTACTGATACCAACAACGAATTCTCTCTCTTCTTCTACTTCATCTTCATCGTCAGCATATCCCTGATGATTCTATTAATCTTCTTGGCTAATCTCTACTTTCTTCTTCTCCTCATCTTAAATATCATCTAATCCTTCTTGTTGTTCTTCATCTTCTTAATTTATATTATTATCCATAAGCCCAGATGCTATCTCTTGTTTAACCTTATTCACTACTAAACCAAGTATCTTTTTCCTAAGATTTACATCTAAAAACTAACAATCCCCTTGATTGTTTATCTAGTTTTCTTCTCTTGACAGCATTGGAATAGGAATTTCATCCCAATTCTTGGAGCTAATATCTTCATTCTGCTGCTTGAAGATAGAAATAATGCGTAGAACAGACTTTTTCATCTCTTTTCGTTCTTTTTTGCTATTGCATTTCTCGAATGAACGAGTTAGATATTTCTCCAAGGAATCACTTATTAGCCATCCTGCGTTTGGATTTGAGTTTTGCAAACCATACAAAGGTGATTTTTTCTTTTTTTTAGAAGGTGTCGTATCCTTAGACTTTCTTGAATCCATAAACTCAGCTAAAGAGAACTCTTCTTCCATTTTTCCTTTTTGCTATGCTTGCTATTACTATCCTTAAATTTATTCTTTTTCTGAAATCCCTATTTTGGGATAAAATTCTTCTTGTCTATTAAAAAATATCCCTTCCTTCAATGAAAATCATTGGATTTTTTAATCAATGATCAAACCCATAATAGGAATGATTTGCTTATTAAATTAGCTTATTATCCTTCTTTACCAACAGATTTAGAGTGAATCTCAATTTTCTTAATAATAAAAAACTCGCCAACTCTATTATTGCGGCAAACATTCATCATATGCTTGTCCTCAGGGAAAGCGAAAGAACAATTTATTCAACGGTTCGCCGTATACTTCAAACTAATTTGATTTGTACTAGTAGACCATTGAACATTTTATTTTTAGTTATTTCTAAAAAGTAAAGGTACAATTTTTTACATATTATTAAAAATAGAACATAACAAGCAGAAGCAATCACTTTTTCAAAGAATTCAAAGTATTCCATCACTCTTAATAATAAGATTCTATTGAAACAATTGCTTGAGAGATTATGCATGCGGACCTTGCTTGAGAAATGAAAATCTCTGTTATTATTATGAATCGATTATTGAAGAATTGCTTAAGACATTGTGGATATGTCGCTCTTCGATTTTGAAGAGTTTTTTGACAACGCTATCCTGCTATTTACTTAAGTAATTGGTCTTTTTTGCATATTGATTCTTTAGATTTCTAGCGTTTATCTCACAATCTTTGGAAATGGCTTATTATTCAACAGAAAAACTGAATTCTTCATTCTATTTTCCTTCCCCAAAACGTGTTAATCTATTCCTATCAAGCTCAAACACTTCATATTCATTTATTTATACCTTGGAATCTATTTCTTCTGATATTTTCTCATTGCATTAATTATTTGTAGCAGTTTAGCATTATTTTAAGGGTTAATTCATTGTTTCTAGAAATGATCCTCGTCTTTTTGGTTTAATTTAGTTTTGCTAAAATTAATTGCTTATTTGAGGATAATAAGATAGCGTATTAGAAGGTGATTGAGTTGAATATGTTAGCTATGTTTCAACTATTTATTGTTTATCTAGTTTATTTTATGCCGAAATTCTAGAGCAACAAGCTTGGAAGCTATTTTCCATACATTTATTTTATGAAGATTTTAAAGAATTCAATGTTTGAGGGGTTCTGTTCAACTCACCATCCGATTATTGCTAGCTAGGCTGTAATTTAAGTGAATGATAAAATATTCTCGAATCTGATGTAGGTGACATAACTCCAAGACAACTTCCTTGAGAGAAAGGCTTTTGGAAATAATTTTTTTTGCAGATTATTTCAGGTTAATTGTTGTGTCTGAATGATTCATTTGTTGAGCAAGATGACACATCAAGACATGCATTTGAAGACATTAAAATATTTTTCTTGAAGGGAATAATGTCTGTGCGATAATGTTTTTTGGTTCTTTAAGGAATTGCAGGTAAAAGTTGCTATTATTTCTTATTGGAATTCAAAATACTCTGTTCTTAGTTAGTTTTATCTGTTTATGATGTTTATCCTTCAGAAGCTGTAATGATTGTTTTAACCTTCTTCCAAAATTCAATGTCTACAGCGTTTGGCATATCTGTTCCTGAAAACTGATTATAAAAAAAAGTTATTAATTATATTAATCAATTTGTTAAATAATAAGAAAATCCAAGGTGTAAGCCAACTCCTCCCCTTTGTATTTTTATCTGAAATTTCAAGAGATTCTTAATCTTTTTTTATTTTTCATTTTAAATAATTTTTACTTCTTCATTTTTTTCTGAAGTTAGATTCATTTTAGAACCTAAGAACGAGCTTTTTCTATTCATGAACTTTAGATTTTGAGATTGAGGGCTAGATAGAAGTCCCAAAGCGAAACTAGCTTGCCTGTTGATAATAGGGGATTCATGATTACCATAGGATGATGCACCCTCTGTTTTAAGAATCTATAATGATTTGTATCTAGTTCTAAATGAAAGCTAAATGCTAGGAGAGTTATCTCTTGTTTCAGTACTTTGTTTTTGACTTCTTAAACCTAGAAGTTACCTAGGGTGTTATTGCTATTATTAATTTTCAGACTGCTAATCGTTCACTTTAAGGTTTAGTTTGTCTTGATTGTTGTGCTAACTTGAGATTACCTAACCAAGAGGATCGAAGAACGTAGCTGTTTTAAGTAGATTAGTATTTAAGAGAGGATGCTAAACGATCTTTTCTTATTCATTTTGCTGAGATTCCAAATGAATTTTGCTTCTAGACTGCTACTACATGATTTTGAGTTATCTTACTTATCTTGATTTACCTAATAATTGTTTGTTTTGTTCTTTTTTCTCCCCGAACTTTCACTTATTCTTATTTATTGATTCATTATTTTCATAACACTTCAATTAACCCACCTAAAATGTGTCCTCTCTTTTTCTAATTTCCACTTACACTCAATCAAATTATCGCTCAAACAATCTTGGTTCATTGTGTCAATTTCTCAGTGATCCCTATTTTTCTTCTTAGTATTCTTGTTTTTCAATCTACCTAACACTATTCTCAAATATCCATCTACAAATGCAAGAAATTTCAATTGTAAGATCATTTACATTCTAATTATTCGATTATTGCTAAGAAATTGCTTCTTTTAATCGGATATTTTTTGAATAATTGTAAGAGTTTTAGCTTCAAAAGAAGCAAAGAAGGTGATATTTTGTTTATTAGAACTAACTTATCCAGTTGTAATAAGTGAGCCTTACTTTTTATATGAAATCTGTATTTTTGTAGTTCGATACTTCCCTTAAAATGAAATCAAATTTAACATCCCCAAGAAATTAATTTCCTTCCAGACTCCACAAAAAACAAAAACAAATAAAAATCGTACATTTATTTTTTTAAGCAAAATCATAAGATTATTTTCGTGATTTACATGCAGCTACTCACATATCTCATTCATTTTCTTTCTAATTTTCAGCTGTTTTATTACTATTTTCTTCTTATTGATCACTTGTTTCTTTATCTTCTTGTTTACTTTCACTTATTTCATTTTTATTCTAATTTTCAGTTATTTCCTCTTCTATTCCTTCTTTCTCTTTCTACTCACCAACTTCAGATTTATCCTGATACTTAATGTAATTCTTAATTTTCCTGAATGATATCTAATTATTCACTTTGTAATGATTCTAAATTGTTTAGTAATTCCATGCATAAAAGAATAATAGATCATCATACTTACCATCATAGACATAGCTATTATTTTCTTTCTTTTCAATATTTGAATCATCATCACTGCCAGCAACATCAGCAGCAGCAAGAATTCTATTTTAATAATTCACATCGAATTCCCTAAAGAAGTAATAAATTGCTTCAACAGTTGCTAGACAATTTGGCTAATGAAACTAATACCTCCAGAATGTTGTATTGTATTCTTCTAATCTCACAAACTTATAATTCGGATCATCTAACTCGTTGATAATCGAGTTCGTTTAGTTCCATGTACAATCAATTGCTACAACATTTTTGATTTACTTCAATTCTTCAAGATCTAACTCCAACACTCTTTTAGAGTTCTTATGAGGATACAGGATCAATGTAGATTTCGCATCAAACACAGGAATCGGTTATTTTGGGAAATGAACTACTTCACATTGATCTGTTGAAGAATTATCCTTGATAAGTAAGCAAGCAGGGAGAGCTGAGCTCTTTTTAATTTTTTCACTATCATGATGGATAATAGTGAGCTTAAAAGGTAACTGTACCTATGGTATTTCCTTTTCATGATGAAGGATGCGAAGACAATCAGCGCAATATATTTTACTTTTTTTCTTACACTAAGGGCATTCAGCTCTTTGAACTGTTTCTCCAAGGAACAGTGAAAAATCAGATACCTTGAGGGTGTCAAATAATTTCTGAGGATCTGCATTTGGTAGATTATTTTCTTAGATGCTATGTAGTTTTTGCTCGAGTTCAGGTAATTCACCTGCAGTAGCTTTTTTGTCATCTTTCTTCATTTTCTTCTGATGCTAAACTTCGAATTTCTCTTTCATGAGATATCTATCTCTGCATCTTGATTTGCGTTGCTTTTCTTGAATGGCGGTGATTCTGTCCATCTTACCTAAATTAATTTGACCTTTTTGTATTAATTAATAATTAATTTATTTTAGTTTCCACTCATATGATTTCAACGAAATGTGGCTACCAAAAAGGAAGAAATAGTGGGTGAAGATTAAACAATGCAAAATAATCATAATAATTTTTGATTATTAAGAAGGAAATCCAATTTTAAATAGAAGAAAAATACATTAAGAAGATTAGACAATTCAAAATCAAAGTTATTTAAAATGCACACTGTCTTTGAATCAACTCAGTTTGACTCTTAATATGATACTCTAATCCAAGATTTTCACATTTTTAGATTGAATTATTGAGCATCACATGAAGGGTTGTTATTTTAAAACCATTATTTTAAATATTTGTTTTTTCAGAGAATTACAAAATAATATGCGATATTTTTGATAAAACACATTATTTCTACAATAATAACCACAAATATTAAGAAAAATAACAACATCTTTGAATTCAAATTGAAATTTCAGTTGAAATACTACCTTCTATCTTAGGAATAACTACAAATCAATATTTCTAATCCTTAATATTAAAGATTCTATTGAGATATGATATTGCATGTTCGAATGAAAATAACGCTAATGCTGAATTCGGAATCGATCTGATATTACTGATGAGAAAGCCTTTATAGAAATTAAGAATTCCTCTATTATTTTGATGATAAATTGAATGAACACATTCGCTGATTCGTTTAAACTGTGGTTTATCAAGTGAATCACTTTACATTTTGGTTTTGACTACATCTAATGGGAAACAAAGTGGCCAATATGACATCCCAGCTACGCAGCCACTAATAAACAGCTAGATCTTGGTTAACTCTCCGTTATTCTTTTTTCTAAACATCCTCTTTGCAATGTCGTACATGACAAAGTAGCTGCCTTTTTATTAAAAGTTAAATCATTTCCTATTTTTGTTGCATAAATTTCAATTATTTCTTCTACCGCAACCAATGAAATCTCTTGAGAATTGAAGAGAAGTTGATTTATAAAGTGCCAAAAATCCATGGCTTTTGATTATCTTCCTCAAACAGTCAACAGAACCTGTATACACTTTCACTTGTTGAGTCTAAAATCCAAACAAAAAATGAATTTTTTTCCATATTAAAATAGGATTAGTTTAAATAAACAACCTGCAAGCGAATTTTAACATGCTCAATCGGCACTGCTACAAGAGAAGTAGTGATTCCGGCGAGTGACCCAGAGAGAAAAACCCATTGAAGAGGAAGTGAACTGTGATCATATTAATGGCTGGTCAGAAACTAGAAAATGAATATGAATATGAATAAAGACTCCAAAATAACAATGAAAACGATTTACAGCTAGAAGTTTCTTAATTTGTTCATTTGATCCATAATAAATCCCTGAAAAGAAGCTCGTACCAAGAAGAGGGAACAGCATTCCTTGGATTTTATATAAAAAAACAAGAAACCAAATTAAATCTCAGAAATATGGTGATAAGAACATACCTCTGTAGAATCCTTTGATAGTCTTTCTCCTGTATATTTCTTTAGCACATTCCGCTATACTTTAAGACTATTTACTTAACTGCATTGTTGTTTTTATCATATCCAAAGGCTGCAATACAATGACTGACACCCATCCTAATATCCAATATAAAATTATCCAGTCAAAAAAGCTAATTTTCTTCAAGAAATCCCACCTGTGATTGTCCCAGCAAGCAAATCAACAACGAGTCTCTTAAAATGTTATCTGCGAGGCTTTGTTACTATCATCTAGCCACTGTCTTAGCTCATAGTTTTGTAAATATTTGTTCTATTTCTTTCTACTTCAAGTCAATACCTAAATTAAAATACTATCAGATTAATAACAATCCAAGTAGATGAACAATATCTTGAGCCACAAAGAAGTAGTAATTAACAATTTTATAAATTATTTTTTTCTTTTTTTGGATAACAACCCATGTTTTCACCAGGAATCAATCGATTAATTAAAAAAGAAAACAATAATAATCAAAAATTAAAATAAACAAATCAGCGAAATGCAACAAAAGTGTATGCAATAAAGATCACAATTATTGCGTTGTATTATTCTATCCGGGCATATTATGAATTGCCGAGGAAATTTAAGGTTTTTTGGAGCTTCCTTTATCATAATCACCTTTTTCTTTTTTGAGCTCTAACTTTGTGTAATTTGCAAATCCTATTTTGACTTTGTTGAAAAGTATTGGATCGTTAACTTTTATGAATACTCTTATGATGCGCTCTCCAAACTGAGATGGTCTAAGAAGAGCAGAATTAGAAGCAGACAGAAGACGCTTTACTGTAAGATTAGATGATTTAAAGAAATTAACCTTTAACACAGGATCTTGCTCACCTGAACAATAGTTAATTTTGGATTAAATTACATTAATTAGACTGCATTGCTCTGGTGTCAATCTAGTGTTCTTCGACTTGAATCCAAAATCATTCTCGCAGTGACGAGATATCCCCTCAATGACTTATTACTCATTTACACTGAGAGTCTACTCTATCACAACTTCTCCTACAAATCTATACAAATCTCGCCTTATGATTCGCTTGATAATAGCCTAACTTTCTTTCAATTTTTCGTCTAAAAAATGCAAATAAACAATTCAATTTTGCAAGTAAATTATCTCATAAAATCAATTTACCTTGACTGTATAAGATCTACTCAATAATGGAATCAGTTAATTTCAGATATTACTCTGGATCTCTGATTATCTCCTTGAAGTTATACACCTTTGAAGCTATCTCCAAAGCATCACAGAGCATGAGTTCTATTCCCTAAGAGACACGATGCTGGTAGATTTACTTGAACAGCTTATAACGGATATGGAAGATATCATACACTTAATCATGTAGTTTGCTATTGTAGCATATTTCTCCGTCTATTATGCGCGTTTCCCTGAAGAGCATTTCTGAATCATACTCATGTTTAATGTTCAACCCCGAAGGATCCCGCTTTAAATAATCGAATTTATCAACATCAATTGTTGTTGTCTTGTTGGCTACAATATCGAATGTCCATTTAGGATATTAAGAACTCGAATACTTCGCTGTCCATTCAGTTTTGCTCAGCCCTAATATCAAACACAATTTGAAGTAAAACATAGATTCACAAAAAAAAACAAATTATTGTTACCTTAAATCATATCAAGAACTACTTCAAGATCAGTCTCGGGGACAAAATTAACATTCTTGTATTGAATAGGATTGGTTGAAAATTCCGCAGAAGGTTCAACAAGTAGTGCTTTGATCATCATGCAACTGCCTTCTTCGTGCTTCCATGAGAACTCGTTAAGTCTTGGAAGGAGAACATTATCGAACATATGAGAGAAAGGACCATGACCAAGATCGTGGCATAATCCAGCGATAGATACAAGGAGTTTAACTTTGTTGAAGTTTGTTTCTCCTGTTAGACCCATTTCTTCGAAGTTATTTTGATGATTTTTAGCAATCGTTTCAACGTACGTCCAGGCTAAATGAGCTACTCCCAAGCAATGTTCAAACCGAGTATGGTTCGCTCCATTGAAAACAAATCCTGTTATCCCAAGCTGCTTGATGAATCTAAGTCTTTAGAATTAAGGAGTATCAACTATTCGCCAGATAGAGCGAGGGAGTTCGATGAATTTATGTATTGGGTCACTGATTCGTCTAGTTTACTGAGTAGAACTGCTGTTGTTGTTCTCTGACAAAGGATAAACATTTAGGGAAACTTCATCTAGATAATAGCGGTGTTATGGATCACTATTTGGATTTGGTGACTGTTAGTTTAAGGAAGCCATTTGGTCTCTTTTTATTTTTGAGATTAGTTTTGATCGTAATTTGTAATTTGACTAAGATTTTTTTTTAGAAATTGACTTGATGAATTAGATATTTTTTTATTTTTTGCCAACAAAAACCCAAAAACAATACAATCTCAATAAGATATGAGATTACTATTTCAATAAGATATGAGATTCCACAAAAACTACAATAAATTCATGTGTCAATAATAAAAATAATAATTCTTAACATCTATTATCTCAGTAACCTTGAGGAAATCATAATAAAAAAAATGGAGTCATTTAGTCTTAAAATAATGAAGGGAAATTAATGATTTAAAACAATTAAACTCTCTTTATTCTAAGAAAATTTTGATTTAAAGTTGGTTAGTTCCCTTTAAACTAATAAAGAAATGCAAAAATATTCAATTTTTGATTTTTTTCTGAACAAAAATAAGAGACCATTCTTCTTTATTTCTCTTCAAAGGACCTATGAATGCATCTATCAAACTAGTTAATTTTAGCTGTTTATGATTGTCCAATCGTAGCCTGAGAACTGCAAAAGATTTCTTTCACAGTCGACAATACTGGAAGATTCATTATCAACTGGAACATCTTGCAGGACATAAAGAGTGTTGTTTTATATGACACCCTGTGGGTTGAAGAAACCTTCTGCTATATGAAGAGAGAGAGGATTGACTTTTTAGATTGAATAAGCATATTCTTTCGGAGAACTATCTTTTTTCTCTTCAATTTTTAGCACAAACGAATATCTTGATCCAACTTGCTACTCGTTATTCCCTCCAAATACTAGGATCTCTTATGAATTGACTTGCACAGAAGCAGCATCAGCAAGCGAAAGAGGAAGAAGATTTTATGAGAAGTTAATCACCTCCCATTTATTCAAGAGAATGTCAAATTTTTCGAAAACATTAACTATCTTTTTGTCTTTTCCAATACCTCCGAATTTAAAAATAAATTTGTTATTGAAATCCGTACAAGAAAGGGAGGAACATGCTTGATTGAGAGAAGCTCTTGGTTCCCATTTTCTTGTTTTCAAGTCAAATCGCTCACAAGACGATAACAGATAACTGTTATTCCCAATACCACCAACGACAAAGATGAAATTCCTTGTCTATGCGATTCCAAAGCTGCTACGAGGTTCTTTCATTTAGTCATTTTCAACTTCAAGTTTTTTGGATTTTTCATTGTAGCGATAGATTGACCCAGACTTAGTTTTGTCAATGTTTGTACCTCCAACCAAGTAGATTTCACCACTAGGGAGTAAGATTGATTTATGGAATGAAGGAATCATGGAGTCAATGTCAAGTGGAACAGATTTGAAGATATTACTGGAGTTTTTTGATTTAGATTGTTCAATATCTGCATAAATTAGTTAACTCTGCCTAGTCTAGATGTTAGATGTGAAAAATGGGAGAATTTTATTTTGAGTTTAGCTGAAGAAATCACTCATATCTATTTAGATATTATTTTTCTGCAAGATCACTGGATCCTTCCCGAAAGCGTTTATGTCATTCTCTTCATTAGTTATGATTAGCTATGGCGCAAAATTCTGTTAGCTTGCACTAAATGGTTTGTTATACCCTTGCATTTTGTTTCCGAAGCCTAAAATAGTACAATTTAACATTTATTTATGCAAAATATTTTAGTTTTAATTTACTTTATTTGGAATTATTGAAGACCTTTTGAGAAGGTAACTCGTTCTGTTTCGTCAAGATCACTATTTACTCTAAATCATTCTGCAGCTAGAGTAACTTCTAGTCATCAATGAGAACTTGTATTGGTTCTGTGTCTCTTTCTTAAGTGATTTTATGCAATTATGATTTGAGTTTCTCTTTCATTTAATTCAAATCCAATCGGCATATTTTTTGAATTCCTGTGAGATAACTGCTGTCATCCAGTGAATTCTTAAGCTGCTCAAGCTAAGCAATAAGGCTGCTTATTTTATCAAAAGTTGGTTGAAAATCACCAGCTCGTAAGAGAGTCTCTTTGACTCTTGAACAGAACTGCTCCTCTTTCATCTCGAAATATTTTCTCACCTTTAAGAAAAATTAACAAAAAAGCAAAGTTGTAAGAAGTCTTGAAGACGAAAGTATAACTTGTTTGTGTTTTTACCATCAGAAGCGTTTTTTCCTTTGTGTGATTAATCTAGGCGACACCTTCACGAATGACTTGATCAGGATCAAGAAGAAAACGTATTTCAATTTCTTTCATTTCATTTGCGAGGTTCTAAATAGCGGAATCTACCTTTTTTATGCAACTTATTTTGATATTTTTGATGGAATCAATCTCAGCTGTCTACGAGCACATCAAATGCTGTTTATAATGCGCATCGATGCAATCCGGACATAACAGACGTAAGCAATTCATAGATAGACAAAAGTTAGTGACTTATTCATTATGTTCTTCACAAATGTAAGCATATCCATTTTGATAATTTCTCCCTGTTCCATTTTGAGCAGTAGCATTTGCAGGGAAATTTCCTTAGAAAGTACTCGTGTACGATTAGTTATTAGAGATTTTATCTAAAAGATTCTAGTCGTTTGTCAAAAATGGCCTTGACATGGTATCTTGCTGGGTTTAGAGCTGTTGTAGGATATTTATTTAAACTGTTTTGTTTTTTTTATTGATGATTTTTTAAATTAGAATCAGGGATATATATTTTTTGAATTTCATTGATGGAGGGTTTAAAAGTCAATTTAGTTTTTATTTCTCCAGCCAATATATCAAGCAAGGCACACTGCGAAAGAGAGATAATTGATTGTTTGTAAAATTCAAAACAAAAAATAAATAATTTTTTTTTACTAACAAAAATAATAATGAATTCATGTCATTATTTTTACAAAGGCTGCAATTAATTATTTGAAATTTAAATTGCATAAAGGTGCACATACATTAAACATCATGGATGATAAGAAAACATGTTAAACAATAGTGTTCTCTTTCTTTTGAAGGACAAATTTAGAAAAAAAGATAGGATTGGTAATTTCAAAGGAATGAAGAAGAACCTTTTTTTTTCAAAGAGCTATTACCATTTTAGTCATCACTTTAAGATTTGATTGAATTGCTTATGTTTTAACTCATACTTATTAAATAGACTTGCTGCTCATTAATCAACAAGGATTAATTAGATTGGCTTCATCATTAAATTATTCTTAACTTTTAAAGGAAAATTATGAGAGATTATTTAAATCTAGGGTTATTTATACAAACAAGAAGGTAATTGTGTTGTCATAGTTGTTGCCATTAAAGATAGTTACTTGTTTTTGGATTAAATTGATAATAGATAAACACAAGCAAAGCACAATAAATTTGAAGAGCACTATTCTTTTTTTGGGAAATTCCTGCATAGAACTTTTAAATGAACTAATAGAATAAGAATTAATAAAACCTGATTTGAAAGCATTTGAAAATATGTGGAAAAAGCTTGTTGGAGACAAAAAGAAGACAGATGCTTCTGGGCCAAAAGAGTACAAGAACATATGGGAGGAGATTCTCTAAGAGCATTATAAAGTGGAGTTGAAAGATATCTGGAAATTGAATTCCACGGAGTTAGGTGAAGCTGTCAAAAAGTATGAGACATATGGAGCTAATCTGAAGAAGGAAATGAAGAAGATCGAAGAAGAAAGAGATATCTACAAGAATAAGTTGTCCTCGTTCGTTGAGGAGAGGAATAGGATGGCTGATGAACGAGAGGAGCTTTAGGGATAACTGCAGAGTATTTAATCGTTGTTTAATGAAGAATTAGCGAAATCTATGAAATAATAGTCAGAAATAGAGCTACTTTAGAATTAAGTATCTTCGTTTAAAAGCAAAATAGCTGAAATGAAAACAGAGGAGGCTCGAGAAGAAAAGGAAGAGAAGAATTTCGGTGATAACTTAAAACAAGCTGTTAAGACTGTTAAAATTAGTATGAATCCTGACAGTGAGCTCATGCTGTTTGTGTCAGAACAAGAGTTACAAAGTCTAAGGGATATGTTTGATAAAAGTGTTACGATTCTTAATAATTATCTTATTTCTGAGAATCTACGAAAGAAAGGTGAAGAACATGCGGATTAAGAGATATAAAAATAAAAGACTGTTGTGATTTACTTGAGGGGACTACCATTTACCATGGAAGAGGATTAACTCTCTGAGATTGTCTAAGGAGCAGGAGTTATTGAGTCTGTGAGTATACCTTTAAATGAGACAGGGGAGGTAATTAGTTTAGTTTTGCTTTTTAAATGGATTTTAATTTGTATTTGTCTTTTTAGGGAAAAGGGTATGCGTTAGTAGAGTTTATAGGTGAAGAAGAAGAGATTGTTAGTTAATGTAAGGCTGCTGTAGCTGATAAAGGTTATTTTGTTGAGAAATATACAGAAGAATTAGCTTTGAAAGAGGGATTAGGTGAGTTGAAGAAGGAGGAAATACATAGTAGAAATGATGGTAAAATAGTGAAATAGCATACATTTGAGAATGAGTTAGATGAAAAGATTATTGAAATGGAGGAAAAAGGAAGGTTTTTAAGGGAAGATATTGAACTTTTAGAAGAAGTTAAGGGAAATTGGATGGCATTGAATAGTCATTTAGAAAGGATTAAGGTGAAAGTAGAAGAATTCTTGTGGAATAAGAATATCACGCATAAGAGTAGCTCATAAGATTAGGTGATATTTTAAGAATAATTAAAGAAATTAACGGAAGATCTGGAGACTGAGAAGAGTTAAAAGTTTAAGCTCCTGGAATTAGGAGAAGAACATTAGTAGGATATGTTGTAGCTGACGAGTGAGATGAGTAGACAATAAAAAGCGTTTTATGAAGAAACTGAAAAGGCTACGAAATTAAGAGAGGATATTAAATAGGGATTAGAAAAATAATTGGAATAGGAGGTGAAGAAGCATGAGAAAGAAATGAATGAGGTTTTGAAGAAGAATGAAAAGGAAATGAATGAGATTGTTAAGAAATAAGAAAAGGAGATTGGAGAGATTAAGAAGAAGAATGAGAAGGATAAGGAAGAATATGTTAAGAAAATGGAGAAAGAGAAAGATGAGTATATTAAGAGAATGGAGAAGGAAAGAGATGAGAATGTGAAGAGGTATGAGAAGGAAAAGGAGGAAATAATTAAGAAATTTGAGAAGGAAAAAGATGAAATCTTAAGAAGTTTTGAGAAAGAAGCATTTGAGAAAGCACAATACAAAGATTCGAGTGAGAAAAAGATGCTAGAAATGCAAGGGATGTTGAAAGAAAAGGAGATTGTCATTGATGGTATGAGAAAAGACAAGGAGGCAACTGAAAATGAGTAGAATAAACGAAAAGATTAAGAGTTGGGAGAATAATAAAATCAATAAGAAAGAGAAAAGATTATTGAAGAGATTAAATCAGCACATTCTGCTGAGACAGCTACGTTGCTTTAGGCGATTGAAGAGCAGAAACAGTAGATTAGTGCGTATTTTATCAAGGAAAATGAGTGGAAGGAGTTGGAAACAAAGATGTAAGAAAAATAATTGGAATAGGACAAATAAAATAAGGTATTAGTGGAAGAGTCGTAGAGGATATCTGCGAGCTTGAAAGCAAAAGAAGAAGAATTGACAGCAATCAAAGAGGAACTTAATTAAATGAATATTTTGAAGGAATAGAAGAACTAAGAATTATAAGAGATAAGTTAAACATTAAGTGAATTGAAATAAGAAACTTGTGAGAAAGATCGATAAATTGATTCTCTGAATGAAAAGATATAAGGATTGTAAGAGAAGATCATAAAGGAAGGGGAGAAGTTGGAAGAATAACTTAAAGGGGTTGAAGATAAGCATGCTCAGGAGATAGTGGGATTGAAGGAATAGGAATCGAGAAGGGTTGAAGAGTTGGAAGAGAAAAAAGAGAAAGAAATTAAGGAGTTTAGAGAAATCAGTGAGAGAAATGTTTAAGGCATTAAGGAAAGCAACTAGATTGAGATTTAAGAAACTTTGAAGATAAAAGAAAAAGAGTTTTAGAATGTGAAAGATAAGGAGGTATAGGAGATGAAAGATAATTAAGATAGAGTTATTTAAGGAATGAAGGAATAGCATAATAAAGAAATAGAAGAGTAATAAGGTAAAATGAATGAATAAGTAGAGAAATATAATCTAGAAATGAAGGAACTCAGCTCAAGAGTAGAAGAAATGGGTTTAGAAAAGAAGAAATTAGAATAAGAAATAGCTAGTTAGTTAGAGAAATAGTGTCTAATTGAAAAAGAAAAATCAGAACTTTAGGGATAGATTGAGTAACTAATAGTAGAGTCAGCACAGAGAATCAGTGAGATTAAGCAGGAAATGGAACAATAAAAAGAACAAGCTAGAACGAGTATCACGGCATTGGAAAAGTAGTTTACAGAATAAAAGGAGAAAATAAAAAGTGAAGCAGAAAAAGATAAATTAGATATGCGGGAGAAGAATGGAAAGATTATCAGTGAGTTAAGAGTGTAACTTGAAGCGGCTAAATTAAATGAAGATAACACGTAGTAGACTACGAAGGAAGAGATTCAAAAGAGAATGCAAGAAGAATATTTGGTTTTGGAAGGATTAAAAGAATAGGTTATTAGTGCTGAGAAGAAGAAACAAGAGACGGAGGAGAAATTAAAGGAAATTGATGGGAAGTTGAAGGAGAGTGAGATGAAAAATTAAAGGATTCATAAGGAATTGGAGGAGATACAAAGGGAATTGGAAGGGAATAAGATTGAGGTTAAGGAGTTGAAAGAGAAATTAGAACGAGAGAGAGATGCATCATAAAAGAATGGGGAAGAAAACAATAAAGAGAAGGAGTAGCTTAGACAAACTATTGTGAAGAATCAATAGGAGTTGGAGGAGATTGGGAAAGAAAGATAAGATCTTCAGAATGAGATAATTTAGATTAATTAGCAATTGGAAGAAGCTAGAGTTAGAGTTGCTGAGCTTAATAGTAATATGCAGAATGTTAATAACGAAAATGAAGATACTAAGAAAGTGCTTGTGGAGGTTACAGGGAAATTTGAAGAGACATAAAGGATCTTGAGAGATAATTAGATAGAGCTGAAGGGTTCATAAGAGTGTTCGAAAGAACTTTAGGATAGATTAGACAAACAGGAAGAGGGATTTTAGAATGAAAGGAAGGAGCTGGAAAATTAGATTTAGATTTGCAATGATAGGATAAAGTTGTACGAAGTGAAAGAGGAAGAGTTAGAGTAGATTATTAAGCAGTTAAAGGAATAGAATGAGAAGTATCTTGGAAGCATTGCGTAGATGAAGGAAGAGGGTGATGGAGCGAAGGAGACAGAGAAGAGATTGAATATTGCAGAATTAGAAACGGAGAGATTATTAGGGGAAGTTAAACGATTGGAAGAGAGTTTGAAAGCAAAAGAGGAAGAAGGTGGAAGGGATATGAAGTAAGTTTAGGAAAAGTTAGAAGTTTGTGAGAAGAAATTAGAAGAAAAAGAGTAAGAATCTGGAGATTGTTAGATAAAGTTAAGTGAAATGTAGAAGAATTTGGAGAATGTTTCAAAAGAATTGGAATCGATGAAGAAAAGGTATTCAGATGTGAATGGTTAATTAGAGGAAAGTTAAAGATAATATGAATTATAAGTGAATAAGTATCAAAAAGTAGTTGGAGATGTTGATGCAGGGAATGCAAAGATACAGGAAGTTGTGCGAAATAATGAGGAACTTTAAAGGAAGAAGGAAGAGCTTGAGAGAAAGAATCAGGGAAATATTGAAATTATTTAAGAAAAGAGTAGAAAAAATGAGGAAATTACTAAAAAGTTAGAGGAAACAAAGAAATAATTGGCAGAATAGAATTAGAAGTTAGATGAGATGGCCAAGAAGGGAGAAGAGAATAAACGAAGATTAGAAGAGACAGCTAAGAAATATGAAGAAACAGTGAAAAAATTAGATGATTAAGTGAAGAGATATGAAGAGAATTCGAGAAAACTAGAAGAAATCATGAAAAAGAATGAGGAGATTAACAAGAGTTTATCTGAGATGAGTAAACGGTTAGTGGATGCAAATAGGTAAATTGATGAAGGAAGAAAAGATTTAGATTACAGTAATTAGCGGTTAGAGGAGAGTATGAAAGTGAAAGATGCCGAAAAAGAAAGAGTTTTGAAGGAAATGGAGAATTTAAAAGATGAGAAAGTATCGTTGAAAGGCACGGTGGATAAATTGAGTGTGCTGATATTGGAGAATGAAGAGAAGGTAAATAGGATTAAAGTGGAGTTAGGCTAGGAGAAAGTGATTAGAAAAGAGAAAGAAGAAGAGAGTTTAGTGAAGCGTAAAGAATTAGAAAATAGGGTGATTCAAGGGTAGTTAAAGTTGGAATAAATCAAAAAGGATCTCGAGAAATCAGAGAAGAAACTGGCAGATGCTGAGAGGGATTTGATCAATCTAGCGGACAGTTCAGATAAAGACAAAGCGACTTTACAATAAATCACTTAGAAGCGGATTGCAGATAAGAAGAAATTAGCTGAAATGAAAGATCGATTGAAAGCAAATGTTGGGTAGATGTTAGAAAGTGAGAATAATCGAGTCAAAGAACGAGCTGAAAGTGATAAGATTAACGAGAAACTGCAGGTTGAGATCAATGAGTTATTAGAAAAGATAAGTAAAGTTGAGAAGAATAGAATTGAAAGTGAAGGAATGCTCAAGAGTGTCTAAGGGAACTTTGGTGTCATCGAAGAGAGAGCGATAACAGCGGAGAGAGAGTTAGCTAGAGTAAATTAGTTGTGCTAAGAATAAGCGGGATAATTGAAAGAGAGTCTAGATGCAGTGGCTGCGTTGAAGATTAAACGAGAAAATGCATTAACGGAAATCAAACGATTGACGATTTAGATTGATATGTTCAAGCAAGTCTAAACGAATCCAAGTAAAATCGCTGAAATCACTCATTTACTGTAAAAAGCGGTCAGTGAAAATAATAATAATAACAATAATAATGAGACTCTAGGTACATTCGAAGGTCATCCAGATCGTCCTCGTGGTAGAAACCCAAGTAGTCTATCAGGCGTTAGTAATATTGACAGTTATAAATCGTCAACTGCAAGTTCCAGCAACAATAACAGTAATAGCAATGGGTATGATAGGTACACTTTTGATTAGAATGAGATTTTAACGATCAACCCGAGAAGAGAAAAGAGAGCATTGAATATTCTCAAAAAGGATTTAGAGGCACTTTATAAAGAATATGTCATGCTCGCATGTAGTATTAAACTGCCGAAGGATTCACAGGAGAGTTAGACGGTGATATCGTACGAGAAACATTTAAATAAAGTGAATGAAAGAGCGTAGGATCTTATTGATTATATCGATGAATAAGCGGAAAAGGAGAAGAATAAAGAGAAATTGAATACATCGCAAGCTGTCAAGTGATACAAAAGTTCAGACAATTATTTATATCTGTGAGAGTGTGTGTTTTTTCAACGATTTCCTATGTTTGGTTTGGATCGATTCCAAAACACAAGGGAAAGCCTAAAAGCGAATACAAATAATTACAATCAAGTTCGCCGCTTTAGCTCAGTGGTTAGAGCATTCGCCTAGTAAGCGAAAGGTCGGCGGTTCAATCCCGCCAAGTGGCTTTTTTGTCAATTAGTAATCATTTTTATGAGATTTTGAATTATAAAAGATCTTATTTTTTCTTCCTTTCTTTTTCTTGCTTTAAGCTTATTTATCCATTGGAATTGAAAAAAACTGAATCTTTCGTTATTGGGAGAGTATTAAAATGTCAAAATTTATTTTGTTTCATTATGAAAATGTATGTACTTTGTTTTCTTTGAGTGTTGGAAGTTAAAAAGAAATGAAAACAGTCTTAATCTGTGAAAATATTGAGAGAAATTACGGGAAGCTGCTAGAATTGATCGAGCTGCCAAAAATAAAAAGAAAAAGAAAGAATCTTTGAATAAATTTAGAAGAAACCAAGATAGCAGGGATAAGCTAAGGAAAGAAACTTAAACTCAAAAGAAAGAAAGAAAAAAAGAGATGAACATCATGAAAGCACAGACTTTTGCAATGAATATTGCAACTTCTATGTTCCATCAGTAGAAGGTAAAGACTTAATTTCTGAATAGACTTCGTTATGATGAAATGGGCATGCAGTATTGTATGATAAGTTCAAAAGATCAAAATGATTTAGATACTTCCATCTATCATATTACAACTAAATAAGTTTATTCAAACACTTTTTTCCATTTACTAAAAAAGCATCCTCATTAAGCATGACTGCGCTCCTATTTTAATTTGCTTTGATTCTTTTTAACCATCTTTTATTTCTCATTTGCGAATAATTTGAGATGGAAAAATTTATTAGAGTTTTGTCCTAATTATGAATAAGACTTATTATTTTTTCTTTCAAATTGTTAAGTCTTGAATTGATTTCTTAATGTTTCCTTCCACAGTACTTTGCAACGAAGATGCAAGCAAGTTCAACCCAGAACGGAAGAGATTCAATCGGACGAAGATTGGGTAACAAAAATAATTCCTTTCTCTCTTTCTTTTTTGTTTCTAAAGCTAAAGTTATTTAACTTAGGTGTTAAGAAGCTGGGAGATCATGAAGTTTTCCCGGACGATATTCTGATTAGACAAAGGGGTTTCAAGTGGCATGCAGGTGAGAATACTTACGTTGGTAAGGATCACACTATCCACTCCAAAATCGAAGTAATCATTTGTTTGATGTCTTCTTTGTTAGACTTTGCTCTTCTGGATGTTGATTGGAGCAGATTAAACAACATTCTCTGTCTTTTTCATGAAAACATTTATTTATTATTTGCATTTTTCAGGGAAAAGTGAGATTCTCGAAGAAATATACCAGCTCAAACAGAAAAGTTACAACAATTAATGTCGATCCTGTTTAAGTTAGAAACGTGTATAAAAGAACTCCTCCTCC
>Ga0302271_10001039_pt1 | contig 27191 bp, 19 predicted proteins | sample III_Bog_N1_1_FD_198767 | JGI IMG/M metagenome (GOLD analysis project Ga0302271, IMG submission 198767) | Peat permafrost microbial communities from Stordalen Mire near Abisko, Sweden - III_Bog_N1_1 | ecosystem: Environmental > Terrestrial > Soil > Wetlands > Peat | place: Sweden: Abisko... | reverse complement strand
ATGAACGGTAAGTACTTATGATCTTTTCTGTATTCACGCCGAACTGCTGTTCCAGTTTTTTTTGTAGAGCGCTGAAATCCTGAAGCTGGCAGCCACTTACATCACCTGAAGCAGTTGCAAAAAATGCATACTCATCTTCATTCCACCCTATTATGAGGGGCTTATTCTTAGATATTGTTGGGGCTCCGGGACTGAAAGGATGGCCCGTCAACACTATACCGTCGACAACAGGTGAGAAATTCCCGATACCTGATGAACCTATTCCTCTGGGATGAAACGAACTTGTATTTGCTGCGGCTATTGCAGCTCCGGCCTTCATCAGCTGGGGTTGAATAGCAAATAGTTTATCAACCGGCACTTCCAGTAGCTTACTCCAGTCTTTTGGTGAAATATTCAATTCCTTAAAAAGAAGGTCGGTTGTCCTGATGGCCATTTCAATTGGAGTCATCATGACTCCGGGTCCGCTTTCGATTGAAGCCTTGTTAAAATAATCAGCAGCAGAAGGCATTGCAAACAGACAGGAAGTCTTTGCACCTCCGCCCGATTCACCAGATATCATCACATTCTCTGGATCACCTCCAAACTCAGCGATGTTCTGATGTACCCATTTCAGACCGTCAACAATATCCAGCATTCCGTTATTACCGGATGTTTTGTATTCCTCTCCTGCCACATCACCAAGATAGAGATAGCCAAATATATTCAGCCTGTGATTTGTCTCGACAACCACCACATCAAAATATCTTGCAAGATTGGCCCCGTCCTGGCCGGCACTTCCTCCGGAACCGGTGCTGAATCCGCCTCCATGATTATAAAACATCACCGGACGTTTTTTATTATCATTAGCCGGCGTCCATACATTCAGGAAAAGACAGTCTTCACCGGGTTGTGGCTCATCAATTCCATAAACAGTGTTTGGACTTTGCATTGCAGGTATGCCAAGCCTTATTGCATCTCTTATTCCTTTCCATGGCTCAAGCGGAGCAGGACGTAGAAAACGTCTGTTGCCGGAAACTCTTCCTGCGTAAGGAATCCCCTTAAATGTGTTTACACCCTGGGTTCTTATACCACGGATCTTTCCGTTAGTTATTTCAACAGTCACATATTCTTCAGCCTTCTGATACCCTGATGAAAAAAGGGATTTTGGCAGCACAACTGTGGCTGCTGATGCTAGTGACATTCTGGTCACAAATTGCCGGCGATTTATCATATATTGTGATATAAGAGATAGGTTAATATAACTTATTTTCTTTTAATTTAGCATAAGAACAATATGGTCATTTCTAACCGTAAGATAGTTCTTTATTTCATATGATATGGGGAAAAGTGATTTGTCAATTCTAGTCGTAGGTGCAGGTTCAGTCGGAGGGATTACAGCCGCATTATTGAAAAAGGCAGGCCATAATGTTGAGGTCGCTGTCAGAACAGATGAATATGCTGCATATATCAGGGACAAGGGAATTGAAGTAAATGGAGTCTGCGGAAATCATATAATCAGGATTCCTTCATTCTCATCCGTTCATGAGATAAGGGAGAAGAAAGACATTATACTGCTTACCACCAAAGCAAGTGAAATGATCAGCACAGCAAAGGATTATGAGCATCTGCTCAATGGTCATGGATGCTTTGTATCGCTGCAGAACGGAATGTGTGAGGACGAGCTTGTCTCTGTAATGGGGCAAGCCAGAGTTATAGGCTGTGTTACCGGATGGGGCGCAACTATGGAAAGCCATGGGAAACTGATAATGACTTCAAATGGCGATTTTGTAATTGGATACCCAGGAAGGAAGCCTGATCATCTCCTTCATTTGGTTGCAGATACACTTTCTGCTGTTGTGCCTGTGAAAGTAACAGAAAATATTTCTGGACATAAATATTCGAAACTGATTATCAATTCATGTATAACATCACCCGGTGCAATCTGCGGACTGTATCTTGGCAAAATGCTGTCAAGCCGGAAAATGAGGAGGATATTTATAGAAATAATCCGGGAAGCTGTTGCTGTTTCTGAAAAAATGCATATCAAAGTCGGGATTTTTGCTGGAAAGATAGACTTCCCTGAATTTGTAAGAAAAAATGATATTATTTCAGATTTCAGACGCCACCTGATAATCAGGGCAATAGGATTCAAATACAGAAGACTCAAATCTTCGAGCCTTCAGTCTCTCGAAAGAGGGCAGCAGACAGAGGTGGATTATCTGAACGGCTATATTGTAAAGCAGGCTGCGTTATTTGGCGTCGATGTTCCGGTTAATGAAGAAATTGTCAGACTTATCCATGAAATTGAAGCCGGGAAAAGACAGATTTCACCAACCGGCTTTGATGAACCTCTTTTTAGCAGATTTAATTGACAAGCTACGGTAAACCTGATGAAAATTCGATACTGAGTAAAGTGCATGTGTAAATTTGATTGAATTCTTTTTCTACTTTTGAACACCTAAAAGAAAAAGATGTTTACACGCCGCCTATTCCTTCTCATTTCCTTATTATTATTTACAGGAGGAAAACTACTTTATTGCCAGGAGAGGGGGGTGAACCGGGATAAATACCGAATCAAAATATCACGTACCAACGAGGCAATGAAGATCGACGGTGTGCTTGATGAAAAATCATGGCAGACCACGGAGAAAGCTCAGAATTTTATTCGTGTGACGCCGGTAGATACTGGATTAGCTATTGCACAAACTAATGTATTTGTCACATATGATAAATCAAATATTTATGTAGCAGCTATCTGTTTTGATCCTTCTCCCGGGAAAAGACCCGTTGAATCACTGCGCATGGATTTTGAGTTTGGCAAGAATGATAACTTCAGAATACATATAGATACCTATAATAATCAGACTAATGGATTTATCTTCGGCGTCTCAGCGGCAGGCGCCCAGTGCGACGGCGTTATTGATAACGGGAACCAATCGAGCTTTAACTGGGATATAAAGTGGAAATCTGCGGTGAAGAGCTATGGCGATCGCTGGGTGGCTGAGATGGCTATTCCTTTCCGCAGTCTTCGGTATTTAGGGGGAGAAAAAGAATGGGGTGTCAACTTTGGCCGGCTTGATCTTAAAACAAATGAAAAATCGGCTTGGGCACCTGTTCCGCGCCAGTTTCCTCATAACTCACTGCCTCATGCAGGAACACTGATTTGGGATAAGCCTCTTGAAAAAGCAGGGTTAAGATTATCGGTCATACCTTATGCAACTTCCACAGTTTTAAAAAATACTGAAGCAGGTGAACTTGCAAAATGGAAATGGAATACGGGTTTTGATGCCAAAATGATATTATCGACTTCTATGAACCTTGACCTGACTGTTAATCCTGATTATTCCCAGGTTGAGGAGGACAGACAACAGATTAATCTCGATCGCTTTGAGTTGTTCTATCCTGAACGGCGCCAGTTTTTTCTTGAAAACAGTGATCTGTTTTCCAATCTTGGAAACAGTGAGGCAAGGCCCTTCTTTTCAAGACGAATCGGACTTAATGCCCCGGTAAATTTCGGAGAAAGACTTACCGGAAGGATTGGCAATAAATGGCGGATTGGGGTGATGGATATGCAAACCGGATCAAAAGGCGAAAACCTTTCAAGTAATTATGCTGTCGCAGTTCTGCAGCGTGAGATATTAAGCCGCTCGAGCATCGTTGGTTTCCTTGTCAATAAAGAAATTACCGAATCGTACAATGATTCTTCATTCACAGGGTACCGGTACAATAGGGTTGCAGGCCTGGAATACAATTTTGCAAGCGCAGATAACCTGTGGCAGGGGAAGATGTTCTATCATCAGTCATTTTATTCTGGAGCCGGGAAAGATGCTGCTGCTGTTTCCGGAAATATGAGTTATTCATCTAAGTACCTAAAAGCCGGCATCGAACAGTCGTGGATAGGGTCGGATTACGTTGCTGAAGCAGGATATATAAGGAGAACCGGTTTTTATGAGATCACGCCATCTGCCGGCTATTTGTTTTATCCATCAGGGTCGAAAAGGATCATAAGTCATGGTCCGGCTGCAATCCTCAATGCTATCTTCGATCCTAAACTAAACCTTACTGACCGGGAAACACAGCTTTCATATATTATAACGTGGCAGAATAAGTGTCAGCTGTCTGTAAGCATGAAAGAACAATTCGTAAAGCTTAGCCGTGCTTTTGATCCTACCAATACTGGCGGAGAAAAGCTTAACGCGGGAGAACAGTTTCAATGGAATACGGTTCAGGCAGGATTTACTTCAGATACCCGTAAATTATTCAACTATACACTGAATGCAAGTTTAGGAGGCTATTATAACGGAAACCGTTGGAACATCGACGGAGTGATGAATTACCGGGTACAACCTTATGGTAGCATCGGAATGACCATGAGCTACAATAACATCTCATTACCACAGCCTTACAAAAGTGCGAAACTAATTCTGGTGGGACCGGCACTTGATATAACTTTCACGGATAAAATATTCCTGACAACATTTGTCCAGTATAACAACCAGATCGATAACCTGAATATGAACTTCCGTTTTCAGTGGCGTTTTGCACCGGTATCGGATTTGTTTATCGTTTATACCGGGAATTCCTACACTGATAATTTCGCCAACAAGAACAGGGGCCTTGCAGTTAAACTGTCATACTGGTTTAACTGACTTACGAACCTCAACAAGAATAATGTGCCTGAGATTGAAATAACGAATCATTAGTCCCATTCACCCATCCTCCCCCCAAAAAATCATGGGGCTGAGTTGTTTGGAACCTATAAAGACTGTTAGGATGGGACAACAGGCCGTTGGGATCACTTGTCTATTTGAGCCATCAAACCCTCACACTTATTGTCTGGCTCTAAAATGACAATTTCATTTAAGAACTAAGTCTACTGATCACCTGAGTGTTATTTCTTTTTTAAGTTTTATGTCTCCTGATGAAGCTCCTATCATAATTTCAATCCTGCAAAGGTCATTATCCCATGATTGCTTCTTTTCGTTCCAGTACATAAGATTCTTTACCGGAATTGTCAGTTGAGTTGTTTTGCTTTCCTGTGGATTCAGGGTGACCCGGGCAAAGGCTTTGAGCTCCTTTTCCGGCCATTCAACTGAAGGATTTATGCGGTGTACATATACCTGCATAACTTCGTCGGCGGACATTTTACCGGTATTTTTCAAATCTGTTGAAATGGTAATTATGTCATTTTTGCCATACTTCTCTTTGTTAGTTATCAATTTACTGTACTCAAAAGTCGTATAAGTAAGACCATGACCAAAAGGATATTTAACAGGGATGCCTTTTGTATCGTACCAACGATATCCTACAAGCGATTCTTCTGAATAAAATGCAGAATTCGGATCGGATTTTTGAGATTTATCCTGCTCCTTAACTGCTTTTCCTGCTGCGTCGTTTTTCGAGACAAGATTTGCAAAGACATCTGAGCTTTTATCTCCCTGCGGATAATTATGCAGTGAATAAGCGGGTGAATCTTCCAGTTTGACTGGCAATGTGAAAGGCAATCGTCCACTTGGGGAGATATTACCAAGAAGCACATCAGCTAATGCATTTCCTCCCTCAGAGCCATTAAACCAGGAAATAAGCAGTGCTTTTGAAAGTGGTTCCACAACATTAAGATCATTTGGAGCACCACTTGTAAGAATTGTTACAATATTTTTATTCACTACCGCAATACTTGCAATCAATTTATCCTGACCGGAAGGTAAAAAGATGTCTTCCCTGTCGCTCCCCTCAGTTTCGACAGCCCTGTTATCGCCTCCGATAAAAATGACTAAACTTGCTTTAGATGCTGCTTCAACAGCTTCTTTTGTAAGCTTCTGAAATGTTAATTCCTTTTGACGGGCTGCTTTTTCAATCTCTTCAGGGGTCTTTTTCCTGAACCTGTCGCCAAAACTGAACTGAACCGGCTCATATCCCTGAGCATAAATGATCTGGGCTTTTTCGCCGATGCGATCTTTCAAACCCTCGAGAGGTGTTATTTCATATAATGTTTTCACCCCGGCACCTAATCCGCCTGAAGCCATTTTCTGGGTAGCATTCGCGCCAATAACTGCAATCACTGGTTTGTTATCCAGCTGCAAAGGGAGCACTCCATCATTTTTAAGGAGAACTATCGACTTGCTTGCAACATTATAAGCTATTTTCTGCTGGGCAGGTTGTGAAGTAATTTCTTTATTTGCTTCATTTTCAGGAACCGGCTTTACAGCGAACCTGACACGTAATATTTCACGAACTCTCTGGTTAATAATCTCTTCAGTGACCAAACCTCCTTTGACAGAATCAAGCAGAGCTTTCCCAAAATACTTTTTGTCGGGCATTTCAACATTGAGTCCGTTTTTTATAGCGTTCACAGTGCTATGAGTGCCTCCCCAGTCAGAAATAACCATTCCTGCAAATCCCCACTCCCTGCGGAGGATTTTATTGAGAAGCATGTCATTTTCTGAACACCACCAGCCGTTTACCTTATTATAGGCAGCCATAACTCCCCAGGCATCAGCCTCTTCAACAGCAGCTCTGAAAGGAGGAAGGTAAATCTCACGCATCGCACGTTCACCAATAATTGCATTAACATTACCACGGTTATTTTCCTGGTTGTTCAAGGCGAAATGCTTGATACAGACTGCAACCCCATTGTCCTGAGCACCTTTAGTATACCCTACTGCCAGTACTGAACTAAGAAAAGGGTCTTCACTCAGATATTCATAAGTTCTTCCACCGGTCGGAATCCGTTGAATATTTATTGCCGGTCCCAGTATCATGTCTTTCCCTCTTAGGCGTGATTCACGGGCCATTCCTGTTCCATAGGAGTAAGCCAGTTCCGGGGACCATGTGGCAGCCAGAGCTGAACCTGTTGGGAAAAATGTTGCTTTATCATTCTGAAGACCAAGTGGATTCCAGTTGTCAGGCTGCATTTCCTCACGGATACCAAAAGGTCCGTCAGCATATTTAATGTCAGCTATTCCCTGACTCGCCACTCCTGCTGAAACAAACATATGCTTGGCATGGAGCATGTCTGCTTTTTCCTGGATTGTCATTTTGCTGATAATCTCATTTATCCTTTTATCATACTGAAGAAGGGCAGACCTGTGTACTTTTTCGGTAGTTGTGCTTATCATAAGAACCAAAATAGCAGATAAAGCAAAGATTCTTGTTATTCTCATATGTTTCAAATTATCAATAATATACATTCAGTTTTCTATATTTATTTTGAAGCAGCACGATCTGAACTAACTTTTTCATACAAAGTTGAATCATTTAATCTGAATCCGAAATATATCTCCTGTTAATTCAATTTCTTTTTCGGTGTATGAACTGGTGCTGACTATCTTTGAATCGGGCTGTCTTCCACCGGCTGATATAACAAACTTCCCAGGCTCAACAACTCTGTCAAAATTTTTATCAATCACAGAAAATTGTTCAGGTTTTAAATTAAACTCAACTGATTTTGCTTCTCCGGCTCTTAAGAATACACGCTCTGTACCCGCCAGCGAACGAATCGGAACCGGCACTGAAGATTCTTGTGAATGAATATAAATCTGAACAACTTCTTCTCCGTCCATTTTACCTGTATTGGTAATTTTGACAGATATTTTTATTGGAGTTTCTGTATTCGTGTTTGCAGGGGCACTTATATTATCATAGGAAAAAGTTGTAAAACTCAATCCATATCCAAAAGTATACAATGGATCACCTTTAAAATACCGGTAGGTGCGTCCAGCCATTTCATAGTTCTTAAAATCAGGCAGCTGGTCAATCGATTTATAAAAGGTTACCGGAAGCCGTCCTGAAGGATTATAATCACCAAATAAAAGTCTGGCTAAAGCTGTACCAGTTGTTTCTCCCGGGTAAAACGCCTGAATAATAGCCGGAAGGTTTTCATTTTGCCAGTTCAGGGCGATTGCACTACCGCTAAAGTTAACATAAATTATAGGCTTTCCTGTTTTGTAAAGATCCTTCAATAAATCTTCCTGGATTTTTGGAAGTTCAATATTAGTACGGTCACCATGTGCAAATCCCTCAGTTTCAATCTTCATCTCCTCCCCCTCAAGGTTTGAGGAAATACCCCCGCAAAAAACAATAATTTCAGCCTTGGAGGCGGCTTCAAGAGCTTCTTTATGGTAGTCACGTGAAACATCCGCCCATGCAAGCTTCGCAAATTGCTGCTGATGATTGTTAGACCACCAGAAAGGAGCAACTTTTAATGCTGCTTCAATTTGGTATTGTCTCCCCTTTTCGAGCCTGATTGCATTGCCGGAATTTAATTTATTATTGATTTTTAATTGAATATTCCCGGTAAAAATATAGGTGCCGGATTTTTGGGGAACCAGTAACCCTGTCCACCTAACTGCAAATGATTCGTCCACGAGTTGCTTTATAGGAGACAACTCCCAATAAAAGTCTATTTTTTTATCAATCCTCACAATCGATGGTTTGCCAAGCATGGATGTATCCTGAAAATACTCAGCATGTAATCCTTCTTTCAGTTTGCCATTTTCGGTGTGAAAGAAATTGCCCTCAGGAATCACTTCATAATCAGTATAAACTCCGGGAACAATAGGGCATCCGGCGGTGTAATATACATTGCTGCTTCCTAATCTTTCCTTCAACGCTCTTAAAGGTGTTATCGGGTTGATGGGATCTCCATTATAATTGCCGGTGAGGATAGCCGGATTATCAGCGTTAGGACCGATCAATGCTATTTTTTTTATATTCCTTAAAGGCAGTATCCCGGAATTTTTTAAAAGAATCAATGATTTCTCAGCTACCTCCAGAGAAAGATCGAGGTGTTCCTTTGATCCCACAACTGACATTGGGATCTTTGAATATGCCACATTCTCATCGGGATCGAACATGCCAAGAAGAAAACGGGCTTTGAAGAGTCGCTTCAGAGAAATATCAATATCCTTTTCATTGATCATTCCTTTCATTACAGCTTCTTCAAAGTGGTCCTCCACAAAAGATTTGCTTTCTTCACAGTTGAGGTCTGTTCCTGCTGATAAAGACCAACCCCACGCCTGAGCTGGGGTCGGAACAATGTTGTGACTTTCTTTCTTATAAAAATCGGTAATTGCACCACAATCGGAGACTATATATCCTTTAAAACCAAATTCGTTCCGCAGAATGTTACTCAACAAAATATCTGAACCGCAACATGGCTTATTACGGAAACGGTTATAGGCACACATTATAGATTGCACTTTTGCTTCCTGAACCGCTGCTTTAAATGCAGGCAGATAGGTTTCATATAAATCCCGATCATTAATATACACATTGTCTATATGGCGGCTATATTCAGGTCCGCTGTGAACAGCATAATGTTTGGCGGTGGCAATAACTTTAAAGTATTTCGGATCATTTCCCTGGAGTCCTTTAATATAATTAACGGCCATTCGTGCTGTCAGAAAAGGATCTTCACCGTAAGTTTCCTGTCCCCGGCCCCAGCGCGGATCACGGAAAATGTTGATATTTGGACTCCAAAATGTCAAACCCATATAAATTGACCTGGCATTGTTCCGTGTGAAATAATTGTATTTTGCCCTTGCCTCATCAGAAATTGCTGTACCGACACGAAACATTAAATCCTGATCAAAAGTTGCAGCCATACCTATTGCCTGAGGAAATACTGTTGCTTTTCCTGCCCGTGCCACACCATGAAGACATTCATTCCACCAGTTATAAGAGGGTACACCTAACCTGTCGATAGCCGGAGCCTGATTAAAAAGCTGCATTGCCTTTTCTTCCAATGTCAATCGGGAAACTAAATCATTTACTCTTTCATCAACAGTTAAACTAGTGTTTTGAAAAGGGTATAGCAGCTGTTGCTGACTGAATCCTGATTGATTAACTAATAAAATAACTGATAGTACCAGAAAAAAAGGTTTGATTTTCATTCTTATAAAAATTTTAGTATTTTGAATTCAGGCAAAGCTATTGGTTTTTCACAATTTTATCAATTTCTTCGAATAGCTTGTTATCTGCTTTACCCTCATCAACCAGCTTTCGCCAAATTGAATATATAGCTACATTCCAACCCATATTTGGTTTCCATGGTTCTCCGGTTTTGGTGTTTAAACATTCGTAAGTAGTAGCTCCGATCTTAAAGTCAAGAGAAACACGCCAGATAAGCTCACGTTCTGCATCTTTAATCCCGTGCATGTAAGCACAAAGCAGGAATAAATTGTCATAAAGGAAGTATGAACCTCCTTTAAAATAACTGCCATCAGGCATATTTTCACGATTGGCCTGTGAAATATAATTTTTAACATCATACATTGAAGGAGGTAGATAGTCTCCGTTGGGCAGGCATACTACTTTAAAACCAAACTTGGTTTTTGCATTCTCGATTACATGATTATAATGCTGGAGAACTTTGCTGTTTTCTAACATTTGATGACCAAAGTACAACTGAGACAGAAGGTCAGGGACCAATGGATCAGGGCCAAGAATAGTATTTTTTTTCAGGCTGACAGGATAAAAGCCCAGCATGGAATTGAATGAATCTTTATAATGCTGCAATGCCTTGTCCGGATCCGATTTTATTTTAAGATTCATTTCTTTTGCAGCAGAAAGAACCAATGCAAATAGCCCCTGATTATATGTAATAACATCATCTTTTTCAAAAGCAATTACATCACCCCAATATTGAAAATCAAGCCGTCCGTCTTTCTCCGTAAAACTGTAAAAATAATTGTTTCTTGCCCTTTTCTCTATTGCATCCAAATAGTTCTGCACCTTCTTCATATCAACTTCTTTCCCTTCCTTATAGGTTCTATAAGCCCATATTACTGCCATCAGAGGATATTCTGAATACGTATTAACTTCCTGCAATTCATTCTTTAAGCATTCCGAAGAATAAGCGGGGTCTAGCATTGTGGATATCCAGAAAGCGTCCCGGCAGTACTGGGTATTTCCATATTCTACTGAAGGTACAACCCATAACTTGCTTTTCCCGGTTTCGTTTGTACGAAGATTCATATACGCTGTTGTAAATGATAACGCACCAAAATAATCCGTAATCGTGCCGGATGAGAAATAGTTCGCTGCGAATTGATTGACATCCTTGCGTAATCCGTTAAGGTTTTTAGCCTTAGATTTAAATATAATTCCTTCGAAAACATGTGAGGATGTTTTTGATACAGGATGATAATACGCAAGAACTCTGCCTGGAGACATAACCTGAGACTTATCTGTATTATAGTTGATCGTTTCTTTTATTATTGAGTCTTGTTTTAATCCGGGCATTTCACCATTGTCCCCGGAGCACAATTCAATAATATGTTTGTTGTTAAAAAATGTCTGGCTCGTGAAATTTTTATAGAATGCAGGTGCACTGTTTAATGCAACGAAAAAACCAGAATCTCTTTTTATACCAATCATTGGAATTGCCTGTTCAGCAATACCCTTTGCAATCCATGCATTTATATCATGGGGACTTTGCCTGAAAATTTCGGAATTTACTACCGGTCCGTTGAAATTATAAGGGACAAACGATTTGCCATATTTACACCTAAGGGCAAAATAAAGTTTAGTTTCAGTGCTATCACCTTTAGCGGTAGCCTTGAATGCGGTAAACTCTTTTCCTGGTTCAAGTTCAAATGAAATATGTAGTCCGCTAACATTATGTTTGTAAACGAATGGTTTATTGATATTTTCCGGGAGCTGGCATATTTCGGTATCCGGCATCCCGGGTTGGTTTAATACCAATGACCATGTAACGTGATTCTCCGGAATATTTTTACATCCGAAGCAGGATATAAATATCAGAAATGCAATTTTAACTTTTATTTTCATTCAGCCTATGGGTTATCAATAAGTACTTTCCAAAAGTAAAATAAAAGGTATAAATTAAAGAATTATCTTTCTTTCATCACCATTATTAATGATTATTAGGTACTCGAAAATAAATTATCGATATTTGATTGTGTCAATTTGAGCAACGTCAAATAATTAATAAGAAATATTCATCTGTTTTCGGGAAAATTAAATCCTATGTAATGAAATACCTCCTTCTAATTCTTTTCATATGCTCAACTTTTCCTCCACATGCGTCATACGATGGAGAAAAAAGTATTCAAACAACCACTCAGGCCGAAGCCAAAGAACAGGTTATACATATTCAGGAAGTTTACAAAACTGTCGACACCTTTAAACTTAGGATCGATATTTTTTACACTAAACAATCGTTTGGAAAAGAGAAGAATACAGCCATTGTGTTCTTTCATGGCGGAGGATGGGCTTTTGGTTCACCAAGTGAGTTTTTTACTACCTGCGAACGATATGCAAAGTTGGGGATAGTCACATTTTCGGTAGGTTATCGTTTATCGGTGGATAATGGCATAACCCCGAGTAAGACAATAAGCCCGATCGAATGTTTAATGGATGCAAAATCAGCAATGCGCTGGGTGAGGGCAAATGCCATCAAATTTCATATTGACCCAGATAAACTTGTTGCTGCCGGTCAATCTGCAGGAGGACAACTGGCATTATCAACTGCAATGATAGATGATTACAATGAGAAATCAGATGATCTGAAAATAAGCTCCTGCCCAAATGCAATTTTGTTGTTCTCTGCATGTGTAAATACTGTTGAGGGCTGGTGTGACCGATTACTGGATAATCGCAGAGCTAAAATCTGGAGCATCTCCCCTACCCATAATATAAGAAGTGGACTGCCTCCGATGATTGAATTTCATGGAACAGATGATGAACAGGTCCCGATCTGGACCGTTCAGTTTTTTGAAACTTCTATGAAAAAAGAGGGTAATTATTTTGAACAACATACTTTTAAAGGCAGGAAACACTATCTGGGAGACGGAAACTCAAAATATTCACGCTACTTTGACGATGAAATACTTAAGGTTACGGATGATTTTCTCCGGAAGTTTAATCTTCTGAAATGATATTATTTTAACATTTGTAATTTTACTTAATCGATTAATCCCCCACTCTCACTTTCCTACATTTGAACAATACGAAAATGACGTTGTTTTAATAATTCACATTAAGGGGTTGATTTCATTGTGTTAATTGCGGATAGAATTTTGGACGATACTGTCTCTACAAGCGTCCATATATTGGAGCAAATACGTTTTTTAACTGAAAGCACTTTTATTCTCAGGTTCAACCGGTGTGATATGCAGTTCCGGGCCGGGCAGCGAATTATTGTGGGTCTTAAAGGCGATCTGGACCAACGTGAATACTCAATTTACAGTGGTGAAAAAGATGATTATCTCGAAATACTTGTCAGGGAAGTTAAAGAAGGCAAAGTATCTTCGAAGCTAAAACAATGCGCACCTGGACAATTATTTCAGGTAAACGGACCTTTCGGCTCCTTTGGGATAGAGACTTACGACAGAGTATCAGGAAAATTGGTGTTTATCGCAACAGGCACAGGTATCTCTCCGTTTCATAGCTTCGTCAGATCCTACCCGGAAATCAACTATACTCTTTTGCATGGGGTCCGCATCAGTAAAGAGGCTTACGAGAGGAGTGAGTATGAAGATGAACGTTACATTTTATGCACTTCGAAGGAGATTACCGGGGGCCGGAAAGGAAGGGTAACCAGTATACTGACAAAATACAAGGTAACCCCGGATATGCTATTCTATCTTTGTGGCAATGGAAATATGATTTATGAGGTGTATCATATTTTAAGAGACAAAGGCATTCCGGATGAAAACATATTTTCCGAAATATATTTTTAAAATTATCCCGGCTATAATATTCTGCTGAAATGAAGTCGCAGATACTTATTTCTTCTTCTTGTTATCTTTTGAAGTAACTTTTTCGTCAGTGCCGGAGGCAGTATCATACCTTTTCTGAGCTGCATCAAGTGACTCTTTGGCAGCCTTAAGTGCATTCTTTGCATTTGCCTTACCTGCTTTACCTTTTGTAATGTTTGCTTCGCCGGTGGACGACTTTTTATTAGCTGCGATTAAACGGGTGTCGAGAATCTTTGCATCTGCCCTGTACTTAAGGGAGATGGCTTTAAGATTTTCCCTGGCTTTTGCAGCTTCATCTTTATCTTTTGAACCTGAAAGCTTTGTGGCAGATTTCTGATCCGTTGCATAGTCTTTATCAAGTTTCTTCCGATCAGTCGCAATTGCCTTAGCCTCCGCTTTCGAATCAGCTATCATTGAAGTTCCAGCAGTTATTAAAGAATCAGAAACTTCCATTTTCCTCTCATTCATTGCAACCTTCGCTTTTGCTGTGTTAAGCGTTGTTTCAAGTTTCTTTAATTCTATAGCTTTTTTATCAGCTTGCGCCAGAATAACAGTTGAACTTATCATGAGTAATGACATCATTACCAATAACCGGGTATTCAAAATTGTTCTCATTTATGACAAATTTAGGTTAAATAATATATTTTCTCTGTACTCATAATTGTGATAAAGAAACTATTGAAGATTATTTATTTCGCTTTTTAACATGTTATTGCATTTCATAAATACGAAACGGGCAGAACACTTAGTCGCATTTCAAATCACCTTGAAAGATACTAAATTATATCTCAATTTTAAATATTATTCCGGTTAAACCTCGTCTGCAATAGAAGAATCAAAATGATGCATAATTGCGCACCCTCGTTTTTTTATCAATGACTGAAGAATTAATAAAATCATAATAAATGTCTCAGATGTTTTTGAAGACAGTGTATTTTTATTGCTTAAATTTATATTTATGATTGGGAAGCACAGGTATGATTAAATTGATTTTCTTCGTTTACCCCAACCCCCTGGCCTGTTTGCTGGTACGCAGGAGAGAGAAGTACCTGGCTCGAACTGCCAGCTCACCGAAGTCAAAATCAATTTAATACCAAATAACAAATTTCTTTATATTATGGGAGACGATATCAGCAAAATGACCGAGGATGAGATATTTGATTTTATCAGAAAGAATAAGGACAAATTTGATGTATTCAGTCCCGAATCGAAACATGAAGATAAATTTCTCAGGAAGTTAGGGAAAGTAATCCGGGAAACAGTAATAAGTATAGTACCTTATCTTATCAAGGTGATTGTCGTTGCTGTTATATTCTGGGTCATAGGCATTTTTTCATGGAACATTTACCTGAATCCAAAAAAGGACCAGATGCCATTGAGCAAGGTTTCCTGGGAAAACAGGAAATTTGAAAGCAGGCATAAATTTCATGAACTTTCCGCCAAGTACTTCCAATCAAATCGCGAAACAAGAAACGCTATCAGAAAAGAAGTGCAGCCGATGGATTCGTCATATGTTGAAATGAAAAAAGAACTTAAAAAAAATCCTGCCAACAAAGAAATAATCGAGGCGATGAAACTATATTATACTGAAAAAGATGCAGTAATAGATTCCATAATATCAATGCATAAAAGGGTGAACCAAAAAAAATAAACTAAATAACCGATTCCCACATCCTGATAGAAGGTTGGCTTATGCTTTAAAATGTACATTTTCCAAGCGCTATCTAAAACTTAGGTTTGTTGTTTGAGAACTCTCGATGCTTAAGCTGCCATTTATTTTACTTATTTTGCACCGTTGAAAAACCTCGAATATTTCAGTTAGAAACAGGATTAAGGATGATATCAGAGAAAGGAATATTTCAACGCACAGAGCTGTTACTTGGAACAGAAATAATGTCTGAAATTGCCCACAAGAAGGTGATTATCTTCGGGATAGGAGGCGTGGGCAGCTGGTGTGCAGAGAGCCTAACCAGGTCTGGCATCCGCCACCTGACGATTGTAGATTCTGACCGGATATGTGTCACTAACATCAATCGTCAGATCCATGCAACTTCAATAACAGTTGGAGAAGTCAAGACAGATGCCCTGAAAAAACGTCTGCTGGAAATAAACCCTGCTGCAGAAATAACCAGCATTCAAAAAATATATAACCATCAAAACCACGATTTTTTCCAGCTGGATCAGTATGATTATATCATAGATGCGATTGATAGTCTGGGAAGCAAGATCGATCTTATCAGAAGAGCTACCCGTACACATGCTACATTCTATTCATCAATGGGCGCATCCCTAAAAATAGATCCTACAAAGATTAAAGTTGCCGAGTTCTGGGATGTTAAGGGTTGTCCTCTAGGCTCGATAGTCAGAAAAAAAATCAGAAAAGGAGATCTGCCTGCGAAGGAATTCCTTTGTGTATACAGCGAGGAAATGATTGAACCGAAAGGTTCAGGCTCGTCATGCGGAACAGATAAATGCCTTTGCCCAAGAAACAATATTACTAACGGCGATCCGGAGCTTGCTGATCATGAGTGGTGCAGCCAGAAAGCTGTAATTAATGGTACAGTAGCCCATATAACAGCCATCTTTGGATTTACTATAGCCGGATTGCTGATAAAGGATATCTACAATAATTACAAAAATTAAAGAAGGGTGCCGATATATGACACCCTTTTTTTTACTTAGGCGATGACGCTGGTGAAGTTTTCAATTCCACCAGTATCAGTTTCATAGGTGATGTTCCGACATTTTTTGCTACATGTGTTACTGCAGGCATATACTTGGGTTCTCCTGCTTTAAAAATAACAGTGGTCACCGGTTTGCCCTGGACAGTTTCCTCAAGCTTTCCATCTGTCAAAGGATAGATGACATAAGCCGGATGAGAATGCAAACCGGTTGCTTCCCCTACAGGTGACTCAACCTGTATCACACGTACCTGGTCGTTGTCAAGAAGAACTTTAGTATTTACTTTCGAAGGTACTTTTGTAAGATCCTGTGCACTCAGTCCTAAGCTGAATGTCAGGAATAACCCGAGTAACACAGTGGTTACAATCATTTTATTGGTTTTCACTGATAACAAAGTTTAATTTTCTTACTCTTATGGCTTTTCAGTTACGCCCCGTTTAATATGTGGTCGCTGGTCTCCACATTCTTTCACTTTATTAAATATTAGGATTGTAACTGTCAAACAGTTATTTACGGGTTTTGTTCAATATTGTTTGGGATCTTTAGTAACAGAATTCAAACCTGAAGCAGCATGGTCGGTTCTCCGATATCTCCTAGATTTACTGCATCTATTGTCCGATAATATGCTTAATTTTATCGGTCAAATTTATATCGGTAAATCGCAATTAAATAAGAGACAAAACTCAATGGTTGAAAAATATATTCCTTTTGAAATCGTAGAAAATTTTATGATTAAGGTTCTTATGAAGGCAGGTATTCCAGAAGGAGATGCCAGAATAGTTGGTGACGTATTGCTTCAGGCTGATAAGCTTGGATTTGACTCGCATGGAGTTAACCGGCTCAAGAGCATATACCTCGATCGAATCAAGGAAGGCATATTAAATCCTGTAACTAATTATAAAATTATCAAAGAGGGGCCAACCACTGCTGTTCTTGATGGTCAGAATGGAATGGGCCATGTTATTGCATTTAATGCAATGAAGATGGCAATTGAAAAAGCGAAAAAATTTGGTATGGGTATGATTACAGTACGTAATTCGAGCCACTTCGGGTTTGCCGGATACTATCCATTAATGGCAGTAAAGGAGAATATGATTGGCATTTGTGGCACAAATGCACGTCCCTCAATTGCCCCGACTTTTGGTGTGGAAAATATGCTTGGTACCAACCCAATGACATTTGGAATCCCAAGCGATGAGACATTCCCGTTCTTACTTGACTGTGCCACCTCCATTACACAGAGAGGAAAGGTAGAACTTTATGCCCGCGAGGGAAAAGACTTGCCAAAAGGATGGGTAATTGATCAGAATGGCGACAGTAAAACCAACTCATCAGAAGTTCTTAAGGATCTTATTTCAGATCAGGCTGCACTTACCCCACTCGGAGGAGTGGGTGAAGAGACTGCAGGATACAAGGGCTACGGTTATGCCACTGTGGTGGAGATTTTATCGGCAGCTCTTCAACAGGGCGCTTATCTCAAAATGCTTGTTGGTCTGGAAGATGGAAAGAAAGTCCCTTATCGGGTGGGTCATTTCTTCATTGCGATAGATATAAATGCCTTCACAGAACCTGAAGATTTTAAAAAAACTACAGGAAATATTCTGCGAGAGCTCAGGGCATCTAAAAAAATGCCTGGCCAGAATCGAATTTATACCGCCGGAGAGAAAGAACATGATACATGGCTCAACAGAAAAGATAAAGGGGTGCCATTCAATCACGAACTCCTCGAAGAATTCCGGGGATTATGCTCTACATATGATCTTAAAGAATATCTTCCCGGATTCTCCTAAAAGCTGCTATTTACTTAGCACGGACTCAAAAAAGGCTTTCATTTCAGCCGCATAGTAAACGCCGTACTTATAAAAGGTCGCTTTGGTGCCTGCATCGGGTTTCCAGTCGAAAAATGCGTGACTCGCGCCTCCTGCCTGAACATATTCAACTCTTTGTCCGGCTTTTACCAAAGCGTCAACAAATGCTTTTACATCAGGATCTTTAATGAGGGGATCGTTAGTTCCACGTGTCAGATACTGAGGAACAGATCTAACTTTAACATCCGGAATATTTGTGATTGGAGCTATAGCGTCTTTCCATGAGTCGTTGGCAGCAATGTCATCAGTATAAAGATTCAAAAGCTTTCCCCCGAATACTCCATAACTCGGCGCTGCTGCCTTAACAGAAGCCATTATCTCTGTCCTGAGTTGCTCAACAGTTTTGTTTCCAGGAATATATGAAGGTAAAAATTCAAATACCCCGGGGGTCTTACCAAATCCTCCTTTACCAATTTTATCTGCCAGCAGCGAACAAGCCGCTGAAAGATGCCCGCCTGCACTATCGCCGGTCAGACCAATTCTGTCAGGATCACCTCCATATTCTGCAGCATGTTCACGTATGTGAGCAATAGCTCCAAATACATCCTCAATCAGGTTAGCCATTGTATTATTAGAATTATCGCCGTCAGATTTTCCTGCCCACCGGTAATCGATGCTGAAAACGACAAATTTTCCTCCTTTGGTGAGTTCACGGGCAAGTCCTCTCATGATATTTTCATCATTTGATACCCATCCGCCTCCGTGAATTATTATTATACATGGAAGTTTTTTTGCTCCTTTCGGGGAATAAACATCATACTTGAGAGTTTTAACGCCAGGTTTGGCATATTTGACATCCTGAGTGATGTTTATATGATCAACAGAGGATTTTTCAATGAATGAAACTCCAACATGCAGATCTTTACTGACTACAACCTTGAATGGCGATGCCATAAATTCCGTATACATCTGGCCCCACCTTCCCGGCACCGCAAAATATCCGGCATCAAGTACAAAACCGGCATCTGGTTTAGCTGTGATTGTAATCTGGGTACCTTCCGGGTATTTGCCATCTGCAGGAAGAGCCGGATCCACTTTGTATGTCCCATTAACAGCCTTATCCTCAATAACGCTGAATGACTGTGAGTTAACATTGAGAGAAATTGAAAATAAAATCATTGAATTAAGAACCATACTTTTTACAAATGCCTTTTTCATAAGTTCATATTTTAAAAATTATTTTTTAGAATCAGTTAAAAGGTCAGGTATTGGAAATTCATCATAAGAACCTTAAAATTAACAAAAAGAAGCCATCCGGGAATAAAGGATTCACCGAATGGCTATTCTAATGTGTCGAAAACTTAAATCCCTGAATAATTTTTTCGTTAATAATATTATTTAACGAAATCTGATTTTAAAAGAAATTTCGCACTCAGTTGGATACCTTCGAGTGAAGTCTTAAGCTGTTCTGCAACTACTTTTGGATCCTGGGGACCAAATCCGGGAGGAGGGGCGCCCTGACCGGGCTTTGCATCCTTATCAGACTGTGGAACCGGCTTCTGATCAGCTTGCGGGCGGTTTTTAGCCATAGCATCCATAACGTCTTTCATTGAGCCACCCTGTGACTGAATTTTTTTCATCTGCTCCATCATAATCATTGACTTAGCCCTTTCTTCAGGAGTCATTTTACCTTCCATTTCAACGAACCAATCATTGTAGCCGTTTTTGTAAAATTGAGTAAAAATATCTTTATAGTTGATTTTTCCGCTTTCACCAACAACATATTCGTCTTTGATATGGAGTAATTTGAAACGATCTGGATACTTCTTCAGATAAACGACAGGATCCTTTCCGCCAACGGTAATCCAGTAAACATCCAATTCAAAGAATACTTTGGTGGGGTCGGTATTGGCAATAAGGAAGTCTTCATACAACTTATCAGTCCCTGCTACAGTAGCAAATTCAAGGTTATGATTATGGTATCCGAATTTAATACCTCTTTTGTTTGCTTCAGCGCCGATTTTGTTCATCAGGTCGCATTCTGCCTTAATACCTTCGACAGTCCCAGCCCACATGTTCATAGGGAAAACAACATATTTACATCCCATGATCTTATGATCATCAAAAATCTTTTCCCACTCTCTCAATGAGCCTTCCACGTCTTTGATATCGAATTTTCCACGTGCATGGCTTGAAAGTACATCAAGACCGTATGTCTTTGCCAAAGCAGCAAATTCAGCCGGAGCATAACCTGCAACTTTACCGGTTTTTGCGTCATAATTAGCAATCTCCATAACAACATAACCGTCATCAGCTAAAGATTTTAATGAGCCCTTAACATCTGATTCAAAACCTTTTACTGAATAAACTTGTATTCCAAGATGCTTTTTTGAATCGGGAGCTCCGGAAAGAGCCGAAGCCGTAGCAGACAGCATCATAACTGCGACAGCAAACAGACATGAAAATTTTTTCATAAAGTTTATAAATTTAATATACGATTAACCGAAGTAAATATACAATACTAAAAAATACCTGAAGATTTTATGCGGATGTTTTAGTCGCCAGCTAATACCTCTATTTCGATAGTAAGGTATATTCTGTCGATACCTGGAATAGGAGGTCAATTTTCTGGTTACATTTGGATAACAAGATATTGAAATTACCTGTTTCTATAAGGTTCTTTCTTATTACCAACAACTCTAAAATTTTATATTATGGACAAAAATTCAAGTAATGGTGGCTCAGAAAAAAAATCCTTATCCAGGAGGAACTTTCTGAAAACCACGGCAGCCGCCTCAGCGGCACTAACTATTATCCCTAGCGTTGCTATGGGAAAAAGACTGGGTCATCAGGCTCCAAGCGACACACTTAATGTGGCACTGGTGGGGTCTGGTAATCAGGGCTCCGGAGATATAACTGCTATCTGTAATCCGGAGGTAGCCTCAACAGCTCCAAATCCATTTTCGATGGCATCCAAACCAGGTACTGAAAAGTTAGTTGCCGTTTGTGATGTAGACTGGGGTTATGGACCTGTAATTGGCACTTTTGCAAAATTTCCAAGTGCAAAAAAATACAAAGACTGGAGAGTCATGTTTGATGAAATGGGAAAATCGATTGACGCAGTAGTGATTGCAACTGCCGACCATAATCATGCTAACCCGACAGCTACTGCAATTACCATGGGTAAGAATGTTTATACTGAAAAACCCCTCACTCATACGATTTATGAATCCCGTCTTCTTACCAAACTTGCAAAAAAATATGGCGTAGCAACCCAGATGGGAAACCAGGGTTCATCAACTGACGGTGTCCGTCAGGCTTGTGCATGGGCATGGGCAGGAGAAATCGGAGAAGTCCGTAAAGTGGATGTTTGGTCAAGCAGGCCAATATGGCCGCAAGGACTTGATACACCTACTGATATTGAAAAGGTTCCTGCTAACCTTGATTGGAATCTCTGGTTAGGCCATATGCCACACCGTCCTTATAACAAAGCCTATACTCCGTGGAACTTCCGTGGTTGGTGGGATTTTGGTACCGGCGCTTTCGGCGATATGGCTTGTCATAATATGCATCCTGTATTCAAAGTATTGAACCTGGGATATCCTACAAAAGTTCAGGGTCAGTCAACTACGCTGAAAAAAGATGCATGTCCTCATGCACAGATTGTAAAAATGATTTTCCCCGCACGGCCGAATCTTCCAAACATGGGTATGCCTGAAGTTGAAGTCACCTGGTACGACGGAGGTTTCCATGCCATGATCCCTGCTGTGCTTCCGGAAGGAAAAACATGGCAGGGTGAAGGTTGTGCAATCTATGGAACAAAAGATACCCTCGTATTGGGTAGCCATGGATCAGCTCCTTACCTGCTTTCAGGAAGAACACCTAAATCTCCTGAAGTTTTAAGAGTAGTTCCTGACAACAACCATTATCTTGATTGGGTAGCTGCATGTAAGAATCCCGATCTTCGTCAGAAAACAGCTTCTCATTTTGGTGAAGCAGGTCCTTTTAACGAGATTGTTCTTATGGGTGTTCTTGCAGTTCGTTTACAGAAACTTGGAAAAATCCTTGAATGGGATGGTCCGAATATGCAATTCACCAATATAGGTGCAGATGAGAAAGTATCGACATGGTCCGAAATGTTTGATATCGGTAAAATGATGGCTGCTGCCAACGCTGCTGCCAAGAGTGCAAGCGGTCCTGCTAAAAGCGCTCCTCCTGTCAATATGCCAGGTATGCCGGGATTTCAGGACCCAAGCGAAAGGAATGCGAAGGAATTTGTCTCAACTATGATAAAGCATGATTATCTGAATGGATTCAAATTACCGGATATGCCTGCATAAGGCTTAGACTGGAGAGGTAAGTAAACAGGAGGGTGTTGATAAATACGTTTTTGACATCCTCCTTTTGCTAGCAAAGTCTATTTAATTACATTTGCATATACCATAATTCCAAATTTAACTTTCAATTTATCAGCATTTTATGGACAGTGTGAGGGGTATGTTATTTCGTTACAGAATATGGTGGCATTTATTCTTCTGGGTCTTCTGGTATTTCTTTTACACTTTTACCTACAGTTCAGGGGTAGTGGAGCGATACCAGTTTGTTCAGAACTTCTACCTGCTTCCGGTAAGAATAATAGCTACTTACCTGCTAATGTACTGGATTCTGCCACAATTTTTATTCAGGAAAAAGTATCTTCTGTTTTCAGTCCTCGCGGTAATTCACGCGGTATTATTTGGTTTGTCGATATCATTTGTTCTCTATTATTTAACAGGTTTCCGCGAGCATGGGACACTTCAGTTTATCAGGCCGATAGTGCTTAATTACCAGATCCCTGCAACTGCTGTGGCAATTTATATGTTTAAACGTTGGTACCTGATTCAGCAGTACACTCTTAACCTGGAAAAAGAGAAGCTTGAAGCTGAATTAAAGTTTCTGAAATCCCAGATTCACCCTCACTTCCTATTCAACACCCTTAACAACCTGTATGCCTTAACATTAAAAAAATCGGACAAGGCTCCCGAAGTGGTGATTCAACTATCAAATCTTCTCGAATATTCGCTTTATAGCGGAAAAGAAACTGAAGTAGAACTGACTGACGAGTTAAAGCTATTATCAGGATATATAGATCTTGAAAAACTTCGCTTTGGAAATCGTCTGAAAATCAAAACTGAAATCTGTGAAAATGTAGACGGATTGCTAATTGCGCCGCTCTTATTACTGCCATTTGTAGAAAACAGTTTTAAGCATGGAGCAAGCAGAGATTTAAAATCACCCTTTATTGAACTTAATGTAGATGTGATTAATAATCAGCTCCAGTTTAAAATTACTAATTCATACAGTAGTGAAACCGGCAAATTTGAAGGATACAAAGAACGGATTGGTTTAAAAAATGTAAAGAGAAGACTTGAACTCCTTTATCCGAAAAGACATACTCTGGAAATAACTCAGAAACAGAATATTTTCGAAGTTTCCCTTCAACTCGGGTTGAACGAAGCAGTATCCAAATAAATCTATAATGAAATATAAATGCATAATAATTGATGATGAGCCCCTGGCTATCGAGGTTATTAAGACTCACATCGATAAACTTGGAATATTCCGGATAGTTGCTGAGTGCAGCAATGCGAATGAATCCCTGCAATATCTTACATCCGACAAAATTGATCTGATGTTCCTCGACATCCAGATGCCTGGTCTTAAAGGCACCGATTTCCTGAAAACACTGGTTAATCCTCCAAAAACGATTCTTACAACTGCATACAGGGATTATGCACTGGAGGGTTATGAACTTAATGCACTCGACTATTTGCTGAAACCAATCTCATATGACAGGTTTGTTAAAGCAATCAATAAATTTCTCAGTTTGGAGTCTGTTAACTCAGGTGAACCTGACAAGGCTAAGTATATATATCTCAATGTAAATAAGAAGGTGCACAAGATCCTTATCCACGAAATTGTGTACGTTGAAAGCATAAAAGATTACCTCACAGTTCACACATTATCAGGTAATATAGTTGCTAAACACACTATTTCCGCATTTGAGTTTATGCTGCCTGAAAACGAGTTTATGCGGATTCACAGGTCATACATTGTTTCAATCGGGAAGATAAAAGGATTCAATGCCCATAACATTGATATTGGAGGTAAAGAACTTCCGATTGGTCCCAACTATCAGGCTCAGGTCTTCGAAAAATTAAAGTACCCGCATTTCAAACTATAGTTTTTAATTTGGGGAGTCTGACTGATGCTTATTCTTTTTTCTTACCATTAAAAGATAAACAGGTATTCCCGATAATATCAGGACCATTCCGATAGCTGCCTCACGTGGCCGGGTAATTATTGTATTGAAGAAAAGACCGATACAAAACAGAATAAAAATTGCGGGTACAACAGGATAGCCCCATGTTTTATAGGGTCGGGGAGCATCAGGCATAGTTCGTCGTAAAATAAATACTCCTAAAGATGTAGCTCCATAGAATATGAATACTGCAAAAATTATCATATCTGTTAACTGATCGAATGTGCCTGATAGTACAAGTACACAAGCCCAGATACCCTGCCAGAACAATGAATTTGCAGGAACATTGGCTTTATTGAGCTTCCCGATACCTGAGAAAAAAAGCTTTTCCTTCGCCATTGCATAGTAAGGGCGTGCTCCGGTAAGTATGCTTGCATTGGTGCAACCCAGGGTAGTTATAAGTATCAGCAATGAGATAAATATTACGCCACCAAGTCCCCAGAAGCTCCTCACTGCTTCAACTGCAGCTATTTGATTGCCAGAAGAATGAATTGTTACTAATTCGGGAATGGAGAGTAGAGACAAGTATGTAAAGTTTACCAGCAGATAAATGATTATTACCAGAATTACTCCTACAATAATACCTTTTGGAATTGTTCTGGTAGGATTCTTTACTTCCCCTCCTATATAACCAACTGAGACCCATCCCTGGTATGCCCAGAATGCAGCCAGCATAGCCGTATAAAATGAGGAAACTGTAATTGAACCGTTTAATAAGTCGTCCGTTCTCATAAAATTTACCGGTTTAGCGATACCGCTGAATAAACCGAATAAAACAATTACCAGAAGACCCGTAAATACAAGTATTACTATAGCCCTGCTTACCCATGCACCGCTTTTCAGTCCAGAAATATTCAGATATGTCAGGCTAATAATAAGAAGGATTGCAGTTAACTTTATTCCGAAATCCTGAAATGGGAAAAATACACCTCCAATAGTCAGATTCTTAAGGGATTCAAAAACATGAGGAATGGGAATTATACTATTAAGTGACTGTGCAAATACATAAGCCAGTGATGAAATAGTTGCAGTCTGAATAACCGTAAAGAGGGACCACCCATAGATGAAGGCAAAAAACCGGTTATAGATTTTTTTCAGATAGACAAAATCACCACCCGTATCGGCAAGCATTCCTGCAACTTCGGCATTACCTAATGTTCCGAACAGGGTAATAATCCCTCCCACTATCCAGGCAAGAAGGATCCAGATTGATGAATGCAGCTCACTGGCCATCGGAGCAATCTTTTTATATACACCTGATCCGATGATATTTGCTACGACAAACATTACCACATAACCCATTCCCAGGGTTCGTACGAGCTTACGTTGTTTATCCATCGAGGGTTTTAATGAATAAATGAAGATCCCAAATTAAGAAAATTAAGATGATTTATTGATACTAAAGCTAGTTGTTCAATGCCTTTATCTTAGAGACCATCAGCGATATGCCGAATCCAAAGATCCCAATTACGGCAAATGAATATTTCAATCCCGCTGCCTGCGATATATATCCTATCATCGGGGGCCCCATGAGGAAGCCGAGGAAACTCACGCTTGAAACGGTGGCCAGGGCAATTCCGGGAGGGATTTTGGTATGTCTCCCGGCTGCACTGTATACGGAAGGAACTATGCTCGAAACACCAAGCCCCACTATCATAAATGCAATTGTAGATGTAATAAGATAAGGAAATAAAACTGCCATATACAATCCGGTTGAGATCATTATCCCACAAATTTGCATTAATTTTTTCCGTCCGATTTTAGCAATGACATAGTCTGCCAGAAATCGTCCTGAGGCCATCATTATCATAAATGAAGTGTAACCAAGTATTACCAGCGAAGCAGGTGCCCTGACCACATCCTTAAAGTATACCCCGCTCCAGTCAAACATTGCCCCTTCACTGGCCATGCTGCAGAATCCTATAACGCCCAGCTGAACGAGAGTCTTGTCGGGTTTATTGAAGAATTTCCGTTTCGGCTCATCCGGGTGTGCCGCCGGTTTCCCCTTTATTAAATGATTTTGATTCAACAAGATAATAACCCCGACGATTGCGACTACCGTAACGAAATGCCAGTATGGAACTACTTTCAGGTTTATCATGGTCAGACCAATCAATGCTCCGGTAAAGCCGGCAAGGCTCCATCCTCCATGAAATGAAGACATTATAGGGCGTTGATACAACCGCTCTGCGGAAACACCCTGAGTATTGATCGAAATATTGCAAAGATTACCTGCCAATCCAAACGAAAATAAGCCTAAAGCCAGTTGCCATCCGGCTCTGGCCAATCCCAGATTGGTAAGACAAAAAGCATATAACGGAAGCGCAAAAAGCAGAACGTTGCGACTGCCAAAATGTGTAACAAGCTTTCCTGAAAATGTCATCATAAGGAATTGCGCCACAGGCAATGCAAAAAGAATGCTTCCGAATAATGCATCGTTCAGGTGAAGTGAAGTTTTAATATCCGGGATGCGGCTGGCCCAGGATGCAAAAACCAATCCCATACTGAAATAGGTCAGTGCAACTGCTATCCTTATCCGGGTTTTGTCAGTTACCGCTTTAGCTTTTCCCGGGAATAAGTTTTTAGTTTCTGTCATTGGTATTTTAAAGTCAGAATGACCGGTCGCAAAATTATCAAATTCCTCTCAGGAATGATTATTCCGGTCAGGATTTTATATGGTGGCTGCCTTAAGAGCTC
>Ga0302271_10001038_pt1 | contig 27193 bp, 22 predicted proteins | sample III_Bog_N1_1_FD_198767 | JGI IMG/M metagenome (GOLD analysis project Ga0302271, IMG submission 198767) | Peat permafrost microbial communities from Stordalen Mire near Abisko, Sweden - III_Bog_N1_1 | ecosystem: Environmental > Terrestrial > Soil > Wetlands > Peat | place: Sweden: Abisko... | reverse complement strand
CAAAACAAAACTCTTTAATAAATATTTATGTTCAACTCTTATGCACTGATTAAGATTCATTAATGAATGAATAATATCTCGCTTTTACCCTTGACTCCTCTATTCAATTTCATCGTTGAAAGCAAACCTATTACTCTTTTGAAGCATAATCATTTGTTTTACGAAGTTGAGTTTTCTCATTTTTATTTTAAGAATATTTTTCAGCCCTAAAATAGCAACAAGAGCTAAATTGATTTATTGAATATTTTTAATAGGAAGGAAACCATGAATTTAAAGAAATTGTTGAGAGTTAACACCACTTTACTTACAAACAATGAACAGGTCTCTAATTAAAAATAATAACAATTTGAGTTTGAATAAATCATATTATTCATTCATTACTGATTATCTCCTCTTTAGTCTACTACAGCAATGCCAAAAGGGTTTAAAATCAACCAACCTGTACCTATTCATATCATGATTATTATCAATAATTTAGAGAATATTATTCTAATTAGGCTTTTATGATTTTTTGTCAAGGAATAGTTGGTTTTTAGTAATGGTCGCTCACAGTCTGTGTTGTTGCTACTTGCAGATTTTCCTTACTGTCTCATAACGATTTATCTCTAAAATCTGGTGAAGCAACATATTTTGTCTTTGGAGGAAGATAATTTGGAGAGTTTGGCTATTTTATATATTTCGTTTAACTTCAAGGATACTTGGGAAATCTATCAGTTTTATTTATTTAGCTACCAAACTATCGAACTATCAACGGAATTCTCCTTATTAGCAACTGAAATCACTTTTTCCAATGTAATAGGTTTTCCAAATAAGAAGTAATATAATCATTATGCATATCTTGAATGGTTGCAGTTGACTTGTGGAAAGGGGAAAAAATAAACAAACAAGAACAATATGATTAAGAGATTAGGAGTTGGTGGGAGGGCAGGGAGGGCAGGGAGGGGGATAAGATAATTATCAATATTTGAAATCTCAAGCAAATAAACAGTCATCAACATTTTTTATCCATTTTTTACATTTATTTTTTGCTGCTTTTGAGAGCTTCAATTCGAATAATTGCTGGAAGATAGATTAAGGCCAACTTTTTAAAGCAATTTTGAGACCACTTTTTTAACCCAAGTTAGAGAGAGGTAAGTCAAAGCAAAGGCTAAATATCTAAATAATTAGTACTTAACTTTCGTAGTAAAAGAGCAGATTCATTTTAAGGTTAATCTCCCTTGCCTCCAATAATTTTAATTATAAATATTCAGTGATTTCTTGCGTTCCAATCAAACTTCAATATATTTTAGTTATTTCCTTCTAATGATTGCTCGCGCTGTATTCACCAATGAAAACGAGTTCGAAAGATGGATCCATGACAAGAGACATTAGATGCTAGATGCTATTGCAGTGACATTCACGTCAGAGTGCGTTTTTAACGACAATTTTAGGGATCTTTTAGTGAATAGATTTGGAACAATTTAGCAAAAGTTAACATCCATTTAGATTATCTTAGATGCAGTGCAGCTCTCCATGGAGGATATGCAAGCTATTACTGGATTACTCATGAATCAGAATAAGATAACTAAGTTAAAACTTGGATTCCGATTTTGTGCGCTATCAAGAGAATGCATAGAATCTGCAATAGAAGGAATATCTCAATTGAAACATTTAAATCAATTCGCTATTGATCTTTCTGGCAATCCTTAGCTAGTAAATGTGAGTAACATCCATTTGCTATGGAGCACTGTAGGGAAATCTATTAAGTTCAAGCTTTGCCATTCAGATCTTCGATAACTACCTGCGATGTTTATCAATAGCAAAACTGAAGAAAATAATGAAAAAAAGAATGAAAATTCTAATAATAATTCTAGCAAAAATAACCTAACCCATTCTTAGGAATGCTCCAACGGGCAGTAACAGCATCAACAACTCACCTTGAAGAAGTGTGACTTAGAACTTATTGTGATAGATCTCAGTGGCAATCCTAATCTTCAAGCTAACAACAAAAACATCTCATAAAGAACTATTTTGCAAGAACTAAGCTTAGGGATTGGTGGGTTGGTAAATGCTCTAGATAGACTCGTTATCAAGGGATTAAATGCGACTGCTACATCTTCTACTGATTTATTTGAGTTCTTAATATCAACTCCATTCATTCTGGACATTGCGATATCTAAACCGAATCTTTTACACAAACTTATCTACACTAACTTCCTGAAACTCATCAACACTGCGAAACGGAAATTTAAGCAATCAATGAGTCTCCAAGCTGAAAAGAGCTACTTGAAGTAGCAACACAAGTAGTTTGATAGCTCGAAGGATTTCATTCTCCCTCGAAAAGCTGCTCCTAAAGTCACATCATTGCAGAAGTAACTCTACAATAGTTAACTCCTAGATTATGCACAGAATTATTTAACGCCCATTCAACCGATTAATCCGAAGAACTCCGCAGCAACATCGTCACTATTCATTTAGTTGCCGATGATTGACGTGATGGATGGCGCAGATGCTGAGGATACCCATGAGAAGTAGCTGCTGTTAAGTAGATCCTTTGAGTTTTTGATTTCCCAAATTTCTTGCATTTTAACACATGGGAAGAAGCTGCTAACAACTGCTCAGTTCTAGCATGCCAATCATGGAAATGGCTTCAACTCCATCAATGGCAATAACAGTATTTATTAGATTTCATCAGGTTAGTACAATGCTAGATTAGAGCGTGCAGTCAGGATCCACTGCGTGAATGAGTTAGCCTTAGAACTTGCTTTTTCAGGGTATCTACCTGATCCTAGAGAACTTCTTCAGGAGTTAAGCATGCTATTACTGCAACTATCGAAGCTCTTAGACATCATGGTGCTGCGATTATGGGTAAAGAAAGGAATAACTGACTTCAGATTAGCTTCTTTAGCATTACTAACTCCTCTAAACCCCTAAACAACGTTCTAAGCGAACGCTTTTACATGCACTAAATCCACTCTCATGATATCTTTGCTTCATTCTGAGTATGTCTCCTCGAACGATATCCAAGTCTTCGCGTTGGATGTGATCCACTCCTTGCCGCATATTGCTGTTATTGCTATTACTTTCGATCTTAAAAGTACGTGCTGCGTGTAAAGAATCTCCTTGCTACTGAATAATCTCAAATAATCGGTGGATGCTACTGCCTAAGTAGCGTATTTTTATCTTCGGCATTAGGATTCTGTACTGGAAGTTGATCAACAAGAATTGATTAATTTAAGGGAATTAGTTAATGGTGCTGATAATCTCATACATAAGAGGGCTACGAGAGAGATGCCTTGTCCGTGCATTTATGGGAGATATCTTGAGGAAGGAGAGGAGTAGATGGAGAACGGATCAGAGGAGGAGTGCTATGATGGATGCTATGATGATTATTTCATTATGGAAGTTGAAGATGAGAAGCAGGGAAAGGAGGAAGGAGAAGGGGAAGAAGAAGGAAAAAGATAGAAATAGTAGTAGAAGGAGTTAGAATCATCGTTTTTTAGGATAGAAGATCAAGAAGAAGAGGAGGAGGATTAAAAAGTAGCAAAAGAGAAACTTAATGAAAAAGAAGAAAAATAACACAAATCGCATAAGAGAAATAGCACTAAAAAGGATCATAGTAATAATAATATTAATAGCAGTAATATTGAAGGAAATGAGGAGAATTAGAATATGGATAATCTGCTGCAATCATCGAAGGATCAAAGCAAGAAAAAACCAAAGACTAGCAAAAAGAAGAAGAGTAAGATAGATCCAGAGAATTAAATAGTTTCAGAGATAGAAAACCCCGTTATTTCAGCAGCTGAAGCCTAAGATGTCTAAGAGCCTCAGCTACCTAAAGAAAAGCCACCAAGAAAAAAATACCCCAAAAAGCCAAAACCTTAAAAAACACCTGAGGAAATACAGAAGCAAGAGGAATTACTGTTGTAGCAGTAAACCAGTGGTGTGAACTAAATAGAGAGAACTGGTGAGTTAACTTAACTGAAGGCTCTTGAAGGAGAAAATGAAGAATAAAAAGCAGGTGAAACTAAGGCAGAGAAAGATGGAATAGGACTTATTTAACCTGCTGAGATTTAAAAAGCAATTCGTAAGACAAAACCTAAGAAACCTAAGGAAAAAAAAATCAAAGCTAGTGATTAAATAGCTTCTGTAATAGTTGGTGGCGATGGTGTGGTTGATTAAACAGAAGGAGAGAAAAAGTTGGAATAATCGAATGGAGAAGAAGAAGAAGGAGGAGGAGAAGGAATGTAACAAGACATATATCAAACTAATATTAAAGAAAAGTCGAATTAAGAAGGATAGGAAGAGAGAGCAGGTGAATAATCATAATCATAATAGTAATCTGATAAACTAGACCAAGATCTAGCTCCTCCTCCCATAATCTAATCTGATTCCAAGCCTAAAAAGAAAAGACCTTATGTATTCAAGTCAAAAAAGCTAGTTAATAAAGAAACTAAAAAAGAATCATCACCATCACAACCACCAGCACCACAGACATAATTACAGCAACCTGCACCACAAGTGAATCCGTTATTAAACTTCGCGTAGCTAATGATCGAGTTAGGAACATTGCAGAACTAAGGTTCCGAATTTGATCTCAAGAAATGGATTGCAGAGGAATTAGAGTCCTTGCAGAAGAAGGAAGATTCCTAGGATAATAGTAATAATTAACTTGTTAGTGGCAGTAGTAGTTGTGATGTACCTACTCAAGGCAACGCACAATAAGCGTGTTAGCAGGAATATAAAGATACTATTGGGCTAATCGTTTCGTAGATATAATAGATCTAAACAGAGCATAAGAAGAATTTATTGCTTAGTAGTGATCAGGATAATAAAGAGAGCAGCAAAGATACAAATAATCAAATGGAAGGTAGGAATGTTGAAGCAGCATAAGAAAAAACAGTTATGGATGAAGGATAGATTGAAGGAGATGAAGGAAATAGTAAAAATGCAATGGCCTTGGAAACAACAACAACAACAACGAATAATAACATTGGCTTTGTGAATAGCAGCACTAAACTTAGCATCGAGTAAGAATAGGATATACGGAATGAGTTTGCTTTGTTTATTTAATAAACACAAAACAATCGGATAAATAGTAGTTTTTCAGGGATTAATTTAAATAGTTTGTTGAATTCTGATGCTTATGGGGTTACGGTTCCAGAGATTACTGTTCCTGAGGTTGTTATTCCGGAGATTACTGTTCCTGAGGTTGCTGAAGCACCACCAAAGAAGAAACGGATCAAAAAGGAAGGAGAAACTAAACTGAAAGTTCCAAGATAAAGTAAAAAATAATAATAATAATAACAAGATTCAGAAACTGCTGAACCAAGATAAAAGAGGAAATACACGAAGAAGCAGAAGAATATTGAGAAGGATAAAACCAAGGGAGATAAAGGGAATGAAGAGATTGTTGGGGAGGAAGTAGTTTAGGAAGCATAAGGTGGTGATGGAAATAGATAGAAAAATACAGAAAAGGGGGAAGATATTGAAGGGAAAGTTGAAGAAGAGAGTTAAGAGATGGAAGAGAGAAGCAAGGAGAAAGATAGAAATGAGGAGAATGATAAAATGGAGGATATTGAGGATGGTAAAGAGGATAGAGATCAAGAAAGTGATGCTAAGGAATTGAATTGTGATAAGGAAGAAGTACTCAGAAAGGTAAGTGTTGATACTGAGGAGGGAAAGATTAGTGATAAGGATAATGAAGAAGATGATAGTAAATAAGGAAAAGAAAGATTACAACAAATAGAAGGAGAAGGATTGAAATAATAGGAATAGGAATAAGGTAATCAGAACAATATAAAAGAGGATCAATTGTAGTAGAAAGAAGAAGAAGAATGAGAAGATATCGTAAAAGTGAAGAAAAAGAAATATTGAGATAAATAAGATAATTGAATATTGTAAGGTTGCAGTAGGTATTTCTGTATTTTTCATTCGTTTTTATGTGTAAAGTTCGTTTAAGATTAAATTTTTTGAATGATTACATGCTATGTAGATTCTATGGAATTTAACAAGACTAAATTAAAAGATAGATAGAGTTAGATGAATAGAAAATGCAATTTATTTGATAAATAATGTATTATCTTACTCTTAAAAATCTGAGCCCATAACACCAATCATTGTAATAATAGCAGCATCAAGGAGCACTAATAGCAGCTATTGGAATCTAATTTCTTGATGACCAGAGGAAGAATTGTAGATTAATAGATATTTTTTTTCTCATCCAGTGAATGTAGATTGATTTCTGTTTTTTTTTAAAAAAAACAAACAATTAAATTAATTATTCTTAAGTGAAATTGTCTCTTTGATATTATCTTTTGTTTGCTTGCTTGAACGCTAGAATACTGATTCTATTTCAGTTCAGAGACAATGGGAGATGCACGAAGTTTTAAAACCTTGATATTTTAGAGGATTATTTAAGAGATTGTAATCAGCAACCCCATTTTTAAATCTTGAAATGAATAGTTTTTGAAAAATATATTTTGCTGTTTGAGTAAAAGATGAATTTGGAGCATTCTTTATTTTCTTCTTGGTTATGTCAGTCCTTGCAGAGGGAACAATCTATTTGTTATGGAAACTACCTTATTTTTGTGAGATTCTTTTGATACAATTATTGAAAGCATAGACATCCATAATTCAAAAGGCTTTAATAATATGGTTGATTCTCTTTTTTTTATAAATAAAAAAGAATAAAAAGGGATGGTCTTTACCATTTTCATGTCACTTTAGTCATCGATTCTTTGATTGTTTAAAAAACTGAATTGTTTTTGAGAGTCAATTGCATTTATCTCCCTCTTTTTTTAAAAAAAGAAGCACATTATCAACAATGATTGATTTAAATGTCTCTTGAAACGATAAAAGAGGTTACAAATATCTGCACAAAAAGCGAGTTTGGTGTAATAAATCAAAGCCAGTAAGAATTTCAATAAAAAAAGGATCTATTTTATTTTTTAAAAGGAAAAACAGCTTCTCTTGGGGTAGAAAAATGAGATTAGCAAACTGCAAAATTGATTGTAGTTACCCCAGACTTCTAGAGGCAAGTAAATCATCCAGATAAAGGGAGTAATTTTAATTTCTGCGGGAATATTAAGAAGAGTTAATGGATATCAAGAAGGGAGGGGGGGGGGGGGGGGGGGATATTTAAACCCAAGATAAAGAGATACCACAGCATAAGATAAAAAAAAATTAAATTTTTTTTTTTTTTTCCTTTTTCGGTTTCTTTCCCCCCCCCCCCCCCCCCTATTTGTTCTCCTTTAACTCTTACGGATGAAGCATGCACACTTCTGTCTATGTAATCTCCGTCGCAGCTTTCAATTATGTATCTTTATCCAACGTAAACGTGATCTAAGGCATCATACAATTCTTTCCTGAGAGACGCTGGAGAAACTAATAGACTTCTTTCATAGTCGGCCTATTACCTTAGCCATCATTGTAGGAAATCTCCTGTATCTGCTCAGCAACGTCAGAAGGAATAGGAGGAACAACACTTGTCATATCTATGAATGATCCAGCATTTTTTCCAACAGCTGGGCTCGTAGGAAACACCTTTCCAAGCAGCTGGCAAAAACACACGAGAGTGCTATAATTGTCTTGCTTTGATAACAAAGCAAAAGCACATCAATAATCTGCAATGTAACTAAGGAAGTAACTAAAGGATGTGGGTTTTCTATTACATTGTACGGTGAGATGCTGTAGATGCTCTATTAATTATCGTAATTGAGGTTTAATAGGCATTCTTTTTCATAGAAAATAGCCTTGAAGAGTAGCTTTCCTCGCAGCATTGTTCCGAAACTAAAGTCACCTTTTGGGAACAAACATAACAAGTTAGGTGAGAATGAGTAATTAGCAGCTTTAGTCGATGAAGCTACTACTTCTTTTCTTCCTTCTTTTTTACCTAGGAATATCTATCCATCTGATTTTCTGCGAAGTATGTTCCCTAATTTGATATTCCTATGAACTACTTTCTATGCATGCAATGGTATCATGATTTCGGCTACTTCCATCATAATCGATGCTGATTCAGCGACTGTCAATGGATTTGATTCTTTGCAGCGCCTTGCAACGTAGTCAAAGAGATCCTCAGCTATTTGAAAAATGACAAATGTTTTATCCTTATTCACAATCTTTTGATTGCTTACCATAGATGTATTCATAGAGTCCAACATAGCATTGCTTTGTGACTCTGTAGTCGATGATTTTCTGTGTGAAGGGCTACGCATTGATAAACGGAATATTTCTGTCAGCTTCTTCAGCTATTACTTCATTTTCTAATTTCTTGCGGAAATCCACTGTCTTCAAGATAGCTCTGGGTATGTTTGGATTATTTATGTTATACCTCAGTTGGCAACATCGACTTGGCGTACGAGCCAAGAAATCTTAGTCAGGATAGAAGGTAGTGGAATTCATTCTCTCAAGTGTAACACCCTCGTATTAGGGAATAGGGCAAGGTTACATTGAGACAAAGAGAGTGAGAGTGAATGCAAGAGTGTGAGAGAATGATACAATACTGATATTCTCCTTTTTCACTTATTCTAAAAATCTTTCCCCTGATTATGTTAAAAATTGAAATCAAAATACTTATCAAGAATAAGTGAAGAATGTATGATTCGCGGTTTATTAAAAAAGTGCGAAAAGTTATGTTAATATGCAAGATTCATAAAGAAAAGACAGCAATTTAAACAGGGAGACAGACACAAATATTCTAAGTAGATGACAGTATGCAGAAAGCAAATAAATGTAGAGATTAATATATTAGAGGAAAGTAAAAAGTGTTTATTTGGATAATTGCTATTCGTGTATGTTATCTTTCCATCTGAATCATGGTATCAGCTACTAGAGTTACTGAAGTTGAGGAACCGTGCTGGGATCATGATTAGGCGGATAAAATGAATTAGACTTTTACCTCGATTGCACACTCATTGTGTTGGAGTTATCAGTGACACAGAACGAAGAAGTCAATAATTATGGATTAGATAATCCTCGTTCTCTGTTCATGAGTTTCGGTGCAGGAAGAATGGTATCTAATTCTTTCATTAGATTATCAACAGCTTCACCTTCATCGCTGATGTTCTCTCCTTGAGTATAAACTGTCGAGAAGTCATTATTGCCGTTATTCTGTGATTTATTCATTCCATCCGTAGTCTAAATCGTCTGTGTCCTGTTAGTCTATGTTTACTACGTGTGAATGGACTAGAACGTAAGTCCTCTGAGCTTCGACAGTCTCGTATGATCTAATTCTCTTTCACTGATTTCCGAACATTCCAAGATAGTTAACAAACTCTGCTTCTTTTTAGTATCGCTGGGTTTCGTTGTGAAGTTGATAAACCAATGATGAGTCAGTGCTTACGAAGCTTGAAGACGCGTCTCTGGGTTGACATCCAGCAGTCGCATGAGAAAATCGATCCCACTAGCACTCAGAATACTATTAGAAACCTTAGAAGGATTTAGTTTCTTCTCTTTCTGCAGGTTCTCGAGGATTTTCAAATCAAGCTCATAACGATACCGCACACCCTGAGGTGGTGAGAGAACACTCCCTGGACTGTTTGAGTTAGTCGAATTACCTGGAGTACCATTGGTAAAGATGGTTTATTGTTACAGAGTATTTGGGGGAGATAACCCTGTTGTCGATGAGGACTATTGCTAGGGTAGTTGTAATGGTGTAGGAAGATTGCTTCCAGTCCCAGGAATCCTTTCTATCTTCGCATAAGGGTATTTATTAAACGCCATGTAGAACACGCAGACACCTAATGCGAACATATCAATTTCTGGGCCTATTTTACCACCATCAAGAACCTCCGGGGCGACATATTAATTTGTTCCCTTTTTGATTAGGCGCTCCCTGTAGAATTCTGTTGTTTCCTCGTTGTACTTGAAGTTTATGAGGAAAATCTCATTCTCATCATGCTACGTTGACCCAAAGATAATATTGTCTAATTTAAGATTCCCGTGGAAGACATTTTAGGAATGAAGGGTTTTTAATCCTTTTAAGACATGGTGTGTGAGCGTTGCGATGGCTATTTCTTCGAGTTTTGAAGCTGACACGATTTTGAATAGATCCTCACCTTGGAAGAACTCAAATGTCATGTAGATGTAATTCTCATCTTCATAGATTTTTTTTAAAGTTGGCAGCAACGGAGATTGAATCTTACGGTAGATTTGGATTTCTTGATTCACGAATTGCTTCTGCTCCGGTTTGAGACCTTTTTTGTTCACGATTTTTACAGCTGCATAGGCCTTTTTCTTTTTGTCAATGCAACGATAGAAATGATCGTACATGCGAGTTTCTACTTTGTAGCGATGGATGAAGTTAGTTTAGCGACAGAATTTCTTGAGTTGCTTCAGCCAAGCCTAAAAGGATTCATAAAAAGAAGAAAGAGATTAAATATAATTCTACATCAATGAGATATTTTGAGAAATACAAAATTGCTTCTATTTAATATATTTGTTAATAAATTCATCAGATACCCCCTACCCAGTTTTGATGTAGATTTTTAGCAGAGAAGGCAAAAAAATTGAAATGCACCTTACATCCGGTGTAATTTCAATTAAAAAAGCTAAAAACACCCGCATTATTATAATTAATCAAATATTTCCAAGAGAGCTAAAAAGAGTTTTTTCCCTTCTTTTTATTGGTTTAAAGATCATATTAACATCTAAATTGCCAGGTTGCACTCTGCACTCCCTCTCTTCCCTCTCTATTCTTTGAATTTTTTATTTCACAGTAAGGAGTTAACTAAATATCCCTCAAAAATTAATAAAATAGGACTTCGATCTTTTGTTAAGGTGGCATAAATCAAATAGTTTCTCCGCCTTCTTGTCTGTTTTTCCAAAAACCTCCTTCTAAAATACAAACCATAGATATCCTTGGACAGCAGCTCCTCCAATCCCTTTATCTCATCTTGCTATTGCTACTACAACATCTAAGATTATTCCCTTTCTCACAAAATTTCATTTTCCAATATTCCCTTCCCTCTTTTGTTTTTCCCGTTTCTCAAAAATTAAAAAATAATCTAAACTTTTTCGAATTCTCAATCATGGCCACAGAATTGTTTCCCTCGATTTGCCCATGAATCCCACCATAATATCATAGAATTACCATATGTGTGCTGATCTTATCGATTACTAGCTTTCCAATCTCATCTTCATTCTGCAAGATGATCCCATACGCAGCACTATCTCCAATCATCTCATTCTCTTCTCCGATCTGGCAATATTACAGATAAATGTACTCTACAGGTGGTGCTTGCGTCTTGTCTTGATATTTAACCAGAATATTATTGTAGAGCTCGAAGTAAAATAACTTAAACTATTTGAGAAGCTTGCTGTAAGAGAAGAACTGCCCCTTGAGAATTGGCTTAGTGTTTGCAGTGATTTCTTACTTCAGCTGAGATTTTTTTTGCTATTTGAACACAGAAGGCTGTTCTAAGTAGCGCTTCAAGTGTTTCTAGTCATTCAGGATGAAGTTCATCAGCTGATTAACGCGTTCATCCATTTTGCCAAGCTAATTGAGAGAAAATGAGTGGTACTGTGGTTATCTGTGTGTCTATGAGGTGTTTGGAGTATTTCTTTGTATGTGTAAATGGGGAACAAACTCACTGTGCGACTATTACTTTACTGCACCTTCTTGACTGATCTTCTTCTCCTTATGCTTTCTCTCTATTTCGATAATTTTATTAATCCCCTAAATTCTATCTCATCCCCCCAAACATCATCCATTTGCAAACAAAAGTATTATTACAATCTATTTCCGCAAATAAGCAGTCAATAGTGCCTACTTCCCCACTTAATCACTTAGTTACATTTTCTGATTGATTTGCATTCATTTTTTGCTTGATATCTAAGCTGATTAAATCTTGCATTTTCTCTAACAATGGAAAAGCAAACCAAATGATTCTTCCATTAGAAGTTAAATCAAAACACATGTGATTTCATCAAATAATATGATATTTGTAATTATAAAATAATTCATAAAAAAAAAAATCAATTAGATTCTCAAAATAAGTATTGCCTTTTTTGGATTTCGCTTAGTGGTAAGATGGACTTATGCTATTTCCATCAAATTTCCAACAAATTTATGAGTTATTTTTGGAATCCTTAAGAATAGACATTCAATTTTCAATTTCTCCTTGATAGCTACGTGATGATATTATTATTGTAAAATATCAGTAAATTTCAATAAATTTGAGCTGAATAACAGATTAAATGAATGATTGATGATAGTAATTTGATTAATTCTGGAACCCATTAAAAATAAGAAGGATTTAATTAACGAAGAAGTTAGGATAAATTATTTGGGGAAATTTATGAAGAAGAATGACAGCAAATAGGAGGGAAATATTAATAAGTTCGCTCTTTTTTAATTAGAAGAAAAATGCGTCTTTTGCCCGTTATTAACGAAGACTCAATAATAATAAGAAAAAGCAGAAATTTATTGTTAATTAATTAACGAAAAAATTAAGTCAAACGAACTTAGAAGAAGATAACCCTTTGAGCTGTTCCTCTATGAATTGGCGCCCTTCGACTGCGATGGATCATTACTTCGCTTGAGTTCAATGCCTACCCTTTGGATGTCATATTCCATACGGGTTATCCATTGAAAAAGTTTATTACAATCTTATGGAGTTTGTCTTTAAGTTTTTAAATACTGGTATTCCCGCAAAAATCAGATAAAGAGTAGAGAACTCCCAAGTATTTGCTGAGGATCATGCTTCCAGATCCATTCCAAAGCCAGCAAGACTTGCATAGTACCTCGCTAATGCTCGATATCTCTTCCAGACTTCTCCAGCTGCCAGGAATCAAGAAGGCGATATTTAAACAATATCCACACTTCTTCGAACAAGCGATTAAATATGTCATGGCTATAGTAGCTCGAAACTGGCCCATATGTAGACTCCAAGAAAAAAAGTTATGTCATTCCCTTCGGGTTGAGAGATCTATCTTTGATTTTGGCACTCTACCTCGGCCACACCAAAAGAATCATAAAGTGAACGAAGAAGCTCAACATTAGCGCACCTCCTATTGAAGACATGTCTAAAATCTTCTTTTCGAATCCTCTTTTCGTTCTCTCTCTTTCTTTATGTTTACCCTCTTTGAATATTTGGAGTTGTTCCAAATGTTCGAACGATGCTCATATACAATAAAATAAACAAATATGCATCGGAAAATAGAAAGACAATAATACAATATGAATATCTCTCTATTATAAATCAATAAGATATTAAAAGGGAGGGGGGAGGGGCAGTTCTAAACTGTCTCTCTAATTTTGAGTGTAAATTCGCTCAATAACCACTTTAATGCAGCTTCAGTTCCCTCCCAAAAAAATTTAATAAATCATTCCGTTGTAAAAAGTTAATTTCTCCCGTTTGAGTCTTTCATTTATTAAGATAATCGATCAGTCTAAAAATAGGGAACGATATTGAATCTTATGAGAGATAGTTTCTCCCCATAATATAATTTAAATGAAGATTCGATTAAGAATATGTGAATGTTTTAAAATATTATTTATGAAATTGACTTGATAAATAAGTAATATTATTATTTATTTTTTTATGCCCAATAGTATCCATTGTAAATAAAAGATAATGATCCTATTCTCAAGTGTGTTCACAAGAAACAAAAGGAAAGGATTAACATGTAGACACATAAGTAATGGCTGAAATTATATTTATTCAAAAATAAATAAGTTTTTTTAAGTTTTATCTGTGAAATTCTTATGGATTAATTAGCTGATCCAGCAAAAACGAATATTTTATTAAGAAAGAGTACATTCGTATAAGATACACATACATACAAAGAGATTAAAGACAACAGCAGAGCAGCAGCAACAATAACAACAACTTAAAGTGTAGCAGCAGTCAGATTGCTCCCTTCAATCCTTGTAAAGCTAACCAGATTTCCTTTATATTTAAATTTTAAAAATTGAATTAGCATATTAGATTTTTTTAAACAAAACAGATTTCTAAAAAATCTTGATAAAAACAAAGAGATAATTATGGATTATGGATTATTATTATGATTATTATTACCATTTGCGGTAGAGTTAATATCCTCCAGTAAGACCCATGCAGAAGTTGACAGCAGCCAGCGAGTAGTTGACAGGGATAATAACAAAACAGTATCTATAAAAATGAAGAAAAGAAATTATTTAAAAAGTCAATATGCAAAAAAGGATTGTGTATTATAAATGTGTTTAATATTGATGTTTGTTTGTTTCTCTTCTAACCTTGTCCAGATGAGACCAGTTCCTGTGATGGCTGTTTATTGATACGAATTGATTTGCTTAATAGGTGCATTGAGATCTTTGATATTCGCAAAGGTGATACCCCATTTTATCAATGGACACCAGAAGAAAATTGTAAACGGACCAGCTGGATGTTCAAGGAATCTCTTCGCACCTGCTGACCATATGTTCCAGCTGAGCACCTTCTTTTGTAGGATAGGGACAACACCAATCATGAGAGATTTTGAGAGTTTTTTTTCTTTCTGGATTATTTGTTTTTGGATTATTATTTTTTTTCCTTAAATTTTCTTTCCAGATAAAATCACATTAAATTGTCCATAATTTGAAAGGCATTCTCAAGCGGATGGTTGATTGATTGATATTAAGAAATATAAATAGCATTAGAAAGTGACGCATTGTCTGGGAATTTCAACGCAGATCTCCCCAAACATTAACTTTTTCTGTGACACTCTTCTCGTAGTATCTATCCTTGCAAATCAGCAAATCAACCATATTTTACCCCACTTCTCCATTGATTTAGTCTGTTTTATCAATTTCTCTCCTTCTAGTACAGTTCATCTGGTGAGATTATTAAGGTCATAAACAGCTCCAAGGTACAAGAGTTGTTTTAAAAAAGATCTTATTTGTAAAGATTTGGTTAGTTTCTGAAAATGTTTAACTCTAATGAAAGAAATGGCTCTAAGGGTTTCATTGATCTGCTGATTACATGTGTTTTCATATGAATAATTGAATCCTTTGCTGTTTCGACGCTCAAAACAAGAATAAATCTTAAATTGATTCTCTTGTGTTGATTTGTTTAGTAATATGAAATAACAAAAACTTCCTATCTGTTTTGAGATAATTTTTGAAAAAAAGAGGGAAATAACAATAAAATACATTCATTTAGTTAAGAAAACACTAAGATAACTAATTAATTCAAATCGAATCTAACCACATTCATTTATTTAAAAGTGAATCCTTGTATTTTCGTTTTAAAATTATTTTTTTAGATTAAAATTATTGAACATTTACTATTGCGACATGTTGAGTTTGTAATAGAAAGTGAATTTATGTAGTTAAAGGATAACTCTCTTGTTGATTTGAGTATCAAAAATCAATGCTGATAATAAGCACATAAAGAATTTGAAATTAGCAAAGAAACACACAAGCTTCTTTCTTTCTCTTTCTCTCTCTCCCTCCCCTCTATCTAATTCTTTCATATTAATCAAAGGAAAACAAAAAAGCTCTCTCAATTTCTTTAAAACCTTCTGTTGGGCTAGCCAACGATAATTGAAATCAAGTAATGCTCATTGTCTTTGAAAATGCGTGGAGGAATAAATAAACAATTTAATTTGATTCATTGTCTTTTTAAAACAGCTGTTGAGCAACCAAACAAACAGAGAAGGAAAACAACAAGGTACAAGGAGAATAGTCATTTCTTTCTAACATAACAAGAGACCCTTAACTAACTAGCAATAAATCATCATTTAGCGAAATAACTCATAGAATTATTGAACACATGCAACCATAGTTTCATTAGATGCTCTAGCCGTTCCCCAATGGAGTTGGCTTGAATCCCTAGAAGATTGGCTAAGCATCATCATAGCCTTAGGCATTTGTTAGTTCTTCACAGCACGGTAGGATTATGAATCCGTAATAGCAGTAACAATATCCGATTCCTTCATAATCAACAACTGGAGGGAATAGCAGCCATTCACCATATCCGCAAGCATAACAAGGGAAGCAATAGCAATAATAGCAGCAACAACAATAATAGCAATAACCTTCCTCATCATCATCATCAGCACAACAGCAACAGCAACCTATTCATTAATAATCCCATTAGATCAGCTACATCTAAAAGAAGGTGATTTAAGGTTACAGTTATTGCCTAACTGATCTAATAGGAAAGGGCTATTCAAGTTAAGTATTCCGCGGTAAAAATGACACTACCGATGAGGTTGTAGCAATTAAAGTCATCGACATGAAGGGCATAACAAATGAAGTTCAGAGCTTCCTTCTGAAGAACGAGATAAATGTGCTAAACAAATTGAATTCCAACATTAATTGTCTGAAACTATTCGATGTTTTTCAAACTGCGAATAACACCTACATCATCACCGAATTCTGTGACCACGGTGATTTAAAAGATCTCATTAACAAATATGGGGCTTTTTCGGAGCGTCATGCTGTGAGAATCCTCAAGAATATCCTCAATGGAATGACAGAAATGCAAAACAAAGGAGTACAACAAAAAACAAATTTTTAAGAATAAACGAATATAAATGGGGAGATACTACCAGAAAGGGATAAAGTTGAGTGGGATTGTATTGATAACTTGAAATTTTCACAAATAATCTTTATACTTTTTCTATTTTTCTATTAGATTATCCACCGTGACTTGAAGCTCGCGAACATATTAGTACGTGATGGTATCCCTAAAATCGCTGATTTCGGTTTCTCCAAAGATCTCAACAGTGAACCATGCAAGATCTACTATAATGTCGGTACTCCAATGTACATGAGTCCACAATCGCTAACGAAAAACGAATACAGCTTTAAAAGTGATATCTGGGCAGTTGGAGTGCTGTTCTATGAAATGATGTTTGGATGTACACCTTGGACAGCCGATACAGAATAGCAGCTCGTAGACAAGATGCAAACAATTCCAGTGAGTTTCCCACCTGCGCCAAGTATCGCAGAAGACACGAAAGACTTAATTCGGCGATGCTTAGAAGTCGATGAGCATAATAGACTTTCGTTGAGTGAGATGCTTATCCATCCAGTGTTTAATTTACTTGAGAAGAAAGACTTACAGTAATAGCAGTAGTCGCAGTAATAACAACACAGCAACAATAGCAATAGTAGTAATGTTTAGAAGCTAATTAAAGGTGATAAAACACCAGATAATAAGAATAAAGAGAATATGACTGGTCATTCAGCGATCCTTCAAGGGTAGAAGAATTGGGAAGGCATAACTGCAGCAGCATCAGCTGCAGGACATATTCCCAATGGAGCAGCAGCATAACTTGCTAGAAATAAAGTTATGCAAGAAAAAATTGTGCAAGGATAACAGCAACCATAGCAATAACAATAGCAGTAGCAATATAATCCAGCTGGAGCAGGAGTCATTAACAATACTGGGAAGACACCAGCTACACCTAGTCACAAGGAATAATCTGCTGGTCTAGCGAAGTAACCATCGCTAACTAGTTAAAGTACTACTAACAATATCGATACCAGCAGTCATAATCTCTAGAATCATTAACCTTCTCAATAGCAGCAACAACTGCAACCCAGCAAGCACATTATTCAAGAGTAGCATACCCCATAGCAAAACTCACAGTTATCTTAATCTTAATCTTAGCAGCAATCTACGGTATCACGTAGTAATCCTCTAGAATACTTTAGCTCTAACGATTAAGTCATCTTAGCACAAATAAACTTCTGTCGATTCTTATATCGCCTTCATAAGCTCTGCATCGAAACAAGAGCGATTCTGACAGATGGACTCCAAGAAAAGCTCGCATTTTTGATAATGAAGAACATCATGATCAAGCTGCATAAGCTGACTTAAATGGCAGATTAAAAGATCAATCATTTCAACATGCCTGATTTCAATTCGTATATCCACGAGGAGAGTTTCGGGCGATTCTAGATTGTCATACGGGAGTATCAAGCTAAATACTCTTCCGCATTCAATAGATTGTGGGAAAGCTTAGTGCTTCGAAGAGATGTACTGATCACCGATGCGAAGTTCTCAACGGTGTTTGATAGCTAGTTCGCGGAATTGGAGACATTTTATATAATTCTATAAGGATACTTGAGGTAGAGTGCTCATGAGCTGTTTAGTCCGCTTGTAGGGAGCTTATCGTATTTGGAAAGTAGCTAGCAGCTGCCTTCGGAAAATCAGGAAGCAGTTGTGTTTTTAGATTATTTGATAACGTACTATTAGCTGAGTCAGATAATCTTGGAGCATTTCAATGAATTCAACCATTTTGCGAAGGTTACAAAGATCGAATCCATTGCGGAAGGCAAGCCGGTGTTGCTCTCGAAGTTTCACTTTAATTCGATATAGAATAAAATACTCACACTCAAAATGTGAAGAAGACACGAAGAAGAGAGAGAGAAGGAGTGGTCAATTGTGTGCTAGATAGCTAGTAATTAAATTTGTGTGTGAGTTAGTTTATTAGTAGAAATACTTTTGATGTTGAAATGACACACACACACGTACACACATTTTATAATAGAAATCAAACAATTTTGTAAATAATTTATGTTTTCTGAATGTCTTTTTTATTGAACAATATGCATAGAATGCTCTTCATTGATGTAATCAACTTCAGGAGCACTTCCTAATTATAAATTTGCTTGAAGTCTCTTATTTTTTCCAAGATTTAGCTTCTTAAAGTACCTTATTGACAGAATCGTTAACTTATTCAAACCTTTTTGTTGTATTACTATTAGTTAAAAGAGTTACCCATCTTCTCAGCAAAGCACCTTAAGAAGCTGAATCTTTAATCTCTACTGAAAGGGACTCTAGTTAATATTCATAGGGGGAAAGTTGTGAGGATTATTCTCTTACTTATTTTGAGTGGATCATTCCTGAATTTATTTGACGAGGTTAGCGTTGATATCAGTTTTTTCTCTTTGGCTCGGAATCTCCTTTTCTTCATTCTTAACACCGTAGTAATGATTCTTTGTCATATTTAGAGACATCTATCATTTCAATGAGTCTTGCTTGTTTTAATAGTTTTTGCGTTCTTAGCTTAAATTATTCAGCAATTCTAGCACAGAAATTCCTACTGGGGGAGAGGGGAGGGGGATATTCCAAAACAAAACTCTTTAATAAATATTTATGTTCAACTCTTATGCACTGATTAAGATTCATTAATGAATGAATAATATCTCGCTTTTACCCTTGACTCCTCTATTCAATTTCATCGTTGAAAGCAAACTTATTACTCTTTTTCCCCCACTCGATAACCATTTCGACATTCAATTTTTCTTTTTCAAATCAGAAGGTATTTAGAAATCCATCACACTGAATTAACTCTCATTTCTTTCCCACTGATTAATCAAAATCTTAAAACTTCCAATAACTTTACTCAAATGTCGATAACATTTATCGAAGAAAGTAAAGATTGTTTTAGTATTTCAGTTCTTGTTATTTATGTATTTTAATATTAAATTGTCTTATCACCACTTTGAAGACAAGGAGATACTCCTGCTACTGATTTCATGTAAATACACAAACACTGCTATGTTTTTGAAGATGTTTTAAAATATTAATTTAAAATAAAACTTTGAAAGAAAAGTGAAACTACGTTAGTAATTTAAAAAATAGCAATCTAACAAAAAGAGCTAGTGCCATCTGCTTAAGTTTTGAATATTTCATTTTTGCTTTTAACTGAATCGAAGCTAGACAGCTAGTACGATGTGACAATATCGCTTAATGATATTTACAATGCAACTAGTTTTTAGAATCAACTCAAATCAGCTGTATGCTTTTCATACTCATAATTAAAGCACTACTTGAAAAATAGAAGGTATTATTGATAAATAATAAAAGAATAGCTAAGAGATATGGTATGCAAATATTAATAGTAATCTTCCTCAATTAACATTAGTTAGTTACTATTTTATCGATCAACTCATATTAGAGAATCTAAATGATTCTGCTTTCTTATGAAACAGAGGCATAGCTATTAAGTGTAGAGTTATTTTGGATTATCTTATCTTCAAGTGCTTATCTAATGGTATATAGCAAAGGAGTTTGTGATCACTCTAACCATAAATTTTTTTTTGATTTTTTGATTTCATGCCTTATGCATTCTCCCTCGACTGAATATGTGTTTATTTTTACCTTTTATCTTTGGTAAAAGAGGCTGCTGATTAAAATTTGTTGAATCTAGAACCAATCGCTTTTATGAATAACTTAAGCTGATTTAAATGATTTAGTCTTAAGCCATTCCCTGGCTCAGTGAAGAAGAAGAAGAAGAAGAAGAAGAACATATAAAATGATCATTTTATTTTTTAATAAGCCAGCCAACTTGAAAAGATGGAAGTAATTTAATAGTTTAATAATTTTATTATCCTTCAAGTGTTGTTTGATATCACAAGAAATTAAAAAATTAAAAATAGGAGGAATTTCCTATTGGATTCGATGTAGAACATTAAGAGGGAATTAATATTTAGAAGAATTAGAGAGTTTTACATTTGCTTTCTAAATTAACAGTATCTTTTTTTTAGAATATTATTATTTTAAACTTGACAAATAAAATAATGATTATTGAAAAATCCCATGCAATATCACATCTATTTTTAACCTTAAATCGAAAATAAAAACAACTATCCTGAATCAAGATTTTGAAAAAGGAAATGAACTTACCCCCCGCAGATTTTGAATGGTACATAAATTCAATTCCCACTTCTTTGGGATCTTTTGTGAACTTCAAAAAAGAACAACGTAATGTCATTCTTAATCCAGAAATTAACCCATTGAATAAAGCATATCCTACCTACCACACTGTTGCTTTGCACATGATTCGAAACTCCCCTGAATCTTAGTTTTTGAGTACGATTACTGATGCATATCACCATGTTGTGAAAGGACTTTAATATGATTAGGAAAAGAACTCCTGTAGTGTAATTATGGACACCATGTTTGATATCTGTTCATATTGGGACATCCTCTGGACTCTTCCTTTTGGAGATTTGGTATCATTGCAATTCTAGACTCTCATTTAGGCATTTGTCAATAGCCAAGATAACTTCTCTAAGGAAGGGCTCTAATACGTCTATAAATTAATTCAATCTAAGATTAAAACTATCTCTAGTCTTAAACTCCCAAAGAAATCTATCGCATTTAATTCTGATTCGCTTTCAGAATTATCCTAAAAAGAATAATTACTACCCCAGTCTGTAGATTCTTCTTAGCTCTAAACCATAGCCTTACTTTCACGTTTTCTTAAGTCATAAAACGAATCCTCTCGACTTATTCTTCCCATTACTGGAACTATCTATGATTACGTTCCCCCAAACTGCGTCGTCGACAATCAAGATCTTATGACTACGTTATCTTAAGAGATGGTGAAAATGTATTTTCATCAAGATCTTATATTGAATTTATTCTCTCTAGGATCTAATACTAAACTAAAGAGTAAGTAACTTATCTCTCACATTGTAAAAGTAGGAATTATACTTCTCTCTGCACCAACTAGGTCTTCAGACATGGACAGATAAGCCTAGGCAGCGGCCCAATTAGTTAAAGATTTATAAGATTATGTTCTTCCAAACATGAGTGAAGAACTAGAACTCATAAATTCATTGCAATCATTCGATGCTAATTCCAATAAATCCGCTATACTAGCAAAATTTGAGAAGAAGAAAAAAAAAGTCAGTGAGCGACTTGAATTGAGCGCAGCAACTACCATATTCTCAGGAGGCGATATCAATGTCCAATTACTACGAATCTACTTAAAAGTTCTAAAACATCATCTACAATTATTGCTTGGATAGCTACGACTGTACAAAAAGCAACTCATTAACAAAACTACGCATCCGTTAGAGAATATTCCCCTGGCAAGCTCTTAGCAAACATAACTTCATATCACATTTTTCATCGTTCGACCAGCAAGGAATGGTAACCTTCCTCACTGCACTTGTACTACTTCCCAAGAATGAGCATACCTCAAAAGAAAAAAAACTCAAGAAATGCAAAATGTAATTAATTCAGATGTTGTCTTATGAATTATCGAAACCAACTGTGCAAGAATTTAATATGCTTTCTAATCCCGATCTTCAACACTTTGAGCTTGATAAGGATGTTCCATATGAAGTGCAAGTTAATGCGATTTTAACTCACTACACTATCTACGGTGGAGTGGCTTGTATTGAAAAGCAATAAATAATCTCCGCATCGCACTTAATCATACAAAACAAAGTAAACAATGCGGCATGCTAGAAAATTAGTTTGTTAAAGGGGCTACAAGTGATCTATCATTCATTGAAGAACTTACCTAAGAGCTGGAAAAATGCAACTGTTCATCTTAAGTGTGGTAATAAAAGAGCAGTGAAAAAGATAAATGCTTATTTTAGGTCACTCAAGCTAATAAAACTATCAGACTCTTGCCAAAATAGTCTAATAATTCTAACAGTCTACATGATTACTCATTAATTGCTCTTACTTGAAGCGGACAATGGACGAAGGGTAGAATTTTAGTATATTTTTGGGGAAAACAAAGTAGCTGACGTCCTTTCCCAGCGAACAACAACTCAAGAAGAACTTAGGAAGTATCCATCTACGATACATTCTATCTCAGTGCCATTGAATGTGGACACTGTTAGGATTAAAGTACAACATTAATCACTAAAGGTTATGCTTTTTGCTACGAAAATTAGTGAAAGTTATGAATTTGACATTCATTATGGAATGAGATGCCATGAAGAGGAACAGATTCTTCTACTCTAAAGAGTAATTCACACGATTGAGTACTATATCATAAAGCAATAATTGCATACCAAATCACGCAAACTCCAAATCATTGTGACAGAAAAAGTGTATGCTATCATCAAAACAACTTTCTAAACATGGAAATACGAATGCACATGGAACATAAAAATACAAAGTGTAAAAAATCAATATGAGGTAACATATGATTCATTGGCTGCTACTGAATAGTAACCATAGAGGATTGAGAAGGAGGAAGAGGAAGAGGAAGAGGAGAAGGAGGATAAGCTCCAAGCTAACATTGAAAATTGCTCTGACGAATCTAAGAACAAAGAGGGGAGAGTGTTATCAATATTTGCAGGATAACCAATTGCTCTGGATGAAGTAGCTTAATTAAATACTACCGTTTTTGCAGAATCATAAGAAGAAATAACTTCTTAAAATAAGGAAAAGCCAATAATACCTTTAATCGCTTTTTAAAGAATGATGACTAAACCAATTGCAGGCGAGCAGGTTAATAATAAAATAATAATTGCAATTAATCCTAACTTAAAGGAAACATCATTCCGATCTAAGTATATTAAGAGGCTGTTGTATTCAGAATTCAAGCTACTACCATCAAATATATGGTATATCTGTGAGAATTATTATTGCACAAAGACTATGGAATTATCAAAAGGAAACGAAATAATCTCAAATCCAGAATTAGGCTGGATTAACTCAAAGCTAGAAACTAGTGAGGTATTGCAAAATAATGACAAATAAGAATGTGAGGAATCAACATTTAATTTGTGATTAACAAAACAATAGACCTGAAAAAAATGAAGAAAATTTTCAAATGGAATAATAGAATCAGACATAAATGTGTGTGTGTTTGCATTGTCTGCAGGTATATTTTTATAAATGTTAAAAAGTGAATATCAATCCTTAATTTCCATTAATCGGCTAATTTTATTATATTAACAGTATTTAATTAAGAACATCATTGATTTTACAGCTGATAGAAGCATTCGTAACCAGCTAAAATTAATCTAAACCTTAAACGGCTTTGGATTTAATTATTTTTTTAAATTATTGAGAATTGTCCGTGCTTTATTGGAAAAATTCAGAACGTTAATTGAGAGAAAGAGAGAAAGATAGATAATTAAAAAATCTCTTGTTACAGGTTGAAATAACCGTAAAAAGAAAAGGGAAAAGAACACAATACAAACTATTCTTTTAAATAACTATTTTCAAACCTCACTAAGCAGCAGAATTAATTATCTTGATAGTATTATTATTTTTTCTTTCCAGTTCAACTCAATCTATCATTAATGCCTTTTTTCTAAAATAATTGCTTTAACTACATGATACAACACCCTTTTTTGTATCTCCCTCTTTGCTATTCTATCGAACAAATAGATAACTATTTTTCATTTAGAAATAATAAATCCTAATTCCATTTTGAATATCTCTGTCTATTATGCTAATTTTAAAATTTCTATTTCATTTGCTAATTATCGATAAACTCCTAGTTAATTAGCGTTTACACGTTATAAAATGTTAAACAGTAAATAATCTTAATCTAAATCAATTTTACTTCCTCTGGGATATTAAGTACGAAATTCAATTGTTTCTTCTTCCTTTATCTCTCTCGTATTTGGTTTGATCTTTACTTTTAAGCTCTACTATCGCTTCTAACTAATATCGCAATTATATCACCCCTCCCTGGGTCGAATCTTTAATATAATCAATTTCAATTCACAAACAATTAAAATAATCACAAAAATCACTTTGGTTCTCAAAACAAACACACACTCACTTATCCCCATACCTACCATTTTCTATGAGTTTTTCATCATTATCTCCCTTATCATCTCACGACTTAATATTAACCTTCGAGCTCTACGATAAGAACAAGGACGGTTTTATCGATGAAAACGACTTATCTATTGTACTCGGTGATCTAGGAAAAGACACTGATCCAATTAAAATCAAGAAAATGATGCAAGCTGCTGATCTCGATAAAGATGGACAAATCAATCTCGAAGAGTTCATGGCTCACATGTAAAGCACCCTCGAAATGGAAGAAACTGAAGAAGAAGAAAACACTGCTGAGCTCTTTAATTTCTTCAAATAAAATTCCAATGGACACATCTGTGCTCGGGATCTACGCAGCTGTCTAGAACAACTCGGCGAGAGACTCTCCGACACAGAATTCGAAGATATCCTCAAAGAATATGACACTGATTCTGATGGATTCATTAGTTTCGAAGAGTTCTGCAGAATGATCAATTGAAAAGAATAGTGAAAAACAGCTAAAATAAGGAGAACTATCTTTTTCTTTTTCTCCGTTTAGAGGAGTTTCATTCTACTAACAAAATACCAAATCACCTTCTCAAGAGTTTTGAACACAGTTTCTCTGATCTGCTGACTAAACCTGACATTCTTATCATTTTCTACTACTAATGCCCTTTTTCAATATCTCAATATCATTTCTATATTATCATCTTTTCTATGTAATTTTTCCTGTTATGTATTGCACATTATCTATGAAAAGAATTTAAAAATTAATATCCTTATTTGATCTTTGATAATGAAAAATCACTTCTTAATCAATCTTCTGTCTTCTTTTTGTATTTTTATGTCCTACCCGATTATTCTTATGACTTTTCTAACAAAATTGATTGATAATTCTCTTTGCTTTCCAATTTCCCTACCCCTAATTGTTAAATCTAATTACCTTTAAATATATTAAGATAATCTTGTATTTAGTTCCGTTTGATCTTTGGGGGATTCTACCTTCCAGCAGAGTAGCTAACTTACGATTATCATTCCTTTAATAGACATATTAAGCCAACACATAAAAAGGTTAAGATTCTAAAGAAGTAATCTACTTAATCCTTATGATTGTTTAATCTTTTTTCTGAACCATTTTTCTGATAGTTCTTTGGTTAATCTCCTATGGATTCTATTCTAGCATTGTCTCTACAGTAAAAATAGCTATGTACTTGTTATCCATTTGATATTTATAAAGCTTTTAGAGTGTGCTTGTGTTTGCTATAAGAACATGAGAATCGTTATTTAGTTGTGTTCCTTAGGTGGGTTGATATTATTTGAATATAATTATTTCCCTTAAGCGAGCACATAATTACTCTTAATCTTACTCCTTGATTCTTCCATTACAATCTACATCGCAACATTCATATCGCTGTGATTAATATTAATTTACAGATAAAGGAGCACAGAACAAGAAGGTAACTTTTATTTTTATTTGGAATAGACTAGTCAGTGAATTCTGATTTGTCAGCTGGCTGATTTTATGATCTTGTATTTTATCAAATCCCTAACTAAGATTAGCTGGATATGTGATCTTAGCAAAAGATAACAAACTGGATCTTCTATGGAGTAATATATTTACTAGTATTTTACCTGGAGATCTCAAAGTACAAGTATTACTGAGGTATTTATTGAAATTTTAAGATTCTCCCAAGATAAAAACAACGATATTTAGGAATACATAAGAGAAAAATCACCCAGTATTATCTTACAATAATTTAGAAGGAAATAAAGAAATGAGTAACTATCTAGAAAAGATAGGATAACCACAGCGGAATAATAAATGCGTTGAAGAAAGAAAACAAAAACAAAAATAAACTTAATTTATGTTAATATATCCTCCACTGGGTATTAACATTGGTTTTATGCTTCTAGTTAGCTAGATAGATAGTTTTTAGTTTAATGATTCAGTTGTTTCAAGTGGATTTTCAGTAGAAGAAAAAAAGAAAAAATAGGATAATTTTCTGATAATCTTCTTTATGATATAGATAAATATTATTATGAAGATTGATTACCTGGGGGGTAGGAGGAGGGGGGGAGGAGAGGGGCGATAATTAATACTTACAATGTGTTCTTGAATGTCAAAAACCTTGAGTTCAAGTTTTTTTGTCAAGACTTTTTAGGTCTTTAAGGATATTTACTTTGAATAACTAACTACCTATTGGATTTTTGTTATCAGCTAAAGATATTTAGAATTAGTATTTCTAGTGCAGATTATGCTTTCAGTTTTTGAAAATCCTTAAGGAAAAATCCTTTATTAATTGGATATTATTATCTTGAGTTAAATGGATATGAATAATAACACAGTTCTTTTTTGTCTTTTGTATTTCAATCGATTCGAAGGGTGAAAATGAACAATCACAATATTTACCCACGGGAGCTAGTTTGTTAAAAATTTCAAACAGAGTATTTCAAGGTTGAGAAATTGATTGTTGTCTGAGTTGACTTGAATATCAAAGAGGGAAGTTTGGAAATAGGGGGGGAGGAGGGATTTTACTCTTAATGCATTGAGACAAAAATTATGAAGTAAATGTTTTTTAAGAAAGAAGGTGTATTCTTAAATAAATCGATCATTCAATCAATCAATAATAACCTTGTGAATTGCTTTAATTATATCGTACTCTCTTCTCTCAAAGTCCCATTGATGATACAACAAAATAATTCAAATATCTATGTTCTTCTAATATATCTTTTAAAACTTCTCTTCATTCCTTCCCATCACCCTT
>Ga0302271_10001037_pt1 | contig 27244 bp, 15 predicted proteins | sample III_Bog_N1_1_FD_198767 | JGI IMG/M metagenome (GOLD analysis project Ga0302271, IMG submission 198767) | Peat permafrost microbial communities from Stordalen Mire near Abisko, Sweden - III_Bog_N1_1 | ecosystem: Environmental > Terrestrial > Soil > Wetlands > Peat | place: Sweden: Abisko... | reverse complement strand
GGTTGTGATATGATAAATGACGCATTATTTTGATCACAAGGTTGTTTATGATGCGGTAGAATCTTCAAGATAAAATGCATTTACAAATGATTTAAAATATGTAGTTGTGTCTAGCTATTTAATCTAAAGGAATACTAGCAAATTAATGCTGAAAATTATAAATAAAAAAGAGTAAGAAAATTAGCGTTTTGTTGTTCTTCTTGAAGGATGCTCCTTGCAGCTTAGGAAACACTCCGGAAATGTATTGTCTCCAATAATTTACATTATATTCTATTACTATTTTGAACCAACTCCTTCCTTCAGATTTCATCACTCATTGACATTCCATCGAAAGGTTTGTTTAACTGAGCCATGAGTTTTCTCTCATCGCATAAGGATTAGCAATAATGCCAGATATTTTCACCTTCACTGAGATGTGAAAAACCCTTGTAGAGCTTGAATAACTCAGGATTGATGATCTTTGGTTCATGGAAATATCCTTTTGCAATCAAAGACGAGCAGAATGCAAAGGCATATGCATAATTCATGGAATTCTCTTTGATATATCCACGATTTACAAGAGAATTATAAACCATGTGGATGGCTCTCCCACCAAGGAACATTCTCCAATTATACCAATTTTCTTTGTTTTCAAGCATCATTCCTAAGAATGCACCAATAAAACCACTGCAGAACGATGTAAATCCATCATCTTTTCCTCTAGCGTATCTCAGCAGACACTGCGAAAGTCTCATGACAGAGTTCATTATTGTGATAAAAGCTGGCATTCTGAAATCGCCATCGCATAAGAAAACCTTGTAGAATGTTTAACCTGGATTTTGAAGGCTCTTTTTGAGTCTCAGCAAGGTGAATAACGTATTCAAGGAAAAACGAATGGTATACCCTACAAAGAACGAACGCTTGATGCTATTTATGAAATTCCAAAAGCAAGACCCTTCATGTTTGCAGCATTCCGAACGATACTCGAAGAGTTTTTTCCATTCTACGGTTGATTTTGCTTGTTGTTAGGAGTTCATGAGTATTCACAGATTATTTATAAAATTAGTTTTCGTTTTGAAAGAGATTATCAAATGAGTAGAAATGTCTTTATTTATTTGGATTTAAGCGATTTTTCATGTGATTTTTCCACGATTCTCATTATGACGCTAAAAATATTAATTTGCGTCATTTACCATTTTGCGTTTCTTGCTAAAGTATTTGCAGAATACCCCACAATTCATTGTGATGGAGTGATTTCAATGAATTATTTGGTAGAATACGATGGTTTTGTGAATCTATTCCATAGGTTGATATCTAAAGCATCTTAGGTTAAGAATATTATATGCTTGTTAACATCCAGACACTAGAAGAAATCACCAGAAAGTATATAATCGAGTTTATAGTGCCTAATATGATTCCCAAAGAATCGCTAACAATTTAATAATCCCTCATATTATGTGGACAAGCCTTGAAATAGGATCCACTGAGAAATCAAAATATTGTTCCAGACTGGGAATCATACAGTAATCAGACAAGATAACATTTGCTTAGGGGGAAAATGCCATGTATTACATATTTCAGTTGAATTTGCTTCTAGAAAGTCATTTATCTTTTCACTAAATCAGCCATGTTTTTATGATTTGCCTTCTTTTTTGAGTATTCGAGAATATTCTTTTTCCATAGTCATCTTCCATGTTACCATCTCAATAAACAAAAATAAAACTAGTTACTTTAAATCAAACATTCTATCCTTTTTATTCTTTCTTTGTCACCTTTGCGTCAGCTCGCAAATAATATGGGGAGTTTATGACTTCTAAATCAGATAACGAAGATCTTCACACTTTTTTTTAAATATTATTTATTAATTATTTCACAGTCTATCTCTAAAGAATTTGAGATTAATTATCTGAATTCAGTTTCAAAATCCAACTCTTAATGTGTTCTTCTCTGTTAAAAAGGTGTTTTTATGTTGAAGAGGAGAAAACTTAAGTGGTAAAGGAATCCACTGAAGTTTCATTAAATAAATACTATCTAATCGTTCTGTGTATTAACTGCAAAGTTAGAATATCCTTAATTCCTAAGTGCTTGGTTGCACGCCAAATTTAGTAATGTTTTGCTTAACTTGAGAGTTGTTTTAAAAAGAAATCACAAAATCACAAAGATTCCTAAAGCATTCATTATCGGCTGATAAAAGACAAGAAGTGATTCAATTTTAACTATGATGAAAAAAGAAGTTATTTAATTATGAAAAGGAGAAGAATCCCAAGGAAAGTTAGATTCGAACCAAATGGCATTAAATACGGAATAATGAATAAACGACAGTAATGTGCTTACTTTTAGAGATGAAAAATCAATAAATTGTTTCACAATAAAATCAATAGAAATATCTCATTTTTTTATTGTTTGGAAAGCTGTTTTCTTACTGAAAACATATCCCCATTGTGGTTATTATCTTCTGCCTTGAAAATAATTAAAAATGATTTGATTTGAATATGGTTTCGATATAAATTCTTAGCTTACCTTTTTATAATTGATTTTAGCTGATCTATTTTTAGATTCTAATAATTGGTAATACTCCAGCCATTTTTTATTTCTTCAAGTAGAACGAAAGAGAGGTAAGTCAGATAATCAATAAAGCTGTTTTAAGTCGAAAGAGAGAGAGAGAGGAAAAGAAATATGAGCATAGAGAAAATGATTGGAGAAGAGAAACAACGGTAGTTTTAAACAAGCTCACTTAAAATAAACTGCTTCAAGAAGGGTACTAATGCAACATTGGATAAAACAGTTGAACTATGTCATTTAGAAGAGCTCGGAGCAGCTAATATGATGCTAGAAAACAACATTCAATCTAGAAACCAACTACTTCTGATTCATATAAAAAACGAAGATGATGAGCTTAACAGTTCAAGGATCAAGTCAAGCTACTCGTTGAAGAGAACTAAACTGCCTGCTTGTTAGCAGCCTATGAAATGGAAGGGATGGCAGTTCATTTTACTTCTGAGCCATCTGAAACTTCGAATGAAATATGCTGCTGTGAAATTCAAACCTTTTTTATTGAGCAAGAGTCTATTCGGGATTATTCACGATAAAGCTAGTGATTTCTCGAATATTATGAAATAATCCAACAGACGAAGATCGTAAGTTTTCCAACATCATAGCTACATAAATCGGTTATCTTCCACTGAGAATGTCCGAAACAATGAGATTGTTCGACTCATGCAAAAAATAAACTATTTCATGGTGAGGTTCTTTTCAGTTTCTGTGATTCCCAGTCTGCCATCGATTCACCCTTTATCGAAACCTGCAATGGCTTGGGATATTTGTATCTTCATTCTAACTCTGGCGAACTTTGTTATGATTCCATTTTACATAGCGTTTCTTCCAGCAGGCACAGTTTTCTAAAAATACTTTCAGTATTTGATTTCGCCTATTTTATTTTCCATGGACATCATAAAGAAATGCTTCACGGAGTTTTACAGTAAAGGTGAGTTAGTTTCAAAGTCATACCTTATTTTAAAGACTTACGCTTAAAGCTCATTAATCTTCGATTTGATTGCGATCATAGCATTCTGGCAGTAATATAAGAAAAATCTAAGGAACTTCAGAATTATTTTTTAAATTATCTTTTTTTCTATTTGAAATAGCAGGACTGAATAGTTCATGAGACTTCTGTTTTTCGTTAAAATATTTTTCCTTGATAAGCAGTTAAATATCTGGAAAGAGCATCTCGCTTTGAACTAAAATAGTTGGGAAATGTACAAGGAGATTGTGTAGCTCTTTCTAGGCATAGCATACACTAGTCATCTTCTTGGATGTGCAATCTACTTCATAGGAAGAATGGAGGAAGAAAATGGATAAGGCTGGTTGATTTATAATAATCTATGTAATCTGAGTTTGATTGAGAAGTACTCCAATTCATTCTACTTCGCTATCAGCACGATTTCTTCACTTAAACCTTCTATTGGTAAAAAGTCACTAATACCAACAAAAAGAATAAACATCAGTTAACCCATACAAGCTTAAAATAATAATAATAATAATAATATTAACATTTTCATGTTTTTCTGATTCAATTGAGCTCTTTTTCTTTTAGTAAGCCGCACAGAGACTGAAAAGTGTTTTTTAGCATGTGTTTCAATTTTCTCAGGCGTCTTTTATGCTTATTGCATTAGTTCCATCAATATTCTACTTGGTGCATTTAATCAGTAGAAAAAACGTTACTAATAAAAAATGAGTATTCTCAATAAATATCTCAGGGAAAATGGAGTTAAAGGACACCTTCAAAGCATGGCTAGAAACTACATATATTATTAAGAGTTTCAATCTCAAGAGTTTCAGAAGAATTCCGATGAAGGACTACAGTGTCTTTCAGTGCCTCTCAGGAATGAGATTCTCACATCGGTTTATTTCCAGAAAATTTCCTCGAATCGGTTCTTAGCGAGTAATTTCTCATAGGAATTTCTCCGCAGGCTTTGCCTAAAAATCGCTTCGAACGTGTATGTTCATCGAGAGGTAATTTTAGATACATCAAAACCATCATTAGATCCTTAGATTTATGTGGTTTCGTCAGGGATTTCAGAAATGTTCTTTGCAACATGTAAGAAAGTTCAAAAATTTTATTATGAAATCGTTTCAATTTTTAACAATTATCTCAATCTAAACAGAAGGCAAATCAGACAGTCCGGAAGTCCGTACAATAAAAGAAAAAGGTATATTTGGTCACGAGATATTCTTCGGCCATGGAACATGGAACAACAAACAGAGTTATTCTGTACGATCAAAAGGAATTTCAAAAATTCTCTCAGTCAAATTGTCCGATATGCTCGATCTCTTAAAAGAATTTCCATAAGATAAGGAACAATTCATTTTCCTTCGTGATTCGTTCAGTTTATGCTAGAGTCAATGGCAAATTCAGACATCTTGCTATTTTTGTAACAGTAGCAAGCACTTAGCATTGGAATGTCGATTTGTTCTTCCATAGTTTGGGGGAACCTTTTGGTAAGCAACCAATAAAGAGAGTACCTAATTATAGAGGGATACTAGTTTCATAAGAAATTAGTATAAGAATAAATAATCTCCATAGATGATTCTATCAGAATTTTAGAAAGACAGATTCCGAAAGAGTAGGACACTCACTAGCATAGAAGAAGATTAAACAGTTAAGATAATAAAACATTCAGAGACTCTATATATTGAAGAAGAAGGAAGAGAAGAGGAAGAAGAATAAACTCCCTACAGCTTATCATAACCCTGCCGAGATCAAAGAAGGTGGTAAGAAGAATAAACCTAAGTTAAAGGTAAAAAACATTTACAAGATCCACTGGCTTGTAAATGGAGATAAAATGAAAAGAAAAATTCTAAGTAAGACAAAAAAAGTAGTACCCTACTGAGAAAAACTAGCTACATGAGTAATCACAGTTTAAAAGTTCAAGATAATATTGCTAGAGATGCAGAAACTGAAAGAGGAGCAGAAGAAGAATAGAGAGATAAAACTGTAGATACTGATGAAAAACAGAATTATTTACCGAGAGAGATAAATGAAAAAGAAGAAGAAAAAGTAGGTACTGAGTTCATTGGAGAAGAGGAACTAGAAGAGATTTTTAAGCATCAGGAGAGAAGAAAATAGCTTATTAAAGGATTAATTAAGTAACAGCAGTAATTTCATTTCAGAATGCAAGGAATCAGTTCACCGGAATATCCACATTTGCATTGTCAAAAATAACAAGTTTTCCAATAGATCCAGTAGTAAAAGTAAATCCACAGGAAATAGAGTTTTGAAATAAGATAAGCTAATCATTATTAGAACTAAAATGAAAGTTGCAGTGAAAATGTCAAGAATCTCTCTTAGTTCTCATTGGCTTCTCATCTTCAAGATTTTTCGAAAAAACAAGGCCCCTTAACGCCTGTCTAGCAAAATATTTCTAACAAAGACAGCTAAATTGCTTAAATCCTTAGCTAGCAGAGAGTATTAAATAAGATCGTTCAGCAATTTGTTAAAGGTGTATCGTCTCCCAGCATCAATTTCATTTTAGAAGCGGATACTCCTTCAAGGAAGTAACTAATCAAATAAATTTACATTCACTTTTCGAGTCAATGAAAATATTGACAGATAAATCTTGATTTATCCAATAAAATTGAGGTATCGGTTAACCTTTTTCTTTTGAGGGAAATTTTGCTCTTAGCAAATTTTATTTGACAACCCCACATACCTCCCCCTCCCCCCAAATAATTTTTCCATATTTTGATCTTACCTTTTTCAACTTGAGTCACAGTGTTTAACCGTTCTAAATACTTTATCTTTTGGTTTCTTCATTTTGATCCTCTAATATTTCCTTGACAGCTTCCTCATGAATTTACACTAGAATAGCAAAAACCTCTTTTCAAGCATTTATCAATTTACTAACCCAATATTATCTACTATTTTACTTTATCTCATTTTAATCTCCACCCAGCTGACTTAAACTTCCCTCTAAAGTAGATTTTAAAAGCTAACAAATAGACTATTTTCACTGGATTCAATTTGAATTGTCAATCTCGTAAATTTAATTTCTCATGAATTATCAACCAGAGAGAAGTATCCCAACTTAAATGACAACCAGCGGGGATACTAGACAAACACTTTCATATTTCGCTTGGAAGGACATCTACATGCAAGATTCCATGAAATTTTCACTCTGATGATAGTCCACAAGAGAATACAACTTTTATAAGAGTTTAAACGAATATTTGTATTTTCTCCAAGAGCATTGTTTAAAGCAAGGAAGAATTTATGATAACAATAAAACCTTTGAAAATTGTATAGGGATAGCATTGAATTACAAGGAAGTCTAAGTTCTGAAGAGAAACACAACGATTTGAATGAGGATGAAGAAAATTATGATAATAATTCCATTGTGGAATAATAAAAAGCTAGCAGACAAAAAACCGTGCATTTTCATTTGGAAGGTGGACTGCCTATCTTTTAAATATACTTTCCTCACAATAATTACACCACCATTCTTGCAGAATACAACAAGAGTCTCAAAAAAGTTAAACAATATGTGTTTCCCTAGGGAATTCCTCAAATCAGGACTTCAAAATTCAAAGCCTTCTCCTAAACTCCAAGGCACTCACCTTAATCGAAAAATTGAATCTCCAAGGGGTCAAACAATTGAATACTTTCTGGAAACTCATGATTTTACTCGAATATACTATTTCCCTCAAAAGATGGCAAAGAGCATTCTTAGTTATTTAGACAATTCAAGGGGGTGGAATAGAAAAACCAAACGTCTTTATTTTTTGTACATAATTATTCCAACAAAATACAAAAATGACTTACACATTAAATTTTTTTTAATTAAACAGCAGAGCTGTGAATGAGTTGTTCGAGGGATATTATTGAAAAAAAAGAAATCACATCTTTACTAAATTTATCTGCTGTGGTGAGCTAGAAGACACGAGACAGTCTCCTTTTGTGCGAGTTTTCAGAAGAAAAAAAAATACCTTGTTTTTGATATTTCTAGCAAAAAAAGTTTGCTAATTTGTATGGTTTTCATGGGTTTTTTGGTTGCTGTGATGCTAACCTTGATGTAAAGATTGGTTGCTATGCATAAAAAAAAGAATAATATAAGATAATATCATTCGTATTTTGTTAGATCAACAAGTATTTAAATGATTTTTGTTGGCTTCAAGTTGTATCTTTATTTTTAAAAGAGATTGCAAACATAATTTGCTTTAATAAGTTGGCAGGTTACATATTGAATTTTTTTGTTTGAACTTCTTGAATGGATTGAATCTCAAACTATTTATCAATTTGTATTTAGTTTAATGTAAAGATGCTTTTAAGATGAATATATGAGCAGTAAGATTTCTGAGCTAGTTATTATTAAACATTTACTATCTTGTACTTAGTTTATCTGTTTTGTTACTGAATGTTAAGGTAATATGCTTGTGCTTCATAAAGATAGTATTAGAACATTCATAAGAAAATTACTTAAGGTTAGAGGTCATATTTTGAGTTGTTTGTTTTTGAGATAAAGATTGAAAAACAATTGATAAAACTAAACTTCAAAATTCCAAAATAAAGATGATATTATTGTGTGTAGTTTACCTATTCGGATACAATAACTCAATGTATTTATTTATGTGTAGGTTTGAACATCATCCTTATTATATTCTACCACTAGGATTAAGACTTTTCTTTATTTCTTGAGACTTTTTAGACTAGATGTGCTCACAAACATAAAAAGCAATTCTGAAATGTAATTTTATAAATCAAATTTGGAAAAATAGACAAAAAATATGATCGAAAAACAAACATAGAAGTATAAAATAAGTGTGACGTAATGAAGAAATGATTATTCTCCGAGTTTTGGTGGAGGGGTTGCTAAATATTTTCTTAATTGGTTATTGATTTGTTATGAAAATTTCTTGATTTTGTATTTGCTCTTAACTTTTGAGAGAGCAGAGTTTTGAGGAAGAGATTACTCAAATGATTTATGGTTTTTCAGGAGAAAAAAACTTGCATGATCGGTAGCTTTTTTCTGATTGAGACTATGATTTCCTTAGATTTTTAAGAGAATCATTGAGACTTGTGTGTGGAGATAAAATTAGAAAAATAGTTAGATAAATTGATTCTCAAAAGAGTAATTTTTCTAGTAGAAAGAGTAAATTAAGACTAAGTAAGAGTGCGTATGAGTGCGCGGTGGTGAACACAAAAAGAACGAAGATAATTTTCAAATTCATGCGTTCATTGTTAGCAGTCAAGTACTAGAGGAGACACAGGGCTCCCAAATGCAGAATGCTAATTTTAAGGTGGAGCTTTTGGTGCTAAATTCGATTATTTCAGTGTAGGATCTGATATTGTTCCTGGATTCAATGTATTCGTTTGAGGGAGCGTAGCATTGGAAAGTTTTTTTACTACATCCGGTGATGGGTTACAAGGTAAAAATAGTTGATTCTAGCATTTTGTTTCTGGCGCAAGTATTTCCAGTTCTGGATCATTCACTGGTTCGTCTTCTTGTTAGGGAGAGTGTTATGGTTAAGACGGTGATAAGTAGTGTTAAGTTGATTTTTTAGTCCCATCAGAAGAAGAAGGGTTGTTCTGCTAGGAGACTACTGGATAAAGTTGTAGAAATGTGATTTATTGTGTCTATGGAGGTTGCTAGGATTGAATTTTTTTGAGAACTGGCTGAGGAGGTGAAATACCATCATCACCTGGCATCAGTTGAGGATCAGAAGGCTGTTGTTTCTCAGATGGAGGCTGTTGGCTTTGAGCGCGAAGAAGGTGTTTGTGGTTTTATCTTATTGGCGAGTCAGGAGGCAATGCCATAGCGACATCTCGTTGAAAATCGATCAGACAGTCTAATTGCAGCATTTTCGAAGCATACTCTAAGCTTGCAAGGGCATCTTGAACTTCCATATCATGAGGATCTTCCCAAAGACGCTGAGACTTCTCTTGAACGAAATCAGCGAGTTTAATGATTGTTGCGAAGCATCTAGCATCGTTATCATTGAAAAATTCTGTATTTTACCCGAATTAATGATGTGAAGAATATTTTGGTTTAGCTTTTGCTAAGGATTTTATCTTTTCCTTTTCCAATCTTGCTTTAAGTCTTATGCAAGCTTCTTCAAGTCTTACGATCCTCGCGATAGGATCATCATCCTCAGCTTAGTTCCCTGTGGCTTTCAAGAATACACTTTTGTGCTAAATATTTTTAATTTCAGAAATATCATTGATGGCTTATTCTTTATAATCCACTGCATTTTAGTTATTGACTTTCTTATATGCACTTGCATCTGTTGGTAGATCGGCATTCATTGCTTAAGGCACATGCTTGTCTGCATAACCGCTGTTAGTATTTGGGATATTCTACTTTGACACTGCAGCAGTTGTTACTGTTACTGCGTGGGTTTTTCTTCCAGCTGTAGGCGATGGCAGTTCTTAACCTTCATTTTTGACGGTAGATATACTTAACGGTGATATACCTGAAGGCCTTTATGTAGATGTCGTGCGTTATTTCGCGTCCTACCTCGTTACAACGTTCAATCGATGGTGTTTAGTAACACAAGTGCCCATTTTAAGGTAAAAATAACTTTTTTAATATTTCAGAATGAATAAGAACTTCTGGTTCGCTTTTTTTGTATTTTTTTTGAGAAATTATTAAATTATAGTATTCTGTACCCAAAGATAACCCAACTCAGCAGGTAAATAATTCAAATCCCACTTCCAGATTTTAGATTAGTTCTATCTTTCTCGATTAACTTGTGGTGATGTATTATTTTCATTTAATCAATACTGCATTACATTGGGGAGGGAGAAACTACTAGCTTACTGATTTCGGTGACAAAAATAACTACATAAGAGCAAAAAAATAAAGAATATGATTCTTTTTTAGTTCGTCTTACACTTTGTTTCAGGTTGGTACTAACAATTTGAGATATTTTATGATACCATCGTAAGGAAATCTAAAACCTAAGATAAGTTAAATTACTTTGAGAGGCGCATCCTAGAAGTTTATTTTATTTAGTCTTGTCGAATTCATTTGTCTCTTCTTAAGTGGAGAACAGTTTCTCAAAATAAAATTTTATTGAATCAAAAATAAAATCAGAAACCTTGCTTTTTTTATTTTTTGTTTGTGTATCTCTTCATGGTTAATGATTGGACATCAATTTGATTTGATTTGAGAGAAAAAAAAGATTAAGTAATCCTGGAAGCAATTTTCTCTTGGCTGTAATGAAATCTAATAAATTATATTATGTTTTTATTCCCACAAAGGCTCTGTTGGAATGCTCCAATACTTTGTCATAAATGGGAGATTGGGTTAATGAAAAGCAATATTAAGCCAACGTAATGGATTATTTGATAAAAAGAATTGATCAGAAATGCATATTCATATGAATAAAGTCAAAATATTGCAATTTCTAAAAGAAGTAAGAAATCATAGAGATGTATCTGCTTAAGAGAGAGAGAGAGAGAACATTAGAAACAATTGAAGCACTCTAAAAACATAATAATTTTTCATTCATTTTTTGCTAAAGTTAGCTAAAAAACATCCTCTCCTATGAGAAAAGCAGATCCATGTGGGTTGAGAGGGTATTCTTTAGAACGCTCATGATGGGAGGCAAGAAATTTAAATTTATTCAAAGATTTCCAGAACTTTTGGTGTTTGCTGATTTTGACAATAAACCAGGAGAAGTTATCATAATTGAAATTGATAAAGAAATTGATTTGCGGTGATGCTACTGGCCTTCTTGGAAGGGAATTAATTAATTCGCGTTCTCCTCCCGGTTATGCGTTTGAAGAAGAATTTGTGGTTGCTGTTGTAGCTGCGAGAACTACACTGAATTTCTTTTTGGTATCCTTAATGAAGATCAGAAGGGAGGTTATTTTCTAACTGCAATTCGACTTGGATTTAATGGTTTCAAACTTCCCTAGGAGACAACTAGGGAAGTCTTGCTGCTTAGAAGTTGAGAATTACCTTTGAAAGGAAGTAACAGATAGCATGCGCTGTTGAAATACTACACGGATAATAGACGAAAATTAGTTGGAAAGAGCAGTAATTATTGCTTCATTTTAGGAGTTAAACTTTCCTAAAAATACAAACCCTGCTGATTTCTCGTGGTTCATGAAATAGTCATGGTAATCTAATGTGATTTATTCATGGAATGGGATGTCTATGAATGTTCCATGCCTACTCCCAAGATCACGTAGAATAACATATTTATCTTCCCAAATGAATGCTCGAATGATTTTTAGTATTCGACCATCGAAATAACCACAAATCGAAGGGAGAAAGCGTTGATAATTATGAGATAATTACCCAATAATTTCTTGTCGGAGAGTGGCTTATCTTTTCTCAGCTAGCCTAGCTATGGAGCATCTTTTAAGGAAAAGCATAATAGGATTCTCAGCAGGTTTTGCAAGTGCTTATAAGAATTGAAGAGAGCAATGTATTGCGCTGAAGCTTGATGGTAAGAAGATGTCCACTTGTGAAAGTATTAGGTTTGATTTGGGAGGGATTCTATCACTAGAATTCTGGAAGTTGGCTTATTTTCTCCCAAAGAGAATTTCCTTGGAATATTTAGACATCCTAGAGGGTGTTTTAAGACTTCCAAGCATGCCATCAGCACATACAACATATTATCTACTTTATCCAGATGGATTAGTACGATTTATTGTCATGATAATCTTCCCAGAAGGTATGTGAGAAACTCTAGGAATTGCAGCATAAATAAATCTGCAATCGAAGATAAAGTTTCTAAGGAAAAATTCTTTGGACATTGCTGCCATACCAGTTAGGAGGTTGGCATTCAAAGAATCTGCATGGAAAGGTTCGTTCAGAAAAGCAGAGTATTCATCTTCTTCACGATTGTTATTGTTGTTATTTTATGTGTTTTAGAGTTCACTTGGGTTTATAAATGTGATAGAATTGTTCTTCTATTATGTGACTTAGCTATTCTCCTTCATTTGAGTAGGAGCATGCAATCCAGAGTCTCAGTTAGTTCTTTTAGACTTTTAGAAATATCCCTTCTTTGTTGAAACTTGTTTGATTGTAAAAAACTGATAATTTAACTCCTCTTTTTGTGATTTTGTGATGTTTTTGATCGATTTAACTGTTCAAATAATTGATTTGAAAATAGTTACCGCACTTTCTTCAGTATCTCTCTATCAGACACATCAACTTTTTATTAGTTTTTCTCAAATAAACCTTAAAATTAACAGTAAATCGACAACAAAGACAACATACATATCACAAAAAACTGTGTTTTCCATCATATTTAAATATTCAAATTGAATAATAATTCTCTTTTTTCACTAAATCAACATGTGTTCTTCTTGGTTTCTTCCTGTCATAATTGTAAACTCATTGGTAGATGATCTTTCACGAATTCTTATAAAATACGAGATTCCCCTGAATCCCTGCTGTTTTGCGACACATTCCTCTAAACTTTGAGTTCAAATAAATATTCTCCAACCCAAAATGGATTGTTTTCATGGATTCTAACGGGATGATCATCATATTACATCTAAATCATCTGGATCCTATCTTCTTGATTCAATATCCACCAGCATTCGGTATCAGCATTCCATCCTAGGAAAATGTTAGATGGCACTAACGATTGAGATTAGCCATTTAGTGGAAGGAACAATGGAAAGCACGATGGATGTTTGGAGTTATAAATCAATTTCGTAAGTTGATTATCATCTTTTCGATGGTATTTCGAATAGCTGTTTTAGTTTTATAGGTTAATATTAACCTCCGAATAGTTCTTAGCCTCCTTCGAAATCGTAAAAATAATCGAATGTGAGTTCTCAAACTCTTCTTACGAAAGAACTCTGCAGATATGCTACTACTTCACAGCTACTAAAGCACGATTCTCGTTATTATCAGTGATCAGCTTATCACAAGAAGATAGCTCACCTAATCCAATTTACTTTGGATCTCTGTATGAACTCGAGAATATTATGCGAAATTATCCGTTCAGAATAAACTACCTACCTTTTCCAGCTATCAATGCAATTTTCTCATTTTTACAGACAATACTTGCTAATGGATGTTCTGGGTTTAAGTTCATGATATCTGCAGACGACTGAGTATTCTAGAATATCGAGCTTAAATCAACATGCAAGACCTTATTTCTCCAACCTCTTAAGGGAATCTCACATTCAGTTATGTCTCCACCGATGAAGAAATCGAAATTCTGAATGAAATCATCATTTTTATAACTCCTCTTTCTAGAGCCAAAAACACCTAGCCCACTTACATAGTATCGATATGATTTTTTGCCATGCGTAACTTAGATCTACACAAGAGTATCGTTGTAAGGGATGAGCTAGGTGATGCTAGGGAAGCTGTGAATCGCTATCTGAATATCGAACTCAGCTTGGCGGATTTGGTTTTCTCGTTTGTATCCAATCATGCAAAGACTGACAAGCTTGATTCTGTTTATTTGTTGTTCCTGATATATTTATGAATATTTTTAATTTTTGAGAAAAAATCAAGAGTTAAGATATCAACAAAAAAAGACACAATATTTGGGATGTTTGCTAATCTAATAATATATAAAGAACGGAAACGAGAGAGAGACCTTCTTTCGGGATGAATTCTCAACTCCAATCAAGAGTTAAATGTTGAAAGTAATATTCTCAAACAGAATGAAAAAACAATACAAAAAAATGGTATTTATTTCTTTCTTTCTCTTAATATTTTGAACCCAATTTATCAAATATTTTTCTTCTTTTTGGATGCTTATTTCGCAACAATATTCTCTAGAATCTCATTAATCTTATTGATCATCTGCAGATTATTTACTTTCTTAGCATAGATCGCAGCTTATTCATAGCAATCCAAGCACTAATTCCTCAATCCAAGCACTTCACTTTCATTCGCAAAATTATAATATGCCACCATGTATAGATAATTGATTTAACTCTTCTACGACTCTGATTTCGCTTGGGATTCAAATCGCTAAATGGACTGCAAGGCTTTCTCCACACTCTGCAGTGCTCTATCGTGTCTCCCTAGTTCACTGAGAATCGCTGATTTGTTGAGATATGATGTAATAATGTTTTTTGCACAATTTTAATAATTTTCATCAGCAAGCCGTTCTTCTAAGGAAATTGCATAATTCACTGATTTCAGAGCATCCTGATATTTATTCTATTCTCGATAAATATAGCTGAGATTACTGAAGGTTAAGACTCTTAGTCTATTCAAGGGTTAGTATTGCTTGAAGATTGTCACAATAAGTTTGTTGAAGAGGATATCAACGGCTTTACTGATGAATTAAGTTTCAGATCCATATAAATTCGTCTGCATTTTACTCATGCTCGCAGCATTCGCACGCTCCACGAAATCAGTTATCTCAGACATCAAATCGAAGGTTAAATCCTTCATTTTACCTTCCTCCATGCAGTGCAGTCCACAGTAGATGAGTTTTTCTTGGATTACTAGTTGATGCTAAGTATTGTTTTCACCTTCTTTTTGTGCTTTCAAGAGCTCTGAGAATGTATGTAACACCTTCAAGCCACTGTGCGTGACAACATGAGGTTCTTAGTTTAATTGTTGCTGGGCTAGTTAGTTCTGCTGCTACTGGAATAACTCAGCATCGATTCTGTCCATTGGAGGGGGATCAAGAGAAAGAGAGGATAGTGTGGTTGTAGTGCTTTGATCGATAGTAATTAGAAGAAGAAAAAGGAGAAAATAAATAAGATTATTATTATTAATTATTAGTTTAACAAAATTCAATACGCATATTGAAGAATTAAAGACTCTTCTAATATTGCTAAAGATTATTTTCATTAACGGAAGGCAGAGTTGTTTAATTAACTTGCATAATCGATCCAAACTGGTCATTTAATTACCCAAACCAACTCGAAATTGCTCAAAACAATCCATTTTTATCATTATTACACAAACACAAAATATACGAGATCGAATATGCATGAATATCTCCATCTTTTCTCAATGAAATATTCGCAACAATCTCACCATAAAACTCAAGTAGTTTCCCTTTATTATTCCTTCTCTTCTTCATCTTCTTCACCCTTTATGCTCGAATTTATTCTAAATTTTCCTTTATTTTTTCGTGCAATCGCTGATCCCTTTTTAATTCGTCATCTATATCCCACCCATTTCTAAATACGGGTCTGAAGGCATGACTCTCTAGAACACTTTAACTGAATTATACCCTGGCCGCTAGAAGAGTAAATACATTGAAAGCTCCACAAAGTACGATCTAGGGATTTTAATCAAAAATTCCCCATGTTCATCGGACACAGTCGTAGCATAAAGTATATCACCATTCTCCGAAGAATGATCTTCCAAATACAATGATATCTTCACGAATGCTAGATATTTATGTGGGAACAGCGTGCATTTAGTTATCTCATACACCATCGACCGCAAAGTCAGCAGGTTCTTATTGTCTAAAGGATATATTTTGACTTTATTCGGGCATGCTTGCATTTTATACTCCACTTACAGCACATCAGTCGTTCCAGGAAGAATGAACTTCGGACGAATTGGGTTGTAGTTCATTATAGTTATTGTGAATTACCCAGGGAGATCGATTCCTTTCGCGCAAATCCCAGTAACAGTGAATGCACCATTTTCATCAGACGACGTATCTGCATTGCTCGCATCGAATTAATTTATGAAATTCACAATGACAAAAGCTGATTTGATCGGTGCATTTGTAGCAGCATCAAAGAGTTTCCCAGTTATCTTATAAGTAGCCTTATTCCTAGCTGCAACGAGATCCAAAAGTTCATAGGAATACTCATCTGGGGAGAATTGTACAGTCGAATTACTCGGTAAGTAATTAACATCTTTAGGTGTCAATGTGAGATGCATTGTGTAGGTGTTCCCTGTGACAAATGAGAGCTTCGAGATGATGAACTCCCCTTAGTTATCACTGGTTGTTTTGTAGATTTTCTCAGGGGAATCCTCAAAGTACCCTGTAACTTAACTGTTCGGTAGATTATCGCCTTCACTTGATACCGTGTGGCCTTTAATGTACCCAATTATTTTATTTGCTTCACTAGCTTTGGCGAGAATCAGTGTGACACCTTGAAGTGTATATTGATTTGCTGGTGATAACTCAAGGTTTTCAACTTTCTAACTAGCATACAATGGCAGTTTACCTTCAGCTGCGATTGTATACGAATAGAAGTTCTACACCTGCAAGGCAATTTTGAATTCCCCTTGCGCATTGGTATACCCTGATGCAGTGTAGTTCTAGAATTCAACTTATTAGAAATACACGATGACCTACGCATCTTTCAGTGGATTTCTCGTATCTTCCTCTAATACAACTCCACTCACTGTCGAATTCACTAACTCATGCAACATGAATATCTCCACGTGGGTCTGCTGATAATTATTTTACGGTGTAAACTCTAACGGGTATCTTGACGGGGAATAATCTTTCGTTGTGAACACTCCCGTCGCAGTGTAGGTATACCCCATCAGAACAGATTGCTCGATATTGAATTCCCCAGTATTGTTTTCAAGTTCTACGTCTTTCGCACCGTAGGAATTGGATTACTAATCGAAGCTCAACCGAATTGACTCACAAGTGATCGGTTTAGATAAGGAGTTCAAGACAACCCCGCTGAATGTTAAGTCAGCTGTTTTTCGCTATAAACTCACAACAGCATCATTCACAGTGTAGTTGTTATCTTTGTTAAGTTTGTATTCTTCCATGGATTGATAGAAATACAAGGAATTTACAGTTAACCTCGCTGTGAAAATATCATCATAAGTGATGTTAAGAGGGAAATAAAATAACCCTTGCTGATCGGTTAGACTTTTCACTGGGAAGGTTGTTGTAGGGTTGGAGGAACTGTCGAGAAGTTCGAGCTGTAATGCCGCTAAAGGGACTGGAAGTGCTCGTTCGTCGACTATTTTCCCTGATAAAGAGCTTGCAACTTCCTGGGAACTTAGGAGAACTTGATATTTTGTGATTGTGAAGTTGTTTGATTGGGCGAATTAGAGGTTAAGGTCTTCATAAGGGAGGTATGTCTCATGAGTGACTGATACCCCAGCGGAGATAGTAGATGTAGTAGCCTTAGGAATAGGTAATTGAAGGGAAAACAACCCTTGTTTATCACTTTTTGTGATTGTCTTTTGAACTTTAGAATCTTCATTAGAGGTGCTGTTGTTTTGGTCATTCAAAAAGAGTACAACAGTCGCTCCTTCGATTGGATAATATAATTTCGATTTGACTACACCTGACAGCTAGATTATATGTTCGTCCTTGGGGGCTGCACTGTCATTTCCAAGTTAAATCAGTTAATCCTTCAAGATGTAGTTATTTTGAATGTTCAATTGAAAGCTTTTCTCGATTGTATCGGTGATCCCCTCAGCTGAAAAAGTAACAATAACTTCATAATTCACACCTACAGTTGCGTTGCTAAGCATAATGATAAACTACCCAGTGGATAGATCAGTTTACTTTTTGACATTCAAGAGATCAAGATCAGTTGTGATTTCTGGGGTAATTGCTGTAAGAACGTAATATGATGGGACTTTGAAGGGGAGATTCGTAGATTTATCAACTATTTTACCAGATATGCTAGATTATGTGGTTTTTACTTCAAATGCGAGTTGGATATCGAGGTTTAAGATTTCATATGCATTTGCAGGGGATAGCTCTCCAGCTAGGAATTCTCCATGTCTGCCATCAGGTAGGGATATCCCAAGAGTGGAATTATATAAAACTCCACTTTCTGTAAGCAGTTTACAGTCAAAAATGCCTTGGTCATTAGAAAAGCACTTCTCAGTTGTTGGTTATTCAGGTAATTTAACATCTGTTATGATGACTAGTGCTGCATTGGACACTTTGCTGTCATTTGCAGTGTCTGTGATGGTACCATTGATCATACCTTTGATTTGTTTTCTAGTTAATGCAATAATCCCAAGATTTCCATCAAAACCTGATTTTGGGCTGAAATTTTTAGATAATTTGAAATCTTCGAAGTCAGTGTTGTTGAAGGAGAAAAGCTCCATTTGGTAATCATCAGTATTGGAGATAGATTTGGAGTATTAGAGCTTCCCTTGAGTATCAGTGGTTAGTTCGACTAGTTGTTCTTCTTGTTCTGTGTTTTTTCCTCCATTTTTGTTGAGTTTTAAGCTAAACGGTATATTTTCCAGTGGTGATTTAAGTGTCTTATCAACAACTTAAGCAGTGATATTAAGATCAATCGGCTGAGGCTTATAAGTCAATTTAATCACGCCAACATTTTCTGTATACGAATTCTTAGCGTTTAGCTACACTGGTATCTTTACAACCTCAAAAGCAGCTGCATCGACGATTAGCTCTCCAGAATATACTTCAGAAACAAAAGCATTCACTGGCAGAAGAAACTCACCGTTGGAAGTTGTTTTAACTGGGAATACGTCGACTCTATCAGGACTTGTGATATTGTAGGAGATTATGACACCTTAAAGTGGTTGATTATCTTCTCCACTGACAACTTTACCAATGATTTTGCCTTTGATTGGATCGTTGGATAAGACAATAACTAAAGGATCTGATTTATAATTGTTTTTTTTAAGTAATTCCACGAAAACTGTGACGGGCTTGTAGGAAGGGTCATTTGATGTCGCAGTGACAGTGCATTTGATGTTCTAAGCCATATCAAAGGTAGATCGTTTGGAGAAGAAGAATTATCCTTCTCCGTCAGTAGGAGGTACATCGATTGTTTCAGTTTTAGTTGTGTCTTATTCATTCACACAAGAAACAGATATCTTAACGTTCTTCATGCCAACACCACGTCTGTTGACTACTTTCCCTGAGATTGCTATTTATGGTACACTTGATCGTAGGACTAAATCTGTGTCAAACTTGAATTCTAAGTGATTTACTAAGAAAAAGCCATCTTTATATTCAGTATCCCGACGTAAATCAAAATCACTGTAGCCTTCTTTGGTTATAAGGATGTTGCCTAGTAGTTAGGAAGTGTCAAATGAATCAAGGTTATTTACATGATAAAATTAGTTATTTTTGCTTACCGAAGATAGGAATTAATTAATCAAGATCTGCTTTAGCATCGAATGTGCCATTAACATCCGTTCTCGTTGTGACAGCATCTTAAAACACAGGATAGTCGTAGGTTACTAAGAGTTATGCGTCATCCACTGGGAGACCGGATTCACTGACGACTTTTCCTATGACATTTGTTGGCAGTGGATTCACAGGTTTAAAGAAGAATTATGTGCTGAATGAATAGAGTAAGGGGTTATCAGGGGTTTAAGTGAGATTATAGTTGATAGTATTCGTGATGCTGTTTGGGTCGATGCCGGTTTTTATGACAATTTGGATTTCAATGTCTGAAGAGTCAACGGAAGATTGAAGGCTGTCTGATAATTTGATGATGCCGTTTTGATCGGGATTTGCGAAGTAGTCTTTTTCTTGGATTGTTATGGTGACCTATTTGGAGGAAAAGGGAAGGGAATAGTTGTTAAAGAGAATACGAAATCAACAAAAGAAAGAAGAGAATGGCAATTGAAAGTATTTTTCAAATGAAAAATAGTTAAAAATATTTCATGAAAATTACATTGCATTTACGCACTGGAGCAAAATGTGCTGTTACAAACTTAGCTACTAAAGAAAATTTAGGAATCTCAGAAGAACCTGGCTCTGATGTTGGACCAGAAGGAGAAGGAGGGTTTTATGGTCCAGAGGGAGCTGGAGGAGTTTCAGGGTCTGTGGGAGTAGGGGTTTCAGGGTCGGTAGGAGGAGGATTTTCAGGGTCAGAAGGAGGAGAAGTTTCAGGGTCAGAAGGAGTGGGATTTTCTGGATCTGCAGGAGTGGGATTTTCTGGATCGGCAGGAGTGGGATTTTCTGGATCGGCAGGAGTAGGACTTTCTGGTTCTGCGGGAGTAGGACTTTCTGGTTCTGCGGGAGTAGGAGGAGTCCCTTCTGGGTCTGAGGAAGAAGGATCTGTAGGAGGAGTATTTTCAGGATCAGAAGGCGAAGGATTTGTAGGGGGTGTATTCTCTGGATTTGTTGAGGAAGGAGTTTCCAGAGGAGTCTCTCTTTCTTGTCTAAAAACTCTTTGAATATTACTTGAGACTTTTCGAAAGAATGATATTTCTGAATTGTAATCCTCATTTTGATATATAACCGATATAGATGACTGTTGTTAAGATTATACCTTGGATTCTTCCTAAAAAGAGAGTAATCCAGATATATAACAAGAAGCAGCAACAAGGGCTATTGCAACTCCCATCGCTTTCTTGCTTCTGAACGTTGTTTTAAATAACTTATCCCCAGAGAGCCTCATCGTGTTGTCTTCTGCTGCTCGTTCTTTATCTTTTTTACTGTTCATGGATATGATATTATCTCTCTCTAAATTTCTAAATTTCTTAGCGACTCTTTTCTAAACTTTTAAAGATTTGAATTCGTTTTTTTGTATTTCCTGAGAGAAAATCAATCGCTGCAGCTTTTCGAAGTTCTATTTCTTAATATTTCTTGATTTATACCCACTCAGTTCAAATCGAAAAATAAAAACAAGGTATTTTATTTATGCCCTTGATTTCTATTATCTCAAACAAATCAATTAAATTCATTTTAAATATCCAAAACTCTTTATATATTTTCCAAACAAATTTAGAAAAAGTTTCTCTCAAAAATCTCTTGTAGCGCTAAATGGGGGAGGGAGGGGTATTCTCTTTTTTGGTCGCTAATTCAAAAGAATTTAGGTCCTACAATGTGTTAATTGATCATCTTCATTCTTGTGAATCAATAAAGAAACAATATTGTTTTATTCTTCTAAATATTTTACTGGATCACATTATTTTTTCTTAAATCTAACTAAACCATTTGAACATGCAACAAGCTCTCCCTAGACATTGCCACATAAAATACAAATAACTAAAAGAAACCATAAATTACAGAGAGACCAATCAATTTCATTCAATATTGAAACTGTTTTGGCTGATCTACCATATGATTCCCAGCTTGATTCAGTCAAATTTAAGAAAATTCAAATATTACTTGTTTTTGGTTTGGATTTTTTAAGAAAACTATTACCAATCCATCCATAAAGGAAATATCGTTTTTCTGCTGGAAACATTTCAATAAATATAAACAAGAATAAGATATGAAGGTCGCTTTAAACAATCCTTCTTGATAACAAAACAGAAACTAAAAAACATCTTCATCTTTCAATAATATTTGTATTACTTTTCGTTGCAAATATAAACAAGAATAACTTAACTTAAAGAATACTGAAAGAGAGAAACACTATTATTGTTGATGTTATCTTTTAAGATTGTCACTTTTATTGACCTTATTCTCTGATAATTCTTTTCTATGCTTTCCCGTTGTTTATTTATTTAAGTTGAGAATAATAATAATAAGAATCAATCTCACAAAGCTTAGATTTATTTACAATATCTATTATGTTCTAAAGTCGTTCGATGTTCACTGGTTATTCCTGTATGAATAAGATCCTCGATGAAGAAGGTGATAGAGGAGCATTATGGCTAGGTGATTTCGGTGCTGCTAGTGATAAGCGGTTACTTAAAGAAAAAGGTATCAAAACTGTGTTGACAACAGCAAGTGGGTTAGGTATTACATATCAACCTCAAGATGGGATAGTCCACCATCAATATAATCTCTTAGATATCCCATCATAGAACATCAGCCATTGCTTTGATGCAACATACAAGGATATTGATGAAGGACTCTCACGAGGTGGAGTGCTAGTCCATTGTGCAGCAGGGATTTCTCGTAGTGCCACATGTTTAATAGCATATCTCATGAAAAAAAATAGCACTAACTTCCATGAAACACTAACATTTGTCAGGAATAAACGACGCATAGTCTGCCCGAATTTTGGGTTTGAGAAGTAACTCAAGAACTTCGAAGCACATCTGAATGTGGCTGCGCAAAGGACTGCAGCAATACATGGGAAGAGCAGCAATATAAATGGAAAGGCACTAATCGGATAAGGGAATTCAAATGGAAATAATTTAAATCAATTTGGGATGATTGGAGTAGCTTCAACTCCAACAAAAGCAAACTCAGCAGCATAGTAACAACAACAACCCTTCTTGAGCAGTAAAAAAGAAAATGAAAATAGCATAGCTAACTGTAATTCAAATGGTATTACTGCTGCTGGTTATAACACTGGGACTATAAGGAAAGACACAGCAATGGCAGAGATGATTACGAATTACAATGGGAAGAAAATAGTCTCAAGTTCATTATCAAGAGAATCTTAGAGACTCAAGAATGTGAGACTTGAACCAATGTCAACTAAGAACATGGCTGAGCTGCTAGCTTTGAAGCTCTCATAAAACGATCCTGAACTTAAAATCCTAGGTGTTCATAAGCTACTTTCCCCAGGAGCAGTAGCAGCGAATTCTGCTAACAAAAATGGCTTCAAAGCTATTAGTATAGATGGCAGAACTCCACCTTCTTTGCTAGAAAGCAAATACAACAACATTGGGCCGAATATTGTCACGTATAGTGCACAAGGAGAATTACGGACTTCATCTAGAGGCCCGATTCCTGTGTAGAACAGAATGAATAGCTAGAATAGCAGAGTCTACAACTATGCTACAATGACGAAATTCAGGAAATATGGGTTGTGAAGAAGAAAGAGGACAAAATAATGTATTTTGATTAGAGTTAATTTGATTTCCTTGCATAGCCCTGATTTATGGGTTTGAAATGAATTTCAAATTTTTTTAACTAAAAAACAGATCTCTATCTCCCCCTAATTACCCTTTATTGTATTGCATGTATTTGCATGTTTGACTGATTACACTGACTAAAGAGGCTTATTGATAGAGTATTGTCCTAAACAAAATAAATAAATCAATGGTGGTGATGCAAGATATTATTTTTTTACGAATTGGCCTTTTTATGCAGTATTTTTTATTAATTAATTCGATTTTTTGTTCATTGAGTAACTCTTCGTTTTGGAGAGTCAGTACTTTCAACACCACACAAACAAGTTTATTTTTTTGATCTAAACAATTTGTTTTTTTTTGTTTTTGTAATTGAAATTCCTTCACAAATCTAAAGACAATCAAATCTAAACAATCCCCATTCCCCTCCCCACCCACAAATTATTAAGTTCCCCCCATTTATCCCTCCCGATTTTATTTTTTAAATTTGTTTTTTTTTAATTTATTTTTTTTTTGTTTTAAATTTGAATTTGAATTTTTTTTGAATTATTTAAATTTAAATTTGAATTTGAAAGAGAAATAAAGAGAAATGTTTAATGTTTGTAGTAGTTTGCAGAGAGAATTGAAAATTTAAAAAGGAATTGAGACAATGCATAATAAGGATTGGATGTATGAGTGAATGAATGGATATTTGAATGAACGAATGGATATTTGAATGAATGAATGAATGGATAGTTGTTCATGCTGAAAGATGAGGATAGATAATTGATTGGTTGGATTGTTTTATGGATTATTTTTGAAAATAACATTATTCTTCTTAGAAAGGAGATCTGCACTTGAAGGAGAAAGAGCATTTGTTGAGAGAACATCTTCGAGGAAGGCTTCAAAAGCGTCATCATGGAGGATCAGGATATTGGAGCTCATGTTGAAAGATAAATTTGTTGTTTGAAATAGTTAGTTGCTTAGTTTGGTGGATTGGATTGATAACAGCTGATACATCTGGTTCAGCCTTTATGCGTATTGTTTGATAGGCTTTTATATAAGAACCGAAGAATGCTCAGCAGCTGCATCAAAAAATGACATCGTGGTAATGCCATTTGCTATAAAAAACTAACAACACTACTATTCTAACACGCAGAGAGATAAAAAACGGTCAATGCGTGTATTTTCAACAAAAATGAAGGTCTTCAATCTTTGAGAGGATATCCTTTTGCTTTGCGAGAGATGGGAGTGGGTTTTTTGGATTGAATATTTAATTATTTCTGTTCGGGAGAAGTTTGATCATAGTAGAGGAGAAAAGACTATGAAGAAATTGAAAAATATTTTGATTTAAATTGTTATTATTTTTAATTAATCTTTGAAGGATTATTTGAATTGTTTCCCCACCTACCCTTAAATGAATGTTTGAATGGTAAGAACAACTATTAAGAAACCAAACAAACCTAAATGAAGATATGTAAATTACATAAATAACTTAAAAAATGGGGGGTAGGAAAGAATTCTATTACTATTTAGAGAGAAAGAGAGAGATTAAGGTGAAAGAGACTTAATAAAGGATGTAAGAGAAGGAGTTATGAGAAAAGAAGAAAATTGGGGGGGGAGGGGGGGTTGAAATCAAAGTTAGTTTTGTATTATAGAATATGGCTCAAAAATGCCATATGAGAGGAGAAGAGGATATTAAGAGTGAGAATGAGTCATACAACTTTTAGAACTAGTCGTGGTCGATTAAGACAAGGTTAAGGTTTCAAAGTGATCTTGAAGAATAAAGAAGAAGAAGGATGAGGGTTTGGAAGGTAATAAGAATGAATTGCTTGCTAGATGTGTATGTAGAGGTATTGAGATGCTGAATTATTCATCAATCAGGCAAGGACTATAATTGTAAATTTAAAGATGAAGGTCCATTTCATGATATCTTCTTCTCTGGATGTGACAATACGAGAACAATAATGAGGAAATTCACGTATGATTAAGATTTAGTTTACTGTTACTGATTGTCTTAGTATCCTTGCTAATTTTATCTGCTTTTTCTTCATTTTTTTCTCCTGAACCCTCTGACTGAATCACCAGCGCAGTTTAAAATAGTCTCAGAGCCTTACAGACTTTATACATCGAATAGTACCCAAGCATTTACGATAGCACGTGAATTACAGGGAGAATCACAGAGATTAGGAGAAGATCAGAGGATTACTCCTAGCTATCAATTACTGCTCGCAGAGATATTAGCGCAATCTAAAGAATGCAAGCCATCAGAGAAATAGCTTTCACTGCAGATTACTTATGCTAGATCCATTAAAAGAGATTCAATGCGACTATCAAAATACCCTAAATTGCTAATAACAACCATATTATCCATTGGAATACCTCAGAAATCATCTAGATATTTCGATTGTACTGTGTGTTAAGGGATAAACATATTATTCCAACTACCACTGCCATGACAACCTGTTTGATTGCAGAACAGAAGAGTCGATAGAAATATTGTAAAATCAGATAAAACGGTGAGCATTGTATTATCATATCGCAATATGCAATCATTAGGTTGGTGCCTTGGAGTCTTAGTTTGTTTAAGACTGATGTCTGCAAGAACCTCTGAGGAAACAACGAATACTGGAGTTTTACAGTGAATTCAGAGATGTAGTAAGGAGATTAACAATTATGAAGAAGGATTCTGATGAGCTTCATGTTATTTGTGTGCTAAGACAGCAGATTTGACACATTGATATTCTGATCTTGCAGTTTGGTTATGATCTCATGGGATTGTTCTTACAACGATTAGTGGATAGATTAGGAAGGCTTAAAGTGATCATCAAGGATTGAGATGTCTTATTGTTGAGGAGGAGAAGGGTTGTTATGTTGTTTCTAGTATGATTAAGTGGTTAATGGAGTAGAGGAAGGAAGTTATGTGCCAGGAGTTGTCTTCGAGCTTGGGCGAGCTTAGGATTCCTTGCTGTTATTGTTATTGTTGTTGTTATGGTAGTTTGGCTTTGAATTCTTCCCCGGGAGATTATGCTGTATGATTTCCTAGCACTTGTAGCCACGATTATCAGCAGCATTAGGATGACAATGGCAAGAGTTGTTGTTGTTTGTTTTCTGCGATTACTACTGCGATGTAATTTCTAGAGACTTTGATAATTCTTTTAGATTATTTTAGTGAGTTGATTCATTTTGCTGGTGCTTTTATTCCAACTCTTCGTTGAACTAGGAAAGTGTCGATTTAACTTGAAGATCCTTGAAGTCAGTGTGTACATTCTGCTACTGCTGGATACGTTGATTATTTCGTTAATCATGCGCAGGAATAGCATTAGCAATCTAGTTATCTTCATTTTTGCCATTGGGTTAGTAATATTCTCTGTTTTCCCTTCGCTATTATTACAATAAATCCCATTACTGATTATCATATTCTTCTTCGTCTTTTTGTTAAATTTATCTATTTAAACCATCGTTTCTTTGTGGTTATCTAATAATTTCGCATTCTGCTAACAATCTAAGTTTTTTCTTCTTCTTATCCATATTATTATTCCCTTTGTTTTCATCTGATCTATAAGAAGACATGGAGTAATTAGAATCCATTTTATTCTTTCTAGGACTTGAATTCCCTAGATCATCTCCTCTATTCGACGGAATCAAATGAATAAATGTATTGTTCGAATAAGATGCGTTATTGTTGTCTTATTATGATGAAGGTGTCCGTGGAGTGAAATCCACAATGACTGTATTCTGCTAGTTGAGTCGTCCAACAGGTAATAGATCGTCATCGAGTGGTTCGAATGTGAATAAATTTGGAATAGTAGCGGTAGTACCATTCAGCACGGAATAGCTATTCCTCGAAAGACTATTCGCACCGCTGGAGCTTTGTCGACTTAAATGACCACTCCCAGGAACGAGAGAATTTTTTGTTTACTTTCGTTTCGCTGAGGAAGCTGTTGTTATTGTTACTCCGGTGGTTGTATTAGTCGCTGTCGTCGTGGTGACTAAGGTAGGAAACCTTCTATCAATCACTTCATTTCCGATTCCTACAGCTTCGAGGGAGGATGGATGACTCAAGACACTGGATGTTTTCCTTTAGAGCTTGTGTGTGCGCTCAGTGTTGTTCAAGTAGTTGTTGCCTTCTTCTGTCGAGCTGTTGTTGTTAGTGT